>Ga0185299_10000072_pt1 | contig 312409 bp, 323 predicted proteins | sample PaiPotPPA55metaG_FD_128002 | JGI IMG/M metagenome (GOLD analysis project Ga0185299, IMG submission 128002) | Iron sulfur acid spring bacterial and archeal communities from Banff, Canada, to study Microbial Dark Matter (Phase II) - Paint Pots PPA... ...
ATGGTGCCCAGGGGCGGAATTGAACCACCGACACACGGATTTTCAGTCCGTTGCTCTACCAACTGAGCTACCTGGGCACGCGCGCGGGCGGCTTATAGAGATGTGATCGCGCCCTGTCCAGCGCATCCCCGGCGACCGGCGACGCCCTTGCATGCCGCTGGATTGCGCGGCCGGGCCGCCGCACAGTAGCGGCATGGCCGAGCGGCTCGAATTGCTGATCCCAGAGGAGCGCATTCGCGCCGAGGTCGCGGCGCTCGCGCGCCGGATCGACGCCGATTACCGCGGCAAGCGGTTGAGCCTCCTCGTCGTACTGAAGGGCGCGTTGATATTCGCCGCCGATTTGCTGCGGCGGATCCAAACCCCTTGCACGGTGGATTTCGTCAGCGCCGCCTCCTATGGCAGCGGCACCCGCTCCTCGGGGATCGTCGCGCTCGGCGGCCTCGACGGGCTGGATCTGGCGGGCCGTGACGTACTCGTCATCGAGGATATTCTCGATACCGGCCGCACGGTGGCCGTGATCCTCGACGGACTGCGCCGGCACGAACCTGCAAGCCTCGCGCTGTGCGCCCTCCTGCGCAAGCCGGCGGCAGCCGCCCTCGATCTGCCGCCCGCCTATATTGGCTTCGATATCCCCGACGAGTTTGTCGTCGGCTACGGCATGGATCACGCCGAGCGTTACCGCAACCTGCCGGGCATCGGCCGCCTCGTTTTCGATAGCCTTGAAGAGCCGGGCGCTGGCGAGCTAAACCGCTGATGGCTCGCATCCCCAATGCAGATCAAGCGATCGTCGAGGATCGCAAGATCACGCATTACCTTCTGTCCAGCAACCATCCCGCCGGACGGCCAAAGGCCACATTCTTCCATCGCATTGGGTTTCGACAATCGAACTGGCGTAGGCTACGCGGCGTGCTGCTGGAGCACGCCCACTCCGGGACAGTCATGTCGATCACCGACACGCGATTTGGAAAGAAGTACACGGTGGAAGGTCCGTTGCGGTCACCACGCGCGCAGGCCCCGCTGGTCCGCTCGATTTGGTTTATAAGGATCGGCGAGGCGGCGCCCCGATTGGTGACGGCCTACCCCGTCCCGGAGCAAACGCATGATTAAGGAACTCGACCCCGTCGTTCTGACCAAGCGTTTGCCCGAGCATGGCTTGGAAGCGGGCGATGTCGGCTGGGTCGTGATGGTCCACGATAATGGCGCGGGTTTTGAGGTCGAGTTCATCACGTTGGCGGGGGAAACCGTGTCGGTCGTAACCGTCCCCGCGAGTGCGGTGCGGCCCGTCGCGCCGAAAGAAATCGCCCACGCCCGGGCAGTTGCGTAACTTCCCCGAGAGGGCGCCGATGGTGCCAAAACCCGAGCCGTTTCGACTGGCCGTCGACGAGGCGGCGATCGCCGATCTGCGCGAGCGACTCGCGCGGACCCGCTTCCCCGACCAGGCGCCCGGCGAGCCCTGGGCCTACGGCACCGATCTCGATTCCCTGCGCGCGCTCGTCGGCTATTGGCGCGACGGCTTCGATTGGCGTACGCAGGAAGCGCGGCTCAACGCCTTCCCGCAATATAAGCTGCGGCTCGGCGGCATCGATTTGCATTTTCTGCACGTGCCCGGCAACGGGCCGGCGCCCTGCCCGCTTCTGTTGCTGCATGGCTGGCCCGGCTCGGTCTTCGAATTCCTCGATTTGATCCCGCGCCTGACCGATCCGGCCCGCTTCGGCGGCGACCCGCAGGACGCTTTCACGATCATCGCGCCCTCGTTGCCCGGCTACGGGCTGTCGTTCATGCCGGGGCGGAAGCGCTTCGGCATCGAGGAAATCGCCGATGTCATGGCAGAGCTGATGCCGGCGCTCGGCTATCCGCGCTTCGCGGTGCAGGGCGGCGATTGGGGCGCCTTTGTCGCCTCGCGGCTGGGCTGCGTGCATCCCGCGAAACTCATCGGCATCCACCTGAACCTGTTGGCCGTACGGCGCGAGCGCGACGCGCCGCCCGCGAGCGCCGAAGAAGAAAGCTATTACAAGCAGCTCGCCGAATGGCTGCGCGAGGGCACCGGCTATCAGTGGATCCAGGGCACCCGGCCGCAGACCTTGGCCTATGCGCTGACCGACTCGCCGGCCGGTCTCGCGGCCTGGATCGTCGACAAATTCCGCGCCTGGTCGGATTGCGGCGGCGCTGTCGAGAGCGCGATTGACCGCGACCGCGTGCTGGCAAACATCAGCCTCTATTGGTTCACCGGCGCGATCGGCTCGTCGTTCTTTCCGTATTACGCGCGGATGCACCGCCCGTGGCCGCTGCCGCGACCGGTCGCCCTTCCGACCGGCTACGCCGAGTTCCCGGCCGAAATCCTGCGCCCGCCGCAAAGCCTCGCTTCGCGCGCCTACAGCGACATCCGGCGCTGGACTGTCATGCCCCGGGGCGGCCATTTCGCCGCGATGGAACAGCCCGACGCGCTCGCGCACGAGATCCGCGAATTCTTCCGCCCCCTCAGGACCCCGTCCAAATAGGCCCTGATCTCAGGTCGAACGGGTCACGTATTCCGCAAGACCCAGCGCCATTACCACCGTCGCTGCGAGAATTGGCACCGAGAAAAGGAGTGCGACCAGAAACGCGACAATGGATCGCGCTCTTGAAAATCCGTTAGCAAGCCGAAACGCGCCCCAGCCTGCGCTGAACCAGACGAACGCGATCAGCATACCGATGCAATCAGATCCCACCGAGCTTAGAACAGCAAATTTGTCGCGCGCGCTTAACGCGCCTAATCTCTCCCCGGACAGGGTGTGATGTTCAAGCGTGTTTTTGTATAACTCAATGTTGCTCTCCATAACTACGGACAAGCCAAGCAATATAAACATCAGCATAATCAGAAGCGCCACGCTCGAGAGATAGTTACAATAGATAAACGTGCGTAAAAAGGTGGAACGTCCTCGGGTGATTCTCAGTGCAGAATGAATTCCCAGGGCAAATACTGCCGTTCCAATTACGGTGAGCCCTAGGCAACCGATAAATAGAAGCGGGGATGAGACGACCTGCCCCTGCCCAAACGGTAAGCTAATAACACCGCCGAGTAGTGCGCTTAGAGCCACGAATCCGAGTGATCTTTTGAATTCGATTTCGTCACCGAGCGACAACGACCTTAGAAATTGGACTGGGCTCAGGAACAAACGCGAAAGACTCACAAAATAATCCGGGAAGAAGCGAATGTACGCTGCGTATTCCGGCGGTAGAAGCTGCATGTGCTTTTAGGGCGCTGTGCTTTGGGTAGACGATCCAATTCACCGGACAGGAACCAGTTGTTGCTGCTCCAAGCTATTGATTGGGCCCCGACTCAGCCGCCCAGCTTCTTCTTCAATAACTCGTTGACGAGGGCGGGGTTGGCCTTGCCGCCGGTCGCTTTCATGACCTGGCCGACAAAGAAGCCCAGCACCTTCGGGTTCGCCGCGTATTGCGCGACCTGCGCCGGGTGGGCGGCGAGCGCGGTCTCCACCGCGGCCTCGATCGCGCCGGTGTCGCTCATCTGCCGCAGCCCCTTATTCTCGACGATCGCCGCCGCATTGGCGCCGGTCTCGATCATCTCGGCGAACACGTCCTTGGCGATGCGGCCCGAGATCGTGCCGTCGGCGATCAAATCCAACAGCCCGCCGAGCTGATCCGGCGCAATCGGGACGTCTTCGATGCCGAGCCCCTTTTTGTTCAGCGCGCCGAACAGATCGCCTATAACCCAAAACGCGGCGGTTTTCGGATCACGTCCAGCTGCGACCTGCTCGAAATATTCGGCGGTGACGCGCTCGGCGACGAGCACCTCAGCATCCTCGGGCCGCAGCCCGTATTCGGCGACGAAGCGCGCCTTTTTCTTGTCGGGCAATTCCGGCAATTGCGCGCGCAATTCATCGATCCACGCTTCCTCCAAGACCAGCGGCAACAGGTCCGGGTCCGGGAAATAGCGGTAATCGTGCGCGTGCTCCTTGCTGCGCATCGGCCGGGTCTCGCCGCGATTGCTGTCGAAGAGGCGCGTCTGCTGCTCGACCGCGCCGCCCGCCTCAAGCAATTCGATCTGTCGTCGCGCCTCATATTCGATCGCCTGCATGACAAACCGCACCGAATTCAAATTCTTGATCTCGCAGCGCGTGCCGAGCGGTCCACCCGGGCGCCGCACCGACACGTTGCAATCGCAACGCAGCGACCCCTCCTCCATGTTGCCGTCGCAGGTGCCGAGATAGCGCAGGATCGAGCGCAGTTTGCGCACATAGAGGCCGGCCTCCTCGGCGCTCCTGAGATCGGGCTCGGAGACGATCTCCATCAACCCGATGCCGGCGCGGTTCAGGTCGACATAGGTCTGGGTCGGGTGCTGATCGTGCAAACTCTTGCCGGCATCCTGTTCGAGATGCAGCCGCGTGATGCCGATTTCGCGCGTCGCGCCGTCCGGCAGATCGAGGACCAGCTTGCCGCGCCCGACGACCGGCAATTCGTATTGCGAGATCTGATAGCCGGCCGGCAGATCGGGATAGAAGTAGTTCTTCCGCGCGAAGACGCTCTCGCGGTTGATCACGGCGTCGAGCCCGAGCCCGGTCTTCACCGCCTGCTCGACGCAATGGCGGTTCAACACCGGCAACATCCCCGGAAAAGCGGCATCGATCAGCGACACCTGGGTGTTCGGCTCGGCGCCGAACGCGGTCGCGGCGCCCGAGAACAATTTCGACTTGGCGATGACCTGCGCATGGGTTTCGAGGCCGATGACGACCTCCCACTCTCCGGTGCGCCCTTCGATCAATGCAGTCATCGACAAGAAACTCGTCGGAATTGCTGCACGCGCGCTGTGCGTCCTTCGAGACGTACCCCTGCGGGGCGCTCCTCAGGATGAGGAATATTCGTGTGTGGCATCAAAGAAGTTCCTCATCCTGAGGAGCGGGCGTAGCCCGCGTCTCGAAGGACGCACCGACGACGACCCGAGGTAACGACTTCATCACCCGCCTCCGGCGATGAAGGAGGGGCGGTGGGTGAACTGGGCGGCGGTTTCGAGCACATCGCCGACCCGCAAGACCATTTCTTCGTCGAAGGCGCGGCCGATGATCTGCAAGCCGAGCGGCAGCCCGTCGGCCGACAATCCGGCCGGGACAGAGATCGCCGGCAATCCGGCGAGGTTGACTGGCACGGTGAACACGTCGTTCAAATACATCGCGATCGGGTCGTCCTGCTTCTCGCCGATCGCAAAGGCGGCCGATGGCGCGGTCGGGGTCAGCAGACAATCGACCTTCTCGAACGCTGCCGCAAAATCCTGCGCGATCAGCGCTCTCACCTTCTGCGCCTTCAGGTAATAGGCGTCGTAATACCCGGCCGACAGCACATAGGTGCCGATCAGCACGCGCCGCTTCACCTCGGTGCCAAAGCCCTCGGCGCGGGTCATTTCGTACATGTCGTCGAGAGTGTCGCCCGCGACCCGCAGCCCGTATTTGACACCGTCATAGCGCGCCAGGTTCGACGACGCCTCGGCCGGTGCGATGATGTAGTAAGTCGCCAGCGCGTATTTTGTCATCGGCAATGACACCTCGACCGGCTCGGCGCCGGCCTCGCGCAGCCATGCGGCGCCTTGCTGCCACAGCGCCTCGATCTCGGACGGCATGCCCTCGGCGCGGTATTCCCGCGGAATACCGATCTTGAGACCGCGGATGTCACCGGTCATCGCCGCTTTGAAATCCGGCACCGCGATCGGCGCCGATGTCGAATCGCGCGGGTCGTGCCCGGCCATTGCGCCGAGCAGGATCGCTGCGTCGCGCACATTGCGGGCGATCGGGCCGGGATGATCGAGCGAGGAGGCATAGGCGACGACGCCCCAGCGCGAGCAGCGGCCATAGGTCGGCTTCAATCCGACGATGCCGCAGAAGCTGGCCGGCTGACGGATCGACCCGCCGGTGTCGGTGCCGGTCGCGCCCAGCGCGGCGTGCGCCGCGACCACCGCCGCCGAACCGCCCGACGAGCCGCCCGGCACGAGCGGCCTGTTGTCACCAGGCCGTCTCCACGGGTTTTCGGCCGGACGGTAGTAGCTCGTTGTCGTCGACGAGCCCATCGCAAACTCGTCGAGATTGGTCTTGCCGAGCATGACCGCGCCGGCCTGCCACAGCTTCTCAGTTACAGTCGATTCATAGGGCGGATGAAACCCGTCGAGGATGTGCGAGGCGGCGGTGGTCAGCACGCCCTTCGTGCAGAACAGGTCCTTGACCGCGATCGGGATGCCGTCGAGCGGCCGCGTTTCACCTTGAGCGAGCCGCTGATCGGATGCGGCGGCCATGTCGAGCGCGATATCCGGCGTTTCGGTGATGTAGGCGTTGAGCGGCCGCGCCGCTTCCATGGCGGCGACATAGGCTTCGGCCAATTCGCGCGCGGAGAACTGCCTTGCCGCAAGACCTTCGCGCGCCTCGGCCAGCGTGAAATCGGTAAGTTCGGTCACTCGACCACCTTGGGCACCGCGAAAAAGCCGCGCGCGGCCTGCGGCGCGTTGGCAAGGATCTCGTCGCGGCGATTGCCGTCGGTGACCTCGTCCTCGCGCATCGGCAGCGTCGTCGCCGCCACGCTGGTCATCGGCGCGACATCGGCGGTGTCGACCTCGGCGAGCTGCTCGACCCAGGTCAGGATGTGCGACAGCTCGGCGGCAAGCGGCTCGAGCTCCTCATCCTTCAGCCGGATGCGCGCCAGCGCGGCGATATGCGCGACGGCGGCCTTGTCCAACGCCATTCATTTCTCCACCGGATTGCCCCGTTCGGCTCACAGATGGCCCGAAAACCGCATTCCTGCAATCTCCGGCGCTCCCTTGCGGGTATGATCCGGCATGCTTGTCGGCAGTCCCCAGGAATTGCGCGCGGCCGTGCCGCCCGGCCGGCGGGTCATCGGGCTCGATGTCGGGACCAAGACGATCGGCCTGGCGCTATCGGACACCCGCCTCGTCATCGCCAGCCCGCTCGACACAATCCGCCGCCGCCGCTTTCGCGACGACGCTGCCGCCTTGTTCGCGCTGATCGACCGGCACGAGGCCGGCGGCCTGGTCATTGGACTGCCGCTGAGCCTCGACGGAAGCGACAGCCCGCGCACCCAATCCGTCCGCCAATTCGCGCGCAACCTGCTGGCCTTGCGCGACATGCCGGCCGTGTTGTGGGACGAGCGGATGTCGACCGCCGCCGTCACCCGCGAGATGATCGCCCACGACATGACGCGCAAGCGCCGCGCCGAGATCGTCGACCGGGTTGCCGCCGCCTACATCCTGCAAGGCTTCCTCGACGCGGTGGGCCGGGCCAATTAGGTCAAACTGCGGCCGCGTTGGACCGCTTCGGGGCCGTGGCGCTGGCGCAGCGTGTCGATTGCCTCGGCGAGCCGGCGCGGCCCGCCCGTCTTGGCGTCGAACAGGGTCGGCAGGTCGGCTGCGGCGGCATCGACCAGCCGGTCGGCGCCCACCCCGATCAGGCGAAAACGGGTGACGCCATCGGCCTCGCCCCGCAGCAACCGGTTGCCGGCCTCGAACAAGATATCGGCGAGTTGGGTCGGGTCGGCCAGCGCCCGCGAGCGGGTACGCAGGCGGAAATCGCCAGTCTTCAATTTCAGCGTCACCGTACCTGCCGCGAGACGCGCCTCCTTAAGCCGCGCCGCGACCCTTTCGCACAGCGGCCACAGAAAATGGGCCAGCGCCGCTGCGTCCGCCTCGTCATGGGCGAAGGTCGTCTCGGCCGAGATCGATTTGGTTTGGCCTTCGGCCTCGACATGGCGGCTGTCTTCGCCGCGCGCCAGCCGCGCCAGGCGCAGCCCGATGCGGCCATAGCGCGAGGCGAGATCGCGCTCGTCGAGGGCGGCGAGCTGGCCGATGCGCATGATGCCGTCGGCGGCGAGGCGGCGCTGCATCGCACCGCCGACCCCCCACAGCCAGCCGACCGGCTTGTCGGCAAGAAAGGTTTTCGCCTCGGCGCGCCCGATCACCGCAAAGCCGCGCGGCTTGTCGAGATCGGAGGCGAGCTTCGCGAGAAATTTGTTGTGGCTGAGGCCGATCGAGGCGGTGATGCCGAATTTGTCCTCGACCCGCCGCGCCAGGCCGGCGAGCAGCTGCGCCGGAGCGGCGCCGTGCAGGCCGGCGGTACCCGAGAGATCGAGAAAGGCTTCGTCGATCGACAACGGCTCGACGAGCGGCGTGAGTTGCATCATCTCGGCCCGCACGGCGCGACCGACCTCACGATATTTCGCCATGTCCGGGCGGATCACGACCGCATCCGGGCAGGCCGCGAGTGCCTTGAACATCGGCATCGCCGAGCGAACGCCATACAGCCGCGCGACATAGCAGCACGCCAGCACGACGCCCCGCTGCCCGCCGCCGACGATGACCGGCTGCTCGGCAAGCTCCGGCCGGTCGCGTTTCTCGACGGTGGCGTAGAACGCATCGCAATCGATGTGCGCGATCGCCAGATCGGCGAGCTCGACATGCGCGACGAGGCGCGGCGAGCCGCAGGCCGCGCAGCGTTCCGGCGCGCTCTCGGCGGTATCGAGGGCCATGCAATCGCGGCACAGGACCGCGATCACGCCAACTCCTCCGGGCGCCACAGCCAAGCGGCGCCCCGCACGCCACTCGAATCCCCGTGCACTGGCGGCAAGAGACGGGTCGCGATCGTGTCGGAAATGATGTGATGCCCCCAGTGCCTCGGCACCGCCTCGTAAAGATGGCGCATCGTCGAAAGCCCGCCGCCGAGCACGATCGCGTCGGGGTCGACAATGTTGATGACGCCGGCGAGGGCGCGCGCGAGCCGCTCGGCGTAACGGTCGAGGGTTGCCCGGCACAGGGCTTCGCCCGCCTCGGCGCCGGCGACGATCCCCGGCCCATCGAGCACCTCCCCGGCATGCCGGCGGTGATCGGCCGCCAATCCCGGGCCGGATAGAAAGGTCTCGATGCAACCGGTCCGCCCGCAATAGCAGGGCGGCCCCGGCCATTCCCCGGGTTGCGGCGCGGGTAGCGGATTGTGGCCCCATTCGCCGGCGATCGCGTTGGCGCCGATCAACACCCGGCCGCCGACGACGATGCCGCCGCCGACCCCGGTGCCGAGGATGACGCCGAACACCGTGCCGCAGCCGGCTGCCGCGCCGTCTGCCGCTTCCGACAGGGCGAAGCAATTGGCGTCGTTGGCGAAGCGCACCGGCCGGCCGAGCGCCGCCTCGACGTCGCGGCCAAGCGGCCGGCCATTGAGCCAGACCGAGTTGGCGTTCTTAACCAGGCCGGTCGCGACGACGATCGTGCCCGGAATGGCGATGCCGACCGAGGCGGCGGGACCCATTTCCCGCTCGATTTGGCCGACGAGTGTGCCGACCGCGCCTATCGTGCCTCGATAATCGTGGGCCGGCGTCGCGATGCGCTGGCGCAACTGCAGGGCGCCCTCGCCGTCGAGCGCGGCCGCCTCGATTTTGGTGCCGCCCAGGTCGATGCCGATGCGATACACCGCCGCCATTCTTCCCGCTCGCCCGACCGTGCCCTCGAACGCCTCTCTCGCGAGGCCGAAAAACGCGGCGCGGGCGGTATTTTTCTGGAGAAAGTTACCAATTGTTAAACCCCTCTGACTAGAAGGGTGAACCGAGTCCCGGCGGGCGGCCATGTCCCGTCTCCCAAAGAGCCGGCCGCCGTCGGAGCCTCAGGCGGTACTGTAGAGGGCAGCGAACGAATGGCGCTCGATTTCAAGCAACAGCACCGCAACATCGCCCAGACCACCCAAAAGCGGGTGCTGATCGTCGAAGATAACGAGCTCAACATGAAGCTCTTCAACGATCTGCTCGAGGCACACGGCTATTTTACGCTGCAGACCAAGGATGGGGTCGAGGCGCTGCGCATGGCGCGCGCCCATCGGCCGGACCTGATCCTAATGGACATCCAGCTGCCGGAAGTATCCGGCCTTGAGGTCACAAAGTGGCTCAAGGAGGATGACGAACTCAGGTCGATTCCGATCATCGCCGTCACTGCCTTCGCGATGAAAGGCGATGAGCAAAAGATTCGCGACGGCGGCTGTGAAGCCTATATTGCCAAACCGATCTCGGTGGCTAGCTTCATGAGCACCGTCGAGCGGTTTCTTTCGTAAGTAACGGTCCCCATGACAGCCCGAGTCTTGGTCGTCGATGACGTCGAGTTGAACGTCAAGCTGCTCGAGGCCAAGCTGTCGAGCGAATACTTCGAGGTGATCGTCGCCGACAACGGCCTGACGGCGCTTGAACTCGCCGAGACCGAGCTGCCCGACATCATCCTGCTCGACATCATGATGCCGTTGATGGACGGCTTCGAAGTCTGCCGCCGGCTCAAGGCGAACCCGCGCACGGTCGACATCCCGGTCGTCATGGTGACCGCGCTGTCCGATGTCGCCGACCGGTTGCGCGGGCTGGAATCGGGCGCCGACGAGTTTCTGACCAAACCCGTCAACGACACCGCGCTGTTCGCGCGGGTGCGCTCGCTGGTCCGGCTGAAGCGGATGATGGAGGAGCTGCGGCTGCGCGAGGAGGTCTGCCGCCAGTTCGGCAACAGCGAAGACCAGGTCGCGGCCGCCGACGAGGCCGGCCACGCCCGCATCTTGCTGCTCGAAGAGAATGACTCTGCCGCAACGCGAATCCTCGACACGCTGAAGCCGGTCGCCAACTCCGTCGACCGGGCGCGGAACGGCGCCGAGGCGCATACGCTGCTCGATCCCTCGATCGAGCTGGTCATCGCCAGCTTGTCGATGCCCGATAGCGACCCATTGCGGCTTGTCTCGCAATGGCGCGCCACCGAGGCCACCCGCCAGCTGCCGATCCTACTGATCGCCGATCCCGGTGAGCTGCCGCGCCTCGCCAAGGGGCTTGATCTCGGCGCCAACGACTATCTGGTCCGGCCCGTCGACCGCAACGAATTGCTGGCGCGGGTCCGCACCCAGATCCGCCGCAAGCGCCTGCAGGATCGTCTCCACGAGAACTACAATCGCAGCCTATCGCTCGCGCTGACCGACGAGCTGACCGGCCTATACAACCGCCGCTACGTCTTCGCCCATCTGACCGAGCTGATGGCCCGGTTGCCCGAGGGCAGCGCGAACACCGCGCTGATGATGTTCGACATCGACCATTTCAAGCAGGTCAATGACCGCTATGGCCACCTCGCGGGGGACGATGTGTTGCGCGAACTGGCCAAGCGCGCGCTGCACAACGTGCGCAGCGTCGATCTGGTCGGCCGGCTCGGCGGGGAGGAATTTGTCGTCGTGATGCCCGAGACGAGCCTCGGCGGCGCGACGATCGTTGCCGACCGCCTGCGCCTTGCGGTTGCCGACGAACCCTTCGTCGTGGCGGACACCGGCGAGAAGCTGCCGGTCACGATTAGCGTCGGTCTAGCGATCACCGGCCAGCCCGAGGACACCCTTGAAGCCCTGCTGAAGCGGGTCGACGACGCGCTCTACGCCGCCAAGAACGGCGGCCGCAACCGCGTCATTGCCGCCCCTCTTCGCCCCGGGTTGTTAGCCCACGGGGTCCCCATCGCCGTTGCCTCCTGATAGGCGGCGGACACCTTCGTTCCGAGTCCTGAAAATCATCATCCCGGCGAAAACCGGGATCCACCGCGGCAAAGGCTCGAACAGCTGAAGTGTGGGTCCCGGCCTTCGGCCGAGACGGCGGATCTAATAAAACCGGCGGCCGCGTTATTTTATTTTCGCTTCCCGGAAGATGACGTGCTTGCGCGCCACCGGGTCGAATTTCTTCAGTTCCAGCTTGTTGGTTTTGGTCCGCGGGTTCTTCTTCGTCACGTAAAAAAATCCCGTATCGGCGCTGCTGACGAGCTTGATCAGGACGGTGCTGGATTTTGCCATGGCGATCTCGCGGAATTCCGGGTTAGCGCTGTCTCGAAGATAACGCGCGGTCGACCCCTGTCAAGATTTGCTCCGGCGATCCGGCTGCAGCCGGGTTGCGTGCCAGATGGGCGCTCGCGTGCAGCGCATGCAGCGCGCTCGCATAGAGCCGGCGGTCGCCCAGCACATGCTCGGCCAGTTTGAGGTCGAGTGCCGGGCTGGTCTGCCGTGCCGGGCACGATTGCCGCAATTCCGACCAGGCGCGCTCATCCAACCCATCGCGGGCCCGCAGGGCCGCCGGCGAGCCCTGGGCGATCATGCCGGCCCGCTGCAGCGCGCGCTGCAGTGAGGCGGCATCGTCGCCGAGATCGCTCGTGCACAGGGTCGGCACGACGCCATGCGTCTGCAGGTAATAGCCGGCGGGCGTCACCAGCCGCGCCCAGGTCAGGGTCAGCTCGCCCTCGTTCGGCAGCCGCAGCACGGTCTGCACCGTGCCCTTGCCGTAGGACGAGCTGCCGATCACGACGGCGCGCCCGGCATCCTGCAATGCCGCCGCGACGATCTCGGACGAGGAGGCCGAGCCGCCATTGATCAGTACGACAATCGGGATCTGCGGCGTGACGCTGTGCCCCGACGCGGCGAAGTACTGGTGGCTGGCGGGATGGCGCCCGACTGTCGAGACAATCGGCCCGTCGTGGATGAACAGATCGGCCAGGCTCACCGCCTGATCGAGCAGCCCGCCGGGATTGCCGCGCAGATCGAGCACGATGCCGGCGAGGCGTCCGCCCGACTGGCGCAGCGCCTCCGCCAGCCCTTCGGCCAGCTTCTCAGTCGTGCTCTGGTTGAAGCTGAGGACCTGGAAGACCGCGACATCGCCGTCGCGCGACATCGTCACGGTGGGGAGCACGACGAGCGCACGCTGGATCTGGACATTGCGCTCCGCGGCACCGGGATGCGCCAGCCGCAGTTCGAGGCTGCTGCCGACCGGCCCGCGCAAATTCTCGATGAGGTCGGTCTGCGACAGCCCGGCCGTAGGAATGCCGTTGATCGCGACGATCGCATCTTCGGGCCGGATCCCGGCCTGCTCGGCGGGGCCATGCGGCGTGACGGCTGCTACCCGGAACACATCGGTCGTCATGTCGAGCGTAACCCCGATCCCGCCGAAGCCGTCGCGCGCCGCTCGCTGGTTCCGTGCCGCCTCCGGCGGCGCATAGCGCGAGAACCGGTCGAGTGTCGCGGTCATGCCGTCGAACACCGCCTTGGCGGCGGCTTCCCGAGGCATCGCGGCAAGATTGGGCGCGGCCTCCCTGGCGGCCGCGATCATGTGCGCGACCAGCTCGCCCCAGCCGCGGGTATCGTCTTCCGCCGGCATCGGCAAGACGGCGATCTCGCGACCGGCATACGAAACGGCAAGCGCCTGGCCCGGTCTCTCGGCCACCGCGAGCTTGTCGTCCAGGCGGGCCAGCCGCGCGGCGCCCGCAAGGGCAAGCTTTCGGGTCGATGTCGGCTCGATATAAAGGTCGGTGATCTCGTCCAGACCGCGGGTGAACAACTGTCCCGTGGCATCGCCGGTCCCAGCCTGGTTCCCGGCGCAAGCGGCCAGCAAAGCGGCGAGGGCACATAGGAGCAGCCACGCCATGGCGGGCGCAGACCGGCGCATCGTCGCTACCAATTCGGCGCAGATCGGCAAACGCTGATCCCCTGTGGGGCGCCCACTCGGCTCCCTGGGCGCAATGTGCGAACGCGTCTCCGACGTCAGGCCGGGCGGCACGGGCTCACCGCCCAGACCCGTCCTCCGGCCCTGTCTTGGGATAACCTAAAGTGCGTAACGGCAGCGATCAATATCGGGCTGGCTTTGGGTGCTGAAGCGGCCGAGCAAGCCGAGGGTACTGGCCGCCCGACCTACAACCCGACCTGTGAAGGGAAACCCGCGGGACCTTAGGCAGCAGCCGCGCGAACTTCCTTTTCGAGGCTGCTGGCGAGCTGCCGATAGCGGCGTGCCAGATCGACCAGCAGATCGCGTGCCGCCGAGCAAGTTGCCGCCTCAGCCATATGCCGGAAATAGGCCGCGTCCCTCCGGTGATAGACGACGCGATCGCGGGTAGACCAGGTTGCCGGCTCTCGAGGCATCGAATGACCTCTCTGTCGAACATCGATTTCCCGGGCATTTTACGGGTACCCGATGAACAATTCCTTGCCGAGAAGTGAAGCGAAGATGAACGGCTGCGGCAGGCGGTCCGCGTGTGACGCCGCGAGCGCTCAGCGCCGCCGGCGCAAGCCGCGCCCGCGCCGGGGGTCCGTAACCCGCGGCCGAGCAAAGGATTCCTCCTCCAGCCGGAACAACAACCGGCCGCCTACCGGATCGACCTCGGCGAGGCGGACCGTCACCGCATCGCCGAGCGCGAATTTCCGGCCGTAACGCCGCCCGACCAGGCGATGCCGGCGGGCGTCGTGGTCGTAATAGTCGGAGGGCAGCGTCGAAACCGGGACGAGTCCGTCGGCGCCGCTCTCGGGCAGGCTGACGAAAAACCCGAACGCCGCGACCCCGGTGATGCGCGCCTCATACACCGTGCCGACCGCCCCCCCGAGGAGCGTCGCGCGGTAGCGGTCGAGCGCGGCGCGCTCGGCTGCCGCGGCGCGCCGCTCGGTCATCGAGATGTGGTCGGCGACCGCGGCGAGCGCCTCGCCGCCAATCGGCGGCCGCCGCGCCGCCGTCGTCAGCGCGCGATGCACGACGAGATCGGCGTAGCGCCTGATGGGCGAGGTGAAATGCGCATAGCGCGCCAAGGCGAGGCCGAAATGGCCGATATTGTTCGGGCTGTAGGCAGCCTGAGCCTGACTGCGCAATACCAGCTCGTTGACGATCGGCGCCTCCTGTGTGCCTCGAGCTTGTTCGAGGATGCGGTTGAACAGTGCCGGGCGAATGACCTGGCCTTTCGCGAGCGCGAGACCCGGGATGCCGAGCTCGTCGAGAAAATCGCGCAGCGCATCGAGCTTTGCCGGGTCCGGCGCGTCGTGCACCCGGTACATGCAGGGCAGATGTCGCGCTTCCAGCTCCTCGGCCGCCGCAACATTGGCGAGGATCATGAATTCCTCGATCAGCCGATGACTGTCGAGGCGGTGCCGCGGCACGACCGCGATCGGTTGCCGCTCTTCGTCGAGCACCACTCGATGCTCGGCGAGATCTAGTTCCAGCGCACCGCGCGCGCGGCGCGCCCGGTCGAGCACGGCGAACGCGCCGTAGAGCGCGTCGAGTCGCTCCGGCATGAGCGGAACCACCGCGCCGGTCGGGTGATCGCGGGCGGCCTGCACGGCCTCGTAGGTCAGCCGCGCCGCCGAGCGCATCAAAGCCCGCTCGAAGCGATGCCGCCGTTTACGGCCCGAGGCATCGATCCACAGATGTGCCACAACGCAGGCGCGGTCCTCGCCGGGTTTCAGCGAGCACAGATCGTTGGATAATGCCTCGGGCAGCATCGGCACGACGCGGTCCGGGAAATACACCGAATTGCCGCGGTACTGCGCCTCTCGGTCGAGCGCGCTGCCCGGAATCACATAATGCGAGACATCGGCGATCGCGACGATAATGTGCCAGCCGCCGCGGTTATGCGGGTCGTCATCAGGTTCGGCCCAGACCGCGTCGTCGAAATCGCGCGCGTCCTCGCCGTCGATCGTCACCAGAGCCAGCTCGCGCAAATCGGCGCGTCCCGCCGCATCGACCGGCTGCGCCGCCGCCGCCTCGGCCAGGGCCTCATGCGGAAATTCGCTCGGGATGTCCAAGGCGGCGATCGTCAGCCGGCTGATCGAGCCCGGTCCCTCGGCTGATCCGAGCCGCTCGACAACGCGCGCCCGCTTGCCGCCAAAGCGGCGCGTCGGTAACACCTCGGCGACCACCAGCTCGCTATCCGGAACGCCGGCCGCGTCATGGCCCAGCACCCGGTATTCGCCGCGGTCGCGGCGATCGGCCGGGACGATCTCGCCGCCATCTTGGGTGCGGCGAAACACGCCGACGACGCGGCCCTCTTGCGTGCCGAGGCGGCGCACCGGTTCGGCCTCAGTCTCGCCCGAGTCGCGGCGGATCAGCTTTGCCAGCACGCGAGCCCCCTCCGGCAATTCATCGCCGGCCGCGCTCTCGGCGAGCCGGAACAGCGGCGCCTCGCCCGGTCCCGGCCAGGAGACCGGCCGCACCAGCGGCACGCCGTCGGCGTCGCTGCCGTTGCGCTCGACCTGCATCATCTCCGGAAGAGACGCGCCCGCGGCGAAACGGCGGTCGCCGCCCCGCACCAGCTCGCTCGACTGCGCGATATTGCGCAACATCCGTCGCAGCGCGGGATGATCTGCCGGGCCCAGCCCGAAGGCGCGGGCGATCTCGCGCGTGCCGGCCGCCTCCGGATTGTCGCGCAGAAATTCGAGCAGCGCCTCCGGCGCCGGCAACCCGCCCCGCGTTCTGGGGTTCGGTCGCGCGCCCATCTCAGCACGTTTTCCCGATCGCGTCCGCATTGCCCTAAAACTGTCGTCCCGGCGAAAGCCGGGACCCACCGATCAGCCGCTTCATCGATCCACAAATGGGTCCCGGCTTTCGCCGGGACGACAACTTTATTGCTGGCGAAGAGATTTCAGGCCGGTTGGCGGGCTGAGGTGCGAGCGGCCGGCTTTTTCTTCGCGGCGGGTTTGGCCTTTGACTTGCGCGCCGATGCCGCGCGCTTTGCGGTGCTGCGCGCCGGCGTCGCCGTGACTTTCGCCGCGGCACGTTTAGGCGGCGTGCGCTTTGCGGCGGTTCGGCGGGCCGGCTTCGCCGCGCCGTTCGCCGGCGCTTTCGCAGTCTTGCGCGCGGAGCGGCGTCCCTTGCCTTTTGCTTTTTGCGCCGCCAACACCTCAATCGCCGCCTCGAGCGGGTAGCTGTTCGGGTCGGCGCCTTTCGGCAGTGACGCGATGACGCCGTCATGGCTGACATAAGGCCCGTAGCGGCCGCGATACACCCCGATCGTCCCCCCTGCGGGATGCTGGCCGATCTCCCGCAGCAATTGCGGGCCGCGCCGCTGGCCGGTCTTCGCCTCGGCCAGCACCGTCACGGCGCGGTTGAGCCCGATCGTCAGCACATCATCATCGGCGCCGAGCGAGGCGAAGACCGAGCCGTGCTTCAGATACGGGCCGAAGCGGCCGATGCCGGCGGTGATCGGCTCGCCGGTTTCGGGATGCCGACCGATGTCGCGCGGCAATGACAGGAGCCCGAGCGCCGTTTCGAGATCGACATCCTCCGGCTTTATCGCGCGCGGCAGCGCGACCCGCTTCGGCTTGGCGCCGTTGTCGGCCTCGCCGAGCTGGATGTAATGGCCATAGGGCCCCTTTTTGACGCTGACCGGGAGCCCGGTCGCCGGGTCGTTGCCGAGCGCCGTATCGGTGCCGCCGGTCTCGCCTTCGGGGTCGATGCCGAGCGCACGGGTGAAACGGCACTCCGGGTAATTCGAGCAGGCGATGAACGCGCCGAACCGCCCGAGCTTCAGCGACAGCCGGCCGGCGCCGCAGGCCGGGCACCGCCGCGGATCGGCGCCGTCGCCGTTCGCGGGAAAGAAATGGCGGCCGAGCTCGGAATCGAGCGCTTCCAGCACCGCCTTGATCGTCAATTCCTTGGTGCCGTCGACCGCAATCGAGAAATCGCGCCAGAAATCGCGCAGCAACGCCTTCCAGTCGATCCGCCCGCCCGACACCTCGTCGAGCTGGTTTTCCAGATCGGCGGTGAAATTGTATTCGACATAGCGCTCGAAAAAGCTCGTCAGGAACGCGGTGACGAGCCGGCCGCGGTCCTCCGGGATGAAGCGCCGCTTGTCCAGCCGCACATAATCGCGGTCCTGCAGCACCTGCAGGATCGATGCGTACGTGGAAGGCCGCCCGATGCCCAGCTCTTCCAATTTCTTGACGAGGCTGGCTTCGCTGTAGCGCGGCGGCGGCTGCGTGAAATGCTGGTTCGGCGTCACCGCGCCGCGCGTAAGGCGCTCGCCGTCGCGCATGTTCGGTAGGCGCCGTCCCTCGCCTTCTTCCTCGGCGGTATCGTCGCGGTCTTCCTGGTAGAGCTTCAGGAAGCCGTCGAACAGCATGACCGAGCCGGTCGCGTGCAGCCGGACTTTGCCGCTCGGATCGCCGATGTCGACGCTGACCTGATCGAGCAATGCCGACGCCATCTGGCTGGCGACCGTACGCTTCCAGATCAGCTCGTACAGACGGCGCATGTCGTTGTCGAGATGGCGCGCGACATCCCCAGGCTTGCGCCGCATATCGGTCGGGCGGATCGCCTCGTGCGCCTCCTGCGCGTTCTTCGCCTGGCTGCGATAGACCCGTGGTTCGGGCGGCAGATAGCGGCCGCCGAATTCGTGCCCGATCAGCTGGCGCGCTTCCGCGATCGCTTCGGCCGCGAGCGTGACGCCGTCGGTGCGCATATAGGTGATGAGGCCGACCGTGTCGCCGTCGAGATCGATGCCCTCGTAGAGCCGCTGCGCGATCTGCATCGTGCGGGTCGCGCCGAAGCCGAGCTTGCGCGAGGCTTCCTGCTGCAGCGTCGAGGTCGTGAACGGCGGGAACGGGTTGCGCCGGACCTCGCGATGCTCGACGGAGGCGACGTTGAACCCGGCCGCGGCAAGGATCGCCTCGGCAGCGGCGCGCGCCTTCGCCTCGCTGTCGAGATCGAAGCGGTCGAGCTTCTTGCCGTCGAGATGCGACAGCCGCGCCGTGAAGCGGTCGCCCGCCTCGGTCTGAAACTCGACCTCGATTGTCCAGTATTCGCGGGGCTTGAACGCCTCGACCTCGGCTTCGCGCTCGCAGATCAGCCGCAATGCCACCGACTGCACGCGGCCGGCCGAGCGGCTGCCCGGCAGTTTGCGCCACAGGACCGGCGACAGCGTAAAGCCGACGAGATAATCGAGCGCGCGGCGGGCCAGATACGCGTCCACCAACTCGCGGTCGATCTCGCGCGGATTGCGGAACGCGTTGAGGACGGCGTTTCGCGTCACCTCATTGAACACGACGCGCTTGACGTCGACATCCTTCAGCGCACGGCGCTGCTTCAACACCTCGCGCACATGCCAGGAAATCGCCTCGCCCTCGCGGTCGGGGTCGGTCGCGAGAAACAATTTGTCGGCCCCGCGCAGCGCCTCGGCAATGGCCTTCATATGTTTCTCGGCCTTGCCGTCGACCTCCCACAACATGTCGAAATCGGCGTCCGGCCGCACCGAGCCGTCCTTGGCTGGCAGATCGCGGACATGGCCATAGCTGGCGACGACCTTGTAGTCGCGTCCGAGGTATTTGTTGATCGTTTTCGCCTTGGCCGGCGATTCGACAATGACGACGTTCATCGATCCATTCGAAAAAGAGAGGCGCTTAAGGAACCGTTAGCGCAGCGAAACGAGGTTGCCGGGATGACGCTCGATGCGCCCGGCGAGTTCCAGTTCGAGGAGCAGGGTGGCGATTGATGCGGCTGACAAGTGGCACTGCCGCACCAGTTCGTCAACCGCCACCGGGGTCGGGCTCAGCTTTTCGACCAGGAGTTCGAGCGCGGCATCCTCCGGAATCCGAGGCGGAATCTGCGGCGTTCCGGGCCCATCCGGCGCGGCCCCCGCCAGCGGCAGACGCGGCTGCAAATTCCGTTCCCGCGGGCGCGGCGGGGGCATTTCGTTCTCTAAAAATGGGCCGAGCTGAGCCAGGATATCGGCCGCGGTTTCGGTCAGGGTCGCGCCGCTGCGCAGGAGGTCGTTGCAGCCGCGGCTGCGCGGATCGAGCGGGGAACCGGGCACCGCGAACACCTCCCTGCCCTGCTCCAATGCGAAGCGGGCCGTGATCAGCGATCCCGATTTCGCCGCCGCCTCGACCACGACGACGCCGCGCGCCATGCCGGAGATGATGCGGTTGCGGCGCGGGAAATGCCGCGCCTGCGGTTCGGTGCCGAGCGGCAGTTCGGCGACCACCGCGCCGCGCGCGGCGAGCGCGTCGTAGAGACCCTTGTTTTCCGGCGGATAGACGATATCCGCGCCGCCGGCGACGACCGCGATGGACCCCGAATCGAGCGCCCCGAGATGGGCGGCGGCGTCGATCCCGCGCGCCATGCCCGAGACGACGACAATCCCGGCGGCGCCGAGCCCGGCGGCCAGCTCGCCGGCGATCCGCCGGCCATTGGCCGAGGCGTTGCGCGCGCCGACCACCGCGACGATCGGCGCCCGCAATAACCCGGAGTCGCCGAGCACGGTCAGGATCGGCGGCCCGTCCTCGACCGCCGCCAGGCTCGCGGGATAGTCCGGCTCGCCCCAGCACACGAGCCGCGCGCCGAGGCGACCGAGTGCTGCGACCTCCGCCTCCGCGTCACGCCGACTCATTGCGGCGATTGGACGTGAGAGCCGCGGCAACGCCTCGAGCGCCGTGCGCGCGGAGCCGAAGCGGCGCAGCAGCGCATAAAACGTGACCGGCCCGACCGTCTCCGTGCGGGCGAGACGCAGCCAGTCCAGGCGCTCCTGGGGATCGAGCTCGCGCGCGGCCAAATCAGGTCTCGGGAAATCAGCTTCTGCGGAGAGAGATGCGGCTTTCGGTGCCGGCCAACAGCCGGCGGATATTCTCATGGTGCCGCAGAATGACGAGCAGCGCGATGACGGCGATCAGCAGCGCGCGCGTCGGATCGAGAAGAATGGCCGCAACGGCGACCGCCGCCGCCGCGCCGACCAGCGCCGCCAGGGACGAATAGTGGAACAGGATCGCCGTCGCGAGCCACAGCGCGCCGGCGATGACCGCGACGGGCCAGGCGATTGCCAGCAGCACGCCCAGCGCCGTCGCCACCCCCTTGCCGCCGCGGAAACCGAGCCATACCGGAAACATGTGGCCGAGGATTACCGCGCCGGCCGCGGCGAGCATCGCATCGGCGCCCCACAGACTGCCGATCAGCACCGCCGCGATGCCCTTCGCGAGATCGAGCACCAGCGTAAGCGCCGCGAGCACCTTGTTGCCGGTGCGCAGCACGTTGGTCGCGCCGATGCTGCGGGAGCCGATATGCCGGATGTCGCCGAGCCCCGCGACGCGCGTCAGCAGCATCCCGAACGGGATCGACCCAAGCAGATACCCGATCACGGCCGCGAGGATGACCCCTGTCATGGCAATGCTCCGGGACGCCCTGAAAGCACCCGTCGCGCCCCACTCTCGTCATCCCGGCGAAGGCCGGGATCCACGGAATTGTCGGATGTCGTGTCGAATTTTTCGCTCCGCTGGTGGTGCTTCACAGTGGCGGAGGGCTGGATCCCGGCCTTCGCCGGGATGACGATTGAGGGCGGGCTGGCTAGCTGTCGAACCACGTCACTCACGTTTTGCGGCTGAAAATCGTGCGGCCGTCGACGATCGTCTGCATCGCGTGCCCCTGCACCGGGCGGCCGTCGAACGGCGCGTTTTTCGATTTCGAGCGGAACCGTTCGGTGTCGATCGTCCACGCCACATCGGGATCGAACAGCACGAGATCGGCCGGGCTGCCCGGCGCGAGCCGGCCGGCATCGAGCCCGAGAATCCGCGCCGGGTTCACCGTCAGGCGCCGCAACACCTCGATCAGTTCGAGATGGTGGTTGTGATACAGCTCGAGCGACAGCGGCAGCAGCGTCTCCAACCCGACGATGCCGCAGGCCGCCGAGCTGAACGGCAGGCGCTTCGAATCCTGGTCCCATGGCGCGTGGTCGCTGGCGATCGCGTCGATCGTGCCATCGGCGAGCCCGGCGACGACGGCGCGCCGGTCGCTCTCGCTGCGCAGCGGCGGCGACAGTTTCGCGAAGGTGCGGTAGTCGCCGATCGCGGTCTCGTTCAGCGCGAAATACGGCGGCGCGGTATCGCAGGTGACCGGCATGCCCGCGGCCTTCGCCGCGCGAATCGCGTCGATGCCGGCGGCGGTCGAAACATGCGCGGCGTGATAGCGCGCGCCGGTGATCTCGACCAGGCGCAGATCGCGCTCGATCATGATCACTTCCGCCATCGGCGTGACCGCCGGCAGGCCCAGCCGTGTCGCGATCTCGCCCTCGGTCACCTCGCCGGCGCCGCCGAGGCTCGGCTCCTCCGGGTGTTGGATGACGAGCTGGTCGAAGCTGCGCGCATAGGCCAAGACGCGCCGCATGACGAGCGCGTCGGCGACCGCCTTCACGCCATCGGTGAAGCCGAGCGCGCCGTTTGCCGCGAGGAGGCCCATTTCGGTCAGTTCGCGGCCCTTCAGCCTCTTTGTCGCAGCCGCATAGGTGTGCAATTTCACCAACCGCACTTCGCGCGCCCGCCGCGCCAGAAACTCGACGACCGACACGTCATCGACCGGCGGCTCGGTGTTGGGCAGCGCCACCATCGTCGTGACGCCGCCCGCCGCCGCGGCATGGCCGGCGCTCTCGATCGACTCCATGTGCTCGGCGCCGGGCTCGCGCAACTGGACGCGCATATCGACGAGCCCCGGCGCGAGGCAGAGCCCCCCAACCTCGATGATCTCGGTATCGTCTCCGAACCCCGCTTCGGCGAGGCCCGGGCCGATCGCGGCGATGCGGTCGCCCTCGATCAACAGATCGCCCGGCGCGTCGAGCCCGCTCTCCGGATCGAGCAGCCGCGCATTGCGTATGAGCCGCCGCACATTCATCGCGGCAGTACTCCGTGCTTGAAGCTGGACCACCGCTGTGCGTCCTTCGACTGCTCGCTTCGCGAGCGCTCAGGATGAGGGACGTAGGTGGATGCCATCACAACCGATCCTCATCCTGAGCAGCGCCGAGGCGAAAGCCAAGGCGCGTGTCGAAGGACGCAGGATGCAATTGCGGCCTCATTAAGCTTGAACATCACCGTCACTGCAATGTCGGGCGGTTGCTGGGCTGGCCGGCGAGCAGTTCGAGGCACGCCATGCGCACCGCGACCCCCATCTCGACCTGGTCACGGATGAGGCTCCGGTCGATGTCGTCGGCGACCTCGCTGCCGATCTCGACGCCGCGGTTGATCGGCCCGGGATGCATGATCAGCGCGTCGGGCTTGGCCAATTTCAGCTTGTCGTAATCGAGCCCGAAGAAGTGGAAGTATTCGCGCGTCGACGGCACGAACGAGCCGTGCATGCGCTCCACCTGCAGGCGCAGCATCATGACGATATCGACGTCGCGCAGCCCAGCCGCCATGTCGTGAAACACCTCGACGCCGAGCCGCTCGACCGCCGCCGGCAACAACGTGCGCGGCGCGACGACCCGCACCCGCGCCCCCATGACCGTCAGCAAGGCGATGTTCGAGCGCGCGACCCGGCTGTGCAACACGTCGCCGCAGATCGCGACGGTCAGGCCGCCGAGCCGCTGCTTCCTGCGGCGGATCGTTAGCGCGTCGAGCAAGGCTTGCGTCGGGTGCTCGTGGGTGCCGTCGCCGGCGTTGATGACGGCGCAATCGACCTTCTCCGACAGCAGCTGCACCGCCCCGGATTCGGGATGCCGCACGACGAGCACGTCGGGATGCATCGCGTTCAAGGTCATCGCCGTGTCGATCAGGGTCTCGCCCTTGCGCATCGAGCTGGCCTGCACCGCCATGTTGATGACGTCGGCGCCGAGCCTTTTGCCCGCGACCTCGAACGAGGTGCGGGTGCGCGTCGAATTCTCGAAAAAGCAATTGATCAGCGTGCGGCCGCGCAGCCGCGCGTTCTTTTTCTCGGCCTGGCGGTTCAGCTCGACATAGCCGTCGGCGAGATCGAGGACATGGTTGATGTCGTCCGGCGTCAGCCCCTCGATGCCGAGGAGGTGCCGGTGCCCAAAGCGGTATTCCTGCATGAGCCCCCGTTATAGGGACGCGGCGGGAACCCCGCAACAATTCGTAGGGCGGATCAGCGAAGCGTAATCCGCCAAAAAATCAAGCCTTGAAGAACGAGACGGCGAGGCACAGAGGTTCGGCGGCGGCGATCTCACTGCCTCGCGGTCTCATTGTGAATAAACAATCGGCAGGTTGCGCTCCACCCGCCCTACGCAGAACCGCCGCCCGAATCAGCACCCCGGCTTTGGCAAGGCCTCGATGTCGTCGAGCTTGGCGCGGATCGAATAATCGCCGTAATCGATGACCATGTCGCGCGACACGCCATTGTCGAGCAGCACCATGCCGAGCTCGTAATCGGGCTTTTCGGCCTTCTGGTCGGCCGGGAAAAAGGCGAGCCGCACGCGCCAGCCCGGCCGGTCGAGCAGCGGGCTCTTCTTCTTGCTCTCCTCGTCGGGATCGACCTTGGCGCCGATGACGGCCGTGACCAGTACCGCGCTCTCGACCGTCGCGCCGTCGAAGATCTGCTTCGAGATGAAGTTCTCGCCGGCCTTCGCCTTGTCGATCAGAAAGATCGTATGGGCGCTCGGGAACATCGCGCCGGCCGGCAGTTTGAGGTTCTTCGGCTCGGGCTTCTCGAAATCGACCGTGCCGCCCTTCCCCGGCCCGTCGAGCTTTGCCTGGCCTTTGATCTCCTCGTTTTCGGTGCCGTTGCGGGTCTCTTTCTGGTTGAAACGGTATTTGAGCCCGTCCTTCGATTCCCAGGTCACGAAGTTCGATGAAATGCTGACATCCGAGGATTCGGCGTACGCCATCTTGAGCCGGTAGCGCTGCTCGACGGTCCAGCCGTCACAGGTCTCGCCCCATTGATAGGCCATCGTGCCGCCCGCGCCGGTGACGCCGGCATCGCCATGCGTCGCACCGAGGCTCATCGAATAGACCGCGTGGTGCGGCATGATCTCGGCCGCCTGCGCGGAGGCCGCCCCGATACCGCCCGCGATCACGATCGCCCCGGCCACGACCGCAGCCGTTCCCGGCCCTGAGGCTTTTCCCCAACCCTGCATCATCAGACGGACACTCCCGAGACCCTATGCCGGCCGAAACTGTGCCGGAAAATGCGGCCCGACCAAGGCGCCGCCAACACGCGATGGTTCGACGATTGCCGCCGCACCGCACGGCTGCAAACCCTGCGCCAAAGTATAGCCCAGCTAACCCTCCGGCGGCGCTTTTGCTTACATAGGTCCACCGCGACGGCGACGCAAAAAAATGTGATCGCCCCCTCGCTGCTCTGCTTGCATTCATTGCCGTCACTGACAACAATGAATGCACAGGAGCGCGCGATGGCTACGCTGACGATACGAAATTTAGATGCCCGGCTTAAGGAACGCTTGCGCATCCGCGCCGCACGCAACGGCCATTCGATGGAAGCGGAACTGCGCCAGATCGTGAGAGACGCATTGGCGAACGACAGAAAATCGGAACCCACCCTCGCCGAGGCCATTCGCCGGCGCTTCTTGCCGTTCGGCGGTGTCGACGATCTTGAACCGCACCCGCCCGCCCCGCTCCCGGAGCCGGCCTCCTTCGACCGGTGATCATTCTCGATACGAATGTCATTTCGGAATTGATGCGGTCGCGCCCAGACGCGGCCGTGGTCGCGTGGTCGTCGGCGCAGGCCCGATCTCTCCTTTGTACGACCAGCATCAACAAGGCCGAAATCCTCTACGGCATTGCAGTGCTTCCGGATGGGCGCCGGCGCCGCGGCCTCGCCGCGGCGGCCGAGGCTATGTTCAGCGAGGATCTTGCCGGTCGCGTTCTTCCGTTCGATGAGACCGCGGCGGCACATTACGCCGGCATTGTTGCCAGCCGCCGGGGTTCCGGGATGCCGATCGAGGCTTTCGATGCGCAGATCGCCGCGATCGCCATTTCGGCAGGCGCCGATATTGCGACGCGCGACATCGCCGGGTTTGCGCACTGCGGCGTGGCTGTCATCAATCCCTGGGCCGAGTAGGGCTGCGCCACGGGAGCTTGCCGCTGCATCTCTCGATATTTTTTTGAGCCCGGCTTGCATGTCTCGTCCCGTGTGCGACGCTTTCTGCTTGTTCTCTTTTTGTTCTTTACATTCTGGCAAGCCGACTTATATTGCGGCTAATGCCGATCCGCCGTGCATCTTAGGAACCCTTACATTATGCCCGATTGGTGGTGGGCTTCCCCGCCTGCGATCGTTGCGATTTTGGTGCTGACATCCCGCTGATAATTTGCTGTTTCGCCGCTGATATTTCGCTGTTATCGGGACCAACCGAAAAGCCGAAAGCGAAAGCAAAACAGGGACTTAGGAGGATCAATGGAGGTCGCGGACGCGGAAATCGCGCTGGAACAGCAGGAACGGTTGGAAGAGGGGGCGCTTTACGAGCTTGCGCCGGCACCCGAACCGGCCCTGCCGGCGCCCTCGCCCGATCATCCCCAACCGCGCGGCCGGCCCTGGGTCAAGGGCCAATCGGGCAATCCCGCCGGCCGACCGCCCGGCGTCCACCCGCCAGCCGCGGTCGCCGAGTACATCATCGCGCGCAAGACGATCCCGCTCGCCAAGAAGGTGCGCGATCTGGCGCTCGCCGGCGACAAGACAATGCTGAAGCTCTGGTTCCAGCACGTCGCCCAGTCGCGGCGCGGGGCGCCCGACTGGCCCGGACTGTCGCTCGTCGCGGACCGGGCCGAGCTGCGCGGCTTGCGGGAGGCGGTCACCGAGGCCGCCGCGAAGGGCGCCATCAGCACGGAGCAGGCGGACGCGCTCGTGCGCCTCGTGAACACGGTGATGGGTATGCTGTAGCCGGGCGGTTCCCCGCGCCGGCTAATCGTCCCAACGACGATGTCATTCCGGGATCGGCCAACGGCCGAAGCCCGGAATCCATGAACGCGGGCGTCTGGAATATGGATTCCGGGCTCTCCGCCTTCGGCGTCACCCCGGAATGACGCCCACCCTTTACGAAGTGCCTATCCCCGTTTCGGGGGCGGCAGGTCGAGGCGGATGTGCAGTTCGCGGAGCCGCTCGGGCGGCACCGGGGCCGGCGCGCGCATCATCAGGTCGCGCGCCTGCTGGTTCATCGGGAAGACGATGACCTCGCGGATGTTCGGCGTGTCGGCGAGCAGCATGACGATGCGGTCGATGCCCGGCGCCAGCCCGCCATGCGGCGGCGCGCCATAGCGGAAGGCGTTGAGCATGCCGCCAAAGCGGGTCTCGACATCCTGCGCTCCGTACCCGGCGATCGCGAAGGCCTTGTACATGATGTCGGGACGGTGGTTGCGGATCGCGCCCGAGGCCAACTCGACGCCGTTGCACACGATGTCGTACTGGTGCGCCAGGATTGTCAGCGGGTCCTGGCTTTCCAGCGCGTCGAGCCCGCCTTGCGGCATCGAGAACGGGTTATGGCTGAACTCGATCTCGCCGGTTTCCTCGCTCCGCTCGTACATCGGGAAATCGACGATCCAGCAAAAGCGGAAGCCGCCCTCCTCGACGAGCCCCAATTCGCCGCCGATGCGGGTCCGCGCCGCCCCGGCCAGCTTTTCCGCCTCGGCCTTCGGCCCCGCCGCGAAGAACACGACATCGCCGGCGCCGAGCCCGCTCAGCTGCGCGATCCGAGCGATCTCCTCGGGCGCCAGATTGTTGGCGATCGGCCCGCGCCCGACCGGCCCGGCATCGCCGGCATCGAAAATGATGTATCCGAGCCCGCGGGCGCCCATCTCCTCCCGCGCCCATTCGTCCATTTTGTCGAGGAAGGATGAGCGCGGACGCGAGGCGGCGCCCGGCGCCGGAATGGCCCGCACGACCCCGCCGCTCTCGACGATGCTTTTGAAGACGCGGAATTTCGCGCCGGCGAACACCTCCGACACGTCGGCGATGACGAGCGGGTTCCGGAGATCCGGCTTGTCGGTGCCGTATTTGAGCAGCGCGTCGGCGTATTTGATCCGTGGAAACGGCGCCGGGGTCACGGCGCGGCCGCGCCCGAACTCCTCGAACACCCCGTGCAATACCGGCTCGATCGCCGCGAACACGTCCTCCTGGGTCACGAACGACATCTCGAAATCGAGCTGGTAGAACTCGCCGGGGGCGCGGTCGGCGCGGGCGGCCTCGTCGCGAAAGCACGGCGCGATCTGAAAGTAGCGGTCGAAGCCCGACACCATCAGCAATTGCTTGAATTGCTGCGGCGCCTGCGGCAGCGCATAGAACTCGCCTGGATGGATCCGGCTCGGCACCAGATAGGGCCGCGCGCCTTCGGGCGAGTCGGCGGTCAGGATCGGCGTCTGAAATTCGGTGAAGCCCTGCTCGATCATGCGCCGGCGGATCGAGGCGATGACCGCCGACCGCAGCATCATCTTGGCGTGGATGTCCTCGCGCCGCAGGTCGAGAAAGCGGTAGGTCAGCCGCATGTCCTCGGGGTATTCGGCCTCGGTGTTGACCGGAAACGGCAGCGGCTCGGCGAAGGACTGCACCGCGAGTTCGGAAATGAACAGCTCGATCTCGCCGGTCGGCAGGTTCGGGTTGATCGTGTCTTCGGTCCGGGCGGCGACTTTCCCGGTCACGGTAATGACGCTTTCGAGGCGCAATGCCTCGGCCTCCGCAAACAGCGGCGAGGACACGTCGATGACGCACTGCGTGATGCCGTAATGGTCTCGCAGGTCGATAAACAACAGCTGCCCGTGATCGCGTTTCCTATGCACCCAGCCCGACAGGCGGACGGTCCGGCCCGCATCGGCGAGGCGCAGCGCGCCGCAGGTATGAGTGCGATAGGCGTGCATCGAAACGTATCCGGCGCAAAGGCGAGAGCGCGGCGACAACGCATGGATCGCCCGCTTTTGTCAAGGAACGCCCCCGCGCTTTGGCGGGTTGCGCCGCGCTCCACCCGCCCTACGAGCACCGGACCCGTAGGGCGGGTGAAGCCCGGCGAAGACCGGGCGCAACCCGCCGAAAGAGCAGAGCGCCCGAAATGGCTAATCCCAGTAGATCGTCAGCGCGCCTTCGCTGATCTCGAAGCGTTCCAGCCGCTTCAGAAAGCTCATGCCGAGGAGCGAGACGTGCAGATTGTCGGTGACGAGCGCCGGCACGTCGCCGATCGCCAGCTGGCCGATGCGCACCTCGCGCAGCCGCACGGCGGCGGCGCGGCCCTGCCCGTTCGCGGTGTTCATGACCACGTTATAGGCAAGACTGCCGCGGCTGATCCCGGCGGCGGCGGCATCGGTGGAGGTCAGCGTCACCGCGGTCGCGCCGGTGTCGACGACAAAGCGCACCGAGCCGCCGTTGACGGCGGCGTCGATCCAGAACTGGCCGTGCTTGTCGGCATGATAGGTTATCGAATTGCCGACCGCGCGCTGTGTCGGGGTGCTTGGCACAGCCACGGCGGCAGCGGCTGGTTCATCGCCGCGCGGCAGCAACGCGTCACGATGCGCGGCCGCGGCGAAAAGCAGCACGGCGAGCCCGCCCCAGATCATCAACTGCCGGAAGGCCCAGCCGATCATGTGCCCGCACCTCCTGCCGCGCCGCGGCATGCCGACGATGAGCCGGCGCCGTTAAGGGGCGGTAAAGGATGCGGATTTGCGCGCAGTCGCGAGCCATGCCACGCAATATCCAATTTTTAAGACTTAATCGTCGAGAATTGCGCCTGCACACAATTGAAGGACATTGTTTATGGCGGTTCCGAACCTTGCCGAAAAGCTCGCGGCCAAGCTGCTCGCGCGCGACGGCATCTCCGCGATCTGGCAACTCCATGTCGCCGCCGCTGCGGCGCACGCCGACGGTTATCGGCACGCCGCACAGACGGTGCTGGAGATCGCCGAGGCTGCGGAGCGCACCCTGCTTGAGGCCGCGCCCTCCATAGCCATTAACCAATCCGTTAGGAACCAGTCCCGAGAATTGCCGCAGGTGGCCCGCCACTCGGCGGCAAGATTCCCGTTTTGAGGAAATGCGCGGGAAGATTACTTTCGAATTCGGTGGGCCACCGCCCTATACAGCGCCAACACTATCGGCGAGCGGTGGTTTCCCTACGCGCCCGATCGCATCCAATTGGGCGGGGCGCCATAGCATAGGTTTCCCTATACTTGCCCGATGCTGTTCGACGCGCCGGCCAGAGTCGGGATCGCGACCCGCGCGATCGCAGGAATCGCGTCGTCTCGGCTTGTCGCCAATCGTCTGCGTCTGTTCCGGAACATTCTCGTCCATCCGACGCAGGAAATGCGCGATCCTGACGGCGCGTTTTTTCGCGGCGGCCCCGACTGGCCGCGCTTTGGCGCGCAGGTTCTGGCCCGGCATTGCTGGGGAGCGATCCCCAGACGCGTTGATCGCAAACCGCTGCCGGCATGCCCCGAATGGCCCTATTTCGAACCGCGATTTTTGCCCGAGTTCTGGCCGCACCTCGGCATCGGTCCGCGGCTCTCGCCGCGAGAACTCGAGCACGAAATACAGCGGCTCGCGGCGGCGCACCGCCCGCTCCCCGAGCAAACCGTTGAAAGCGTGGATTCAGGGATCTGGTGCGGCCCGATCAGCCTCCATTTCGGTCACATGGTCGCGGATTTCAGCATGAGAATTGCGGGTTCGAGCCGCCTTGAGGCTGCCTCGCCCCTGGTCTTCAGCATGCCGCCGTTTCGCGAGCCGGAACCGCCGCCGCATTTCTGGCAAATCATCAGCCATTTCGGGATCGACCGGCGGCGCGTTCTGCTGGTCCGCAAGCCGACCCGTTTCGGGAGGCTCTGCGTCCTTCCCCAGGCCGAGCGCCCGTTCGGCGGCCGTCCCAGTGCGCAACACTTGGAATTGATGGACGCGATGGTCGGGTCCGAGAAGCCGCCCGATCGCGATCTCGATTGCGTCTTTATTTCTCGCTCCCGATTGCCGGTGGGCCGGTTCCTCGGCGAGTCATATCTGGATAAGACGCTAGCCGCCGCTGGCGCTGCCGTATCGCATCCCGAAACCGAACATCTGCACGCCCAACTTCAAATGTACCGGCGCGCGCGACTCGTGATCTTCTCGGAAGGCTCGGCCGTCCATACCCTCCAGTTGTTTGGCCATCTCGATTGCGATGTCGTCATCTTGGTCCGCCGTCCGAAAAACCAGATTGCCGCCGCCTCGCTGCGGCCCCGAGCCCGGTCGCTGCGCTATTTGCCCGCGACCCGGGCGCTGCTTCACGGATTGACCCGATCGGGGCGGCCGGATACCCGCGCCGGCATGTCGGTATTGGACGACGGCCGCTTGCTGGCCGGGCTCAAATCGCTTGGGGTCGACCTGGCGCCGTTTTGGGACCCCGCGGCATATGGCCGGTGCCGCGACCTCGATCTGGAATTCTGGCAGATGCAGCGGCGAGCCGCGCAAACTCACCCGCGCGATTTGGAGCTCATCGACCAGCAAATAAACAAATTGTCCTCAAAGACTTGAGCTGGTGCTGCCGGAAAGGATTGAACTTTCGACCTCTCCCTTACCAAGGGAGTGCTCTACCACTGAGCTACGGCAGCTGGGCCTTCGGGGATCGCAGATGGGGATTACACGACGGCCTGCCCAGTGGCAAGCGAGCGCACCCGCTGTGGTGCGGCCGGGCTTGCGTACTGCTAAGGGAAAATTAGGGGTGGCTGATCGTTATCTCGCGATGCGTCCTGCCCAGGATTGAGATGCACATGCCTCGCACGCCGGCTGCATTCGTCTTGTCCGTACTCGCGCTGTTGGCTCTAGCCGCCTGCGCCCAGCAGCAGGCGGTCGCCCCTCCACCGGCCGCAGGGCCGGCGCCGCTCAGCAGCGACCAGAACTTCGTCGACCGCGCCGCTCTCGGCACCGGTACCGAAGTCGACCTTGGGCGGCTCGCCCGCGACCGGGCCGCCTCGCCCGCCGTCCGGGCGTTTGCCGACCGCATTATCACCGACCACCATCAGGCGCACGCCCACCTGAGCAGGATCGGGCGCCGGATCCAGATGGCCGCCATGCCTGTATCGCCGCCTCCGAACCGGTTGGCCGCGCTTTCCGGCACGGAATTCGACCGACAGTTCATCGCCGATCAAGTCAAAAACCATCAGGAAGCGGTCCAGCTCTTTCAAGCCGAAGCCCAGACGGGCGAGGACCCGCGGCTGCGGAAATACGCCAGCGACACCTTGCCGATGCTCTACCGCGATCTGCAGCAGGCGCAGGCAATCGCCGCTCGCCTCGGCAGCTGAATCAGAAAGCAACCGGGAGTGTGCGCCCCCCTTCGGGCGTCATTCCGCACCCCACCGACTCTGAGCTCGAGCAAGAGGGCCGAACCGAACGCACCCCCCGCGGAACCTGCGCCTTAAGGCGCGTGTTCTTGCAGAAGATTTCAATCGGCATATTCCGGACCTTTCGAGAACTTTTCGCTGGTCGTTAGCAAGCTTGCTGGCCAGGCTCGATTTCGCACGATTGGAAACTCTGAGGCGGATACTTGCCGCGATTGACGTCGCGTCGAGTGAAACAAGCAATTGCTGGCGATCGCTCTTGTCGATCGGGACATCGGAGTGGATTATGGTCTGGCGCGGCTCGACGATCGATCCGATGGCGGATACCGCCGCTTCGGCCGTACTTGAAGCTTTCGAGGAGGCGCGCGGGGCCGGCCTTCCGTCGGTCGATTGCTATCGCGCCGGAGTCGACGCATGGCGCCGAACGCATCCCGATCAATCGGCCGAATACGCCGCAAAGCAAGCGGTAGCAGTCATTCTCGCCGTCAAGGTCAGCCTCCGCGTCGAGGAGTGATTGACAGCCTCAGAGGGCTTCCGTTTCATTCAGTCGATGAGCGATTCGCCGCGACTGACCCCTGGCAAACGCGAAGAACGGGCCGAACGCGACAAACGGCTCGCCCGCGCCTTGCGGGAAAACCTGCGTCGCCGCAAGCAGCAGGCCCGTATCAAACAATCGCGCGGGGCATCGCCTGCCACCGATCTGGCGCGCGACGACCCGCCCGCTTGAGCGCTCCGCTGCTCTCCCGTAAAAGCAACCGGCACCCGGAACCGAGATCATGGACCGAATTCTGATTCGCGGCGGCGCACCGCTTTCCGGCACGATCCCGATCGCGGGGGCCAAGAACGCAGCGCTACCGTTGATGGCGGCGAGCCTGTTGACGGCCGATCCCCTGGTGCTCGCCAACCTGCCCGATCTTGCCGACATCCGAACGATGGGCAACCTGCTGGTACAGCACGGCGTTGCAATCGCGCTCGCCGAAGCCGCCGAACCGGCGCAAACCTCCGGGCGGGTGATCGAGCTCAACGCCCGGCACATCACCTCGACGACCGCCCCGTACGATCTCGTGCGGAAGATGCGCGCCTCTGTGCTGGTGCTAGGGCCGCTCGTGGCACGTTACGGCCGCTGCCGCGTGTCTTTGCCGGGCGGCTGCTCAATCGGGACCCGTCCGGTCGATCTGCATTTGAAAGGGCTGCAGCGGCTCGGCGCCGAGGTCGAGCTGGACGAGGGCTATATCGAGGCGCGTGCCCCGAAAGGGCTGCGCGGCGCCGAGATTGTTTTTCCTAGCGTCTCGGTCGGCGCCACCGAGAACCTGTTGATGGCGGCCTCGCTTGCGGAAGGCGAGACGGTGCTGATCAACGCCGCGCGCGAACCCGAGATTACGGATCTGGCGCAATGCCTCATCGCGATGGGCGCGGAGATCGAAGGGATCGGTAGCGACCGGCTGGTGATCCGCGGCGTCGCCGCTCTTCACGGCGCGCGGCACACGGTTATCCCCGACCGGATTGAAACCGGCACCTATATGATGGCAGCGGCGGCAACGGGGGGCGATGTGCGCCTCGTCGGTGCCCGTCTCGACCATGTCGAGGCGGTTGTCCGGGTATTGGAGACGGCAGGCGTGTGCGTCACCGAGACGGCAGACGGCATCGCGGTACGGCGGCGCAATGGCAGGCTGACCGGCGCCGATGTGATGACCGAGCCCTATCCCGGCTTCCCGACCGATCTGCAGGCGCAGATCATGGCCTCGATGGCGACCGCCGAGGGCGCTTCGATGATCACCGAGACGATTTTCGAGAACCGCTTTATGCACGTTCCCGAGCTTATGCGGATGGGCGCCAACATCAATGTCCACGGCGCCTCGGCCCTGGTGCGCGGCGTGCCCCGGCTTACGGGCGCACCGGTTATGGCGACTGATCTGCGCGCCTCGGTGTCGCTGGTCATCGCCGGGCTCGTGGCGGGCGGCGAGACGATCGTCAACCGCGTCTATCATCTCGACCGCGGCTATGAGCGGATCGAGGAGAAGCTCTCGGCCTGTGGTGCCCGTATCGAAAGGCTGAGGAGTGCCGCCTGACGGCCCGCTCCGGCTGCGCGCCGAAGACGCCGAAGACCTCGCTGTCATTTCCGCTTGCCTGCAGGACGCACTCGTCTCGGTTCATGATCTTGCCTACGATCGCGAGGCCCGCACCTTCATGCTGGTGGCTAACCGCTTCCGCTGGGAGGCCACCGAAGGCGACGCGCGCCGGTTTGAGCGTACACTGTGCGGGATCGCTTTCGGCGAGGTCGCAAACGTGGCCTACCGCGGGTTTCAGCGCAGCGAGGAGGACCGCATCCTGTGTCTTCTGGCAATCCGTCCGAACATCGAATCCGACGGCGGAACGATCGATCTGGATTTTTCCGGTAGCGCAGCAATCCGGCTGACTGCAGCTATGATCCGCTGCCGTGCCCGCGATTTCGGCGAGCCCTGGCCAACGGCATGGCATCCCGATCACCCGGACGGCACGCCATGAAATCGCGGCGCGCCACGTCCGCCGGCGCGGAGGAAGCGCTGATTATGGCGCTGCCCAATGGCCGCATCCTCGACGAGGTCATGCCCCTGTTGAAGCAGGCCGGTATCGAACCTGAACCCGCTTTTACGGACCCCAAGTCCCGCAAACTGCGCTTTGCCACCTCGCATCCCGATCTCGACCTCATCCGGGTGCGCAGTTTCGATGTGGCTAGCTTTGTCGCGTTCGGCGCCGCGCAGCTCGGTGTCGCCGGCAACGATGTCCTGATGGAATTTGATTATTCGGAGATCTACGCACCGCTCGACCTCGATATCGGTCATTGCCGCATGGCGGTCGCGACACCGGCAGAAGAGGCGGGTGATGAAGATCCGCGCAGCTGGAGCCACATCCGGGTCGCGACGAAATACCCGGAGATCACCCGCCGGCATTTCGCGGCGCGCGGCGTGCAGGCGGAATGCATCAAGTTGAACGGCGCGGTCGAATTGGCGCCGAAGCTTGGCTTATGCCGCCACATTGTCGATCTGGTGCAGACCGGCGCGACCCTGGCCGCCAACGGTCTCGTCGAGATCGAGCACATCGCCGATGTCACGTCGCGGCTGATCGTCAACCGCCCCGCGCTGAAGACCCGCCCGGAAGAGGTTGGCCGTTGGATCGAGCGGTTCCGCGCCGCGGTCCGGGATACCCCGCGGCGGCCGGCTCGTCCGGTTGCAGCATCGGTCTGATGGCGGCGCACCATGCCGATCACTCTCAAGACGCGCGACCTTGGCTTCGAAACCGCCTTCGCGGCGCTGCTGTCCGGGAAACGGGAGAGCGCGGCCGATGTCGATGCGGCCGTCGCCGCGATCATCGATGACGTGGCGAGCCGCGGCGATACAGCGCTCATCGAATGCACCAGCCGTTTCGACCATCTCGAACTGACCCCGACGGAACTGCGGTTAACGGGGGCCGAGATCGCAGCCGGCGCAGAGGCCGCGCCGCCTGAGACCGTCGCGGCATTGCGCCTCGCCGCCGAGCGGATCGAGAGCTTTCACCAGCGGCAGTTGCCGGAGCCCATCGACTACGTCGACCCCGTCGGCGTCAGGCTCGGATTGCGCTGGCGGCCGATCGCCGCCGTTGGCCTCTACGTGCCCGGCGGCACCGCGGCCTACCCCTCGTCGGTTCTGATGAACGCGATTCCAGCCAAGGTGGCCGGCGTCGAGCGGCTGGTCATGACGGTGCCCGCCCCCCGCGGCATTCTCAACCCCCTTGTCCTGGCCGCCGCCAAGCTGGTGGGCATTGACGAGATCTACCGGATCGGCGGCGCGCAAGCCGTCGCCGCGCTCGCCTACGGCACCGCGACAATCGCGCCTGTCGATAAGATTGTCGGACCCGGCAACGCCTATGTCGCGGCGGCGAAGCGGCGCGTCTTCGGCCGGGTTGGCATCGATATGATCGCCGGTCCGTCGGAGATCCTCGTCGTCGCCGACCGGCATAATGAGCCGGCCTGGATCGCGGCCGATCTGTTGTCTCAGGCCGAGCACGATTCGGCTGCCCAAGCGATCCTGATGACCGATAACAGCGAATTCGCCGCCGCGGTTGAGACCGCCGCCGCTAGGCATCTCAAGCACCTGCCGCGGGCCGAAATTGCGCGCGCGAGCTGGCACGCGAATGGTGCAATCCTGATCGTCGCCGATTGGGACGAGGCGGTGCGCCTGATCGACCGGATCGCGCCGGAGCACCTCGAACTGGCCGTCAAGGATCCCGAGCCGCTCGCCGCGCGCGTCAATCATGCCGGTGCGATTTTCCTTGGGCGCCACACGCCGGAGGCGTTCGGCGATTATATTGCCGGCCCTAACCACGTTTTACCGACGGCGCGCAGCGCCCGCTTCGCCTCTGGGCTCGGCGTTCCCGATTTCATGAAGCGCACGACCATCGTAAGTTGCGATGCTGCCAGCTTCAGCGCGCTCGCCCCGGCCGCCATCCGGCTCGCCGAGGCCGAGGGCCTCGATGCGCATGCGCTTTCATTGGCGTTGCGGCTCGGCCGGAAATGACACCCGCATCGGCCGCAACGCCGCAGCGTATCGCCAAGATCACGCTTGACGAGCGCACCGTCATCCGCCGCAGCCGGGCGATCGAGGACGAGCGCGCCGCCGCGATCACCGACTTGCTAAAGGACAATCAGTTCACGCCGTTGTCCGGCCGCCCGGGTCCGTTTCATGTGCATCTCGCGGTCGAGGAAAACCGTCTCCTGATGGAGATCCGCGGCGCGGAAGACGTCTCGAGCGAGTCGATCGTGCTGCCGCTCGCGCCATTCCGCCGCATCGTCAAAGATTACTTCCTGGTCTGCGAAAGCTATTACGAAGCGATCCGCGACAAGAGCCTGACGCAGGTCGAGGCGATCGATGTCGGTCGCCGCTCGTTGCATGACGAGGGCTCTGCGTTGTTGGCTGAGCGCCTCGCAGACAAGGTGGCGATCGATCACGATACGGCGCGCCGCCTGTTCACGCTGATATGCGTGCTGCACCTGCGCGGCTGAAGCGGCAATGCCGACCCTGGTGCTCGCCTCGGCCTCCCCGCGCCGGCTCGATTTGCTGCGCCAGATCGGCATCGTGCCGGATTACGTCGAGCCGGCAGATATCGACGAGACACCGCGGCAGGGCGAGTTGCCGAACGGCCATGTCGTACGGCTTGCCGAAGAGAAAGCACGCGCGGTACGGCCGCGCCACCCCGAGGCGTTCATCCTCGCCGCCGACACTGTCGTCGCGTGCGGCCGCCGGATTCTACCGAAAGCCGAGGACGAGGCGACGGCGCGCGCCTGCCTCGCCTTGCTTTCCGGTCGTCGGCACCGGGTTTATGGCGGGCTCGCATTGCTGACCCCCGGGGGAGATAGGGCAGTGCGCCGCGTCGTCAGCCAAGTCAGTTTCAAACGGCTGAGCGACCAGGAAGTGGCGGCCTATATTGCGAGCGGCGAGTGGTACGGCAAGGCCGGCGGCTACGCGATCCAAGGCCGCGCCGCCGCCTTGATCCCGTGGATCGCAGGCTCCTACTCGAATGTTGTCGGCCTGCCCCTCTACGAGACAGCGCAATTGCTCGCCGGCCGTGGATATCGGGTGTGTTCGGAACCTTGCTGATCGCCACCGGGCCAGGCGAGTGGCGCGCCGCCTGGGTCGAGGACGGCGCCGCGGTGGAACTCTACGTCGAGCGCGGCGACACGCCGCCGGCCGGGAGCATTCATCTCGGCCGTGTCGTGCGACGGACGCCTAGCCTAGACGCCGTTCTGGTGGATATCGGCGCCGAGCGTCCGGGATTTCTGCCGGTGCGCGATGCTCCCACCAATCCGCACCTCGACGAGGGCGCGCGGGTCATCGTGGAGGTGCGGCGGGAGGCGCAGCAGGGCAAAGGTGCGCGGCTGTCGGCGCGGATCAACTCGCGGCCCGATGGGCCAAGCCAGAAACAGCTCCTGATAGAGGCCGCTCAACAGAATCCGCCGCAGCAGCTCGATCCTCCGCCGGGCTTCGCAAGCGCTCTGAGGTTGCGGTTGTCGGCAGAGCCGGAGCGAGTCCTTGTCGACGATGCAGCGAGCATCTCCGAGCTGCGCCGTGGGTTCCCGGTAACCGAAATCAGCCATAGGGCGGCCGAGGATTGGCCTATCGATCTCGACGCAGAATTCGCGGCGGCGCTCGCCCCCAGCCTCGAACTGCCGGGCGGCGGCCTTATCCACATCGCCGAGACCCCAGCCGCAGTGCTGATCGATGTCGATACCGGAACACAAGAAGAGAGTTCAGCCCAGCGCGCCGCGGTGGCGGCCAATCTGGCGGCGGCGCAGGCCATCGCCCGGCAATTACGGCTGCGTCAGCTCGGCGGCGGGATCGTGATCGACTTTGTCGGGCTCGAAGGCCGCGGCGCCCGAGAAAAGGTGCGCCAGGCGATGGCGACTGCGCTTTCCGGCGATCCGGCCGAGCCGCAGGTATTGGGCTGGACCCGGCTCGGCCATCTCGAAATCGTCCGGCCACGGCGCGGACGGCCGCTCAGCGAGACCATGCTGGAACCGCAGGGCGTCGGAAAGAGCCACGTCGCGCTCGCGTTCGAGGCGCTGCGGCTGCTGCAACGGGAAGCGCGCGCCAATCCCGCTGCCGATTGGCGGCTCGTCGTCACCCCCGCGTTCGATACGGCGCTGCGTGGCCCGGCCGCCGACGGATTACGCGCGCTCGAGACCCGCCTCGGGCGACAGATCGCCATTACCGTGGAGCCCGACCGTGCGCGCGAGGCTTTTGACATTGTACAGCGATGAACCGATATCGGAACCATGGCGAAGAATCCCATCACACCCCTTTCCGTCGGCCCGCGGCGGTGCCCGATCTGCGGCAAGCCAACAGCGCCACGCCATCAACCCTTCTGCTCACCACGCTGTACCGATATTGATCTCGGCCGCTGGCTCAAGGGCAATTACCGGGTCGAGACCGACGAGCCGCCCGACGATCCCTCGGGCCAAACCGAGAGCGAGGCCGAATAGTCCCGCATCTCCGCCGTGCTGGCATCCGTGCCCGCTCCAGGTTATGTGATCTCCGATAACGGCAATGGACGGCAGCTTCATGCAACGTTTCGAGGGTACCGACACCTATGTGGCGACACCGGATCTGCAGGTCGCCGTCAACGCAGCGATCGCGCTCGAACGGCCTCTGCTGATCAAGGGGGAGCCCGGCACCGGCAAGACGATCCTGGCCCATGAGATCGCCACGGCGCTCGGCAAGGAGCTGATCACCTGGCACATCAAATCGACCACCAAGGCGCTGCAGGGGCTCTACGAGTACGACGCGGTGTCTCGGCTGCGCGACGGACAGCTCGGCGACGAGCGGGTGCACGACATCGCCAATTACATCAAGCCGGGCAAATTGTGGGACGCTTTTGGCGCGGACGAAGCGCCGGTGTTGCTGATCGACGAGATCGACAAGGCCGACATCGAGTTCCCGAATGATTTGCTGCTCGAACTCGACCGCATGGAGTTCTTTGTCTACGAACTGAAGCAGACGATTGTCGCCAAACAGCGGCCGATCGTCATGATTACCTCGAACAACGAAAAGGAATTGCCGGACGCCTTTCTGCGGCGCTGCTTTTTTCACTACATCCGGTTTCCTGACCGCGACACGATGCAGCGCATCATCGATGTGCATTTCCCGGGGCTGAAGCACGACCTCGTGCACGAGGCGTTGACGATCTTTTTCGATATTCGCGAGGTGCCCGGGCTGAAGAAGAAGCCTTCGACCTCGGAACTGCTCGACTGGATCAAGCTCTTGCTGGTCGAGGACATCTCGCCCGAGGTGTTGCGGACCCGCGACCCGAAAAAGCTGATCCCGCCCTTGCATGGCGCACTGCTGAAAAACGAGCAGGACGTTCAGCTGTTCGAGCGTCTTGCCTTCCTGCACCGCCGCGAGCGCGGGTGATTCCGAACCTAGTCGAAACTACGTGATGAAAACGGCGTCACCATAAATAACGGACGAACCACTTTTGGCGGGAGGAATTATGGATGAGTAGCTTTTTACCTCAATACGAGAGAATGAAAAGATGGTATGTCCGTTTTGGCCAGCTTGATAAAGGCAGGGCGCATGATGAACCGTCGGAAGATTATCTAGACGAGATTTATTCGTTTTTTCAAAATTGCTATCATTTCAAGGATTGGATCAAAAACGACGACAGTCTCGATTTGAGCGTTCGAAATGGTGTTGAGGCGCATGTGAACGCAAATCGCTCACTTCGCCTCTGCGCCGACATTTGTAATTCGTTGAAGCATCTCAAGCTCACCAGCTCCCGTAGCGGTGAAGACCCGGAGTTCGGAACGAAACGGTTCAAATTGGAATTGGGCGCAGGGCCCCCGACCATCAGCATGAAATGTGAAGTTGATACCTCCAACGGTCCTCTGGATGCTTATGAATTGGCTACCGAGTGCATGAGCGCCTGGGAGACGTTCTTGACAGATAATCAGCTGAAATAAGAGCTTTGAGGCGCACGAACGGCGCGCCCCTCGGTCTGCGTGCTGCTGCGACCGTTCGCTCTGAGTTTGATTTGGTCTGACCATGTTCATCAACTTCTTCCTCGAATTGCGCGCGGCCAAGGTGCCGGCGTCGCTCCGCGAATTTCTGACGTTGATGGAAGCGATGCGGAAACACGTCGCGCTGTTTGACATCGACGAATTCTATTACCTGGCCCGCACAGCGCTGGTGAAGGACGAGCGGCATCTCGACCGGTTCGACCGCGTGTTCGGGCATGTGTTCAAGGGGATCGAGACGCCGACCGATCCGCAGACCGAATTGCCCGAGGAATGGCTGAAAAAACTCGGCGAGCGCTACCTGACCGACGAAGAGAAGGCGCAGGTCGAGGCGCTCGGCGGCTGGGAAAAGCTGATGGAAACGTTGCGCCAGCGTCTTGCCGAGCAGAAAGGGCGGCATCAGGGCGGCAATAAATGGATCGGCACCGGCGGTACCTCCCCGTTCGGGGCGCATGGCTACAACCCCGAAGGCGTGCGCATCGGCCAGAAGTCGGAAGGCAACCGAACTGCCGTCAAGATCTGGGACAAGCGCGAGTTCCGCAACCTCGACGACACGGTCGAGCTTGGCACGCGCAACATCAAGTTGGCGCTGCGCCGGCTCCGGCAATTCGCTCGCGACGGCGCCGAGTTGGAGCTCGACTTGCCGGACACGATACGCTCGACCGCGCACAATGCCGGCTGGCTCGACCTGAAGATGGTGCCGGAGCGGCATAATGCGGTGAAGCTGTTGCTGTTCCTCGATGTCGGCGGGTCGATGGACGACCATATTCGGATCTGCGAGGAGCTGTTCTCGGCGGCGGGCGGCGAGTTCAAGCACCTCGAATACTTCTATTTCCACAACTGCCTTTACGACACGGTGTGGAAGGATTCCCGCCGGCGCCATGTCGAGCAGATCGACGTCGTGGAAATCCTGCGTACCTACGACGCCGGCCATAAGGTCGTCCTGGTCGGCGATGCCAGCATGAGCCCATATGAGATCGAGAAGGAAGGCGGCAGCGTCGAACGCTGGAACGACGAGCCCGGCGAAACCTGGATGCGGCGGCTGCTCGATACCTATCCGAAGGCGGTGTGGCTCAACCCGGTACCGGAGAAATACTGGGGCGGTACGACGAGCATCGGCGTGATCCGCCGGCTCATGGAAGAGCGCATGTTCCCGCTGACCTTGGACGGCATCGACCGCGGCATGCGGGAGCTGACGCGCTAAAAAACCTGCCGCCTTCGATAGGTTGACCCCTCTCCGCCCCGGAGGGACGGAGAGGGTCTTCAACGTGCAGGTGCTACGCGGCCTCGGATTTGTCTTTCGGCTTGATATAGGCGAGTTCGACGTGGTGCTCGCAATAGGGCTTGCCGGCCACCGGATGCGAGCCGCAGAAATGAAAATCCTCCTCGCCCGGATGGCCGACTGGCCACATGCAGGCCGGGCCGGTGAAATCAAACACATTGCGCCTTGGCGGCGGCTTTTGTGTGATGACGCGCGGCGTCAGGCCGATGCGGTGCACCTTGCCGATGACCGCGTTTTTCGTGACGCCGATGCGGCGGCCGATTTCGGCGGTCGTCACCCCCTCTTCCCATAGCCGGGTCAGCGCCTCGATGCGCTCCGGCGTCCAGGTCTCGACGGGCTCGGGCGCTTGCTCCTCAATTGCCAGGGCCTCTGCCGGCTGGATTTCGGCTACCGCCGGCGCCTCATCTTCCAGCGGCGGGTCTTCCGGTATCTGAACCTCTGGTGGCGGCTGGATGATCAGCGCTTCGTTATGGATAACCGGTATCGGCTCGAGCAGAGTCCACGCACCGTCCATCTTTCCCCCCGTATCCTGTGGCCCCCGCCACATACCCCCACAAAATACGGTAGCACTCTTGTGACCGCTCGCCAACAAATATCTATATGTTGCGCCTTATCGCGAATCCGATTCGCTGCGATGCCAGCTCACGACCTTGGAAAAGTACGCCGGCAGCGCGGTTTGCCGCCGAAATCCGGGGGCGAACAGCCGGTCCAAATCTTCGCGCAAATAGCTCGCGTAGTAGGGCTCGTGGAACGCGTACGGGAAATAGTCGAGGACGGCGTCGTAATCGGGCTCGTCGCCGGTCTGCAGCGAATCGAGAAAAATCAGTGTGCCGCCGGGCTTTAGAACGCGGCGGATCTCGCCGGCGACGGCGCGGCGCACCCGGCTCGGCAATTCGTGAAACAGGTATAGCGCAGTGACGATATCGAAGGCTGCGTCGGGCGCGGGGATCGCCTCGGCCGGCGCCTCGATGAGCTCGATGCGCGACCAATCGGCAAGCCGGCGTTCCGCGACGGTCAGATAGGGCGCCGACAGATCTAGCCCGGTGACCGACAGGCGAGGGTAGTTGCGTTTGACCTCGCGCAGGAATTCGCCGGTGCCGCAGCCGAGATCGAGCAGCCGCGCGGTGTTTGTTCCGCCCTGGTGATCGCCCTGGTGATCGAGGAGCGCGGCGCGCAACGGCACCAGGGCCTGGCGGCGCATCGCGGCCGCGCCGCCGCCGAACAACACCTCGACCTGGTAGTCGTAGCGTTCGGCCGAGGCCTCGCTCAGATACCCATCGGTCTGGAAGTGGAATTTGCGCAGGTAATAGCGCGGGTAGCGACCGGGCTGAGGCTCATCCAATAGCCGCTCTGCCGGGTTTCCGTGACGCCTCGTTTCGACGGTGCGCAGATCGGCAAAGAAGTCGGCCGCGCGGCGCAGCCCGGCGAGCGGGTTGCCTCGCCAATCCTCTGGTGCGGCGTAGACGCCGTTCGCGATGTTCTGCCAATCCTGCTCGATCAGCCGCCAAAGATCGCGCAAAAGCCGTTGCCGGTCTGGCGTCTTGCGGCCGCGCAATTTTTCGGGGACCGGGGTTGGCTTGGCGAGACGCGCCGCCAGCAATTTCTGACCGAAGAACCAGCCGATCCGCGCCATTTGCGCGGTCTCGAAAGCAAGTTTGTCGAAGGCGTCGGTCATTGCGTAATGGAGGTATAGCGCTTCCGCGAGTTTGCAATATAACTCAAAGCCTTCTGCAGGAACGGGATCACTCCGATGCCGCGGTTTCGCACGCTCGCCGATCTTGATGTCGCGAACAAGCGCGTGCTGCTGCGCGCCGATCTCAACGTGCCGGTCAAGGACGGCAAGGTCACCGACGCGACCCGCATCGAGCGCCTCGCGCCGACGATCGAGGCGCTGCTCGCGAAGAACGCGAAAGTGATCGTCATGTCGCATTTCGACCGGCCGAAAGGCCCCGACCCCGCGCTGTCGTTGCGACCGCTGGTCGAGCCCCTGAGCCGGGCGATCGGCGGCAAGCCGGTACATTTCGCGCCCGACTGCATCGGCCCTGAGGCGGAACGGGTCGTCGCGGCGCTGAGGCCCGGCGAGGTGGCGCTGCTCGAAAACCTGCGCTTCCACCCGGAGGAGGAGAAGAACGACCCGGCCTTCGCACGACAACTCGCCGCGCTCGGCGATGTCTATGTCGATGACGCGTTTTCGGCGGCGCACCGGGCGCATGCCTCGATCGAGGCGTTGGCGCATCTGTTGCCGGCGGCCGCCGGCAAGAACATGCAGGCCGAGCTCGAAGCGCTGAGCGCCGCGCTCGAAAACCCGACGCGGCCGGTCATCGCGCTGATCGGCGGCGCCAAGGTATCGACCAAGCTCGACCTCCTGAACAATCTGACGGACAAGGTCGACCGGCTGGCGATCGGCGGCGCGATGGCCAACACGTTTCTGTTCGCACAAGGCCGACCGGTCGGCCGCTCGCTGTGCGAGCGCGACCTCGCCGATACGGCGCGCGCGGTCCTCGCCGAGGCGGAAAAGCGCGGCTGCGAGGTCATATTGCCGGTGGACGCCGTCACCGCCGAGAAGCTCGAACCGGGGGTCGTGACCCGCACGGTCGGGGTCAATGGAGTCCCGCCGACCGCGATGATCCTCGATATCGGGCCGCAAACCGTCGCCGCGATCTCGGCGGCCTTCGAAGCGAGCCGCACCTTGGTGTGGAACGGCCCGGTCGGCGCGTTCGAAACATCGCCGTTTGAACGCGCCACGGTGGCATTGGCGAAGAAGGCGGCGGAATTGACCCGGGCCGGCAAATTGATGAGCGTCGCCGGCGGCGGCGACACGGTCGCGGCGCTCGCGAAAGCCGGCGTCATCGATCAGCTCAGCTACGTCTCGACCGCCGGCGGCGCCTTTCTCGAATGGCTCGAAGGCCGCGAACTGCCGGGGGTCAAGGCGATCGAGACCGCGTGAGCGGCAAATCGCGGCAAATTCCCTGCTAGCAGGGAATTTTTGTATTTTTCCGCGCCCGCGGCGGCGCTCGGCTTCCCGATCAAGTTCGCCGAGGCCCCCTGCGCCCTGCGCCGCCCCGCGCCCGAGATCGGCGCGGATGCCGATGCCGTCCCAGCGCAGCGCAAACCCGCCGCTTTCGCCGGCTCCGGATCGTGGCGGGTTACGCTCCGCTCCACCCGCCCTACGATTTCTTTCGGGAGCGGCCGCATCTTGAATGTTCATGATTTACCCCTACATCCACTCCGTTGGGAATTATGCACTTGACGGACCACCCCAACCGGCGATAGAGGATAGCGCGACAGGCCGGCGTTAATACTGATGAACCTACCCTTTAGGGTAGGTCATATGTTACAAGTTGCCTTGTGAGTGCCTTTTCGCTCCACGCATGGGCTGTGTTCTCGCTGATGACGGTTGGCGGCATCGCTGTCATTCTGTTCTTCATGCAGCGCTGATTGGCGAGCCGAGCTAACCGGCATATATATCCGGCATTGGCAGACAAGCCCCACGCAGAGGGATGAAGATCTATTTCGCTGATGGTGAAGACTTGCTGCACCGCGCCGGGCCATATCAAACGCAGATTGTGCTGGCCGACGATGAGGCTGCGGCGCGCGAGGTCATCAAGCGCGAGAACCCTGGCTTTCGCATCGATCGCATCGAGCTGATCCGAGATTATCCAAAGCTGGTGATCGCGCGTCCGGCGGTCGTCTCAAAGATCACCAACAGCGAGCCGATGGCCTGATATGGCTGATAAGCCCGATCCCAAGGCTGACGACGATCAGTACAGCGCCGAAGAGACAGCGAAGCGCATGGAGGCGACCCTCCGCGCCATGATCGGCATGAGGCCGAAGCCGCACCAGCCTTTATCGCCGAAAACGAAAACGCGCCCCGCATCGAAGGGGCGCGTCCGGAAGGGCAAATCAAGGACGACCTGATTCGCGCCACATATTGGCGGCTCGACAGCCAACTCAATTATGCACAAGAGCCTGATACGACTCGCAAAAATCGAGTCGGCAAGCGGCGAAAACGCTAATAGCGCGGCGATCACGCCGCGCTAAAGCTGGTTCGATTTGCCGATTTTCAGGAAAGCCCTTATAACTAGCACTCCCGTACATGCCTTTGTGGAGGGGCATGTACGGGGAAACGTGGGCAGCGCGAGAGGAGTCGAACCTCCATCTCCCTGGGGGTCGCAGCCGGAGGGGCTTTTGCCGAGACCTCCGTCAGCCCAGGGTATTCTATCCAGTTGACACTACGCGCCGATCTGGTTGCTGGTCGGCTCTTCGGAGCCGGCCGCAATCTCATTAGCGAAATACCGATTACCTTCCCGCCTGACGTGTACGCTGCCCCTCGCCAATTCCCACAGCAACGATCTGGCGTTGTTGGCTGAGGCGGAAAATTTCTCTTGAATTGCTTTTGACAGCTCTCTTCGATCCGCGCCAGTCGAGCCAGCATTCCGTATCTGCTCGAATACCCAAGCTCTCTTCGTCTGGCCGCGTGGCGCACGCGCTGGGGCATGGCCGTTCGGCTTTGCGAATGTAGGGGTCTTCCCGGCGCTCCCTTGGCTTGAGCGCCAACGTTCAAGGGCGCGCTCCAGCCCATGTGCCTCAGCGCGCAGTCGCGAAATTTCGGTTTCTGCCCAACCCTCGAATGATGGTTCCATCGGACTATCCGCAATCAACCAATGTTCGACAGCCTCGCGCGGCGATTAGCATTTGTCAACGCGCGCGTTTGCAATGGAATGCCAACGCCAAGAATGACGCTGGTTTTGCGTTACCAATGTTTTTCAAACGGCCTTCTGCGGGCGATCTGCATCACGAATCGCTGCGCGTCTTGTCTTCCATGAAGGCGAACGCTAGCTGCGTAGGTTCCTCGATCTCCGATGTCGCCAGCGGTACCCCAATAGGCGCATTAGGCCGTGCCGTAAGGGCGTCGATAGGTCAGCCGTTTGCCCGCGATACCCTTGACCGCGAGCGCGGCGCGGGTCGCGTCATCGCAGCCGAGTTGGACCCGGTGATTGTACCGGAAATCGAACTCATGCAAATACCGTGCGAGATGGGCTTCTGAGACGTGGTGATAGGTGCCGTAGATGCCGCGTTTCAGGATCGCGAAGAAGCCCTCTGCGGTGTTCGTGTGAACGTCGCCCCGAACGTACTCTTCGGCTGAATGCTCGACCGTTTCGTGAGCGGCAAAGCGCCAACCGACGCTGCTGTAGAGCCGCGACTCGTCGGTATGCAGCCGCGACTGCCGCGAGACCGCGCTGATGATGATGGGGCGGATTGTCGCCGCCGTGACGTTCGCGACGTGGTGCGAGCTCGCCTTGCCGCCGCGTTCTACCAGCGTCATGACCGGCTCTTTGCCCTGTGTGCCCTGGCGACCGGAACGCTTGCCCTTGTGCTTGTTGCCTTCCTTGCCGCCCACATAGGTTTCGTCGGCTTCCACGACCCTACCAGCGCCGCCCATGCCGCCGAGAACGCGAGCCTCGCGCATGCCTTCCCTGATCCGGTGCGCCATGAACCAAGCCGTCCGGTAGGAGCCGAAGCCGAGCATGCGCCACAGTTGATGGGCGCTGATGGCCTTTTTCGAGGAGCAAATCAGGCGTGTTGCCAGCAACCACTTGTGTAGTGGGATATGGCTGCGTTCGTACAGGGTGCCGATCGTCGCCGTGAACTGCTTGCGGCAATCCTTGCACTTGTAGACGCCGGGGCGGGTGCTCTTGCCCTTCATTTCCGTGGCGTTGTTGAAGGAGCCGCAGTGCGGGCAGATCGGACCATCCGGCCAGCGCAGCGCCTCGAAATGCCGCCGGGCGATCTCTTCGTCGTGGAAAATCGGGTCGGTTAGGTTCGTCATGTCAGCACCCTATTGGTGCTGATTTTCTACCATTCCGCGAGAGGGTCCGTCAAGTGCATAATTCCCACTCCGTTGCTAACTGGGTGAGAGGGGCGCCAGGATGTCAGCGGGCAGTCTGGCTGCAAATCCGCTGCAAATGCAGCCAGCGACGGGGCGCAAATTCCCTGCTGCATCCGCACCGTGCCGCGGCCGGGATGCTCCTGCTCCAGCACCATTTCCTGATCGATGACCTGCGGGTCGGCGAAGACCTCGGCAAGGCCCATGACCCGTCCGCAGGGCACCCCGGCGGCGTTGAGCGTTTCGATCCAATGTTCGGTCGTTTCGGCGATCAGCCGCGTCTCGATCTCGGCGTTGATCGCGGCACGGTTCCGGACCCGCAGGTCGTTGGTCGCAAAGCGCGGATCGGCGCGCAATTCGGCGAGACCGAGCGCGTCGATCAGGCGCTGATAGGATTGCTCCTGGCTTGGCGCCAGCGCGACCTCGCCGTCGCGGGTGCGGAACATGCCGTAGGGTGCGACGATCGGATGGTCGTTGCCGGTGCGCGCCGGCTCCTCGCCGGTCGCGAAATAATTGGCGGCGAGAAATGAGAGAAGGCTGATCAGCCCGTTGTTGAGGCTGGCGCCGACTGTTTCGCCCTTTCCGGTATGGTTACGTCTGACGAGCGCGGCGCAAATGCCGAGCGCGCCGTGCAGGCCGGCGACGAGATCGGCAAGCGGCGGCCCGGCGCGCAAGGGCGGCCCGTCCGGCATGCCGGTCACCGCCATAAAGCCGCTCATCGCCTGCGCGATGAAATCGAAGGACGGCCGGTCGCGATAGGGGCCGGTCGCGCCAAAGCCGCTGATGTTGCAATAGACGAGATCGGGCTTGAGCTGGCGCAGGCGGGATTGGCCGAAGCCCATCTGCGCGAGCACGCCGGGGCGGAAATTCTCGACCAGCACATCGCTTTGCGCGATCAGGCGCGCCAGCACCGCCCTGCCCTCGTCGCTGCGCAAATTGAGCGACAGCGAGCGCTTGTTGCGGTTGAAGGCGGCGAAATACCAGGAGAGGCCGTCACAGATCGCGCCCTGGCCGCGCAGCGGGTCGCCGATGCCGGGTGTCTCGATCTTGATCACGTCGGCGCCCATATCGGCCAGCATGCCGGCGCAGAACGGCCCGGCGAGGATGCGCGTCAGATCGACAACCCGGATCCCCGATAATGGCAAAGCGTTCTCCTCGGCTCGGGTGGCGTTCGGTTGCATGGCGGGTATCGCCGCCGTGCGTCCTTCGAGACGCGCCCTTCGGGCGCTCCTCAGGATGAGGTTTTTTCTTTATGCCATAAACAGAACTACCTCATGCTGAGGAGCGGACGGGCGACAGCTCGGCCGCGTCTCGAAGCACGCTTGTTGCCGATGCAACCTGAGTTTGCATGTACACACCGATTACACAGGACGATATCGAGGCGCTGGCGGTCGGGGCGTGGATCCTCGGCACCGGCGGCGGCGGCAGCCCCTACCTCGGGCTCCTCAACATGCGGCGGCTCTATGCCGAGGGGCATCGCGTCGAATTGATGTCGCCGCTCGATCTCGACGACGAGGACCAGGTTGCGGTGGTGTCGAACATGGGAGCGCCCTTGGTCGGGCAGGAGCGGCTCGCCGACAGCCGCAACATCGCGCGCGCCGTCGAGATGCAGCAGGACTATTCCGGCGTCAAGTTCCGCGCCGTCATGTCATTGGAAATCGGCGGCGGCAACGGCATCCAGCCATTGATGGCCGCGGCGCATCTCGGATTGCCGGTGGTCGACGCCGATCTGATGGGCCGCGCCTATCCCGAGGCGCAGATGACCAGCGTCGCGGTCGGCGATCTGGTCCCTTATCCCTGCGCGCTCTATGACCCGCGCGGGCTGGAGTCGATCGTCACCAACGTTCCGAGCTGGAAATGGATGGAGCGCGTGTCGCGCAAGATCTGCGTTGAGATGGGCTCGATCGCCTCGACCTGCAAAGCGCCGCGTACCGGAAGCGAGGTGAAGGAATGGGGCATCCACTTCACCGTGTCGAAGGCGATCGGCATCGGCCGGCGGGTGCGCGAGGCACAGCGGCGGCACGAGGACCCGATCGCGGCGATTTTGGATGAGGCGCAGGGGAAGCAATTGTTCCGCGGCAAGGTCGTCGATGTCGCGCGGCGCGCGACCGAGGGTTTTCTGCGCGGCCGCTGCGTCATCGAGGGGCTCGATGAGGACCGCGGCGCGACGCTCGACATCGCGTTTCAGAACGAATGGGTCGTGGCGTGGCGCGCCGAGGGCGACAAGCGCGAGCCGATCGCGATGTCGCCCGATCTGATTTGCGTGCTCGACACCGTATCGGGCAACGCGTTCGGCACCGAGACGATCCGTTACGGCATGCGGGTGACGGTTGTGGCGCTGCCGGCGCCGCCGGTGTTCCTGACGCCGAAAGGGCTCGAGCATGTCGGGCCGCGCGCCTTCGGCTACGACCTCGATTTCCGATCAGTCTTCGCATGAGGCAGCGCTCTGGGCGTCATTCCGGGATCGGCCGAAGGCCGAGGCCCGGAATCCATGAACACGGGCCTCTGGAATATGGATTCCGGGCTCGCCGCTGCGCGGCGCCCCGGAATGACGTGTGGGGGGCGTGTCGGCGATGAGACGCCTCGGCATCGATGTCGGCGGCACCAACACCGATGCGGTGTTGCTGCAGGACGGCAAGGTCGTGCATGCGGTCAAGACGCCGACCACCGAGGATGTCACCGGCGGCATTGTCAACGCGCTCGGGATGTTGAACCGTCATCCCGAGGTGGCCCGCGGTGAAATCGATGGCGTCGTCATCGGCACGACGCATTTCGTAAACGCGGTGGTACAGCGGCGGCATTTGTCACCGGTCGCGGCAATCCGCATCGGCCTGCCGGCGAGCGCGTCATTGCCGCCGTTTTGCGATTGGCCCGAGGATCTCGCGGCATTGGTGCGCGGTGAAGTCTTCATGCTCGAAGGCGGCCACGAGTATGACGGCCGTGAGTTCATGCCGTTTGACGAGACTGGCATGCGCGACGCGGCCCGGCGGATCGGCGACAGCGGGCTGCGCTCGGTGGCGATCGCCGCGAGCTTCTCGCCTCTGGATGCGTCGCACGAAGAGCGGGCGCGCGCGATCCTTGCCGAGGAATGCCCGGAGGCGCAGGTGACGGCATCGCACGAGCTCGGCCGCATCGGCCTGTTGGAGCGCGAGAACGCGGCGCTGCTGAATGCCGCGCTGACCGATTTGGCGCGGGTGACGATCGCCGGGTTTCGCGACGCGATCGCGGCGAGCCATATCGACGCGCCGCTGTTCATCACCCAAAACGACGGCACCGTGATGTCGGCCGAAACGGCGATGGCGCTGCCGGTCATGAGCTTTGCCTCGGGCGCGACCAATTCGATGCGCGGCGCGGCGTTTCTGTCGGGCGTGCAAGACGCGATGGTTGTCGATGTCGGGGGCACGTCGAGCGATGTCGGGCAATTGCGCCGCGGCTTTCCGCGCGAGGCCAATTCGGTCGTCGAGATCGGCGAGGTGCGAACCTTGTTCCGCATGCCGGATCTGTTTTCGATCGGGTTGGGCGGCGGCAGCATCGTCAACGAAACGCCGCTCGCGATCGGGCCGCACAGCGTCGGCTATCGCTTGACCGAAGAGGCGCTGGTGTTCGGCGGCAAGACATTGACCGCGACCGATGCAGCGGTCGCCGCCGGCGTTGTCGAGATCGGCGATGCAAAGAAAGCGGCGGGCCTGCCGCGCGATCTCGCGCGCGCGGCGCTTGATGCCGCGAAGGCGAAGCTCGAAGACGCGATCGACCGCATGAAGACCGAGGCGGGCGACGTACCGCTGATCGCGGTCGGCGGCGGCGCGTTTCTGGTGCCGGACCGGCTCGCCGGAATCTCGGAAGTGATCCGCGTCGAGCACGGCGACTGCGCCAATGCGGTCGGCGCCGCGATCGCGCAGATCAGCGGCGAGACCGACCAGGTCTATCGCGAGATGACGCGCGAGGAGGCGATCGCGGCGGCCGAGGCGCAGGCTGTCGAACGCGCGGTTGCCGCCGGCGCCGATCGCGCAACCTTGCAGACCGTCGATGTCGAGGACATGCCGCTGGCGTATCTGCCGGGCAACGCGCTGCGCGTGCGGGTGCGCGTCGCCGGCGAGATGCAACAGCCGAAACAGCGCTGACAACGATATTGAACAGGAGAGCGATATGGCAGCGGACGAGATCAGCCGTCGAATGATCGATACGAACGGCATTCAGATGCACATCGCCGAGCAGGGCGAGGGGCCGCTCGTCGTGCTGTGCCACGGGTTTCCCGAAAGCTGGTATTCGTGGCGGCATCAGTTGCCCGCGCTGGCTGCGGCCGGGTTTCACGCGGTCGCACCCGACATGCGCGGGTACGGCCAGACCGACCGCCCGGAGGCGATCGAACAGTACACGCTGTTTCACCTCGTCGGCGATATCGTCGGGCTGATCGATGCTGTCGGCGAGCAACAGGCGATCGTCGCCGGGCATGATTGGGGCGCGCCGGTCGCGTGGACCGCGGCGCAACTGCGCCCCGACCGCTTCCGCGCGGTCATCGGCCTAAGCGTGCCGTTCCGCCCGCGGGGGACGGCGCGCCCAACGAGTGTCATGCCGCGGACCGACGATGCGATTTTCTATCAGCTCTATTTCCAGGAACCCGGCGTCGCCGAGGCGGAATACGACCGCAACGTGCGCGCGGTCTTCCGCTCCGGTTTGATAGGGATATCGGGCGACGCGCCGGCCGGGGTGCGCCCGTTTGGCATGGTGCCGCGCGGCGGCAGCCCGTTTCGCTCGAATGCCGAACCGCCGCCGCTCCCACCTGGCTCACCGAGGCCGATGTCGATTTCTACACCGCCGAATTCACCCGCACCGGGTTTCGCGGCGGGCTCAACTGGTACCGCAACATCGACCGCAATTGGGAATTGACGGCGCCGTTCGCCGGAAAGACCGTCGATGTGCCGGCGCTCTACATCGCCGGCGACCGCGACCCGGTCATGCGCTTTCCCGGGATGGACCAGCTGCTCCCGAACCTGACGAGGTTCGTGCCGAAATTGCGTCAGACAATCATGCTGCCGGGCTGCGGCCACTGGACCCAGCAGGAACGCCCGGCGGAGGTCAACACCGCGATGATCGATTTCCTGAAGAGCCTGCAGGAGTTTTAAGGCGGCGTCGATCGGCGCGAATAATGCTGATGGGGATTGCTTCGTCGCTCCGCTCCTCGCAATGACACCTCTCTTCGTCGTCATTGCGAGCGAAGCGAAGCAATCCCCATCCGGATATCAAAAGCGGCAGAACGCGTTTCTACGGCGTCTTGCGCCAATCGGCGGCGAATTCCTTGAGCTGTGCCGCTTCGACATCGGACACGGCCCAGAAACTCATCCCGCCCTGCGACCAGTGCATGAGGTTGTAGCCCTGCCGCTCGGCGGTCTGCGGCGGCGTATCGCCGGCGCCGGGCCACACGAACAGGTTGATGACGTGCTTGTCGCGCTGATACACGAGCGCCGCGACCGGCCTGCCGTCGAGATAATCGAGCCGGCCGCCGATCAGCGGAAACCGCTCGGCGACTAGGTCCTTGACGGGCGGCGCGAAATCGAGCCGGCCGTCGAACCACGGCTTGACCGTGTGACGGTCTTCGGAGGCGACATCTTCGAGATGGCCGGGTTGCAGCGCGCGGACATGGCTTGCGACGACCTGGTCGGTCAGACCGGGCGGCAGTGCCGGAGTCAGCAGCAGGAACGCAAGAGCGGCGGCGCAGGCGGCGCCGAGGCCAAAGCTCGCGCCGTTCGACCACCAGCCCCGCCACCATTGCGAGAAACGGGGCGCCGCAGCATGCGCTGATTGGGCCTGCTGCGGACGGGCCGCCGAGAGGGAGGCCATGACGCGTTGCCGGACATCCTCGGGAGCCGGCTGATAGAGCCCATCCCGCATCAGGGCGCGGGCCTGCATCAACTCCGCAGCGGCGGTCTCGCAGATCGGGCACTCGGCGCAATGCGCCGCCAATGCCGCCGCCTCCGCCGCGCCCAGCTCGCCATCGAGCTCGGCCTGGACCAGGAGGACCTTGTCGCAATCCGGCATCGTGCTCATGCTGCCTCGTCCCGGCGTGCCGCCTGCGCCAACAGCCGGCGCGCCCGCCACAATCGCGACATGACCGTGCCGATCGGCATCCGCGTCACTTCGGCGATCTCCTTGTATGAGAGTTCTTCAAGTTCGCGAAGCACTAAGGTCTCGCGCAATTCGATCGGCAAGGCCGCGATCATCTGGCGGACGCGGTCGCGCTCGCGCGTTTTGATTAGGGTCGTCTCCGGGTCGTCATCGCCGGACGGGAGCTGCGCGATCACATCGTTCCCTTCGTCGGGCGCGGAGGTCAAAGACACCAGCTCGACCCCGCGATTGAGGTTCATCGAGGCGTAGGCGGTGTTGCGCACGATCTGCAGCAGCCAGCCGCGCGGGTTGACGCCTCTGAAACTGGGGAAATAGGTCAATGCGCGCAGCATGGCTTCCTGCAATACGTCTTCCGCTGAGGCGGGATCGCGCATCAGCCAGCGGGCGAGGTTATGCGCCGCATCGAGATGCGGCAGCATCACCGCCTCGAAGGTGTCGCCTGACGAGGAATCCGTCACGTCACCAATCCGCCTGAACCGCCGATACCCGATCGCCAGCCATCAGCACTCAAGCCTCAGATCGGCCCGGCGGCCGATTTATTCCCGACCCGCGGTTTTTTTGGGCCATGTGCCGCCTCATCGGCGCTGCCGTTCGGCTTTCCGCCGGATCCTCAATCCGTGGCGTGCTTTTCACGAGGCGAGAATAAACCGTAATCCGCCGGTGCATCAGGTTTTTCCAAGATGTGTGAACTGCTTCACACTTGCCCAGGCGCCCTGCGGCTTAGCGTCTCCCGAGTTCGATCGCGAACGGCAAATGGAGGGGGCTCTACCAATGGCGCTTCAGGATCTGGCTGGCTGGGTCGCCTCAGCTCTTGTCCTCGCGACCTTCTCGGCACGAACCATGGTCCCGCTCCGTGCACTGGCAGTTGCGAGCAACGTGGCTTTCATCGGTTACGCATACATGGCAGGCCTGTGGCCGATTCTGCTGCTTCATTCGCTCATGCTGCCTATGAACACGGTTCGCCTCGCGCAGGGTACCGCGGGGCGCACGCCAATGCCGGCCGGCATCACGCGGGATCGGGTCGCAGTGATCGCGGCGAACGACAACCAAGACATCACCGCCGTTACGGAATCATCGGCCCTCGCAGGGGGGTAGAGAGGGGTCTGCTCCCGACTGTCACTCGCCGACGCATAGGTACCGAGGTCGAAGAATAAAACTGGATGTCGGACGATCTTACGCAACAGGGCCGCTGACGATTGATCGCGGCCAGTAGCGGGCCTTGAAGCATCAGGGTCCGTTTGGCGCAGGCCGCCGTTTCTCCCCTTACGGCGGCCTGTGTCGTTTGTCATACGCGCCACTGAGCCCGCACGCTCGGCATCGCCAATATCGTGCGGCGAGCCAACGTTTTCTTCCGATTGCTAAAAATCTTCACCGGCTCGCGAATAAACCGGCCGCGATGCCGGTCTCCGTCGAGACAGATCTCAAACGGGGAGTGGCGATCATGGATACGCAAAAGCCCGACAATTCCGGCACGAGCCGCCGCGGCCTGCTCAAATGCATGGCCTGGGCCGGCACCGGCCTGGTCTGGACCGTGTCGGGCGGCATCCCGCGCGCGATCGGCCTTGGCGATGCTCTGGCGGCACCGATGACGGACGGCTTTACGTTCGTCCAGATCAGCGACAGCCATATCGGCTTCAACAAGGAAGCCAATCCCGACACGAACGGCACGTTGCAGGCGGCGATCGACCGCATCGGCAAATTGCCAAAGCCGCCGGCGATGGTGCTCCACACCGGCGATGTCACGCATCTCTCGAAGCCGGAGGAGTTCGACACCGCCGCGCAGATCCTGAAAGGCGTCAAGCAGGACATTCATTACGTGCCGGGCGAGCACGACGTCATCGGCGATGACGGCAAGCAGTTCTTCGAGCGGTTCGCGCCCAAGCGCGACACCGGCGGCTGGTACAGCTTCGATCAGGGCGGCGTGCATTTCGTCGGCCTCATCAACGTGCTGACCTTCGAGACCGCAAAGGCCGGCGGCTTTGGCACCGAGCAGCTCGAATGGCTGGAGAAGGATTTGAAGGGGCGCACCGCCAGCACCCCGGTCGTCGTATTCACCCATGTCCCGATGTGGCCGCTCTATCCGCAATGGGGCTGGGCCACCGAGGACGCACCACAAGCGCTCTCGTACTTGAAGCGGTTCGGTTCGGTGACCGTGCTCAACGGCCACATCCATCAGGTCGTGCAAAAGGTCGAAGGCAATGTGCTGTTCCAGACCGCATTCTCGACCGCCTTCCCGCAGCCGGCAGCAGGGCAGGCCCCGTCTCCGGGACCGATGAAGGTAGCGCCCGACCAGCTCAGAAACGTGCTCGGCATCCGGGAGATCGACATCGCACCCCCGAAGAGCGCCGTCATTGTCGATGTGACGCTGGCGTAACACGGAGTTCAGTCATGACCAGTCCTATGACGCGGCGGGTGCGTACCGCCGCGGCGGCGGGTTTGATCGCGCTCGGCGCAGCCGCGGCAGCCCTTGCGCAGCAATCCCCGCCGGCCGCGCCGCAGCAGGTGGCGGCGACGAACGAAGCCGAGATCTCGATCCAGAGCTTTCAGTTCGTGCCGGCCATCTTGACCGTGAAAGCAGGCACCGCGGTCACCTGGCTCAATCGAGACGAAGAACCGCACAATGTCGTCAGCCTCGAACGGGTCTTCCGCTCAAAGGCGATCGACGGCGGCGAGAAATTCACCGCCGTCTTCGACAAGCCCGGGACCTACAACTACATCTGCGCCGTGCATCCGCACATGCGCGGCACGATCATCGTGCAGTAACCGAAGTTACGAAACCGCGGTCTCGAACATCCGGCCGCCGCACACCGGGTGCGGCGCGCCGGTCGTCGAGGGCAGGCTCAACGGCAGACCCAGCAGCGAACGCACCGCCAGATAAGCGAAGGCCTGCGCCTCCAGCGCATCGCCATTCCAGCCGACCGCCTCGACCGGCCTCACCGGCACGCCGAGCAGACGTGTCAATGCCGCCATGATTGCGGGATTGTGCCGGCCGCCGCCGCACACGAGCCACTCGCGCGGCGGGCTCGGAAAATGGCGGATTGCCGCGACCACTGATGCCGCCGTCATTTCCGTCAAGGTCGCGGCGCCGTCCGCCAGCGAAAGGCCCTGCGGCACCGCGCCGCGAAAATCGTCGCGGTCGAGCGATTTCGGCGGCTTACGCTCGAAATAGGGGCGCTGCAGGAAAGCCGTCACATGCTCGGCGGAAACATGCCCGGCGCAGGCCAGCGCGCCATCGAAATCGGCGGTCCGACCGGTGTGGCTCCTTACCCAATCGTCGATCAGCGCGTTACCCGGGCCCGAGTCGAAGGCCAGAATCTCGTCCTCCCCCTGCCCCATCCAGGTGACGTTGCCGACCCCGCCGAGATTGAGCACGGCCAGCGGCTTTGGCAAATTCGCCGCGAGCGCGGCGTGATAGAGCGGGGCCAAGGGCGCTCCCTCCCCGCCCGCGGCGACATCGGCGCTGCGGAAATCGGCGACGACATCGATGCCGGTGAGGCGCGCCAGCAAGGCTCCGTCGCCGATCTGCCAGGTACGCCGCTCTACCGGGCGATGCAGGATCGTGTGACCATGGAACCCGATCAGACCGATCGCTACATCGGGATGACGCGCGCGAAACTCGATCACCGCCCCGCCATGCAGACGGCTCAGCTCGGCCTCGACCCCGGTGATTTCGGTCCTCGGGCCGGCGCCGCCCAGCACGGAGCGCAGCTTCTCGCGGAATGTGTCTGGATAGGGAACGGTTAACCCCGCGCCTGGGATGACGCGCCGCCGGCCGTCCGTTGCGATCGCCGCGACGTCGATGCCGTCGAGCGAGGTGCCGCTCATCAAGCCCAGCGCGTGCCGCAGTTTTGTGCTAGAGGAGCCCGCCATGTCACCAACCACCCCTGCTGCCCGATCCGCTTTCCTGACCGTCGCCGCCGAGCGCGGCTTTATCCATCAATGCACCGATTTCGCGGCGCTCGATGCCCACCTCGCCGCAGGCCCGGTCACCGCCTATGTCGGCTATGATTGCACCGCCGACAGCCTGCATATCGGCAACCTGATGTCGATCATGCTGTTGCGCTGGTTCCAGAAGACCGGCAACAAGCCGATCGTGCTGATGGGCGGCGGCACGACCCGGATCGGGGATCCTTCGGGAAAAGACGAATCCCGCCAGCTGCTGTCGGACGAGCAGATCGCCCACAACATGGCTGGGATCCGCCGAGTTTTCGCCAACTTCATTGAATTTGGCCAGCGCCAGACCGATGCCGTCATGGTCAACAACGCCGACTGGCTCGACGAATTGCTCTACATCCCGTTCCTGCGCGATGTCGGCCGGCATTTCTCGGTCAACCGCATGCTGACCCAGGACAGCGTGCGGCTGCGGCTCGAACGCGACCAGCCGCTGTCGTTCCTCGAATTCAACTACCTGATCCTGCAAGCCTACGACTTCGTCGAGCTGGGTCGCCGGTTCGGCTGCGAGTTGCAGATGGGCGGCTCCGACCAATGGGGCAACATCGTCGCCGGGGTCGAGTTGGGGCGGCGCAGCGACGCGCGGACCTTATTCGGACTGACGACGCCGCTGGTAACGACGTCGTCGGGTGCGAAGATGGGCAAGAGCGCGCAAGGCGCCGTCTGGCTCAACGCCGAGCGCCTGTCGCCCTACGATTACTGGCAGTTCTGGCGCAATACCGAAGACGCCGATGTCGGCCGGTTTCTGCGGCTCTTCACCGAATTGCCGCTCGACCGGATCGCCGAGCTCGAGAAATTGCGCGACGCCGAGGTCAACGAGGCGAAGAAGGTGTTGGCGACCGAAGCGACCGCGCTGTGTCATGGACGCGAAGCGGCCGAGGCGGCGGCCGAAACGGCCCGCGAGGTGTTCGAGGCCGGCGGCGCGGGCGAGGCGCTGCCCGAAGTCGCCCTGCCTCGGGACGCGCTCGAGCGCGGCGTTCCGGCGTTTGAATTGTTTGCGCGCGCCGGGCTCGCCGCGTCGAACAGCGAGGCGCGGCGGCTCATCAAGGGGGGCGGCGCCCGCGTCAACGATGTCGTCATAAAAGCCGAGACCCAGCCGATCTCGCTGGCCAATCTCGATCAGGCCGGCGCCATCAAGCTGAGCGCCGGCCGCAAGCGTCACGCCTTGGTGCGGCCGAGCTGAGCCTGCTATGAACGGTTAATTCGGCGATGCTCGATCGCCGAATTGCGCGGGCGGGCGGACCGCCTGCTGCTCTGATTGCGGCGACGGGAAACCGACGAGCTGCGCGAACAGCTGACGCAGGATGCCGGGGGCCAGCGCGCTCAGCGGATTGACCGAGACATCCGGGTTGCCGCTCGAACCGCTGAGCCGGTAATTGGCGGCGAACAGGCCCTGCGAGCCGCCGCCCAGCAGCTGGCCGAGGATCGGGATGTTGCCGAGCAGCGAGTTTATCGCATAGGCCGGCGCGACCGTGCCTTGCAATTCCAGCTGATCACGCTCGGTATCGACCCACCCGCTTGCGGTGATGCCGATGGACTCGCCAAAGGCAAGCAGGTTTTTGATCGCGACACGGCCGCCGGTAAGACTGAAATCGCCGCGCAGTGTGCTGAACGGCAGGCCGGCGCCCGACAGCGTGCTGACAAAGCCGGTGAAAGACGGCAGCGCCAGCACGCGGGCCATGACCGGAGCGCGCACGACCGAGTAGTTCTCGCCGGCGATATGCCCCTGCAAGGTTTGCGTTCCAGCCGCACCCGACAACTGGCCATCGATCGTGAGCCGCCCGCCGCTGACGTTGTCGGCGACCCCGAGCATCTTCAGCGTCGCGCCGAGATCCTCGGCTTCAACGGTAAACCGGCGCGTCCCGTCCTCGCCCAGGCGCAGCGCCAGTTTCTGGCCGCCCGGCAACCGGCCGTCGAGCCGCACCGATTGCCAAATGCCGCCGTTGCGCAGCATCTCGCCGTTAACCTGGTCGATTTCGTGATGCGACCCGAGGATCAACCGGTCAATCCGCGCGGTGACGGCAAGCGGCACCGGCGATGGCGGGCTCATGTCGCTGGCCGCCTGCTTGACGAAGCGGCGGCCATCGATCCGTGCGGCATGGATATCGGCGTGCCAGCCCCCGCCGGCGTGGCGGGTGACCGTACCGCTGAAATCGTTGTCGCCGGCAATCATTCGCCGGATGTCGATCCGCTCGATCTGCGTGCCTCCGCCCGAGGTCATGATGGCGAGACGGCCGTCCAGCCCGGCCGCCTTCACCTCAACCTCGGACAGCTGGGTAATGCGATCATGATCGAGTTCGATGACCAGCTTGGCGGTGCCGGGGCTATCCGGCGATTTCTTCCACCCTGCTTCCTCGATCGCGAGGCCGGCGCCCCGCAAATCGAGATTGGCGATCGCCTGCGCGCGCGCCGCATCGAACCGGGAATAGGTCACGTCCACGCCGATCGAGCCGCCCAAACGCCCCTCGAAGTCGAGACCGAGCCGCCGGGCCAGCTCGGCATCGAGCGTCAGTCCCACCCGGTAAACCGCGCGAGGTCCGCCCCTCGGCCGGAACGGGACAGTGGCATCCAGCCGTGCCGGGACGCCGTCCAGCCGCGCCGTTCCTTGCGCATGGGCGCCGCCGCGGTCGAGATCGAGCGCAACCGCGCCGTCCGTGAGGCTGCGCTCCATCGCGACCTTGTTGATCGAAACGCCCGTCATCGTCGCTTTCGCGGCGTACTCGATCTGATCCAGCCTGAGGTTCTCAAGCAGCGGCAATTTGAAATGCAGCATTGCATCGGCATGGCCGCCGATGCGCGCCGGGTCGAGACCGGCCGCGTGAGCATAATGGAGCGGCTTCGAATCGATGACCTCCAGCGCATCCTGTAGGGGACCAGTGACCGGGAGATCGATCGTCAGCCATTCGAGCGGCGTGCCAACGTCGGCGATGTCGAGCGAGCCGCCCGCAACCTTGAGACCCTTGAGCACGCCTGCGCTCGGCAGAAATACGAGATGCCCGTCGGCGAAATTGGCGACGCCGTCCACCTTGCGGACGGGCGGGAGCCCGTCGAGGTAGGTGATCGTCAAGCCGTGATAACGCAACGTGCCATGGGCATCGAGGATATGGGCGGCATGCCCGGCGGGATCGATGTCGAGAGCGAGCTGCGCCCCGGCTTCATCGACGACCCCGTCACGGACGTTCTCCAGCATCCAGCGTCTCCCTCCCCGGCTCACGGCATCCGGCCAGAGCGACGCGAGACGAGCTACCGGTACGTGCTTCAGCGCGGCGTTCAGCTTGCCGATGACAGTGCCTGCCGGCCGGGCATCGCGAGCGGCGGCGATCAATTCGGGCGTCACACCGCCCAGGGACCCGTCGACCACCAATTCCGTACCGCCGCCGAGATCGAGCGCGAGGCTCTCCAGCTCGATCTGAGACGTCTCCGGTGCATAGACAGCGTGCAGCTCGCCTTTCTCGATGTCGACGACACCCTCGGGCAGCCATTCGCTCTGCAACCGCCCCTTGCCGAGCGTCAAATCAAGACGCGAGCCCTGGGCCTTCGCCTGGTCGAGATCGATGCGGGTCCGCAGGGTTCCGGAGATCGGCAGCTGCAGGTGCTGCAGCTGCGCAAGTTCGGGGATCAGCGGCGGGATCGCATTGGGTTCGACCCCATCGATCGACATGTCGAGGTCAAGCACATGCCGGTCAGCAAAATAGCGATACCGGGCGTGCAGCTCCGGCATGCTCGCCCCAAGCGGGACGGCCAGAGACAAATCGCCTTGAACGCCCTTCCCGCTGCGTTGCACCGCCAAATCGACGTGGTCTGCCCGCCAGCTCTGACCGCTGTTTTCATCGTCAACGATGAATGTCGCACCGCGTATAGCGAGCCGCTGCAGTTCGCCTAACGGATCATCACTGTGCCGTGCCCCTGCCAGCTGTTCTATGACCTGCGGCCCGAGGTCGGCGGCGGGATAGTCGGGTGCCGCAAACCGCGCCGTTATCGAGCCGTTGCGATCGCGCACCAGATGCACGACCGGATGTTCGATCGTCAGCTCCGTCGGCGTCAGCTGACCATGCAGCAACTCGCGCAGCCCAAAGCTTGTCGCGATGTCGGGAAAGCGCGCCACTGGCGCGCCGTCGGGCAGCGACATCCGTACGTCTTCTGCCCGAAGATCGAGGTGATGCGTCTTGGGGTCGACCCCGAGTCGCACCCCGCCGATCGCAACCTTGAAGTTGACGCCGGAATGAGCGAGCGCCGCCTCGAGGTAGGGCGCGAGCCAGTCGAGCGCGATGGGGCCCTCCATCAATCGCCAGATCGCGAAGGCGACGAGAAGGATCAGCACCGCGGCAATTGAGCCGAACCAGCGGGCCAGGTGATGCGCGCCGCGCCCGACCTGCCGCGCCGCTCGCTGGTGCACAACCCATCGGCCGGCGGGCCCCGCCGTGCCGCCATCCGGCCAGTCTTGACCGCGTTCCGCCGGCGCGCGAGTGTCGCCGGCCTCGCCGGGATCGCGCGATGGGACTGCTATTGGACCTCTCCCGACCTGATGCCCCGCTGCCGCGGCCTGCCGATCCGCGGCTGCGGGATCTGGGCGTTGTGGCCTGGCACACGGCGCTCGCCGAGGCCGCCTCTCCCGAGGATGCCGCCCGGGCGCGCGCTTGGGCCGACAACGCACGCGGCAAAGCGCTGCTCGACGCGATCTTCGGCAACAGCCCTTTTCTCAGCAAGCTCGCCGTCGCCGAATGGCCCTTGCTGCTCCGCCTCGTCGAGGACGGACCGGATGCGATTTTCGATGAGATCGCGGGCGGGATCGAACGGCACGCCGCCTCGGACGACGATCAAGCGGCATTGATGCGCCGGCTGCGCATCGCAAAGCGGCAGGCTGCGCTTGTCGCAGGCGTCGCGGAGCTCGCCGGCGCCTGGTCGCTGGAACAGCAGATGGCCGCGCTGAGCCGCGTCGCCGAAGGGGCAATCGGCGCGGCCGTGCGCCATCTGCTGCGCGCCGGCGCGCAGCGCGGCGCGATCCGGCTTGCCGATCCCGATCATCCGGAGCGTGGCAGCGGATTGATCGTTCTCGGCATGGGCAAGCTCGGTGGCGGCGAGCTCAATTATTCCAGCGATATCGATCTGATCCTTTTGTTCGACTCGGCTCAGAATGCATCCCCCACGCCGATGGACGCGCAGGCCTTGTTTGCCCGGCTGGCGCGCGATCTGGTCCGCATTCTCGACGAGCGCACCGGCGATGGCTACGTTTTTCGCACCGACCTGCGGCTCCGCCCCGATCCGCGGTCCACGCCGCTCGCCCTGTCAACCGCGGCGGCGCTCAGCTATTACGAGAGCGTCGGGCAGAATTGGGAGCGCGCCGCGCTGATCAAGGCACGCCCGGTGGCCGGCGATCGTGCTGCCGGCGAGCGTTTTCTCACGGAATTGCAGCCATTCATCTGGCGCAAAAACCTCGATTTCGCGGCAATTGCCGACATTCATTCGATCAAGCGGCAGATCCAGGCCCATAAGGGCGGCGGACGAATCGCGATCGAAGGCCACGACATCAAAACCGGCCGCGGCGGGATCCGCGAGGTCGAGTTCTTTGCCCAAACACAGCAGCTGATCTGGGGCGGCCGACTGCTCGCGTTGCGGGCCGCTCCGACCTGTACAGTGCTGCGGCGGCTTGCCGCAACCGGACGCATCGACCTCGCCGCTGCCGACACCCTGATCGCCGATTATCGCTTTCTGCGCCGCGTCGAGCATCGGCTGCAGATGGTGGATGACGCGCAAATTCACCGGCTGCCGGCCGACCGCGATGGGGTCGCGCGGCTGGCGACATTTCTCGGTTACACGGATCCGGATGCGTTTGTCGCCGAGCTGCGCGGCCATCTGCAATCGGTCGAGCGGCATTACGCCGAGCTGTTCGAGGAAGCCCCCACCCTTTCGGGGCCAGGCAACCTCGTGTTCACCGGCACCGACGACGATCCCGAAACGTTGGCGACCCTGGCGCGGCTCGGCTTTGCCGAGCCGCCGCGGGTCGCCGAGATGGTGCGCGGCTGGCATCACGGCCATATGCGCGCGACCCGCAGCCAACGGGCGCGCGAAATCCTGACCGAGCTGGTCCCCGAGCTGCTGCGCACCTTCGGCGCCACCGCCAACCCCGATACCGCGTTGCTGCGGTTCGATCATTTCCTCGAGCGGTTGCCGGCCGGGGTTCAGCTGTTTTCGCTGTTCCATGCCAATCCAGGGTTGCTCTCGCTGGTCGCCGACATCATGGCCGAGGCGCCCCGCCTGGCGGAAAACCTGGCGCAGCGCCCGGCCTTGCTCGACGCGGTGCTGACCGCCGAATTTTCGGCGGCACTGCCGGACCGCGCGGGTCTGGCGGCCGATCTCGCGGCGGTGACTGCTGGCGCGCGCGATTTCCAGGATCTCCTCGATATTGTGCGGCGCTGGACGAATGAACGGCGGTTCCAGGTCGGCGTGCAACTGATGCGCCGCAACATCGAAGGCGCGCGCACCGGCATGGCGCTCGCCGATATCGCGGAAACCGCGCTCGGCGCACTGCTGCCAGCGGTCACCGCCGATTTCGCTCGGACGCATGGCGAAGTACCGGGCGGAGCGTTTGCGGTGGTGGCGTTTGGCCGGCTCGGCAGCCGCGAGATGACCCTCGCCTCCGATCTCGACCTGATCCTGATCTACGACGCGCCTGGTTATGATTTAAGTGGCGAGAGCCCCGGCTCCGACGGGACTCGGCCGCTCCCCGTCAGCACCTATTACGCCCGGCTGAGCCAGCGCCTGATCTCGGCGATCACCGCGCCGACCGCCGAAGGCAAGTTGTACGAGGTCGACATGCGGCTGCGCCCGTCGGGCGATTCCGGACCGATCGCGTCGAGCCTTGCCGCCTTCGCGCAATATCAGCGCGACTCGGCCTGGACCTGGGAACACATGGCCTTGACCCGGGCTCGACCGATCGCCGGGGATGAGGCGTTGCAGGGGCGTATCCGCGAGGCGATCGCGACAGCCCTTCGCCGGCCACGCGATCCGCATGTGCTCGTCGCCGACGTCGCCGACATGCGGCGCCGGATCGTCGAAAGCGTGCCGCGGCCCTCGCCCTGGGATCTGCGCAACCGGCGGGGCGGGCTGATCGATCTCGAATTCACCGTGCAGTATCTGATGCTGCGCGAGGCGGCGCGGCGGCCCGACGTGTTGCGGCGGGAGACCGGCGCCGCCCTGACGGCGCTCGGGGAAGCAGGGGTGCTGTCACCGCAAGGCGTGCACGAATTGAGTGAGGCGCTCGGGCTACTGCGGCATCTGCGCGCGTTATTGGCATTGCTGTTCGACGGCGTCCCCGACCCGAAGGCGCTTGCCGGGCCAGCGGGCGCAACGTTGGCGCGCTGCGCCGGCGCGGTTGACTTCCCCCGGCTCGACGCGGATATGGTTGCCGCTTGCTCCCGCGTTCGCGCGTGGTACGAGCGCTTGATCGTCCGGCCGGCGCGGCGCGTTGCGGCATCCAGGCAACAGGGGACAGGAGGGGCGGCGCGATGAGCGTTTCGGTCGGCGACAAGGCTCCCGATTTCACGATGCCCACCGACGGCAATGGCAGCGTCAGCCTGTCGAAGCTGCGCGGCAAACCGGTGGTGCTGTATTTCTATCCCAAGGACGACACGTCGGGATGTACCGCCGAGGCCTGCGGCTTTCGCGACACCTTCCCCGATTACGGCAAGACCGGCGCGACGGTTATCGGAGTATCGCGCGACTCGGTCGCCTCGCACGACAAGTTCAAGAAGAAGCACCAACTGCCGTTCATCCTCGCCTCTGATGCGGACGGCAAAGTGACCGAGAACTACGGCGTGTGGGTCGAGAAGAGCATGTATGGCCGCAAATACATGGGCATCGACCGCAGCACGTTTCTGATCGACAAGGATGGCGTCGTGCGCGGCGTCTGGCACAAGGTCAAGGTGCCCGGCCATGTCGCTGAAGTGCTGAAGGCGGCGACGGCGCTCTGACCGACATCGCAGACAGTCTCACGGTAGGCGCGGCCGCGATCCTCGCGAACGCCGATCCGGCCGGGAAAGTCAGGCTGAGCCGGGCGCTGGCGGCGCGCTGGCATGCCGGCGGGATGCGAATTGGCCGCGCAGTTCCCCCAGCGCGCCCGGCCCGGCCCGGCCGGCCCCTCCTCTGTCCGCCGCGCGACATGCCGCGGCGCCGCAATTTCGGCTCTCTTGCCGGCCGCATCGCGCTCATCCACGCGCTGGCGCATATCGAACTGAACGCGATCGATCTTGCCTGGGATATCGTCGCGCGCTTTGCCGATGCCGCGACGCCGCGCCAATATTGCGAGGATTGGGTTGGCGTCGCGGCGGAGGAAGCGGCGCATTTCGCGCTGCTCGCCGATCGGCTTGCGGCGCTCGGTGCGAGCTATGGCGCGCTGCCGGCGCATGACGGGTTGTGGGAAGCCGCCGAGACAACGGCGCACGATCTGCTCGCCCGCCTCGCTATCGTGCCGCTGGTGCTGGAGGCGCGCGGCCTCGACGTGACGCCCGAGATGGTCCTGCGGCTCGAACGCGCCGGCGATTTAGCGAGCGCGGCGATCCTTAAGCGCATCTACGAAGATGAAATCGGCCATGTTCGCGTTGGGGCAACCTGGTTCGAGCGCATCTGCCGGCAGCGCGGCCTCGATCCGGAAACCATGTTCCACGAGCTGGTGCGGCGGCATTTCACGGGCGTGCTGAAGCCGCCGTTCAATCGCGGAGCCCGCGATGCCGCAAGTTTTCCGGCCGCCTATTACGAGCCGCTTGCCGCGACAGGTTCGTGAAGCCGGCGCATTCAGTCGGCGTACACGCGCTCGCCAACCGCGGCGAACCTGACCGAACCATCGCGATACGGGGCGATCGGCACCATCACGAGCACCCGCGTGCCGCGGCCAAGCCCGGCAAATCCACGGGCCAGGACAAACTCGCCGGGACTGTCCGCTGCGGCCAGCACGACCGTGCCGGGCGGCAGATGCTCTTCCACCCCGCCCCCCAGTTCGATTTCGCCGATCGCAAATTCCTCTCCGTCGAACGCGAAGCGGCCACGCGCTCCCGGAAGACGGGACAGGCCGGCAAAGACCGGACCTGCCAAGGCCGCAACGGAGAAGGTTGTCTGAAAATCGAAATGCCGCGCGATCGATTCGGCGAACGCCGCCTCGGCGATGCGCAGCACGATCGGCATGTCGGGGTTGCGAGCGCGCGCGCCGAGCGCGATTTCCAGATTCAACGTGTCAACATTGGTCAGCGCGAGGAGGCTGTGCGCCGCGCCGAGATTGCACAGATCGAGAGTGTCGTCGCGGCTCGCATCTCCGGTGAGCAGATCAAAACCTTGCTCGCGCGCCCGCTCGACGAGCGCGGCGTCAGGGTTCGCCTCGACGACCACAAGCGGCTTATCGAAACCGAGCAACAGATTGATGACGCCGGTGCCAATGCTGCCGGAGCCGCACACAACGATATGACCGCGGCGGTGAACCGGCCTCAGGCCTTGCATCCGTACCCAGTGGCTGCGCGTCAAGCGTGCCGCCGCGAACACGATGAACAACCCGGTGAAAACGGTGCCAAGCAGCATGAGCACCATCGCGACCCAGAGATCGACCGGATTGCTGTGGTCGGGTGCGATATCGCCAAACCCCGTCGTCGTCATCGTCGATGTGACGAAATACGCCGCTGTCAGCCAATCGCTATGAAACGAATTGTGGAAATATTCGGTGCCCGCCGCGAACAACGCCAGCACCGCGGCGATGAAACTGACGATATAAGCGTCTATCCGGCGCGGCCGCCAGCTCCTGGGACGCAGCAGCGTGCGCAGCCGGCCGGCGAGAGACAACCGTCTCTTGATGGCCGTCCGACGAGAGGCTGACGCGAGCAGCCGCTGCAGCGGTCCATAACACACGAGCCGCGCACCGGCGGGGATAGTCGTCTCAATGGCAATGTTGGTTGAACCGTTAATCGCGACGATCCGCGCGCCAAGCGTCTGCTCGGCCCGGACGACATTATGCCCGGCGATCCGTTCATCCTCGGCGAGCCGCATCGCAAACCCGGTCAGCGGCCCGTCCGGCACGGGAAACTGCAAGCCGCGGATGCAGGACGAGTCGAGCGCCGCCGCGGCATAGGTCGCAGCCGAGTGCCACGCCAGCGACAAGACGGAGCAGTTCGCCAAATTCTGCTCGATCTTGGCCGCCAAGGTGCGGTTGAACTGACGCAATACGATGCGAATCGCGGGATTGGCGTCGCGCGCACGCAAAGCGGCTTGCAAATTAAGCTGGTCGTCGCGCGACAGGGCCAAGATCGTCATCGCGTCTGCGACCCCGGCGGCCTTCAACCCATCCCGGCTGTCCGGCCGCCCGGCGGCGAAGTGCGCGCCGACCTCCGCGACGGCGCGGGAGAACTCCGGATCCTCCGGCCACAGCACGACGACCCGGCAGTCCGGCAGCTGACACAGTTCCCACGCCGTGCTCAGCGCTAACGCATCGCCCCCGACGATGATCATCAAGAGCGAATCGTGCCGCGGCATGCTGCACTCCGTCAGTCGCTATCGCCCGCCGGCGGCGGGTAGGAATGCCGGTTCCCAGCCGGGTCCTCGATCATCCACCCGCCGGCCCCTGCCGAACCCTGCGCGGCGGCACGGCTAGCATAGCATTGGCCAAGCGGAACCTTACCGTGGCCGCCCGGGATATCGAGGACATAAGTCGGCTGGCACAGCCCGGACGCCCGTCCTCGCAAGGCTCCGACGAGCCGCTGTCCCTCGTCGATCTCGAGGCGGAAATGCGCGGTGCCGCGAGCGAGGTCGGGATGGTGCAGGTAATAGGGCTTCACCCGCATCGCCACGAGGCCGCGGAACAAGGCTTCGAGCACCGCGGGATCGTCGTTGACGCCGCGCAGCAGCACGCTCTGGGACAAGACCGGGATCCCGGCGCGGACGAGCCGGCTGACAGCTTGCCGCACCGGATCGGTCAGTTCGCGCGGATGGTTGGCATGAATGACGACGTAGACCGCCTTCTCGGTGTTCAGCGCGGTGATCAAGGCCGGACGCACCCGCCGCGGATCGGCGACCGGCACGCGCGTATGGAAGCGGATGACCGCGACATGCCGGATCGCGTCGAGGATCTTCACGATCGCGGCGACGCGGCGCGGCGACAGCAGAAACGGGTCGCCGCCGGTAACGATGACTTCCCAGATCTCCGGCCGGGAGCGGATGTAATCGAGGGCGGCAGCGAGCGCATCGGGTGACAGCAGCGCGTTCTCGCGCCCGACCTGCTCGCGGCGAAAACAGAAGCGGCAATAGACCGGGCAGACCAGGATCGGCTTCAACAGCACGCGGTCGGGATGGCGGTGCACGATGCCCGGCACCGGCGACCAGCGCTCGTCGCCGATCGGATCGGCGCTTTCCTCGGGCGCCGTTTGGAGTTCGGCGGTCCGCGGCACGAATTGGGCGGCAATCGGGTCGTCGGGATCGGCCGGGTCGACCAGCGCCGCGACGTCCTCGGTCAAGGCCACCGCGAAATTCTCGGCGACCCGGCGCAGCTCCTTAAGCTGTTTCGGCCGCACCAATCCGCGCTCGGCGAGATCTTCGATGTCGAGCGCCAATCAGACAGCCTCCAGCCGCTCGTAGGCGGCTTTGAGACGGTCGCGGTCGCGGCGAGCATCGGCTTCGCGCTCGCGCTGCTCGTCAACGACTTCCGGTTTCGCCTTGGATAGAAAGCCGGGGTTGTTCAGCTTTGCCGCCATCTTCGCGAGTTCGCCATCGAGCCGGACCAATTCCTTGGCCAGCCGCGCCTTCTCGCGGCCCAAATCGACGACCTCGCCGAGCCGCAGAATCAAGGTCGTGCCCTCGACAACCGAAGCGACACCGCCTGCCGGGACCGCATCGACCGGTGTAATGTCCTCGACCCGCGCCAAGCGCAAGAAATGCTCGCGATGCCGTCCGAGCCGGGCAAGGACCGCCGCGTCCGCATCCTTGACCAAAAGCGGCACCTTGGCCCCCGCCGGGACATTGACCTCGGTGCGGATCGCGCGGATCGCCGAGATCGCCGCCACGACCCAATCCATCTCGGCCGCCGCCTCGGGGTCATGCAGTTCGGGTGGAAGATCGGGCCATGGGGAGAGCATCAGCATCCCGGGTTTCTCGCCGGCGATCTGCTGCCACAGCTCCTCGGTGATGAATGGCATGACGGGATGCAGCAGATGCACGATCTGCCCCAGCACCCAGGCCGTCGTTGCCTGGGTTTCGCGGCGTGCATCGGCATCGTCTCCCTGAAGGATCGGCTTGGTGAATTCGAGGTACCAGTCGCAGAAGGTGCCCCAAACGAAGTGATAAAGCTGGTGCGCCGCCTCGTCGAAACGGAAGGCTTCGAGCGACGCCGTTACCCCAGCGGCGCATTCCCGCAGCGCGCCGGCGATCCAGCGGTTGACGGTCAGCCGGCACGAGCGCGGGTCGAAGCCAGGGATCGGCGTGCAGCCGTTCATCTCGGCGTACCGCGCTGCGTTCCGCAGCTTCGTCGCAAAATTGCGCGAGCTCTCGACCCGGCTCTCGGCGAGCTTGATGTCGCGTCCCGGCGAGGCCAGTGCCGCCAGCGTGAAGCGCAGCGCGTCGCAGCCGTAGCGCTCGATCAGGTCGAGCGGATCGATGATGTTGCCGCGCGACTTCGACATCTTCTGGCCGCGCTCGTCGCGCACCAGCGCATGGATGTAGACCGTGCGGAACGGCACATCGCCCATGAAATGCAGACCCTGCATCATCATGCGCGCGACCCAGAAGAAGATGATGTCGAAGCCGGTGACCAGCACGTCGCCGGGGTAATAGCGCGCCAGCTCCGGGGTTTTCTCGGGCCAGCCCAAGGTAGAGAATGGCCATAACCCCGAGGAAAACCAGGTGTCGAGCACGTCCTCGTCGCGCCTGAGGGGCACCGCGGCGCCGAATTTCACGAGCGCCTCCTGCTGCGCCTCAGCCTCGCTCTCCGCGACGAACACGGTGCCATCGGGCGCGTACCAGGCCGGGATCTGATGCCCCCACCACAATTGCCGCGAGATGCACCAGGGCTGGATGTTGCGCATCCATTCGAAAAACGTGTTCTCCCATTGCCGCGGCACGAATTGCGTGCGGCCGCTTTCGACCGCCGCGATGGCAGGTTTTGCGAGCTCGGCGGCATTGCAATACCACTGGTCCGTCAGCCACGGCTCGATGACAACGCCGGAGCGGTCATGGTGCGGGACCATCAGCACATGGTCCTCGACGCGCTCGATGAGCCCCGCCGCGTCAAGGTCGGCGAGGATGCGCTTGCGGGCTTCGAACCGGTCGAGCCCGCGATAGGCCTCGGGCACGGCGTCCGTCAGACGCGCGTCGCGGTCGAAGATGTTGATCATGTCGAGACCGTGCCGGCGGCCGACCTCGAAATCGTTGAAATCGTGCGCCGGCGTGATCTTGACCGCCCCGCTGCCCATCTCGGGGTCGGCGTACTCATCGGCGACGATCGGGATCAGTCGGCCGACCAGCGGCAGGCGCACGCTCTTGCCGACAAGATCGGTGTAGCGCGCGTCCTCGGGATGGACGGCGACCCCGGTATCGCCGAGCATCGTCTCCGGGCGGGTCGTCGCAACGATGACAAAGCGGCCGGGCTCGCCCCCCGACTCGTCGACCACCGGGTAGCGGAGGTGCCACAGCGAGCCCTTCGTCTCGCGGTTCTCGACCTCAAGATCGGAGATCACCGTGTGCATCTCGGGGTCCCAGTTGACGAGGCGCTTATCGCGGTAGATCAGCCCCTCCCGGTACAGCGTGACGAACACGCGCCGCACCGCCGTCGACAACCCCTCGTCCATCGTGAAGCGCTCGCGCGCCCAATCGGCCGAGGCGCCGAGCCGGCGCAGCTGATTGGTGATCGTCCCACCCGACTCGGCCTTCCATTTCCAGACGCGCTCGACGAAGCGCTCGCGGCCGAGGTCGTGCTTGTCAATCTGCCGCTCGGCGAGCTGATTGGTGACGACGATTTCGGTCGCGATGCCGGCATGGTCGGTGCCGGGCTGCCACAAGGCATCGCGCCCGCGCATCCGCTCAAAGCGGATCAGGATGTCCTGCAGCGTAAAGGTAAGCGCGTGCCCCATATGCAGGCTGCCGGTCACGTTCGGCGGCGGCATCATGATCGTATAGGGCCGCTTGCTGCTGCGCGGATTCGCGGCAAAGGCGCCGGCATGCTCCCAGGCCGCGTATTGCCGCGGCTCGACCGCGTCGGGGCGATAGGTCTTGTCCAGCATCGCTGAACCGTCCGTCAGAAACTGTTATTCGGGAAACGCCCGAGAGACCCCGCGGAGCCCACGGCTCGTCGCCAGGCGATATCGGCGCAGTTGGTGCCGGCGCCGTTTAATTGTCAATTGGGCGGATTATCGATCCTGCGGAACGGGATCGCTGGACGCCACCCCTAAAACGATTTTCGGGCAGCGGCAACAGCCCTTGCGGTTGGCGACCTTGACCAAACCGGCGGAGCCGGCATTAACCAGAACTTTTACTCGACTCCCGCCTCGCTAAGGGCACGGGCGAGCTCGACCTTGACCAGCCGCTCGATGATTTCGGGCAATTTCTGATCGAGCCAGCCTTGCAGCATGGGCCGCAGCAGCTCGCGCACGAGATCTTCGAGACTGCGGGCCTGGATCCCCATCGGGAATTCCTCCGCACGGCGCCGCTGGCGCTGGATCTGGGCGAGCTGAGCGAAGGCGGTCGCCGTGGCGTCGGATATGAGGCGATCGCCGACCCCGCGCGGCGCCTCGGCAGCGGCCGGAACCGCCTCGATGCGCCTCTCCTGGGGTCTTGACCCTGCAGGCTCGGGTTCGCGCGCCGGCTCAATCGCCGCTTCGGTAACGGGCTCGACCGGCGCCAGGCGGCGGACCGTTCCCCCTTCACCGACCGCCTCGTTGAGGGTTAGGATCTCGGCAGAGCGGGGCGGGTTTGCAGCGGACGCACCTTCCGGCTTCTCGTCCTCCGCGACACCTTCCGGCTTCTCGTCCTCCGCGATGATCCGTTGGATCTTCTGAAGGATTTCATCCATAGACGGTTCGGGCGTCACGCTAGCGTCCGACATGTGCTTAACCTAACCCTACGGCGCCCGGTTCAACAGGCATATCTGAGACAATTTGCCCGAAAAACCTTGCGATTAAGTTACTCTTTGAGTCCTCCGCCAAAGCCGAACCATTTATCTTTAACCGCCTTATAATGGCGCTCCATATCGTAGAGCTGCACCGGCAGGCGCAACTCCGGAGCGATCAGCCGTCCAGTCGCCGCCGCGAGATTGTACTCGGCCACCGCGGCATCGTGCTGGGCGGTGATCAGTTGCGATTGCGTCGTGAACAGCTGCTGCTCGGAGATCAGAACATCGAGAACGGTGCGCGAACCCACCAGCGCTTCCTGCTGTATCCCCTCAAGGGCGATCTGCGCCGCCCGCACCGCCGCCCCGAACGAGGTGATCGCGGCGCGCGCCGACTGCAGGGTTTCCCAGGACTGTGTTGCCTGCTGAACCGCCAGCCGCCGGGCGTCATCGACCTGGCTGCGGCGCTGCCCGACGGTCTGCTCCGCCTGGCGGGTCTGAGAATAGACCAGTCCGCCCTCATAAAGCGGCATCGTTATCTGGGCGACCACCGAGGCGGTGTCCTGGCGGCTGGTACGCTGGATTACCGATGGGGCAAAGCTGCGGCTCAAATCGCCGACAAGGGAAACCTGCGGCAGCAGCTGACCGCGTATCACATCGATGTTGTCGCGTGCTGCCAACTCGGTGAAATTGGCGGAAATGACGTTCGGGTTGTTGTTGGCGGCCAGCGCCAGGGCCTCGTCCCGCGTTGCCGGCAAGACCGGCCGTTCGCGCGCCTGGACCAGCCGGCCAGGCGGATGGCCGACAACACGCGCGTAATTGGCCCGGCTGACCTCGAGTTGGCCTTCGGAGGAGATGCGGTTGGCGGTCGCCTGGGCGAGCGATGATTCCGCCTGTGCAACGTCGGTCCGGGTCACCTCGCCCACCCGGAACCGGTCCTGCGTCGCTTCGAGCTGGCGGCGCAGCACCTGCTCATTGTTCCGGTTGACCTCGACGAGGGTTTGATCGCGCACGACGTCGAGATAGGCCTGCGCGACCGCCTGGAAGACGGTCGTTTCGACTCCGAGGGTTTGGGCGCGCGTCGATTGCACGGTGTTGATGGCCTGGCGGGTTTGCGCCTCGGTGCGGCCGCCGCGATAGAGCGGCTGGGTTAGCCGGAGATCGAGCGATCGGGGCTCGAAGGTCGAAAAAGTGGTCGGAGCCCCCGGGATGGCAAAGCCGGCGCGCTCCACTCCGGCGCTGCCATTCAAGGTTACTGTCGGCCGCCAGTTCGACAAGGCCTGCGGCACCTGCTCGTCGGTGGCCCGCAACAGCGCGCGTTGCGCCAGGATCTGGGGGTTGTTGTTGTAGGTGTAGGCAAAGGCCTCGGTCAGCGTCTGCGCCGAAACCGGCGATGCGGCAAACGCCGCGGCCGCAACTATCGCCAAAGTTGCTCCCACACGCAGCGGTCGCTGTCTCTGGCACCCCCTCGGCTGTGGCATCGAACCCTCAGAACACAAAGGCAGGCTTCGGGACCAAACCCGGAAGTAGCGGCGTCGCGGCGTCGAAGATAACGCGTTGCGCGAGCACTCCGCCAGTACGTGTCGCCAGCGTGGCGCGGCCGACCCCCTGGCCAGGCCGCAAAACCGCGGCCATGCGACCGCCTTCACCCAGCTGTGCGGCGATATCCGAGGGGATTTCCGCGGCCGCGCCGCCGAACAGGATGACGTCGTACGGTGCACGCTGGCGATGCCCGCCAGCCAGCGGCCCATCGACGTAGACCACCGAGCCGATTCGGTGATCGACCAGGGCGGCCCGCCCGAGGCGCGCCAACCACTCATCCTCTTCCAGCGCAATGACGCTGCGCATCAGCAACGCCAGCAATGCCGCCTCATAGCCGATGCCGGCCCCCACGACGAGCGCAGCTTCTTTGGCTCCAGGCATCACAGACTGCAAGAGCCGCGCCGCCACCATCGGCTCCATCAGATAGCGGCCGGGGCCGAGCGGCAGATCCTCATCGACATAGGCAACTCCGCGCAGATGCTCGGGCACGAACAGCTCGCGCCGCAGCCGCGCGAAGGCGGCGATGACCCGCTCGTCCGTCACCCTGTTGGGGCGCAGCTGGCTCTCGATCATGTTGGCGCGGGCGGTTTGGTATACGCTCATTCGGTCACGGCAAGCATGCAGGGCAGAGTTCGCGACAGGTCGCGTGCTGGCGTTTATATCGGCGGCTTCCCTCAACCACAATCATTCGCGCAAGCCGTCGCTCCGATCGTCCCATCGGCGAATCGGCTGTGCGGGCGGCAGGCGCTCGAGCAACTCTGCCGCGGTCAGGCGAAGCCGCGGATGGCGCCATCCGGGCGCAATGTCGCAGAGCGGCGCCAGCACGAAACGCCGCTCATGTAAACGCGGGTGCGGCAGCTCCAGATCGGGCGTCGAGCACGGCTGTCCATCGTAATCGAGCAGATCGAGATCGAGCGTGCGCGCAGCATCGGGCTCGCCTCGCCGACGGCCGAATCGAGCTTCCAGCGCCAGCAGCCGGGCAAGCAGCTCTGCCGGCGGCAGCTCGGTCGCGACTCGCACTACTGCATTGACGAACCAAGGCTGATCCGACGCCGGCACCGGCTCCGAGAGGTACCACGGCGAGCAGACGGCGGCCGCGGCGCCGATCGCCGACAACTGGGTCACTGCCGCGCTTGCCGTATCGAATGGCGAAGAATACCCCGGAGCCGCCAAATTGCTGCCGATCCCGACAAAAATCATTGCCTTGTCCTTGACGGCGCCCGGCTTGACGACAGCTCTCTTCGGCGGGAAACTACGCGACATTTTCGATTTAGCTGGAGTAACCAATGATTTTTTACCCGGAAGAACGTATTGCCATATTTATCGACGGCGCCAACCTGTACTCCGCTGCTCGCGGTCTCGCTTTCGACATCGATTATAAACGACTGCTTGATCTATTTCGCTCGAAAGGACGGCTGATCCGCGCATTCTATTACACCGCCCTGATCGAAGACCAAGAATACTCGCCGATCCGGCCGCTCGTCGATTGGCTCGACTACAATGGCTACACAATGGTGACGAAGCCGACCAAGGAATTCACCGACGCGATGGGCCGCCGCCGCATCAAGGGCAATATGGACATCGAGCTGGCAATCGACATGCTCGAAATGGCCGAGCACATCGATCACGCCATCCTGTTTTCGGGCGATGGCGATTTCCGTCGGCTCGTCGAGGCAGTGCAGCGGCGCGGCGTCCGGGTGTCGGTGGTATCGACGACACGCTCCTCGCCGCCGATGGTCTCGGACGATCTGCGCCGCCAAGCCGACAGCTTTGTCGAGCTGCAGGATCTTGCGCCGAGCATCATGCGCAATCATGTGCCCCGTGACGAGATGCACCGCGCCCGTGTCGAGCCGGTCGAGCCGGCGTGAGCGATCGCGCAACCGCCGATCTGCCGTCCCGCGATTGCCTGCTCTGCCCACGGCTTGTTGGGTTCCGCGAAGCGCAACGCGCCGCCCACCCTGATTGGTTCAACGCTCCCGTCCCCTCATTCGGGCCGGACTTCGCCGAGCTTTTGATCGTCGGATTGGCGCCGGGGCTGCGGGGCGCCAACCGCACCGGGCGGCCCTTCACGGGCGATTATGCCGGCGATCTCCTGTACCGAACCCTGCTCAAATACGGTTTCGCTGTCGGCGATTACGCGGCACATCCGCAAGACGGGCTGAGCCTTCACCGTGCCCGCATCACCAATGCGGTGCGTTGCGTGCCGCCGCAGAACCGGCCCGAACCGGCGGAGATCGCCGCCTGCGGCCGTTTTCTCGGTGCCGAAATCGCGGGTCTGCCGCGGCTGAAGGCGATCCTCGCGCTCGGCGCGGTCGCCCATAGCGCGGGATTGGCGGCAAAGGGGCTGAAGCGCAGCCTCTTCCCTTTTGCTCACGGCGCAATGCATGAATTGCCGGATGGGGTCATGCTCGCCGACAGCTATCACTGCTCGCGGCTCAACACGAATACCGGTCGGCTGACCCCGGCGATGTTTCAGGCGGTGATCGGCGGGTTGGCCGAACGCCTAGCGGCAAAGTAGTTTAGGCCGTGAACTGATAAACGGCTGCGGCCGCTCGCGACCCGAAGCGGACCTTGGCGCCGCAGCTCCGCTCGGCCGCCGTTGCCCCGACTGGACCATTGCGGCTTCCAGAGGCGATTGGCGGCTCTGCGTCCTATTCGCGCCGATGAGGTAACCGCCGCCGGGACTACTGAAGCCTTTGATCAAGCAGGACCTGACTTTGCGACGTAATGCCGCCGCACATCGGCTCCGGCGATCATCCCACGCATGTCGGCGGATGGTCCCTCGCCTCTGAACCGGAGCAGTGCCTCTTCGGAGCCCCATTCCTCGTATACGTTGACGATGTCGACCTCGATGGGATCGGCGGAAACGACGAACGCGTGACAGCCCACGGCGACTCGCGCAGCCTTCATTGCATCCAATGATTCCTTGAGAAAGTCGTCGCGCCTGCCCGGTTGAAGCCTGAGGGTTCCCGAAACTATGATCATAAGGCCTTCCTTTGATGATTTGATCCAGGTGACGCCTAGCGCATTGTCCGCCAACTCACAAAGGCGCGTCGATAACCAAACAGGGCGACCCCTTCCGGCGCAACTCCTCGGTTGGCTATGGCGTCGGCGTAGGACCGCTTACCACCCAAGGCAGCCCTTCAGCTCTGATAAGTTCATGACCTAGAGATCGCGGGCGCGCAGCAGACGGGCTTTGCTGCGCTGCCAGTCGCGGTCGCGCTCGGCCTGGCGCTTGTCAACCTTGCGCTTGCCGTGCGCCAGCCCGAGCTCGACCTTCGCCCGGCCGCGCTCGTTGAAATAGATCGACAACGGCACGAGCGTCACACCTTCGCGCCGAATTGCGCCAAGCAGCCGGTCCATCTGCTTCCGGTGCAGCAGCAGCTTGCGGGGGCGCCGCGGCTGATGATTGAAATGCGCCGAGGCCTTGTATTCGGGGATGTTGGCGTTGACGAGGAAAAGCTCGCCGCCTTTTTCATCGGCATAGGCCTCGGCGATGCTGGCGCCCCCCTGGCGCAGCACCTTGACCTCGGTGCCGTGCAAGACCAGCCCGGCTTCGAGCGTATCCTCGATCAGGTAATCGTGCCGCGCGCGGCGATTCAGCGCGGCGTAGCGGTCGGTCGCCCGCATCGCGCCGCGCTTCCTGCGCCGGCGCTTAGTTGATCAGGCCGGCGCCGCGCATCGCCCGCTGCACCTTCTCCTGCGTCTCGGGCGTCGTCTGCCACAGCGGCTGGCGCACCTCGGGCGTGCAGCGGCCGAGCAAGGAGGCGGCGTATTTGACCGGCGCCGGGCTCGTTTCGGCGAACAAAGCATCGTGCAGCGGCATCAGCCGCTCGTTGATGCGGCGGACCGTCGCGATGTCGCCCTTCTGCCACGCCTGATGCATCTCCGAGCACAACCGCGGCGCGACGTTCGCGGTCACCGAGATGCAGCCGTCGCCGCCTTGCGCCAGATAAGCGACAGCCGTGGCGTCCTCGCCGGACAGCAGGCAGAACCCGTCGCCGATCTCGACGCGCATCTTCAGCGGACGGGCCAGATCGTTGGTCGCGTCCTTGACGCCGATGACGTTCGGCAGTTTAGCGAGCCGCGCCATCGTCGCGTTGGACATGTCGACGGCGCTCCGCCCGGGAATATTGTAGATCACGATCGGCAAGTCGACCGCATCGTGCACCGCCTTGAAGTGCTGATACAGGCCTTCCTGCGTCGGCCTATTGTAGTACGGGCAGACGACCAGCGCCGCATCGGCACCCGCCTCTTTGGCAACCCGGGTCGCGGCGATCGTATGCGCCGTCGAGTTGAAGCCGGTACCGGGTATGACCGGCGCGCGGCCCTTGGCCACCTCGACGCAGAGTTTGATCAGGCGCTCCTGCTCGTCTTCCTCGAGCGCCGGGCACTCGCCGGTAGTGCCGATCGGGACGAGCCCATGGGTGCCCTGGCCGATCTGCCAGGCAACGTGTTCCTGAAATGCGGTTTCGTCGACGGCGCCGCCCCGGAACGGAGTGATCAACGCAACAAGCGACCCCTTGAACATGGCTTCCTCCCGGCTTGAGCCGCAGCCCATGCGAACGATAGTCCGCACCGGCGCTAGCTTCAACAGCACGATCCCTGTCCCGTTGCATCGCGCCCAAGCAACACCGCTTTACCGATCGTTACCGGCCCAGCTTGCCGCCCGCCGCAAAAACCCGTAAATAATTCTTTCTTTCAAAGAGGCAGGAGCGGCGGGCTTGTTCCCAGTATTTCGCCTTTTATTTATTGTATTCGGCATCCTTGCCTCATCGAGCACGCTAGTCCGGGCAGAAGACAACGCCGACAGCGCGGCGCTCGCGGCAATCACGTCAGCGCGCACCGGCGACTGGCCGCAGGCCTATGCGAAGGCCGGTCAACTCCGCGACGGCGGCCTCATGACCAAGATTGTCCGCTGGCTCGATTATACGCGGCCGACCGCGGCCGGCGGCCGTTTCTCGGATCTCGGCGCCTTTATCGACCAGAACCCGGATTGGCCGCTGCATAAGAAGCTGCAGCGGCGGGCCGAAGAGGCGCTGACCGCCGAGAGCGACAGCGTCGCCGCCGAATGGCTGAAGCGCCATCCGCCGATCGGCGGCGTCGGGAAGGCGCGCGCCGCCCAGATCCTGCTGAACCGCGGCAATACCGAAGCCGGTACCGCGGCAATCAGGGCTGCCTGGATCGACGGCGATTTCGCGGTCGCCGACGAGCACAGTTTCCTGGCGCGCGACGGCGGAATGCTGCGGCCGGAAGATCATCAGAAGCGGCTTGATCGCCTGATCTGGGACGGCCTGAGCGACGCGGCGCGGCACATGCTGCCGCTGGTCTCTGCCGATTACCGGCTTGCCGCAGAGGCGCGGCTAGCCCTGGCGGCTGACGCCGCCAATGGCGAGGCGCTGCTGGCGAAGGTGTCGGCGCAGCTGCGCTCGGACTCGGGCGTTGCCTTCGAGGAGGCGCGCTGGCGCCGCAAAAAGAACAATTACGACGCGGCCGCGCAGCTTCTGCTGGCGCACGCCGACAGTCCGGTTCGGCCGATCGCGTGGTGGGGCGAGCGGCAATTGGTCGCGCGCCAGCTACTCGCCGCCGGCAACGCCGATATTGCCTACAAGCTGGCGCAGCAGCACGGACTGACCGACGGATACGCCTATTCCGAGGCCGAATTCCTGTCGGGCTTTATCGCCTTGCGATACCGCAAGGACCCGGCCCTCGCGATGGATCATTTCAGCCGGATCCTGGCGCGCGTAACGACGCCGTACGGCAAAGCGCGGGCGGCTTATTGGAATGGCCGCGCTGCCGAGGCGGCCGACGATTCCGCGGCTGCAGCCAAGTGGTACGCCGCCGGCGCGGAGCATATGGCGACATTCTACGGCCAGCTTGCGGCGCATCAACTCGGCAAGGACGCGCCGCCCCGCCCGGTGCCGGAACCGCAGCCGAGCGGTGTCGAGCAGAAGCGCTTCGATGCCGAGGAGTTGGTTCGCGTGGAACGGCTCTTGTTCGCTGCAGGCGACCGCGACCACGCCCGCAGTTTCCTCATGCAGATGGCCGAGCTCGCGAAGACCCCCGTCGAATTCGCGATGCTGGCCTCGCTTGCCGAAGCGCAAGGACGGATCGATCTGGCGATCGCGGTCGCGAAACGCTCGATCGAGGCCGGGACGCCGCTGATGGTGCATGGCTACCCGATTACGCCATTGCCGAACGGGGGCACCGCCGAGCGCTCACTGCTGTTCGCGATCGTGCGGCAGGAGAGCGGATTTGCCTCGGAGGCCATGAGCCGGGTCGGGGCGCGCGGCCTGATGCAGTTGATGCCGGCCACAGCCGCCGGCCTCGCCGGCAAACTGCAGCTTCCCTATTCGCTCGATCGGCTGACGACCGACGGCGTGTACAATTTGACGCTCGGCCGCTCCTATATCGAAAATCTGATCGATGAATTCGGCGGGTCCTATCCGCTGGCAATCGCCGCCTACAACGCCGGCCCGGGCCGCATCCGGCAGTGGCTGCACGAATTCGGTGACCCGCGCGGGCGCGATATCAGTATGGTCGACTGGATCGAGATGATTCCGTTCAACGAGACTCGCCTTTATGTCCAGCGGGTGCTCGAAAACCTGCAGATCTATCGGGGCCAGGACACCAACAACGCCACGGCGTTTTCGCTCGCCAGCGACTTGGCGCGCTGACATGTCACGTACTTCGGACTGGTGACGCGGCGCTTGTTGCCGTGCAGAATGGACCACCGTTGCGCCTGACAGGAAGCTCCGTGTCCGATCTCAACTATACGGTTGAACTGGTTCCGCCCGATATCGAGCCTTATCGCGCCGGCAATACCGGCATCGAATATGTCACCACGTTTGAGGCGAAAGAGTCGGGCCCGCATGTCGTCGTCGCCGCGCTCACGCACGGCAACGAGATTTGCGGCGCCATCGCGCTGGATCGGCTGCTCCGCGCCGCTGTCCGGCCCCGCCGCGGCCGATTGACGCTGATGTTCAACAATGTCGCGGCCTACCGCGAATTCGACGCCCGCTATCCGATCGCCTCACGCTATGTCGACGAGGATTTCAATCGGCTGTGGAATCCGGCGACCCTCGACGGGCCGCGGCAGTCGATCGAGCTGGCGCGGGCCCGCGCCTTGCGCCCGATCGTCGATGCCGCCGACCTCCTGCTCGACCTGCATTCGATGCAGTACGCCACGGCCCCCTTGATGCTGGCGGGCTTGCTCGAGCGGTCGCGCGAATTGGCGCATCGGGTCGGGATCCCCGAGCTGATCATGTGCGATGTGGGGCATTCGGCGGGGCCGCGCATGCGCGATTACGGCGGCTTCGGCGACCCGGCCTCGACCAAGACGGCGCTTCTGATTGAGTGCGGCCAGCACTGGGAGAATCGCTCTGCCGAGGTGGCGACCGACGTGACGCTGCGCTTCCTGATCGCCGCCGGAAGCGTGCACATCGAGGATGTCGCGGCGATCGGCGGTCCTGATTTCAACGCCCGCCCCCGGCAGCGCGTCATCGAGGTGACCGAGGCCGTGACAATCAGCGGCGACCGGTTCGATTTCGCCGGCGATTATCGGGGGCTTGAAGTGCTGCGCGAAAAAGGCACCCTGATCGGTCATGACGGAGAGCGCGAGGTGCGCACGCCATATGACAATTGCATCTTGATCATGCCGTCGCGCCGGCTGGTCAAAGGCCAGACCGCGGTGCGTCTCGGGCGTTACGTCGACTGAACCCATCTACGCCGCCTCTCAAGCGCAGCTTCCCACCGATTGTCGGTGAGCGCCCGCGGGTTCTCGTGCTCGGCACACTGCCCGGCGAAGAGTCGCTGCGCCGGGGCGAGTATTACGCCCATCCACGCAATTTGTTCTGGCCGATCATATTTGCGCTGTTCGGCGAAACGCCGCCCTCGCTCTATGCCGATAGGGTTCATTTCGTGTTGGAACGACGGATCGCCGTATGGGACGTCTGCGCGTCGGCCCAGCGTGTCGCCAGCGCCGATACCTCGATCGCCGGCGAGGCGCCGAACCCGATAGACAGCCTGATCGATGAGCACCACGGCATCGCCGCCATCGCCTTCAACGGCAGCGGCGCGCGCCGGCTCTATGACCGGCATTTCGCGCGCCGGCCGGAACTCCGCTATTTCGCGCTGCCGTCGACAAGCCCGGCGCATGCCCGGCTCGGCTTTGCGGAAAAGCTGGCGCAATGGGACGTGCTGCGCGAGGTGCTGATCGATTAGGGCCGCTGCGCGCCGGGTTGACGCATACAATAAAGTAATGCCGCCGCGAGCCGCTCGATCTCGGCCTCAAGCCGCTGCAGATGAAGGCTCCCCTGGTCGCGCAGTTCGGCGGCGCCGAGTCCGCGCAGCGACGCGGTCAGCTGGGAGAGCGGGATGCCGCCGACATGGCCCGCAGCCTCGCCCAGTGTGCGCAACCCTTGCGCAAACGCCGCGGCGTCGGCGACCGCGGCCGCCCGGGTCAGACGGCGCATGATCTGCTGCGTGTCGGCTCGGAACGCCTCGATGATATCCGCCAGAAAACCCTCCTGGCCGCCAAGCTCCCGCAACGCCGCGATGCGCCGCGGATCGACGATCGGCGTCGAGTCTGCAGCGAACCTCGGATGGACGGCAATCGGCGTCACCCGATCGCCAAATGCCGGATTGTCGGGCGCCGCGCTTGCCTCCTCACCTCCGCCCCGCCGCCGGTATTGGCCCGCGCCGGCGTACAGCGGCAGCGAGTGCAGGGCATTCACCAGGAGCTGAGGGCTCAAGGGAGCCGGCAGAAGCGCTGCCACCTCGCCCTCTTCCAGCTCGCCCAACGCGGCGAGCTGTACCGCCTCGGCGACAAACAATGTGAAAGGCGGAACGCCGTCCAGCGCCGAGGCGCGCTCGACAAAACTCATCGCGGCCAGAGGCTTATGGCGGCCGTCAACCACCAGAACGGCGCGAACCGCGGGATCGAGCCAAGCGATGTAATTAAGCGCCGCGTCCACCTCGCCGATCCATGAAACGGGCGCATCCCACCCGTCGAGGTATTCCGAAACATTGCCGGCGAAAAGGCTGTCGCCAGTCACGATGAGCACCGGGCAGCCATGAGACTCCAGTGCGGGTTCGCCTGCCCCCACGTCGATTGCGAAACCAAGCTCGACCGTCAGCCGGGCGTGTCCGGCAGGCCCGGCATCAACGGTGAGCGTGCCGCCCATCAGTTCCGCCATGCGCCTGACGACCGCGAGCCTGATCGTGCTTTGTTGAACGGGTCCGCGGCCGCTGGCAAATGGATCCGCCGTTGCTGCCGCGATCACCGGCGCCGCTTCGCCTCCGCCCTCCACGGTCAGGCCCAACCCCACCTGTCCGTTATCGTTACGCAGCGTATTGATGCGGAGCTGCACCGAGCCGTTCTCAGTCGTTTCGATCGCATCGCTGAGAAGATTTCCCAGAATGCGAGCAAAGGTTTGATGCCAGCCGCGAAGCCGATGCGGCAGGTATGGGTCGATGCGCGCGCGCAGCGTTAGTCCTTTGCTCTCCGCCGCAATGCGCCCGGCTATCACGGCGTCATTGAGCAGCCGGTGAAGATCGAACGGTTCGGCTGGAGGAGCGTAGGTTCCCGCTTCGATTGCCGCCAGATCGAGAACGTCGGCAACGTGAGGCGGCAACTCCGCAACCTCCGCCAGCGCAAAATCGGCGTGGGAAGGAGCGCGCATTCCGCTCGGCGGCGCGCGAAACGCCTCGGTCAGCGCAGCCACGAAGCGGGTCTTGGCATGTTCGGTAGCTGCCGCAAGCCGGCGCGCCTCCGCGACGGCGTGGACGGGGCCATAGGCCAGGATCGGCAACAGCAGCAACGCGATGCCGCATTCGGCGGTCAAACCGGGTTGCTGCTGCCAGAATTCGGTCGTCGCCGCGACCGCACCGAAACCGAACACTGCGAGCGCCGCATTTCCCACCAGCGTGCCACTGCCGAAACGAAAGCCGTTGTAAGCCGTCAGAAGCAGGTAGAGCGGGTACCAACCGGCTGCTTCCTGTCCGCCAAAATGCAAAAAAAGCGACACGAGCGACGTGTCGAATACCAGCGCGCAGCGCCGCAACCAGACCGCTGCCCCCGGCCATGCCATCGCCGCCAGCAGCACGAGCCAGCCGGCCACCAGCCCGGCCACGGCGGTCAACAACATCCGCGAAACCGCTGGCGTCAGGCCGAATGCCGCTCCGATCGCCATCGCATGGCCGAACAGAACGGCGGCGACGAGGACGCGCAGCACGGCCGGTTCGAGAGCGCGGCTTGCCGAACGAGAAAAGCGCGAGATCCGTCCCAACCCGGACAGCGCGAGCCAAAGACCGATTGCCGCGGGCGTCACCAGCAGCAACCCTACCAGCGAATTGCCGAGCTGCGGCGGCGCGAGCTGCGCCCGCAGTTCCGGATGCATGATGAGCGGTATCGGGACGGCGGCCGCCGCAATCGAGAGTCCGATCGCCGCGATCACGACCGACGGCCGGATCGTGTCGCCGGAAGCCGCAACCGGCAAGCCGCCGTCCTGACGCAGCGCTGGTCGAACCTGCTCGGGGGGAGAGCCCGCCACCGGGTTTGCGGCTAGGACTGGGCCACGGCGCGCAGCTCGCCGTGACCCGGCTCGTGAAGCGGTTGCGAGCGTTCGCGCGGAAAGGCCACCACCACCGTCGTGCCGACGCCTTTCGTGCTGCGGACCGTCAAGGTTCCGCCATGCAGTTCGGTCAGCCCGATCGCAAGCGGCAAGCCGAGCCCGGTGCCGTCATGCTTGCGAGTCCACGCGCTGGCGACCTGGCCGAAGCGAGTCGTCGCCAACACCACCTCGTCGGCATCCATCCCGATGCCGTGATCGACGACGTCTATGGTCACGCCGCCGGCCACGTTGCGCAGAATGATCGCGACCTCGCTGCCGGGATGGCTGAATTTGATCGCGTTGATCAGCAGGTTGAGCACGATCTGCTTCACCTTGCGGGCGTCGGCCCGCAAGCTGGGTATGCTGCCCTCGCAGCGCAGCGCGATGCGAATCTCGCTGGCACGCGCCTTTGCGTCGGCGAGCTGCAGCAGCTCCTCGATCGCCTTCGGGGGGTCGATCATGTCCTCGGCGAGATCGAGCTTGCCGGCCTCGAGCTTCGACAGATCGAGGATGTCATTGATGATGCCGAGCAGATGCTCGGCGCTGATCAGGATGTCGCGCGCGTAGCCGATGTATTTCGGGGTACCGATCGGCCCGAGCATCTCGCCGGCGATGACTTGCGAAAAGCCGATGATCGCGTTCAGCGGTGTGCGCGTCTCATGGCTCATATTGGCGAGGAATTCGGTTTTGCTGCGGTTGGCGAGCTCGGCCTGTTCCTTGGCGGCGAGGAGGTCCTGTTCGGCCCGCTTCCGCTCGGTGATATCGAGCCACACCGTGACGACCATCGAGTCTTCGCCATCGTCGCCGTGGAATACGGATTTGCTGGCGAGCAGGACGCAGGGCTGGCCATCGCGGTCAACGATTTCTTCTTCGGCGGAGAGCGGCGCCGGCCTGCCGGCCAGCAGTAGCGGATCGGTTTCCGTCAGGCTGCGCGCGATCGGCCCGCCATGCGCCTCGAGCGGGGTCTTGCCGATCAGCCGGCTTGTCCGCACGCCGACAAACGAGGCGAACTGGCGGTTCACGAGCAGATAGCGCCCGTCCTGGCCGGTGACGCAGATCATCCGCGGGATCGCATCGAGGATGCGCAGCACCATCTCGTGCGCTTGCCGCAGCCCGTCCTGCCGGCGCCCGCCCTCCGCCGGCCGGCTGTTTGGCGGCGGGTGATCCGGCTCGCCGCGGAGACGATTGCGGTGCAGCCGCAGCAGGCTGCGGGCGCGCAGCCGGAAGTCGCGATGATTGACCGGCAACAGCAGGTGGTCGGCCGCGCCGGCCTCGCGCGCCCGTTCAAGGCAATCGAGATCCTCTTCGGCGCCAATCACGATGACCGGGACGCCGTCGCAGCCTTCGAGCCGGTGCAACCGCTGGATCAGGGCCGATGCCTCGCCCTGGGCCGTCGCAGCGGCGAGCACGGCGAGGCCCGGCGGGTTGGCTTGGCAAAACGACAGCGCCGCCTCGGCATCGTTGAACGCCTTCGCGGCGGTCCAGCCGCCGATCGAATTGGCAAGCCGCTCGAGGATCTTCAGTTGGGTCGCACTGTCATCGATGATGACGACCAACTCAGAGGACACGGGCAAACCCCGAGCATTGTCATACTGCTCGCAATTTTAGGCATGCCGCCGTCAACGCAATATCTAGCTGAGCGGGCGGCCAGGAAAGCGCGGGAATCACAAGGGCTTGTGTATAGCGCTTGAAGCGCATGCGGTTAGCTGCGCGCGCAAATGCAAGATGGTGATTCGCCGGGGTCCTGTTCGGAGGCGGTAAAATACCGCCGCGCTCTTCCAGAAAAACCGGTCGCGTTGATCAGGCGGCGGGTCGCCAGTTAATTTGGCCGCGAAGGTCATCCGCTCGTTTCGGTGCCGTGGATTGTGTCATTGGGCGAGGCTCACCTAGCAGGACCATCGGTGTATGCTGACGGCCTGAGAAGCGGGAGCTATCCGTGATGGACCGCAGTTACGAGACGCTCAAAATCGAGGACAGGCGCAACGGGCTCGTTTTGCTGACGCTGAACCGGCCGCAGGTCGCCAATGCGATGAACACGCAGATGGGGCGTGACCTGCTGGATTTTTTCGACGCGGTCAATGGCGATCCCCTCGCCTATCGCTGCATCGTCATGACCGGCGCCGGCGACAAGGCGTTCTGCGCCGGCGGCGACCTCAAGGAGCGCCTCGGCATGACCGACGAGACATGGCAGGCGCAACACCTGCTGTTCGAGCGGGCGATCCGGGCCTTCATCGGTTGTCCGATACCGGTCATCGGCGCGGTCAACGGCGCCGCCTACGCCGGCGGCTGCGAGCTGGCGCTGTGCTGCGATTTTCTTTATGCCGCCAAGACGGCGGGCTTCGCGCTGACCGAGGTGACCCTCGGCATCATGCCGGGCGCCGGCGGCACCCAGAACCTGCCGCGCGCGGTCGGCGAGCGCCGCTCCAAGGAGATCATCCTGACCGGCCGCCCTTTCTCCGCGGAGGACGCGTTCGAGTGGGGCATGGTCAACCGGCTGTGCACCCCCGACAAACTGCTTGATGAAACGATGGAAACCGCGCGCCGCATCGCCGACAACGCGCCTATTTCGGTGCGCCAGGCCAAGCACTCGATCCATTACGGGCTGCAGATGGACCTCGCGAGCGCCATGATGTTCGAGATCGAGGCCTATAACCGCATGGTCCCGACCGAAGACCGGCGCGAGGGCATCGCGTCCTTTAACGAAAAGCGTAAGCCGCGCTTCAAGGGACGCTAAAGGGAGGTCCAGCGATGATCAAGGTCAGCGTGCTCTATCCGAACCGGCCGGGCGCCAAGTTCGACATGAACTATTACTGCGAGAAGCACATGCCGATGGTGCGGCAGAAGCTTGGCGCGGCGTGCAAGCAGATCGCGGTGGAGAAAGGCATTGCCGGCATGGCGCCGGGAGCGCCGGCCGCGTTCGTCGCGATGGGCCACATCTACTGCGACTCGGCCGAGGCGTTTCAGGCCGCGTTTGCGCCGCATGCCCAGGCAATCATGGGCGACATCCCCAACTACACTGATATCGAACCGACGATCCAGATCAGCGACGTGAAAATTTGAGGCGCGGCGCGGCGGCGCCTAACGGAGAAATGACATGGATGGCTCTCCTATGAGCAGCGGATCGCCCCTGACCAGCACTCTGGGTGAGCGGGCATGTGGCATCACCTACGATGCGCTGCCCGACCCGGTGCGGGATTTGGCGCGGCAATGCCTGCTCGATTACTACGGAGTCGCGCTCGCCGGCGCTGATGACCCGCTCGCCGAAATTCTGCTCGAGGAATTTGCCGAGGCGGGCGGCGCGGCGCAGGCCAGCGTGATCGGACATGACGCGAGGCTCCCCTCGCTCTCGGTCGCGCTGGTCAATGGCGCGATCGGCCACGCGCTCGATTACGACGACGTCAACCTGGCGATGCCGGGCCATCCCTCGGTCGCGATCCTGCCCGGGCTGATCGCGCTCGCCGAACAGCGCCGCAGCTCCGGGCGCGAGGTCATTGCTGCCTTCATCGCCGGCTACGAGACCTGCTGCCGGATCGGCATGGCGCTCCGGCCCGGCCATTACGACCGCGGCTTTCACGCCACCGGCACGATCGGCGCATTCGGAGCAGCCGCGGCCTGCGCGCATCTGCTCGGCCTCGACGCCGAGGCAACGGCGCGCGCGCTCGGCATCGCGGGGACGCAGGCGGCCGGGCTCAAATCGCAGTTCGGCACGATGTGCAAGCCGTTCCATGCCGGCAAGGCGTCGCAGAGCGGGTTGCTGGCGGCGCGGCTCGCAGCGCGCGGTTTTTCGAGCCGCCCCGACCTCGTCGAATGCGAGCAGGGCTTCGCCTTGACCCACAGCCCCGAATTCAACCCCGACGCGGCGCTCGCGGAGCCGCCAAACGGATTTTACATCTTCGCGAATCTCTTCAAGTACCACGCCGCCTGCTACCTGACGCACGGGGCGATCGAATGCGCCATCAGCTTGCGCGAGCAGCATGGGGTCGAGCCCGAGCAGGTTGCGCGCCTGACCTTATCGCTCGACCGCAGCTGCGACCGCGTGTGCAATATCCCGGCGCCGCGCGACGGGCTCGAAGCCAAATTCAGCCTGCGCCAGACCGTCGCGATGGCGCTATCGGGCGTCGATACCGCGAGCCTCGGCGCCTACAACCCCACAACCGCAACCGATCCGGCTTTGGTACAACTGCGCGAAAAATTGACGCTCGATTTCCACGACGGCTGGCCGCAGGCGAAGGCCGAGCTGGAGGTGACGCTGATCGATGGCCGCGTGCTGAAGGCGAGCCACGACGCCGGCATCCCGAGCGCCGACATCGCCGTGCAGCGCCAGCGCCTCATCGCCAAGTTCGCTGCGTTGGCCGAGCCGGTGCTCGGCGCCGCCCGGGCCCGCGAATTGCGCGCCACGATCCTCGACCTCGATGCGCTTACCGATATTGGCGAACTCGCAAAACTGGCCGCCATCTAAACCGTCGTCCCGGCGAAAGCTGGGACCCCTTTTGTCCATTTGTTCGGACGCTGAGCGGAGCTTGAGCCGGTAAATCATTAAGAGTTTCCTAGGCGGAATCGGCGATACCATGCACGCCACACGCGAAGAGCACGGGCGAAACGCATGTTTGTCTTCGAGTTTGTTGCGGGCCTGATCCTGCTGTCGATCCTGATCGTTGCGGCCAGCATTCGCGTGGCAAACCAATACGAGCGCGGGGTCGTCTTCCGTCTTGGCAAATTCAACCGCACGGCGGGGCCCGGCCTTTATTTCGTATGGCCGCTGATCGAATGGCAGATCAAATTGGATCTGCGCACCGTGACGCGAGATGTCGAGCAGCAGGAAGGGATCACCCGCGACAACGTGCCGATAAAGGTCGACGCCGTGATCTGGTTCCGCATCATCGATCCCGAGCGCGCCGTCATGCAGGTGCGGGAGGTTGCCTTCGCGGTCGTTCAGGTGTCCGTCACGGCGCTGCGCACGGTGCTCGGGCAACACACGCTCGACGAGATCCTGAAGGCGCAGGACACGATCGCCGAAGTGATGCAGAAATCGATCGACACCGTCACCGAGCCTTGGGGCGTCAAGGTCGAGCTGGTGCAGATGAAGAATGTCGAGATTCCGCCTTCGATGCAGCGGGCCATGGCGCAGGAAGCCGAGGCGCTGCGTGAGAAGCGCGCCCGTCTGATCAAGGCCGAGGCCGAACTCGACGCCGCCGAGCAGCTGCGTCAGGCCGCCGAGGTCATCATGCAGAACCCGGCCGGCCTCGAGCTGCGGCGCATGCAGATGATCACCGAGGTCGGCGCCGAGCAGAACACGATGACGATCATCATGATGCCGAGCGAATTTGTCGCGATGGCGCGCGCCATCGGCGAGACGGCCAGCCGCAGTTAGCCCCCGGTCGTGTCGGGCGTGCCGCGGCCTCAGTACGACCGTGGCATGCCGAGGACGTGCTGGCCGATATAGGCGAGGATCAAATTGGTCGAGATCGGCGCGGTCTGGTAGAGGCGGATCTCGCGCCATTTGCGCTCGATGTCGTACTCGCGCGCGTAGGCGAAGCCGCCAAAGGTCTGCATCGTCGCCTCGGCGGCATGCCAGCCCGCCTCCGAGGCCAAAAGCTTCGCCATATTCGCGTCGGCGCCGCATTCTTTGCCGGCGTCGAACAAGGCCGCTGCGCGGCGGCAGATCATGTCGGCTGCCTCCAATTCGGCATAGGCGCGCGCCAGCGGAAACTGGACGCCCTGGTTCTGACCGATCGGCCGGTCGAATACGACGCGCTCCTTGGCGTATTCGACCCCCTTGTTGAGCAGCCAGCGGCCGTCGCCGATGCACTCCTGCGCGACCAGGATGCGCTCGGCATTCATGCCGTCGAGGATGTAGCGGAACCCCTTCCCTTCCTCGCCGATCAGGCTGTCGGCCGGGATCTTCAGATTGTCGAAGAACACCTCGTTGGTGTTGTGGTTGATCATCGCCTCGATCGGCCGGATTTCGAGGCCCTTGCCGACGCTCTCGCGCAGATCGATGAGGAACACCGAAAGCCCGTCGGTGCGGCGCTTCACCTCCTCGACCGGCGTCGTGCGCGCCAGGAGCAGCATCAGGTCGGAGTGGCGGGCGCGCGAGGTCCACACCTTCTGGCCGTTGACGATGTAATGGTCGTTGCCGGCGCGCACCGCACGGGTCTTAAGCTTGGTGGTATCCGAGCCGGTGGTCGGCTCGGTGACGCCAAAGGCCTGCAGGCGCAACTCGCCCGAAGCGATCTTCGGCAGAAAGCGGCGCTTCTGCTCCTCACTGCCGTGCCGGAGAAGGGTGCCCATGATGTACATCTGGGCGTGGCCCTGGCTGGCGGTGCAGCCCGAGGCGTTGACCTCTTCGAGGATCACCGCGGCGGCGCGCAATGGCAGGCCCGAGCCGCCGTATTCCTCGGGAATGAGCGACGCGAGAAACCCGCCCTGGGTCAATTCCTCGATGAATTCGGTCGGGTAGGCCTGCTCGTCTTCCAGCTTGCGCCAATAGGCGCCGGGATATTTCTCGCAGATCTTGCGCACCGACTCGCGCAATTCGGGGTAATCCTCGCCGAGCGTCACCACCACGCCATCGCTCGCCTCGCCAGTTCCCTCAGGGCCATAGGGCATCGCCCGCTCCTTTTCCCGCTCTCCCGGCAAAGATAGCGCGGCCGGCGGCGAATTCACCACGGAGATGGCCGCGGCGGCCCTATAAGCAGTGCCGGAGGCGCATGCTGGGACGCTAAATGCAACCAGCGATCCTCTGCGCGACGAGGCCGAACGGCGGAGAAACCGGGATGAAATACCTGCTCAACGTGCCGCTTGCCGTGGCGGCCTTGCTGCATGCGTGGTTCATCAGCCTCGTCCTGATGCCGGGACCATGGAGCGGCTGGGGCGACGGGCCGTCGCGCGGCGCGATGGTGCTGGTGATGCTGCAGCCGGTTCTCTTATCGTGGTTGCTGCTGGTACCGGTAATCATCGGCGCGGTGTTCGCCGGAGGTTTCGACTGGCTGCGCGTCCATCGCCGATGGTTGCAGCTAGTCCTGGCGCTGGGGATTTCGCTGCTGATCGCGATCCTTGCGCTGCCCTGCATCGCGAACGCGATCGGGGTCAGCGCCGCCGTGGGCGATAGCGATTCCATGGCGTTCGGGCCGCTGACGAAATGGAGCGCGCTGATCGTCGCGACGCTGGTCCCCCTCATCCTGATGGGGTGGCTCGCCTGGGTCATCAACGCGCCGGCGGCAATCCGCGGGGCTATGCTCCCCGGCGGCGCCAGCCTCGCCGCGCTGCTACTGACCGCCCTGACCGGCGGCATTCTCGGGACCGGAATGCTGGTGGACGAGATCGCCTCGGAGCGAGCCACGGCGGTGCGCTACAAGCAGATGGATGACGAGCGAAGCGCCGAGATTCATTCCGGTTTTGCGAAGCTCACCGACGCTGACCCGCTGTGGAAATGGGCGGGTTACACTGACAGGTTCACCCCGGAGGACGTACGCCAGCCGGCACTGCGCCGGCTTGCCGCGCGCCCGACACTGGAGCCCGATTTGATCGCCGCGCTTGGCGCGCCGGATACTGGATCGCCGGATGCAGCTACCGATTCGGAAAGGGCGTTCCTGCTCGTCGCGGCGCTCCCGTTCGAGCCATCCGCCGCCTTTGGCGAGCCTGTGCGCGCCAGGATCGGCCGCCTCGCCCGCGAGATCCGTACGTTGCGGCAACCAGGGTCGAGCAACGATTTCGACGACTATGTCGATAGCTGGTACGACGAGCGCCTCGCGGCCGCGCTGGTCATGTCGAAGAAAATAGCGGCAAGCGCCGGCGTCGATTTGAGCGACGCGCTGCGTGACCTGCAAAGCGCGGTTGTCGAGGCCTATCCGAAATCGAAATCCGCGAAGACCTATCCGGGTCAGGTAGCCATGACCACGAAACAGATCGAGGCCATCGTCGCGGCGCGGCCAAGGCAGAATTGACGCGCCGGATCCACCACACCGGAGAATGCGCAAGGGGAATCGCAGAAGAACGAATAAGAGTTGCAGGCCGGAGCCGCACGGTCCTAGTAACTCCGTGCCGGCTCCGCCTCCCTGGTGAATTTGATGTCCTCCGTCCGCCCGCTGTCCGGAATTGTCGTCATCGAGATCGGCCATTCGATCGCCGCGCCCTATGCCGGGATGATCCTCGGCGAGCTCGGCGCCGAGGTCATCAAGGTCGAGAACCCGAAGGGCGGCGATGCGGCGCGCGGCTGGGGGCCGCCGTTCCAGGACGGCGCCTCGACCTGCTTTCATGCGGTCAATCGGGCAAAGCGCGGCATCACCATCGACCTCGCCGATCCTGCCGACGCGGCGCGCTTGCGCACGCTGATCCTCGAGCGTGCCGATGTCATGATCCACAATCTGAAATACGGCGCGCTCGACAAATACCGGCTCGATCCATCCACCCTTGTCGGCGAAAAGCCGGCGCTCGTCTGCTGCAACCTCGCGGCCTTCGGTAACACTGGTCCGCTGAAGGACCGGCCCGGCTACGACCCGATGATGCAGGCCTATAGCGGGCTGATGAGCCTGTTGGGCGAAGACGGCCGCCCGCCGGTGCGGGTCACCGCGTCGATCATCGATATGGGCGCGGCGATGTGGGCGGTCATCGGCATCCTCGCCGCCTTGCGCGAGCGCGACCGCACCGGCAGGGGCGGCATCGTCGACGCCTCGCTGCTCGAAACCGGGCTCGGCTGGATGACCATCATGTTGGCGGCCTATATGTCGAACCGGGAATTGCCGCAACGCCAGGGCTCCGGGGTCGACATGATCGTGCCCTACCAGGCTTTCGCCGCGAGCGACGGCTACATGATGGTCGCGGCCGGCAACGATAATCTGTTCCGGCGCCTCTGCGCCGCGCTCGACCGGCCGGGCCTCGCCGCGGACCCGCGCTTCCGCACGAATGGCGATCGCGTCGTGCACCGCGCCGAGCTGGTTCCGATCCTGTCGGAGATCTTCGCGGCGCGGCCGCGCTCCGAATGGGCGCGGCTGCTGGAAGCGGCCGGCATCCCGAACGGGCCGATCCACACGCTCGACCAGGTCGTCGCCGATGCGCAGGTCAAGACGCTCGGCATCATCCAACAGCGGCCGGGCAGCGAACTCGAACTGGTTGGCCTGCCGTTGTCGTTCGACGGCGCTCGCCCGCCTTTCGCGAAACCGGCGCCAGCGCTCGGCGAGGACAATGAAGCAATCTTGGGCTGAGGCGATGCCGCGGCATCTCCCTGCCGTTCTCGCCCTGCTGCTGCTCGCCGCCTGCGAAACCGCGCCCGCAGCGACGCAGGCGCAACCGGGGAACGCGGTGAAGGCCAGCGTCGCGCAGGGCGGCCGCTTCATCGTGCTGGCCGGCCCGATATCACAGCATGCCGCGCCGTATCTCGGCGTGCCAAGCACCAACTTTTATCTGCTGCGCAGCTTCATCGACACGAGAAACGGCGCAACCACGTATCAGCTCTATGTCGAGGACAGCTATCCCGGCGCCGAGCGGGTGTGGAACGCGGCCCGGCTCGCGACCGGCGAACCGCTGCGCTTCGTCCCGATCAGCAAGAACGAGATCACCTGCGAGCTGGGGTGCTCCTACGCCGAGGAATTCGCCGCCGCACTGCCCGAACCGCTGCTGCGCGCCAACCCGCAAGGGCTCACGGTGATGTTCGCGGCGCGCTCGGGAGCGCAGAAGGCAATCGCCGTATCAGGCGATGTGGTCGCCAAACAACTGGCCGCGGTCGATCAGGCGCGCGCGATGCGACCCACCGCTGCTGCTGCGCCGGTCCCCAACCCTGCTCCTCCATTGCGCTGACCTTGCGGTTTTTGAGCCGACCCCTACTGTATTTATCAGCAGCTACCGCTTCATGAACCTACTGCTTCATGAAGACTGGGCGGCGGCCGATCCAGATCATCGCTGCGTTTTCCGGCAGGCTCGGATCGGATACCACTTGCGCGGCGACGCTGCCGGCGCCCAACGCCTTCTTGAGCAGCGCTGCCTTCGGGGGCGCGGCGTCGCGATCGCGCACGACGATTGCCACGCCGGTCACTGCCTCAACCGTTCTCGGCGCGGCGCGGCGGATCTGGTTTCCTTCGATCTGCCAACCGACCATCGTCAGCGGCGCGGCGATCCCCTTGGCGAATTCGGCGGCGTCGTCGACCAGCGGGTGCGCGACGATCGCGACTTGCGCGCTGTCCTTGCCCGACAGCGCCTCGATAATCGCGTGCCGCTGAACCTCGTTGACGGTGCGGGCAATGCCCTCGTCGGGGATGCTGGCGACCTCGCCCAGCTTCGCTAAGACAGCCTCCGGATCCATCCGGTTCTGCAGGATCTGGTTCAAGACCAGCACAAGCTGTTCGCCGAAGGCATCGGAGATCCCGCCGTTGCAGCCGATCAGGATGCTGCCGTCGGGCTGCGCCATCAGCGGCGCCGTAGTCAGGGCGCAGCCGATCGGCTCGTCGGCGTGCGCCGCGGGAGGCACTAGAGCAAGAGCGAAAAGGAGCGCGACAAGAAGCCGTTTCATCAGATAAACCGCCATGAATTTCGTCGCGCCATTGTGCCGCGATCTTGCTTAACGATTCCTTCCCGGACCGCCGAAGGAGAGAGCCATGACGCCACGCCAGCAACTGCGCCGCCTGATCGCACAGGACGGCTACACGATGGTCCCCGGGGCCTACGACACCTTGACCGCGCGGCTCGTCGAGGCCGCCGGGTTCGCCGCGGTCTACCTGACCGGCGGCGGCTATTCACGGGCCAGCGGCTATCCCGATCTCGGCCTCCTGAGCCTGACCGAGAACGCAATGTTCATCGGCCGCACCGTCGAGGCCGTCGGCATCCCGGTTATCGCCGACGCCGATACCGGCTACGGCAACGCGATCAACGTGATCCGCACCGTGCGCGAATACGAGAAGACCGGGGTTGCCGGGTTCCATATCGAGGATCAGGTGAGCCCCAAGAAATGCGGCCATTACGAAGGCAAGGAAGTGATCAGCCGGGCCGAGATGGTCGGCAAGATCAAGGCCGCGGTCGACACCCGGCGGGATGCGGACTTGGTCGTCATCGCCCGCTCGGATGCGCGCGCCATTGAGGGGCTCGACGCCGCGATCGAGCGGGTCAACGCCTATCTCGAGGCCGGCGCCGATGTCGGGTTTGTCGAGGCGCCGCAGACCGTCGAGGAATTGCGCGTCGTCGGCCGGCAGGTGCGCGGCGCGGCGCTCGTCAACGTGTTCGAGGGCGGCAAGACGCCAATGCTCGGCGCCAAGAAATTGGAGGAAATGGGCTTCCGCCTCGGCATCTACCCGTCGCAGACCCACCGCGCGACGATCCGCGCGGCGCAGCGGGTATTAGCGGCGATGAAGCGCGACGGCGACACGAATGCGGTCGAAGCCGAACTCGCGACCTTCCAGGAGCGCGAGGACGCGGTCGGCACCGCCGCCTGGCGCGCCCTCGAAGAGAAATATATGCGTCTCGGTCCGGATTGAGCCTCTCTCCCGCGGTGCGGGAGAGAGGCTATTCACGCAACGGCGGGCTTACACCACCGGCGAGCGGCCGCCGTCGACATTTATCGCGCAGCCGGTGACGTAGCCGGCCTGCTCGGAGGCGAGGAACGTCGCCACCGCGGCGAATTCCTCGGCGCGGCCCATGCGCCCCATCGGCACGCCCTTGCCCGCCTGCGCGACATAATCCTCGAAGCTGACATTCGGCCGTTCCTGGTCGTAGCGGCGCTTGATCTGGTCGCTGACGATGACGCCGACATGCAAAGAGTTGCACAGCACGTTATGCGGCGCGCCCTCCTGCGACATTGCCTTGGTGAGCGCCATCTGCGCGGCGCGGCTGACCGAAGTCGGCGCGCTGTCGGCGCCGGGCGCCTTGGCGCCGATGTTGAGAACGCTGATGATGCGGCCCCATTTGCGCTGCTTCATCTGCGGCATCAGGATGCGGCAGAAGCGGATCTGCGCGAACAGTTTGAGGTCGAGGTCGGCCTGCCACTGCTCGTCGGTGATTGTCTCGGAGGGGCCGCGGATCGACTGGCCGGCATTGTTGACAAAGATGTCGACCTTGCCGAATTCCGAATTGGCCTGCTGGCAGGCCGCCTCGATCGGCCCGGCCTTCGACACATCGCAGCTGATCGCCAGCACCTTGCCCTTCCCTTCCTTCTGGATCAGCGCCCTGGCATCGGCCAGGGTCGCGGCATCGCGCGCCAGGATCGCGACATCACCGCCCGAGCGGGCGAATTCCTGGGCGATCGCGAGGCCGAGCCCCTTGCTGCCGCCGGTAACGATCGCGCTTCTGCCGTCCAGCCGAACTTCCATCGTCTCCTCCTGCCAAAAGGTCGGTCCTAGTCTGCCGTGAGCCGGTCGATTTCGTCCATGTCTTCGCGCGACAAGGCCCAGCCGGCGGCCCGGACATTGGCCTCGACCTGATCCGGGCTTGTCGCGCCGGCGATAACGCTGGCGACCGCCGGACGGTGCAGGAGCCAGCTGAGAGCCAGCTCCAGGAGGGTATGCCCGCGCGCCTCGCAAAAATCCGAGAGGCGCTCGACGATGGTCCAGTTCGCTTCCGTCAACCGGCGCTCGGCCGCGCGAGGCGTGGTGGTCAACCGAGCGCCCACGGGCATCGCCGCGTTGCGGCGGTACTTGCCCGTCAGCAATCCGTCCGCCAGCGGCGAGAACGGGATCATCCCGAGCCGGTAATTCTCGATGACCGGCCTCAGCTCGCGGTCGAGATCGCGATCCAGGAGACTGTACCGCTCCTGGCACGAGACGTAGCGCTCGAGGCCGAAATGGGTCGAGACCCATTGCGCCTCGACGGTCTGCCAGGCCGACAAGGTCGAGCAGCCTATGTAGCGGACCTTGCCCTGATGCACGAGATCGTCGAGCGCCCGCAAGGTCTCCTCGATCGACGTCTTTGGATCGGCGATGTGCTGCTGATAGAGGTCGAGGTAATCGGTGCTGAGGCGCTTCAGGCTCGCCTCGACCGCCGACATGATGTAGCGCCGCGAGGCGCCCTGCAGCCGTCCCTCACGGTCCATCGGCCGGGCGAATTTGCTGGCGAGCACGATGTCGTGCCGCCGGCCGGCCAGCGCGCGGCCGAGGAATTCCTCCGAGCCGCCGCTCTCACCATAGGTGTCCGAGGTATCGAAGAAGGTGATGCCGAGATCGAGCGCCTTATGCACGACGGCGCGCGTCGCGGCGTAATCGATGCGCCCGCCGAAATTGTTGCAGCCGAGGCCGATGGCCGAGACGATCAGCCCGGAACGCCCGAGATTGCGCTGCTCCACCGCCTACCCCTCAGCACTGCCAAGCCTGAGCAGGACTATAGCGGCGGTATCACCAGTTTCTAAGCGGTGATGGCGATCGGCTCAGGGGTGATAATCGGACGCGACCGTCTCGTCGAAGCGCACCCGTCGCGCGGCCATCGCATTGAACACCGGCGTCAGCGCCGCAGCCACCGCGAGGTTGAGGATGACCGTGTAGAGCGCGGTATAGCCGGGGAAGGTAAAGCCCGCGATCTGCAGCGGATATGTCGGCGTCAGATTGGCCGCTGCGGCCATCGTCGTGCCGAGGGCGATCCCGACCGCCCAGCCGACCAGCAACGCCCAATCGTTGAACCAGCGCGTGAAGGCGCCGAGCATGACCGACGGCAATGTCTGAATGATCCAGATGCCGCCCAAAAGCTGCAGGTAGATCGCGTACTGCGTCGGGATGAGGAGGATAAAGACCAGCGCGCCGAATTTGACGACCAATGACACGATTTTGGCCATCTGCGCTTCTTCGCGATCGGTCGGGTTTCGGTTGATGAATTCACGATGGATATTGCGCGTATAGAGATTGGCTGCGGCGATCGACATGATTGCGGCCGGCACCAGTGCGCCGATCCCGATTGCCGCAAAGGCGATGCCGACAAACCAGGACGGAAAGCTGTGCAGGAACAGCGCCGGCACGGCGAAATTGTTGCCGAACAGCTTGAAGCCGTCGGCGTACTCGGGGAGGTTGGCGACCCCGGCCGCAATTGCGAAGAAACCGACCAGCGCAAGCAGTCCGAGCATGAACGAATAGCCCGGCAACAGCGCAGCATTGCGGCGGACGGCGCGGCCGCTGCTCGCGCTCAGAATACCGGTCATCGAGTGCGGATAGAGAAACAGCGCCAGCGCCGAGCCCAGCGCCAGTGTCGCGTAGGCGCTGTAAGAGCCGGTCGTGTTCGGGCCGGGTGGCGCCAGCAACAGCTTGGGCGGCGGCACCGCCGCAAAGATCTTGCCGAAACCGCCGAGCTCGATCGGGATCACAATGACCGCGACAAACGCGGTCAGAGAAATCAGGATGTCCTTGACGATCGCGATCGAAGCCGGCGCGCGCAGCCCGCTCGAATAGGTGAAGGCTGCCAGGATGATAAAAGCAATGATCAGCGGCAGATCGGCCGCCCATCCGCTCCCCGCGATGCCGAGGCCGCCGATCACGACCTGTAGCCCGACGAGCTGCAGCGCGATGTACGGCATCGTGGCGACGATGCCGGTGATCGTCACGGCCAAGGCAAGCCAGCGGTTGCCGAAGCGGCCGCGCACGAAATCGCCGGCGGTGATGTAGCCGTGTTTGTGGCAGACATGCCAGATGCGCGGAAACACCAGGAAGAAGATCGGGTAGGCGACAATTGTGTAGGGCACCGCGAAGAACGCGACGGCGCCGGCGCCAAAGGCCAATGCGGGCACGGCGATGAAGGTATAGGCGGTATAGAGATCGCCGCCGATCAGGAACCAGGTGATGAGCGTGCCGAAACGCCGGCCGCCGAGCCCCCATTCATGCAGCAGGTCGAGGTCGCCTTGCCGCCACTTCGCCGCCGCGAATCCCAGCCAGGTAATAAAGGCAAACAACAAAATGAAGATTATCAGGGCGGTCCAGTTGATCTCCGGCATGGCCTAGCCCTGCTTGTCCGTAGCGAAATACACGATCGCGGTGAGCGCGGCGCCGAGGATCACCCAGAGCAGCTGGTACCAGTAAAAGAACGGCATGCCGATGAAGTAGGGCTCGGCCTTGTTATAGAAGGGCGGCCAAAGCACACCGATGAATTGAACCACGAGGAGCAGGTACCACCAGCTCCAGCCTCGCCGTTCCGGTAGTCCGTTCATCTTGCCCTCTGAAACCGCGTTCCGACCCCGAGTCCAGCGGCAGAGCCGCGATTGACCGATGCCCTTCCCCATAATCGACCGCAACACGGCTGTCAAAAAATTGTCTAATTATTGGGCGGATACGAAGGGTTCCTGCACGGTTGCTGGGCACAAGGCCGCGTTTGCGCCACTCGGGCACGCTGAGAGTTTCCGGCAGGCCGGGCCGAATACCGAATCGCCGAGAGGCAAAATCCGGAAGTCGGGGATGGCGTTAAGGGCGCGGTGCGGGATTGCCGAGCCGCCATGGTTTTGCTAATGCGCGCCAGTCTCCAGCGGAATGGGCTTCAGCGGAGCGGGCTTCAGCGGAGTGGGCATGACTCACCGGGTGGCGGTCCTCGGCGGTCCGGGGTTCATCGGGCGCTATATCGTCAAGCGGCTGGCCGAACGCGGCGATGTGGTGGCCGTCGGCGCCCGTCACGCAACCTCGGCCAAGTTCCTGAAGCTGAAGGGCGATGTCGGGCAGGTTGCGCTGCTCAACATCGCGATCGACGACGAGCAATTGCTGCCCCCGTACCTGAAGGGCAATGACGCCGTCATCAATTGCGTCGGGATTCTGCGGGAGAGCGGCAGGCAGCCTTTCGATCTGGTGCACCATGCGGCGCCGGCGCGGCTGGCTCGCCTGGCCCGCGAAATGGACGTCGAGCGTTTTATCCATCTGTCGGCGATCGGCGCCGATCCGCGTTCCTCGTCGGCTTATGCCCGCAGCAAGGCGGCGGGCGAGCAGGCGGTTCGCGATGCCTTCCCGACCGCGACGATCCTGCGCCCCTCGGTGGTGTTTGGCCCGGAGGATCAGTTCTTCAACCGCTTCGCGGCCTTGGCAATGGTCTCGCCGGTGTTGCCGCTGATCGGCGGCGGCCTGACCCGGTTTCAGCCGGTCTATGTCGGCGATGTGGCCGACGCGGCGGTACGTTGCATCGACGACCCCGCGACCGCCGGGCGCACCTATGAGTTGGGCGGTCCCAAGGTTTATACGCTGCGCGCGCTCTTTGAGCTGCTGCTCGAGGAGATCGGGCGTAAGCGGCTGCTGGTTGACATTCCGTTCAGCATCGCAGCGCTGCAGGCGCGGCTGATGGCGATTCTGCCGAACCCGCCGCTGACTCCCGATCAGGTCGAGCTGCTGAAGCGCGACAATGTCGTGTCCGCGGGCGCGCTGACGCTGGCGACCCTCGGCATCACACCCACCGCGGTCGAGGCCATTCTGCCGACCTATCTCGACCGTTTCCGCCGCGGCGGCTGGCACGAGCGCCGGCGCATGCCGCTGCCGCGCACGGATTAGCCGCTGTCGGTACGCAGCGGGTTTGGATAAGCTGGGGCAATTGAAGGTTCTCATTGATGAAAGCGTTTTTGCGCGGCCTCGTTCTGGTGATCGCGGCCTTTACACTCGGAGACACCGCCATGGCGGCAGACCTGGAAAACACCCTCTATCTCGACGTGCCGGCCGGCCGCGTCGTCATCGCGATGCGCCCCGATCTGGCGCCGCAACACGTTGCCCAAATCAAGGAACTAGCCCGCCGCGGGTTCTATGACGGCGTACCGTTCCACCGCGTCATCGCCGGGTTCATGGCGCAGACCGGCGATCCGACCGGCACCGGCGCCGGCGGGTCCGGCCATAAACTCAAAGCCGAGTTTTCCAACGAGAAGCACGTTCGCGGCACCGTCTCGATGGCGCGCGCCAGCGATCCGAACAGCGCCGACAGCCAATTTTATATCATGTTCGCGCCGGCGCCCTCGCTCGACGGCCAATACACGATCTGGGGCGAAGTGACGTCCGGCATGGAATACATCGACCAGATCAAGAAGGGCGATCAGGCGCGCAATGGCGCGGTCACGAACCCGGACAAGATCGTGAAGATGCAGGTCGCCGCCGATGCCGAGAAGGCGAAATAGGCTGGCGCGCCGTTATTTGTCCTGCCGGTAATCTAATGTTGATCGATTCCGGACTTTCTTCCTCCAGCACGAGGGCTGGGGGTAGGGCCGGGGGATGACCGTTTCCGAGCAAGGCCGAGTCGCCGCAGCGGAAGGCAGCAGCGCGGCCGGAGCATCCACGCGCTGGTCCGTCCAGGGCTGGCTGGATGCGCTTGCGGTCTATCGCCAGCCGCGGCTCATTGCGATCCTGCTGATGGGGTTCTCCAGCGGACTGCCGCTGGCGCTGACCTTCGGGACGTTGTCGTATTGGCTCGCCGAGATCGGTGTGTCGCTGACCGCGATCGGCCTGTTCGGCTTGGTGCGAACCTCCTACAGCCTCAAATTCCTGTGGTCGCCCTTGATCGACCGGCTGCCGATCCCGTTCCTGACCGCGCGGCTGGGGCGTCGGCGCAGCTGGGCACTGCTGATCCAGTTCCTGCTGGTGTTCGCGATCCTGGTGCTCGGCATGACCGACCCGCGCGTCGATCCGGCTGCGACGGCGCTGGCCGCCGTGGTCGTCGCCTTTCTGTCGGCCAGCCAGGACATCGTCATCGACGCCTATCGCATCGAATTGCTGCGGCCCGAGGAACAAGGCGCCGGCGCGGCGGCGACGCAATGGGGCTACCGTTTCGGCTTGCTGGCCTCCGGGGCGGGAGCGCTTTACGCCGCGAGCTACGGCGGCTGGGCTTTCGCCTATGGGCTGATGGCGGCGTTGATGCTGGTCGGCATGGTCACCGTATGGCTGACGCCGGAGCCGGGCGGCATCCGTCCGCCCGAGCCACTGCCCGGCCCGACCATGACGGCTCGCATCCGCGAATGGCTCGGCCGGGCGGTCGTCTCGCCGTTCTACGAGATGTACCAACGCGCCGGCGGGAAACACCTTGCGGCGATCGGCCTCTTCATCGTGCTGTTCAAATTCGGCGACGCGCTTGCCGCCTCGATGTCGAACCCGCTCTACGTCACCCTCGACTTCACGAAGGTCGAGGTCGCGACGATCTCGAAGATATACGGCGTCATCGCTACCCTGATCGGCGTCGCGATCGGCGGCGCGCTGGTGGCGCGGATCGGGGTGTTCCGCGCGCTGCTGGTAGGCGGCGGCCTGCAGGCGCTGTCGAACCTGATGTACGCGGTGCAGTTCTGGGCCGGCCACGACGTCGCCATGCTGACGGTCACGATCAGCGGCGAGAACCTGACCGGCGGCATGGCCTCCGCGGCGTTCGTCGCCTATCTGTCGGCGCTTTGCAGCCGCGATTTTACCGCGACGCAATACGCGCTCTTGTCGTCGCTGGCGACAGTCGGGCTCAACGTGCTGTCTGCCTCGGGCGGGGCCTTGGCCGAAACGCTCGGCTGGATCCCGTTCTTCGTGCTGTGCACCGCGTTCTGCGCCCCGGCGCTGGTGCTGCTCCTGTGGATGATGCGGCGGCCCGCCGCTCTGATGGCCGCTCAGCCGTAAGCCAACAGCTGGTTGCGGTGGCGGTTGAGCCAGGCGCGCGGGGTGGCGTGATCCGGGGTCAAGCTCCGCACCACGCGCCAGAAGCGCGGCCCGTGGTTCATCTCCGCGAGATGCGCCACCTCATGCGCTACGACGTAATCGACGACGCTCTCCGGCGCCAGGATGAGGCGCCAGCTGAATGAGAGACATCCCGCGGCCGAGCAGCTGCCCCAACGGCTTTTCGTATCACGGACCGTGACCCGCGCGATTTGCTTGCCGATCCGCGCCGCGAGCAGGCGCGCGCGGCGGGCCAATTCCTGGCGCGCCAGCCGAACCAGATAATCGCGCACGCGGCGGCCGAGATGTACGAGATCGCCGCGGACGCGGATCTCGCCATCGGCGATCGCGACCGGCGGCGCGGCCGGGTCGCTCTCGCTGCGGATGCGATGCGGCACCCCGAGCACCGGCACGACCGCGCCCTCGACAAACGGAACGGGACGCGGCAATGCCTCAAGCCGGGCCGCGATCCAGCCGCGCTGCGCCCGCAAGAAGCGCAACCCATGCTCGGCCGGGACCCCGCGCGGCAGGACCAGCTCGACGGCCCGTTCGGCCGCGTCGATCCGCAGCAGCAGGCGCCGGGCCCGCGGGTTGACCCGAATCGTCAATGGCGCGCCGAGGTCGAGCGCCAGCGCCCGCCGGCGGACATCCTCGACGGCAGTGGCGGAAACCCTGCGGCTTCGCCCTGACCTCACGTCCCCTCCTCACTCGCGCTCAGACCCGCGTCACAAAAGCTTCCCGCCCCGGTCACGTTTTGGCAAGCTGCTGGCCGATAATCGAAAAAAAGCCGCCGAACGCGCGGAAAGGGAGATGCCCGATGAAACCGATCGCGCTTGCCGCCGCGGCAGTCACGTTTGCAGTCACTTTTCTTGCGGTCTTGGGCTCCGCCTCGGCCGAGCCGATCGAATTGCAATGGTGGCACGCGATGACCGCGGTCAACGGCGAGCGCATCAACAAGATCGCCGCCGATTTCAACGCGACGCAGAGCGACTACAAGGTCGTCCCGGTCTTCAAGGGCTCGTACGCCGAGACGATGACCGGCGCGATCGCCGCGTTTCGCGCCGGCAACGCGCCGCATATCGTCCAGATCTTCGAGGTCGGCACCGCAACCATGATGGCGGCCAAGGGCGCCATCAAGCCGGTTTATCAGCTGATGGCCGATGCGGGCGAGAAATTCGACTCCTCGGCCTATCTGCCGGCCGTTACGAGCTATTACAGCACGCCGGACGGGAAGATGCTGTCGATGCCGTTCAACAGCTCGACCCCGGTCGTCTATTGGAACAAGGACGCGTTCAAGAAAGCCGGGCTCGACCCCGAGAAGCCGCCGAAGACCTGGCCGGAAACCTTCGACGCGGCGAAGAAATTGCGTGCCGCCGGCCTGCTCTGCGGCTTCACTGCGGCCTGGGTCAGCTGGACGCAGATCGAGAATTTCAGCGCCTGGCACAACGTCCCGATCGGCACGAAGGCGAATGGGCTCGAAGGCCCGGACGCGGAATTGACGATCAACAACCCGACCGTGATCCGCCACGTCAACGCCCTCGCCGCGGCGCAGAAGGACAAGGATTTCGACTATGGCGGCCGCACGACCGAACCAACGGCGAAATTTAACTCCAGTGATTGCGGGATGCTCCAGGACTCCTCGGCGAGCTACGGCGCAATCGTCAAAGCTGTGAAGTTCGGCTTTGGCGTTACGGAGTTGCCTTATTATCCGGACGTCAAAGGCGCGCCGCAGAACTCGATCATCGGCGGCGCCAGCCTATGGGTCATGGCCGGCAAGAAGCCCGAGGAATACAAGGGCATCGCCAAATTCTTTGCCTATTTGTCGACGACCCCGGTCCAGGAAGCCTGGCACGAGGCGACCGGCTATCTGCCGATCACCAAAGCCGCCTATGAGGCGACCAAAGCGTCGGGCTTTTACGAGAAGAACCCGGGCACCGAGGTCGCGATCAAGCAGATGACAGGGAAGCCCCCGACCGAGAATTCGCGCGGGCTGCGGTTCGGCAATCTGGTGCAGATCCGCGATGTCATCGCCGAGGATCTCGAAAACGCCTTCGCCGGCAAGGCGACCGCGCAGCAGGCGCTCGACGACGCGGTGAAGCGTGGCAACGCGATCCTGCGCCAATTCCAGAGGACGATGCAGTAGCCGTGCGGTTGTGAAGTTTGTGTTTGCTGCTGAGCCGTTGCTGGATGCGAGCCCCCAATCCGTCATCCCGGCGAAAGCCGGGATCCATCCATCCGGGCGTACGGCCGGTTCAGAAGTGGGTCCCGGCTCTCGCCGGGACGGACGGATGAAGAGCACATGACAGAGTTTAGCTAAGCCATGGAGCGGCGGGTCATCTTTTCCGGCTGGCTCTTTCCGGCCGTGCTGCTCCTGCCGCAACTCGCGGTGACGCTCGTATTTTTTTTCTGGCCGGCGGCGCAGGCGATCCGCCAATCGCTCGAGCGGCAGGACGCCTTCGGCCTCGCGACGATCTTTGTCGGCGCCGAGAATTTTATCTCCCTGTTCGCCGACCCCGACTACCTGGGCTCATTCGCGATCACCGCGCTGTTCAGCGCCGCCGTCGCGCTGTTGGCCCTCGCCCCGGGGTTGCTGCTGGCGGTCATGGCCGACCGGGTCGTGCGCGGCGCCGCCGTCTACAAGACCGTGCTGCTGTTGCCCTATGCGATCGCGCCGGCCATCGCCGGCGTCCTCTGGATGTTTCTGTTCAACCCGAGCATTGGTGTTCTCGCGGCGGCATTGCGCCGGCTCGGCGTCGATTGGAATTACCTGCTCGACGCGCCGCAGGCGATCCTGCTCGTGATCCTTGCCGCGGCGTGGAAGCAGATCAGCTACAATTTCCTGTTCTTTCTCGCCGGGCTGCAATCAATCCCGCCTTCGTTGATCGAGGCATCGGCGATCGACGGCGCCTCGCCGCGGCGGCGTTTCTGGACGATCGTCTTTCCGTTATTGGCGCCGACCAGCTTTTTCCTGCTCGTCGTCAACATCGTCTATGCCTTTTTCGACACGTTCGGCGTCATCCACAACGTGACCCAGGGCGGCCCCGGCAAGGCCACCGAGATCCTCGTCTACAAGGTCTGGTATGACGGCATCGTCGGCCTCGATCTCGGCGGCTCGGCGGCGCAATCCGTCGTGCTGATGGCAATCGTCATCGCGCTGACCGCGATCCAGTTCCGCTTTATCGAGCGCCGAGTTCACTATGCCTAGGTCCCATTCCGCATGAGCGCCGCCGGCATGGTGACGGCGCGGCGCAGCGCGTGGGTGCCGCACGCGATCCTGATCGCCGGGCTCGCGATCGTGCTGTTTCCGGTCTATGTCGCGCTTGTCGCGGCGAGCCATGAACTCGCCGACATTCTCGACGCGCCGATGACGCTGATGCCGGGATCGCGGCTCTTGTCCAACCTGCGCGAGGCGATCGCCGAGGGTACCGCCAAGACAAGCGGCGAACCGGTCGCGGCGATGCTCGCGAACAGCCTCGTGATGGCGCTTGCCATTGCAGCCGGCAAGATCGTGATCTCGCTGCCCTCGGCCTACGCCGTCGCGTTCTTCCGCTTCCCGCTGCGCCGGCTGTGCTTCTGGGCGATCTTCGTGACATTGATGCTGCCGGTCGAGGTGCGGATCATCCCGACCTACAAGATCGCCGCCGATCTGTCGCTGATCGACAGCTATGGCGGGCTGACATTGCCGCTCGTTGCCTCGGCGACCGCGACGTTGCTGTTCCGTCAGTTCTTTCTGACGATCCCCGACGAGCTCGTCGAGGCCGCAAAGATCGACGGCGCCGGCCCATGGCGCTTTCTGATCGACACCGTCATCCCGCTGTCGCGCACCAACATCGCCGCGTTGTTCGTGATCCTCTTCATCTACGGCTGGAACCAATATCTGTGGCCCCTCTTGGTCACCAACACGCCGGCAATGACGACAATTGTCATCGGCATCCGCCAGATGATCGGCAACGGCGACACGCAGACCGAATGGCACATCGTCATGGCGACGACATTGCTCGCGGTATTACCGCCGGTATTGGTTGTGCTGCTAATGCAGCGGTGGTTCGTCAAAGGCCTCGTCGAGGCGGAGAAATAGGGTGCCGATAGCATGACGGGGATTGCCTACCGCGCGGCTCGGCTCCACGAGGCCGCCGAAATCCTCGCGGTGCTGATCGAACTGGCGCCGGAGATCCCCGTTCAGACCGAGCCGCTCGAACGCGAGGAGGCGCTCTATGCGCTGATCCGCAGTTGCGCGCGATCCGGCGAATCCTGGGTTGCCGTCGACGAGGCGGATCGCATCGTCGGATTTGTGCTCGCCGAACCCGACCAGACCAGACGCCATTACGCCGAGCACGAGATCCTCGAATTGCACTACGGCGGCGTTCTGAACACGCATCGAGGTCGCGGCATCTTCACCGCGCTGGTGACACAAGTCATCGATCGGATGCTGCCGGTGACGGCGACGGTCAATCCATCGAACCAATCCGGCGCCGCCCGTCTCCTCGAAAAGCTCGGCTTTCGCAACATCGCATCTCCCGGCGGCGAACACTGCTTCCGCTGGGATCCCGGTGCGACGCAAAGCGAGCAAGAACAGTGACGGTACGGTTTACCGCGATCGAGGTCGTCTTCGTCGCGGTGTCACCGTGGGAAGAGAGACGACCAAAGCCTCCCCAGGTTTGGCTCGGATGATAGCATCCAGAATCGCGCTGCTAGCCTGCCCAAGAAGCTTCCGTCGATTGGTGGGTATGACGACAATCGCAAGATGCCATCCGGATATATCATGGGTCGCGGGAATTCGGGCATCGGCTGTCACGAACATGTCGAATCGCTCCCGCTCCGCGGCAGCTAACAATTCGCCGTTTTCCAGCGAACGCCACGACATATGTAGGACGGTCCGGGCATCGTGGCCGACAAAGATATGCCGCAACTGGACCGGCAGGCACTCGTCTATGAGGATGCGCAAATTAGGCGGCGGATTTTACGATCTCGTCGGACGCCAAGGCCAGAACGGCCAATACATCCTCCCGTTTCAGGCTGGGCCAGGACTCCAGTATTTCATCAACGCTCAAGCCGTCGGCCAAGTTTTCGAACAGCACAGCAACTGGCACCCGCGTTCCGCGAAAACAGGGCGTTCCACCCATCACGGCGGGATCGATGGATATCAGATCGGATGCCTTCATGGCTCTGTTCCATTTGGCCGATGCGGGGCTCGGGATCGCTCCCCGCTATATAGATATCGCGGACCGCGCTTAAAATGGCCACGGTAAGCCTCGACGGCGTGCGCAAATCGTTTGGCGACCGCGAGGTCGTGCACGGCGTCACCTGCGAGATTGCCGATGGCGAGCTGGTCGTCGTCGTCGGCCCCTCGGGCTGCGGCAAGTCTACTCTGCTGCGGATGGTCGCTGGCCTCGAAACCGTCACGGCCGGCACTGTCGCGATCGACGGCCGGGTCGTGAACGGCGTCGAGCCGAAGGACCGCGACATCGCGATGGTGTTCCAGAATTACGCGCTGTACCCGCACATGTCGGTCTACGACAACATGGCTTACGGACTTCGCATGCGCCGCATGAGCCGGGCCGAGATCAAGAGCCGGGTCGCGCGCGCCGCCGAGATCCTGCAGCTCGACGGGTTGCTGCAGCGCAGGCCCCGCCAGCTCTCGGGTGGCCAGCGCCAGCGCGTCGCGATGGGCCGCGCCATCGTGCGCGACCCGAAGGTGTTTCTGTTCGACGAACCCTTATCCAATCTCGACGCGCAATTGCGCGTGCAGATGCGGGTCGAGATCAAGCGCCTGCAGCAGGAGCTCGCGACGACCTCGCTCTATGTGACGCACGACCAGGTCGAGGCGATGACTCTGGCCGACCGGCTGATCGTCATGAATGCTGGCAATGTCGACCAGATCGGCCGCCCGCTCGATCTCTACGAGCGTCCGGCGACCGCCTTTGTCGCCGGATTTATCGGCTCGCCGGCGATGAACCTTATCCCGGGCCGTCTCGACGCAAACGGCCTCGCCATTGCCGATGCGGTGCTCCCGATATCCGCGCCGAATGGAGCAGCCGATCGTCGCGTGCTCGTCGGGTTGCGGCCCGAGCATCTCGAGCTCGCGGGCGACGGCCCATTGGCGTTGCGCGTCGAATTGCTCGAACGGCTGGGCGCCGACACGATCCTGCACTGCCGGCTCGCTGACGATACGCGCATGACCGCACGCACCTCGGCGCATTTCGCGCCGGAGCTCGGCCACACCGTGCGCTTCGCGATCCGGCCCGGGCACATTCACCTGTTCGACCCGGACAGCGGCCGCCGGCTCTAATCCTCGGCGCGATCGATCAGGTGCATGAACGAGCCGGCGACCGAACCGCACCGCAAGCCGGCCGGCCCGAGATCGACGCCACATGAATCGGCTGCCGCGAACAACCCATCGCCGCTCGCGGACAATACCGTCGCGTAATGGAATTCATGGCCGCGGAAGCGAGCACCCGACCGGCCAAGCGGCCCATCCTGCAGCAGGGTCAGCGACCGATAACCGAGGTGCAGCCGCCGCTCGGCAAAGCTCGTCGCGAGCGGCAACAGTCCCGCCATGCGATGGGTATTTCCCTCGGCGTCGGTCAGCGCTTCCCCCATCGCCATGTAGCCGCCGCATTCGCCGTAAATCGGCGTCCCGTCCGCCGCGGCTTGGCTCAGCCCGCCGAGGAACCGCTCGGCCGCGGCGAGCCGTCCGGCATGCAATTCGGGATAGCCGCCGGGCAGGTAGATCGCGTCGGCGTGCGGATCCGGCGGCTCGTCCGCCAAGGGCGAGAAGAATGAGAGCTCCGCGCCGGCGCGGCGCCAACCCTCGATCACCGCCGCATAGGTGAAGACGAAGGCGTCGTCGCGCGCGACGGCGATCCGTTGCCCCAGGGGCTGCAATGGCATCGCGGGCGCAGAGCCGGTCAACTGTGACGCATGCGCCAGTGCGACCAGCGTCTCGATGTCGAGTGACTCGCCGATGATGCTCGCGGCGACTTTGATGACCGTCTCGCTGTTGCGGTGCTCGGCCGCCGGCACGAGGCCGAGATGCCGTTCTCTCAAGGCCAGCGTCGGCTCCCGCGGTATGGCTCCGAGGCACGAGAGATCCGGCACATGGCGTGCCAGCGCGGTTTGCAGCAATTCGCGGTGGCGTGGTCCGGCGACGCGATTGAAGATGACACCCGCGATCGGCAGAGCCGGATCGTGCCGCGCGAAGCCGCCGATCAGCGCGGCGGCGGAAGCGCCTTGACGGCGCGCGTCGACGACCAGCACCACAGGCCATCCCGTGATCTTCGCCAGTTCCGCCGTCGAACCTGCCTCGCCGTCCGGGCCGGTACCGTCGAACAGGCCCATGACCCCTTCGCACACCACGATGTCGGAATTGGCTTCCAGTTCCGCGACGAGTCCAGCCAAAGTGGCAGGCCGCATCGCCCAGACATCGAGATTGATGCAGGGCCGCTCGCACGCCGCGGCGTGAAAGGTCGGATCGATGTAATCGGGCCCGGCTTTCGCCGCGGCGACGCGTAGTCCGCGCCGCCGCAGATGCCGCAGCAGGCCAGCGGTGACCAGCGTTTTACCGCTGCCCGAGGCGGGCGCCGCGAGGATAAGCCCGCGTCCGGTCATCCCGCCGCGCCGCCGATCCAATCAAGCGTGGCCCGCAGCCGGACAACGTCGCCGATCGCGATGATCGTCGGCCCCTCGATGCCCCCTTGCGCCGCTGCCTTTGCCGCCTCCGCCAATGAGGTCACGACCACCCGCTGCGCCGGCGTTGTCGCCTTGCTGACGATCGCGACCGGCTCGTCCGGCCCGCGTCCCGCTGCAATCAGGCGGGCGGCGATGGCGTCGAGATGGCGCAATCCCATGTACAGCACGATGACCGGCGAGCCGCGCGCGACCGCCTCCCAATCGACGCCGTTCGGCAGGGCGCCGCCGCTGCTGTGGCCGGTGACAAACGTAACCGCCGAGTTGACGTCGCGGTGGGTGACCGGGATGCCGGCATAGGCGAGACCGCCGATCCCGGCCGTGATGCCGGGCACGATGCGGAACGGGATGCCCGCCGCGGCCAGCGCCAGCGCCTCTTCGCCGCCGCGCCCGAACACGCAGGGATCGCCGCCCTTGAGCCGCAGGACGCGACGGCCGTCTCGCGCCAGCCGGATCAGCCGAGCCGAAATGTCGGGCTGGCTCGGCGATGGCCGGCCGCCTCGCTTGCCGGCATAGTCGAGCGTCGCATCGGCGGGAGCCAGTGCCAGGATGCGCCGGTCGACGAGCGCGTCGTAGACGACGATGTCGGCGCGATCGAGCGCATGCAGGGCCAGGGCGGAAAGGAGACCGGGGTCGCCCGGGCCCGCTCCGACCAGCCACACACTGCCCGGCAGGAACTCCGGCAACCCGAGGCGCGCGCTGTCGATCATCGCGGTAACTATACAAGTCTGCGCCGAACGGTAGCCAGCGGCGGCGGTTTTGCTAAGATCGCGAGCATGGCACGGCAGAACACGACAGGGTTGCGCCGAGGCTGGACGACGGGGGCGTGCGCCGCCGCCGCTTCCCGCGCCGCCTATTCGGCGTTGTTGACCGGCCATTTTCCCGACCCGGTCGCGATCCGCCTGCCGCGCGGCCAAACCCCTAGCTTTCCGCTCTCACTGGCAGAACAGAGCGACGGCCGTGCCCGAGCCGGCATTGTCAAAGACGCCGGCGACGACCCCGATGTGACGCAGGGCGCGCTGATCGTCGCCGAGCTTGCCTGGGCCGCGCCAGGTTCCGGCATTCATTTCCGCGCCGGCGAGGGGGTCGGCACGGTGACCCGCCCGGGCCTGGCGCTCCCGGTCGGCGAGCCGGCGATCAACCCGGCGCCGCGCGCGATGATCTCCGAGACCTTGACCGAGCTCGCCGAGGCGAACGGCGCCCGCTCCCCCGATCTCACGGTGACGATCGCGATCCCCGGCGGCGAGCGCCTCGCCGAGAAGACCATGAATGCGAGGCTCGGCATCATCGGCGGGCTGTCGGTGCTCGGCACGACCGGGATCGTCGTGCCTTATTCGTGCAGCTCGTGGATCCATGGGATCCAGCGCGGCATCGATGTCGCGCGCGCCGCCGGGTTCGAGCATATCGCCGCGGCGACCGGGACGACCTCGGAGCGCGCGGTGCAGCGGTTTTACGATCTGCCGGAAGCGGCGCTGATCGACATGGGCGACTTCGCCGGCGGCATGCTGAAATACCTGCGCCGCCATCCTGTGCCGCGCCTGACGTTAGCCGGGGGTTTCGCAAAGATCGCGAAGCTGGCGCAAGGCCATCTCGATCTGCATTCGAGCCGCAGCCGCCTCGATCCGGCCGCCCTCGCGAAGGTTCTGGCGGGGCTGGGCGCGAATGCCGCGACGGTGGCGGCCGCGGCCGAGGCGGAGAGCGCCGGCGCAATCCTCGATCTCGCTGGCAGCCGGCGCGCGGCGCTCGCCAAAGCCGTTGCCCGCCAGGCTCGCGAAGTCGCACTTGCGACATTGAGCGGCGCCACCGCCGTCGACGTCGCGATCGTCGACCGCCAAGGCGAGTTCCTGGCCCGGATCGGAGCCGAGCGATAAGCGCGCGCCATCTCCTCATTCTCGGGGGCACCGGCGAAGCTGCGGCATTGGCGCGCGCCGCCCTGGCGCGCTTTGCCGACAACATGACGGTCACCACCGCGTTGGCCGGCCGGACCCGCCAGCCCGGCCCCATTCCCGGTCAGGTGCGGATAGGCGGCTTCGGCGGCCCCGCCGGGCTCGCCGCCTACATGATGGGGCAACGGATCGATCGGCTGATCGATGCGACGCACCCCTTCGCGGCCGAGATCTCGCGCGCCGCGCGGCTCGCCGCCGGGCGCACCGGGATTCCGCGGCTGTCGTTGCGGCGGCCGGCCTGGCAGCGCCACCCACTCGACCGCTGGATCGAAGTCGACAGTCTCGAAGCCGCCGCGCTGCTCGTCGGCCGCGTCGGGCGCCGCGCCTGTCTAACGGTTGGCGCCAATTCGATCGCCGCTTTTGCCGGCGCGACGGGCGTCCGCTTTGTTGTGCGCCTGATCGATCCGCCCCGCGAGCCGCTGCCGCTCAAATTTTGCGAGGTGGTCATCGGCCGCGGCCCGTTTAGCCTCGTCGAGGAGCGACATCTCCTGGAGCGCCACGCGATCGACGTCCTCGTCTGCAAGGCGAGCGGCGGCGCCGCCACGGAGGCCAAGCTGATCGCGGCGCGCGAGCTGAGCCTCCCGGTCGTCATGGTGCGCCGTCCGCCGGCCGAGCCGGGGGCTTCGGTCGAGACCGTCGAGGCGGCGCTCGACTGGCTCGACGGCCTCGACCGCGTGCCGCAAGCCAGGCGGATGCCATGACGGGCCGGCCCTGGCTCCTGCTCGCGGTGGCCGGGCTGGTCCTGCTGCTCGGCGTCAGCCGCGCGCAGGCCGATTTGAACCTCAACCCGTTCAATGTCTATTACGACAATATCGCGCGCGCCGCCGCCGAGAACGACGTCAACAAGGTGCGCGAGCTGGTCACCGGCGGCACCAACCCTAACCAGACCGACGAGGAGACCCGCACCGGGCTGCATATCGCGGCGATCAAAGGCAATCTGTCGATCGCCGCGATCCTGATCAAGGCAAGGGCCCGGCTCGACATCACCGACAAGCTCGGCAACACCCCGCTGCACTATGCCGCCGACCGCAAGCAAAGCGAGATGGTGAGTTTCCTGCTCGAAGCCGGCGCATCAGCCGACCCGGTCAACCGGGACGGAGTGACGCCGCTGATGATGGCGGCAGCCCGCGGCGATCTCGAAATCGTCAGCGCGTTGCTCGCTAAGGGCGCCAACCCGAACAAGACCGATTTTACCGGCCGCAACGCCCTCGGCTGGGCTTCCGACAGTCACCGCCCCGTCGTCACGCAGGCCTTGCAGCGCGCCGCCGCAGCGAAGCGCTGAAGCGCTTCGCCCGGCCGAGGGCCGCGCCTATAGTGCCGGGCATGGCGACAGAAAATCCACAACCGCTTTCCGGCCTTGTCATGCCGCGCTTTGGCGAGGTCGCGACCTTCATGCGGCTGCCCGTCGAGCGGGATCCGGCAAAGCTCGATATCGCGATTGTCGGGGTGCCGTGGGATGGCGGCACGACCAACCGCCCCGGCGCGCGGCACGGCCCGCGCGAGATCCGCAACATGTCGACGCTGATGCGGCGGGTGCATCACGCGAGCCTCGTTGCGCCGTACGAGCTGTGCCGGGTCGGCGATCATGGCGACGCGCCGATCAACCCGATCGATCTCCACGACGCTCTGAAGCGCGTCGACGCGTTTTTCGCGCGCCTGCACGCCGCTGGCGCGGCGCCGCTGGCGGCCGGCGGCGACCACCTGATCACCCTGCCGATCCTGCGTGCGATCGCCCGCGAGCGGCCGGTCGGCATCGTGCATTTCGATGCCCATTCCGACACCACGGACAGCTATTTCGGCGGCGAGAAATACACGCACGGCACCCCGTTCCGCCGCGCCGTCGAGGAAGGCCTCGCCGATCCCAAGCGGATGATCCAGATCGGCATCCGCGGATCGATGTATTCCGCCGATGAGAAGGAGTGGGCCGAGAGCGTTGGTATCCGCATCGTGCATATCGAGGAATTCTTCCGCCGCGGGCCGGAGGCGGTCATGGAAGAGGCGCGGCAGATCGTTGGCGACGGCCCGGCTTATGTCAGCTTCGATGTCGATGGGCTCGACCCGGTCTATGCGCCGGGCACCGGCACGCCCGAGATCGGGGGTTTCTCGACCGCCGAGGCGCAGCGCATGCTCCGGCTGCTCGAGGGGCTCGATCTCGTCGGCGGCGATGTCGTCGAGGTGTCGCCCCCCTTCGATCCGTCGGGCAACACCGCGCTCGTTGGCGCCACGATGATGTGGGAGATCCTGTGCGTGCTGGCGCCGGCCGTACACCGCCGCAAACACCGCATGCAGCGGTTGTAAAATTCAAATGTGAGGGACAAGGAAAATGGCGACCGATCCGATCGTCGAGACCGCCAGCGGCAAACTGCGCGGCAGCACACAGGACGGAATTCACGCCTTCAAGGGCATTCCCTACGGTGCCTCCACCGGCGGTGCGAACCGCTTTCAGCCGTCGCGTCCGGCCGAGCCGTGGGCCGGGGTACGGGACGCGCTGACACTCGGCGGCCGCGCGCCGCAATGGCAAGGCGCACCGACCCGGCGGCCCGGCATGGCGACATTGCTCGGTCCGGCCGATACGAGCCCGGAAACGGAAGATTGCCTCAATCTGCACGTTTGGACACCCGGCCTCGACGCCGCGAAGCGCCCGGTCATGGTGTGGCTGCATGGCGGCGCGTTTCATTTCGGCTCGGCGAACCGCGCGGTTACCGACGGCGCCAATCTGGCGCGGCGCGGCGATGTCGTCGTGGTCGCGGTCAATCACCGCCTCAACATCCTCGGCCATCTCGATCTCTCGGCGGTGGGCGGCGAGCGCTACCCGCATTCCGGCAATGCCGGCGTGCTCGATCTCGTCGCCGCGCTCGAATGGGTGCGGGATAATATCGACGGATTTGGCGGCGATGCCGGCAATGTGACGATCTTCGGCGAGTCCGGCGGCGGCGGGAAGGTCAGCGTGCTGCTCGCGATGCCGGCGGGGCGCGGTCTGTTTCACCGCGCCGTCATTCAGAGCGGCGCGTCGGTCCGCATCTCGACCAAGGAGCGCGCCGCTGCGCTGGCCGAGGCAGCATTGCAGCGGCTCGGGGTGACGCGGGACTCGCTCGACCGCTTGGAAGCAATCCCGGTCGAGCAGCTGATCGCGGCAATCACGCCGGCGAAGCAGAAGGTAGGGCGGCCCGCATTGCCGTTGCTCGACCGCTACGATTTCGGCCCGGTCGCTGACGGTAGCGATCTGCCGCAACAGCCCTGCGACCCGGTGCCGGCAGCGTTCTCCGACGGCATCCCACTGCTGATCGGCGATACGAAGGACGAAGCGACGCGCTTTCTCGCCGACGACGATACCGTGTGGAACCGCACATTGACCGAAACGGAATTGCGCAGCCGGCTGGCGGCCGTTGCGGGCGGCGAAGCCGGCCGGCTAGTCGATTTGTACCGCACCCGCGATCCGCACGCGAACCCGGCGGAATTGCTGATCGCCGCGCTGACGCACGGGCAGTTCTGGGGCCGCTCGGTGCTGTTCGCCGAACGCAAAGCGGCCCGCGGAGGAGCGCCGGTATATATGTATTCGCTCGGCTGGGAGACGCCGGCTTTCGACGGCCGGCTCAAGGCGCCGCATGCCCTCGATCTGCCGTTTGTGTTCGACACAACCGAGATCGCCGAAGCGACCGCCGGCGCTCCCGACGCGCGCGAGCTCGCCGCAAGGGTATCGGCGAGCTGGATCGCCTTTGCGCGCACCGGCAAGCCGCAGATCGGCGCACTTCCCGATTGGCCTGCCTACTCGGCGGATCGCCGCGCCGTCATGGTGTTCGATCGCGAGTGCCGCACCGTCACCGACCCCGATCGCGACGCCCGGCTCCTCTGGACCCGGATCGCCACCGGCGGCTGATCCAAAATTCCCTTTCCTGCCCTTTTAAGGGCGGAGAGGGAGGGGCCCATCGCGCCAGCGATGGGAGGGTGAGGTGGGTTTATAGGCGAGCGCTCTGGATTCCCCCACCTCACCCCGACCCTCTCCGCCCCGAGGGCGGAGAGGGAGTAAGATGCGGGCTCAGCGTGCCGCGAATTGCGTCGCACCGAACGTGATTTCGCGCTCTGCCTCGGTAATTTGGTTCTGGGTCCGGGGATCAGCCAGCACCGCGAGGCCCCGCTGCACCACCGGCCTTGCCGCGATCTCGTCATACCAGCGCTTCACCGCCGCATAGTCCTCAAGATCGAGATAACCGCGCTCGGCGAAGCGAGGCGATGCCTCGGCGGCGGTCCGGATCCATGGGAAGGTGATGATGTCGGCCATGCTGTATTCAGTGCCGGCGAGATACGGCGCTTCCTCCAAGCGCTTGTTCAGCACCCGGGTCAGCCGCTTCATCTCGTTCGTGTAGCGCTCGATCGCGTAGGGCAGCTTTTCTTTCGCGTAGGCGCCGAAATGGTTCCACTGGCCGAACATCGGCCCGACCCCGCCCATCTGGAACATCATCCATTCAAGGCATTTGTAGCGCCCGACCGGGTCCTTCGGGATCAGCTTGCCGCCGCTCTTTTCCGACAGATAGATCATGATCGCCGCCGACTCGAACAGCGTGAACGGCTTGCCGCCGGGCCCATCCGGATCGACGATCGCCGGGATGCGGTGATTGGGATTGATCTTCAGGAACTCCGGCTTGAACTGGTCGCCGGCGCCGATATCGACCGGGATGGCCTCGTACGGGAGGCCGAGCTCCTCCAGCGCGATATGCACCTTCTGGCCGTTTGGGGTCGGCCAAGACCACACTTCGAGCATCGCTACCCTCCCGTTTGACGCTTGCCGGTATTAAGTTCGCGAGGCGCGCAAATGGCAAGTTGCGCCAATCGGGCAGCGCCGAGGATGAAGCGATGATCAGGGCGGCAATCGTCGGGCTCGGCCGCTGGGGCCAGACGCTGGTGAATTCGGTGCAGGACAAGAGCGACAAGCTCCGCTTCACCCATGCCGTCAGCCGCGATCCCGGGCGCGTGCGCGACTTCACGGCGCAACACGGCCTCGAAACCGTGCACGATGTTGGCGCCGTGCTCGCCGACCCCGAAATCGACGCCGTCGTGCTCGCGACGCCTCATTCGTTGCATCTCGAGCAGATCGTCGCGGCAGCGCAGGCGCGGAAAGCCGTATTCTGCGAGAAGCCGCTGACGCTAACCAAGACCGATGCGCTGCGCGCGACCGAAGCCTGCCGCGACGCGGGCGTCGTGCTCGGCGTCGGCACCGACAAGCGGTTCTTCCCGGCCATGCAGGCGCTGGCGCGGCTCGCTGCCGACGGCGAGCTCGGACGCGTGCTGCATATCGAAGGCAATTTCAGCAACGAAGTGTCGGCGAGGATGTTCTCGCCATGGCGCGACTCGCCCGATGAATCGCCGGCCGGCGGCCTGACCGGTACAGGTATCCACGTGCTCGACTCCTTTGTGCACATCGCCGGTCCGGCGCGCCGCCTCCAGGCGCAGCTCTTGTCCCACAAGCCCGCGCCCGACCCGCTCGACACCCTGTCGGTCTTGCTCGAATTCGAGAGCGGCATCAGCGGCACGCTCGCCGCGGTGCGCTCGACCCCCGCGTTTTGGCGCGTGCATGTCTTCGGCCGCGATGGCTCGGCCGAGGTGCTCGGCCGCACCGAACTCGTCCTGCGCAAGAGCGGCAAGGATCCCGAGCGGCGCATCTTCGAGCCAGTCGACTCGGTGCGGGTCAATCTGGAGGCCTTTGCCGATGCGGTTGCCGGCCGCGCGTCCTACCCGATCCCGCCGCGCGAGATCGTCGATGTCGTCGCCGCCTTCGAAGCGATCGTCACATCAGCCGGATCGCACGGCCAAGTACAGGACGTTTGATCGGCATGGCTAATCGCGAAACCCTCTCCTACGGCGCGTGGCGCTCGCCGATCACCTCGGAGCTGATCGTCGGCGAGACGCTTGGCCTCGGCGACATCCGCATCGATGGCGGCGATATCTACTGGATCGAGGGCCGCCCCGGCGAAGGCGGCCGCAATGTTCTCGTGCGGCGCAGTCCCGGCGGTTCGATCGAGGACATCACGCCGCCACCCTATAGCGTGCGCACGCGGGTCCACGAATACGGCGGCGGCGCGATGATCGTGCATCGCGGCTTTGCCTATTTCAGCAGTTTCGCCGATCAGCGGCTCTATCAGCAGGCCGGAGGCATGCCGCCGACGCCGCTGACGCCGCCGCCCGATCCCGAGCGGGGCGGCATTCGGTGGCGCTATGCCGACGGTCTCATTGACGACGAGCGCCGGCGCTGGATCGGCATCCGCGAAGAACACGCGGAGGGTCGGGTCGACAACACGCTGGTGGCGATCGATCTGGCGCAGCCCGGGCCCGGCGCGGTGCTGGCGCAAGGCGCGGATTTCTACGCGTCTCCCGCGTTATCGCCGGACGGAAAGCGCCTCGCCTGGCTCAGCTGGGACCACCCGAACATGCCGTGGGTCGGCACCGAGTTATGGCTGGCCGAGATCGCCGCGGATGGCAGCCTCGGGTCACCGCGGCTTATCGCCGGCAGCGACAATGAGTCGATCTTTCAGCCGCAATGGTCGCCCGACGGCATCTTGTATTTCGTCTCCGATCGCAGCGGCTGGTGGAATTTGTATCGCTGCGATCCGACCGGCGGCGCCACTGTCCAGGCCCTTTGCCCCCGCGAGGCGGAGTTCGGCCGCGCGCAATGGGTATTCGCGCAATCAACCTATGCCTTCCTGTCGTCGGAGCAGCTTGTCTGCGCCTACACCGAAGAGGGCCGCGACCGGCTCGCCCGGCTCGATCTGACCACCGGAACGTTGACGCCGCTCGATCTGCCGTACACCGATTTCGGCCAGATCCGCGCGGTCGGCGGCCGCATCGTCTGCCGCGCCGGCTCGCCGGCCGACCCGCCGGCGATCGTGCAGATCGACCCGGCAAACGGCGCCTGCGAGGTGCTGCGTAGCTCGGCCCCGGCGTTGGCCGAGGGTGAATTGCGCGCCTATGTGTCGGCGCCGCAGCACCTCGCCTTTCCGACCGATGGCGGCTTGACCGCCCACGCCAATTTCTATCCGCCGCACAACCCGGATTACAGCGCCCCGTCCGGCGAGAAGCCGCCGCTCGTCGTCAAATGCCATGGCGGGCCGACGGCGTCGGCTTCCTCGGTGCTCGATCTACGCATCCAGTATTGGACGAGCCGCGGCATCGCCGTGCTCGATGTCGATTACGGCGGCAGCACCGGCTATGGCCGGGCCTATCGCGAGCGGCTGAAGGGCGCGTGGGGCGTCGTCGATGTCGCGGATTGCCTTAACGCCGCGCGCCACGTCATCGCCGGGGGCCGGGCCGACGGCGAGCGCGTCGTCATCACCGGCGGCAGCGCCGGCGGCTACACCGTGCTCGCCGCCTTGACGCGCGGTGAAGTATTCAGGGGCGGCGCCAGCTATTACGGTATCAGCGATGTCGCGGCGCTCGCCCGCGACACGCACAAATTCGAGTCGCGCTATCTCGACTGGCTGATCGGCCCCTATCCCGAGCGCGCCGATCTCTATCGCGAGCGCTCGCCCCTGACGCATGCCGACGGGCTGCGCTGCCCGGTCATCTTCTTCCAGGGCGCCGACGACCGCGTCGTGCCGCCGAACCAGACCGAGATGATGGTCGAGGCGTTGCGCCGCCGCGGCATCCCGGTCGGCTATCTTTTGTTCACCGGCGAGCAACACGGCTTCCGCCGCGCCGAGACGATCAAGCGCGCGCTCGACGCCGAGCTCTATTTCTACGCCGCGCTGGTGTTCCGCACCCGGCTCGGCTTCTGAGCCGTTCGGTCAAGCGGCGCGAGTGGCCATCGCTCGGGTGGTTAAGGTTGCGCCGCGATCCGCAGAATGCTCGGCATGGGCGGCTCCCAGGTGGCCCGCAGGCGAGTCTGGTCGGCCAACATCCCCTCCGTTCAGCCATGCTTGTTCGGGTGCGCGATTGCCGGCGCCCAGGCAAGGCTAGCGCCAAAGACCAGGCGCCCGCGATCAACGCTTTGTGAGATGCTGGGGCGGCGACCCTGCTAGCGCGCGGCGAGCAGGAGGATGGTGCGCCCGAGTGGAGTCGAACCACCACTCCTTTCGGAACACGGACCTGAACCGTGCGCGTCTGCCAATTCCGCCACGGGCGCCCGTCGCTTGGCCGCGCGGAGATAAGCCGGGCCCGGCATGATGTCAACCGCCGGGCCTAAACAGGGCGTTGCAGACCGCAGTTAGCGGGGCACCCCGCCGTTTTCCGGCGCGAACAGTTCGGCGGCGTCGGCCGCCAAGGCGGCGCGCGAGGCTGGCCGCATGTACATCATATGGCCGCCCTCATAGATCCGCAGGCGGATGCCGGCGCGGAGCGCCGCCGGCAGCGAGAGCTGGTCGACCAGCCAGCGCGACCCCAAGTACGGCGTCACGAGGTCGTAGCGGCCGTTGGCGATCAACAGCCGCGTTTCGGGTTGGGCCAATAGCGTGTTCTCAAGGGCGGACAAGGGCAGCCCGAGCCCGCCGCCCTCATGACCGGAATCCCAGTTCCATTCGCGCGAGACCTCGCGCGGCAATACCCGGTAGGGCTGCTCGGTATGGTAGCCGAGAGCGTCCGCGGCATAGCTCTCAAAAGCGGCGGTGTAGGCGGAAACCGACGCATCGAGCACGGGATCGCCGGCATTGTCGTTCGCCGGATCGGCCCCGCTCGGCCGCGTCACGGTGCCATCATAGAGGCTCAGCACCTCGCCCTGGCTGCGGCGCAATTCGCGGGCGAAAAGGTGACCCGACACCCGCCCCCGGGCGCGCCGCACGACCTCTTCCGGCAAACCGATGACCTGCGCGACGCGCGCGATGAACGGGTCGCCCGCCGCCGGAATCCCCTTCAGCGCCGTGAGTCCGGTCGGATAATCGCTGAGCGCGAAATGCTCGGCCTCGCCGACGGCCTCCGGACCGGCCGGATGGCCGGCAAGCGCTGCCGCGGTCGCCGCGAAGGACGGCAGATTGAAGGCGGGCGCGAGGATATCGCTGATGTCCGGGTGCAGGATCGCGGTATCGAGCGCCGGCGAGACGAGCACGAGGCCGCTGACCGCCACCCCGACATCGCGCGGCAGGCTCCGCGCCATCGCCGCGGCGCGAAACCCGCCGTAGCTCTCGCCGACGAGATAGACCGCGGAGTTCCAGCGCTGGTGGCGGGTCAGCCAGCGCCGCACCACGGCGCCCAGCGAATTGACGTCGCTTTGCACGTTCCAGAACGGCTTATCCGGGTTGTCGCCCTTGCCCAAGCCGCGGCTGAAGCCGGTGCCGACGGGATCGACAAACACCAGATCGGTGAAAGCGAGCCAGGTCGAGGAATTGTCGATGAGGCTGAACGGCGGGTTCGGCACCGCGCCGTTCGCGGGCGTGTCGAGGACCCGAGGGCCGAGCGCGCCCAGATGCAGAAATACCGAGGCGGCGCCGGGTCCGCCGTTGAACACGAAGGCGACGGGCCGCCGCTCTCCGGCAGTGGGCTCGGCCAGATAGGCAACCGTGAACACCGACGCGGTCGGCTCGCCTTTCTGATCGGTCAGCCCGATCGTCTCGGCGATCGCCCGGTAATCGACCGGATGGCCATTGAGCATGACGCTGTGCTGCGTCTCGACTAGCGCGGGCGGCTCGTCGGCCGCACTGGCCGCCACTGCCATAAACAGAAAACTGAGTGCGCCCGCGGCTCTGGCGATCGACAGCAGATCAGGGCGGAAGCAGGGCATTCGGCTGAGCCTTTTCACACCAGGAAAGCGATGCGACGGATCGCTTTATCGACATATGGAGCTTGGACGACGGCATTGCGCCGGCCGATCTCGGCAGGATTTATCGGCAGCGCTCGCGCGCTAAGTGAAGATAGGTAATACTGTGCGCCCGAACTGTGGCGTGAGAGCATTGCGGTAAATTGCCGGCGATGCATGCAGCGTCCCAGTGCCGGCGCGGAAAGGCCCGCTCCAGGAATTGACCCCTGGTTAAACGAGGCTGCCGCGAATCAAGGCTGAGGGAGGAGGCCATGTCGACACAGGCCAGCGCCGTCTCGGCGCGCTCGTCCGCTTACCGTTGGCTGCAGCTGGTCTTCGGCATCGGCTGCATGGTGATGATCGCCAATCTGCAATATGGCTGGACGCTCTTCGTCTTGCCGATCGATGCCAAATACCATTGGGGCCGCGCCGCGATCCAGGTGGCCTTCAGCATCTTCGTACTCACCGAGACGTGGCTGGTGCCGGTCGAGGGCTGGTTCGTCGACCGCTTCGGCCCGAAGATCGTCGTGCTGATCGGCGGCATCCTGGTCGGCATTGCCTGGGTCATGAATTCGATTGCCGACTCACTGACCCTCCTCTACATCGCCGCGGCGATCGGCGGCATCGGCGCCGGCGCGGTCTACGGCACCTGCATCGGCAATGCGCTCAAATGGTTTCCGGACCGGCGCGGCCTTTGCGCCGGATTGACGGCGGCCGGGTTCGGCGCCGGCTCGGCATTGACGATCATCCCGATCCAGCAGCTGATCGGCAATTTGGGCTACGAGGCCGCCTTTCTCTATTTCGGGATCGGCCAGGGGCTGATCGTGGTCGTGCTGTCGCTGTTTCTGCGCGCGCCGCGTCCGGGCGAGACGCCCGCTCCGCAAGCCCGATTGCAGCAGAGCGTGCGGGACTACACACCCTTTGAAATGATCCGCTCGCCGATCTTCTGGGTCATGTACGTGATGTTCGTCCTGGTCGGCGCCGGCGGCCTGATGGCAACCGCGCAGCTCGCCCCGATCGCCAAGGATTTTCGGATCGACGCAGTGCCGGTCACCCTGATCGGGATCACGCTGCCGGCGTTAACCTTCGCCTTGTCGATCGACCGCATTCTGAACGGCATCACGCGCCCGTTCTTCGGTTGGGTCTCGGACAACATTGGCCGCGAGAACACGATGCTGATCGCGTTCGGCCTCGAAGCGATCGGCATCTGGGCCTTGAGCCAGTTCGGCCATGACCCCGTCAGTTTCGTGATCCTGAGCGGTGTCGTGTTCTTCGCCTGGGGCGAGATCTACAGCCTGTTCCCGTCGACCTGCACGGATGTCTATGGCGTCAAATATGCGACCACCAACGCCGGATTGCTCTACACGGCCAAGGGCACCGCCTCGCTGCTCGTGCCGCTCGGCAATGTCCTCGCCCAAGCGAGCGGCGGCTGGCACACGGTCTTTCTCGTGGCCGCGGCGATGAACCTGGCGGCGGCGCTTGCCGCGCCCTTTGTGTTGCGGCCACTGCGGCTGCGGCACGCACGCTCGCTCGCCGGTTCTGCCGCGGCGACCGGCCGGCCCTCGCTGGCCTGACGCCGGTTTCAGTCGGCCGCGGCCGGCGCCAGCGCGGGGCGGACGGCGGCTCGGCTGTGCCAGCGGCAGCGCTTCTCGACCAGGTGCCATGACAGAAAGGCGGCCGCGGCCGTTACCGGCGCCGAAATCAGGAACACGGCCCACCACGGCGCCGTCGCGCCGCTGAAATAGACGACGCACTGCTCGATCGGCCAGCCGTAGATGTAAAGGCCGTAAGACAGATCGCCGAACCGCGCTGCGCGCACCACTGGCAGCCGCCGGCTCAGCGCGAGATAGATCACGAGATAACCCCCGAACAGCGGGAAGCCGACGAGAAACAGCCGCGCCGGGATGCTGAGCGCGAGCCCGACGACCGCCAGCAGGGCCCAGCGAGGCGCGAACAACCGCGGTCCAAGATGCCGCAGCCGGTACAGGCACATCCCGGCCGCGAAAAAACCGAGCAGCCACAGCGCACTGCCAAAGGTCGTGCCGGCCGTGTCGAACCACAAAGCGGCGATGCCGGTCGCGAGCAGCAGCAGCAGCACCGGCAATTTCAGCAGCCGGCACACGCCCAGCGCAAACAGCAACAGATAGAGCAAGGCCTCGCAGGGCAGGCTCCATAACGGGCCGTTGACGATGCCGCCAATATTGCCGGACCAAAACAGCACCCCGGGCAACCGGTTGTACTCGACATCGAGCACCGCGTTGCGCAGCAGGAACAGATAGGTCTCCGGCCGCGCCAAATAGTCGCCGACCGGCAGGCTCGTCGCGACCGGCCCAATCGCAAAGACGCAGACGAGAAGACAGCCCAGCAAGCCTGGAAAGATACGCAACGCCCGCTTCGCCAGGAAAACGATGGGCGACGGCGTCGTCTCGAAGCTCTGCGATATCAGGTAGCCGCTGATCGTGAAAAACACGAAGACGCCCGCGAGACCGAGAATCGCCTGGCCTCCCGTCAGCATGTTCAGCGGGTCGTGGTCTTGCGAATTCTCGGCCAGCAGAAAGGCGTGCGAGAAGATGACGGAGAGCGCCGCCACAAGCCGTAGCAGGTCGAAATTATTATGCCGCTCCAAGCGCTGCTCCCGCGGATCGCCCGGCGCGATAACGGGCGAAACGGGTCCGTCATTCACCTCGGCGAACGCGTCGATTGTTGCAACCCTTGCCGTGCTCCACTGAATCGGACAATAGAAGGCGATCCGGTGTGGGGGTCCGGCGCGATGCGGGTGCTTGCCCTATTGTGTTTGGTGTTGCTGATCGGATGCCGCGGCACGACCCGGCATGAGGGCTTCGCGGTCACTGGCCCCGGAGCGTTCCTCTACAGCGCGCACACCAATGCGGTGATGACCGAAAACGACGACGGCAACGCCGAGCGGATGCGGCGCGACTGGATCGTCGACGCGCTGGGATCGCACGGGATGTGTCCGGACGGCTATGTGATCGACACGAGGCGCTTCGTGCCTGATGCGATCGGCCCCTTCGGCAATGGCGGCGACATTCTCTACGCCGGCCGCTGCCTGGTTAACGTTCCGCCCGCGCCTCCTGTGGTCGAGCAGAAGAAAGAAGAGATTTTCGAAAAGTGAGAGACCCGTAGGGCGGGTTAGCGAAGCGTAACCCGCCATCGTGTCGGGAAGCCGAGCTCGGCGCGGCAGGGCAACGGCTGTTTCGGAGCGCTGGATCGACTCGCTTGCGTCCTTCGACTCCTCGCTCCGCTCGCGCTCAGGATGAGGGACTTTCTATGAACGCCATCGACAACCTCCGCCTCATCCTGAGCAGCACCGAGGCAAAGCCGCGGTGCGCGTCGAAGGACGCATCATGCTGACACAGTTACTTCCTGCCCAACGGTCTCTACGATGAGCGAGTCCAGCATTCGAGCAGCGGCCCGGCATCGCCGGTGACCGGATCGGCGGCCGGCAAGGGCACCCGCGCAATCCGTTCCTGCGCTTCGTCGTGCGCGCGCTGGTCAGCGCGGCAGTGATCGGGGCTCTGGCCGCGCGGATAGGAGCCGATGACGAGCAGATCGGGGCTTGCTGATTCGCGTTTGTGCGCGACCCCGGCGGGGATGACGACGACATCACCGGCTCGCAATTCGACGGTTTGCCCGCCGCCGCCGCCGAGCCGTACGCTTGCGTTGCCGGCCGCGATGCCCAGCACCTCATGCGCCGTGCTGTGATAATGGTGATGGCCGTAGATGCCGTTGCGCCAGGCGCCGGGCCAGCCGTTACGGTCGAACATGCGCTCGCAGGCGCTTGCGCGATCGCCCCTATCGGTGAGGGCGGCGCGATAGACCACGAGCGGCAGCTTGTTGTTTGGCACGGTGCCGTCGTCGGCAAGGTGATAGGTCTCGACCTTCAGCCCGTGCTGCTTATCGCTCATTTCCACCTCCCGCTGTCGGCGGCCTGCAGACAAGACTTAGTCGCAGATAAGACTTAATCATACAGACAACCGCCGCTACCTGCCCTTGCGGCTTGCATGGGCCGGTTCGCCAAACGATGTTTCCGATATGGTATCAGGTCCGGCCCCTACCTCAGCCCTCCCCCGCTTGCGGGGGCGGGAATCCGAGCCAAAGCCGACGACTGGGGGGGGTTCTGAACGCCGGCTGTCTGCGCCGAATCGACCGGATCGATTGGTGGAAAGGGTGCTCTATCGTGACGGGCTGATGCTGGTCATCGACAAGCCCGCCGGCATCGTGGTGCATCCCGGGCCGGGCGGCGGGCCGCATCTGGAGCATTGGTTTCCGCTGTTGCGCTTCGGCCTGCCGCGCCCGCCCGCTCTCGCGCACCGCCTCGATCGCGACACCTCGGGCTGTCTCGTGCTCGGCCGGCATCCAAAGGCCTTGCGCCGGCTCGGCCGCCTGTTCGCCGACGGCAAGGTCGAGAAAATCTATTGGGCGGTCGTTGCCGGCATTCCCGACCCGCCGGAGGGCCGCATCGAGACCGGGCTGCGCAAGGAAACCCGCGGCACCGGCTGGAAAATGATTGTCGATCCCGCGGGCCAGCAGGCCCTGACCGAATACCGCGTGCTCGGCGCGCATGACGGCCGCGCCTGGCTCGAACTGCGGCCCCGCACCGGCCGCACCCACCAGGTGCGCGTGCACTGCGCCGTGCTCGGCTGCCCAATCGTCGGCGATCCGGCTTATGGCGGCCCCGGCGAAGTGCCTCTGCACCTCCATGCCCGCGCCATCGCGTTGCCGCTTTACCCGGCGAAACCGCCGGTCGCCGTCACTGCGCCGGTGCCGCCGCACATGCTCGCGGCCTTGACCCGGCTTGGCTATCCAGCCGCCGGCGCCGAGCCCGCCGCGGACATGGCCGGGTGATGGCCGGGATCGAACTGCGCCGGCTTACCCCGGCCGATGCGTGTCTCTTCCGGGAGATTCGCCTCGAAGGGCTGCAGCACGATCCCGACGCGTTCAGCAGCACCTTTGAGGATGAAAGGGCGCAGCCCTTGTCGTTTTTCGAGCAACGGCTCATCGACTCGGCCGTGTTCGGCGCGTTCCGCGGCGCGGAACTGCTCGGGGTTGCGGGGTTTCGCATTCAGCCCGGCCCGAAGCACGGCCACAAGGGGCTGCTGTGGGGCATGTATGTGCGGCCCGCGGCGCGCCAGACCGGCATCGGGCGCAGGCTGGTCGAGGCCGTCATCGCGCACGCCCGCGGCGAGGTCGAGTTGCTCCAACTCAGCGTCATCAGCGATAATCGACCGGCGCGCCGCCTGTATGCCAGCCTCGGCTTCGAGGAATACGGCATCGAGCGCCGCGCCGCGAAATACCGCGGCGAGTATCACGACGACGTGCTGATGGCAAAGACGCTCGCAGATCTGGGGGAGAATGCGGCCTCGCACAGCGAAGGCGCCACGGCGTGATCCCGCGCTACAGCCGGCCGCAGATGACGGCGATCTGGGAGCCGGAGAACTATTTCCGCATCCAGCTCGAGATCGAGGCGCTGGCCTGCGAGGCGCAGGAGAAGCTCGGAACCATCCCGGCCGGTACCGCCAAGGCGGTGCGCGAGCGCGGCAAGTTCGAGGTCGAGCGCATACGCGAGATCGAGCGCGAGGTGCATCACGAGACGATCGCATTCCTGACAAACCTTGCCGAGCATGTCGGCCCCGAGGCGCGCTTCGTGCACCAGGGCATGACGTCGAGCGACGTTCTCGACACCTGCCTCGCCGTACAGTTGACGCAAGCGGCGGACATCCTGCTCGCCGATCTCGACGCGGTCTTGGCGGCGCTCAAGCGCCGCGCCGTCGAACACAAATACACGCCGATCGTCGCGCGCAGCCACGGCGTCCACGCCGAGCCGACGACCTTTGGGCTGAAGCTCGCCGGTCACTACGCCGAATTCGCGCGCGACCGCGAGCGCCTCGTCGCGGCGCGCAAGGAGATCGCGACCTGCCAGATCTCGGGCGCGGTCGGCACCTTCGCGAATATCGACCCGAAGGTCGAAGCCTATGTCGCGAAGAAGCTCGGCCTCACCCCCGAGCCGGTCTCGACCCAGATCATCCCGCGCGACCGTCACGCCGCGTTTTTCATGGCGTTGGCGTTGATCGCCGCCGCGGTCGAGCGGTTCGCGACCGAATTGCGCCACCTGCAGCGCACCGAATTGCGTGAAGCCTCGGAATACTTCGCCGAGGGCCAGAAAGGCTCGTCGGCGATGCCGCACAAGAAGAACCCGGTGTTGTCGGAAAACCTGACTGGCCTGTCGCGGATGATCCGTTCGGCCGTGATCCCCGCGCTCGAAAACGTGGTGACCTGGCACGAGCGCGACATCTCGCATTCCTCGGTCGAGCGCTTTATCGCCCCCGACGCGACGGTCACGCTCGATTTTGCGCTGCACCGGCTCGCCGGAATCATTGACAAGATGATCGTCGATACCGGGCGGATGCAGGCGAACCTCGACTCGCTCGGCGGCCTTGTCGACTCCCAACGTTTCCTGCTGGCGCTGACCCAAGCCGGCATGAGCCGGGAGGACGCCTACCGCCTCGTGCAGAAGCACGCGCTGGCGTCATGGAATGAGGGCGGCCGCTTCGCCGATCTGCTCAAGGCGGATCCGGAGATTGGCCGCTACCTCACCGCCGAACAGATCGACGCCTCGTTCGACACCGCCTATCATCTGAAGCATGTCGACACGATTTTCCGCCGGGTTTTCGGCGACTGACCGCCTCAGGGAGACAGACGATGGAGAGTTCGCTGCGCAGCTTGAGCGGCCCCCGGATCAAATACAAGCCCGACGACTCGCCCTATGAATCGATCACCGTCGACAAATTGACCCCGATCATCGGCGGCGAGATCGGCGGCGTCGATCTGCGCGAGACGACGAACCGGCAGATGGACGAGATCCACCGCGCGCTGGCCGAAAACCTTGTCATCTTCTTCCGCGACCAGCACCTCTCGCAGGAGCAGCACCTCGATTTCGGCCGCAAATTCGGCGATTTGCACATTCACCCGGCCGCGCCGGCAGAGCCCGGCCATCCCGAATTGATGGTCATCCATGCGGACAAGGATTCGCCGCGTGCCAATGGCGAGGGCTGGCACACGGACGTGTCATGCGACCCCGAGCCGCCGATGGGCAGCATTCTCTACATCCGCAAATGCCCGCCGCGCGGCGGCGACACGCTGTTCGCCAACATGTACGCCGCCTACGATGCGCTCAGCGACCGCATGAAAGCGTATCTCGACGGGCTGACCGCGCGGCACAATGGCGAGCACTATCGCGGCCAGTACAAGAATTTCGGCATCGAGGACAAGGAGAGCTACCCCTTCGCCGACCACCCCGTCGTGCGCACCCACCCGGTCACCGGCAAGAAGGCGCTCTACGTCAACAAGGGCTTCACCCGTTACATCAACGGCATCCCGCGCGACGAGAGCGACGGCATCCTGCGCTACCTTTACGAGCACATGGCCAACCCGCTGTTCCAATGCCGCTTCCGCTGGCGGGAGAACTCGATCGCGTTCTGGGACAATCGCTGCGTCCAGCACCACGCGATGTGGGATTACTGGCCGCACACCCGCTCGGGCAACCGCGTCACCGTCAAGGGTACCCGCCCGGTCTAAAGCCCCTCTCCCGCACTGCGGGAGAGGGTGGCGAGCCCGGAGGGCGAGCCGGGTGAGGGTCTTACGTTTTCTGAAGCGCTTTCAGGATCGTTTCGACGACACCGTTCGTGTTCGCCAGCACGTCATTGTTCCAGAACCGCAAGACCCGCCAACCCTGCTCTTCGAGCCAAGCTGTGCGCCGGTTGTCGGCTTCGCTGTCAGCGTGCTGGCCGCCGTCGGCCTCGACGATCAGGTGATGTCGCGTGCAGGCGAAATCGACGATAAAGCGACCAATTGGAAACTGGCGGCGGAAACGGTAGCCGCTTAAGCGGCGATCCCGCAGCGCCGACCAGAGGCGCCGTTCGGCATCCGTCGCCTCTTGCCGTAATCCGCGTGCGCGTTCATTCGGCATTTTCTTTGCTAGACCCTCACCCGCCTTCGGGCTGTGCCCTCAGGCACCCTCTCCCGCGGTGCGGGAGAGGGGCTTTGTCCCCACTCGCGCCGGGCGCCTACTCCTGCATGATCTGCTGCTTGGCGCGTTCGGCGAAGTGGGTGAGCTCGAATTGGATCTGCGCCGGCGTGCAGCTCTGACCCTTGTCTTTCAGATCGGCGCAGACCTTTTCGACGACGTGGCGGTCGCCGCCCTCGAACTCCGCATCGACGACGCTCCTCGCGTAGGCTTCGGCCGCATCGCCCGACAGCCCCATCCGCTCGGCCGCCCACAGCCCGAGCAGCTTGTTGCGCCGCGCCTTGACCTTGAACTGCAGCTCCTGGTCGTGCTTGTAGCGCGCCTCGAATTCCTTTTCGCGTTCGTCGAAGCCAGCCATGGTCCTGTCATCCGTGTCGGTGGCGCGATGGGCTCCCGGCGACAATATCACAGGCCCAAGGCTGCGGTCGAAGTCACGGGTGAGAGCTGAATGTGCACTTTGGTGATCCTGCGCCGGCCCGAGCATGACTGGCCGGTCTTCATCGGCGCCAACCGCGACGAGATGATCGACCGCCGCTCCAAGCCACCCGGCCGGCACTGGGCCGACCGGGCCGAGGTTGTCGCCGGCCTCGACCTGTTCGCCGGCGGCTCCTGGCTCGGGCTCAACGATTGGGGGGTCGCAGCGGCGATCCTGAACCGGCACGGGTCGCTCGGCCCGGCCGCCGGGTTGCGCTCGCGCGGCGAATTGGTGCTCGAAGCGCTCGACCACGCCGATGCGGCGCGCGCCGCCGAGGCATTGTCGCATCTCGACCCTTCCGCCTACCGCACCTTCAACCTGATCGTCGCGGACAATCGCGACGGCTTCTGGCTGCGCCATGCCGATACCGGGCGGATCGAGATCCGCCCGCTGAAAGCCGGGCTGTCGATCATCGCCGCCGGCGAGATCGACGATCTGCGCACCCGCCGCCTCGAACTGGCGCTGCCGGCCTTCCGCGCCTGGCCGCCGCCGGATCCCGACAAGGGCGATTGGGAGGGCTGGCAAGACCTCCTCGGCAGCACCAGCGCGCCGCCCGGCGAGCCCGCCAACGCGGCGATGCGCTTCCGTACCGATGGTTACGGCACGGTGTCGAGCGCGTTGATCGCGCTCCCTGCCGCCGCTGTCGCCAGCCCCGAGCGCCGGCCCGTCTTCCGCTATGCCGAATGGCTGCCGAGCGAGACGCCTTGGCGGGAAATCGGCTAACTCTACCGCAGGTTGCTTAATATCAGAGCAGCCTACACCCCGACAACATTGTTCCCGCCACCCCCCCTTGCTACATAACCGGGGTCGTCCCGGGTTCGCTTTTCCCCGATTGGCTCTGGTTAACGGAAACGGCAATGTCGCGGCGTCGGCAGATCTATGAAGGCAAGGCCAAGGTGCTGTTCGAGGGGCCCGAACCTGGCACGATCGTTCAGCATTTCAAGGACGATGCGACCGCCTTTCACAATCAGAAGCGCGGCACGATTACCGGCAAGGGGGTCCTCAATAACCGGATCAGCGAATTTCTGATGACCCGGCTCGCCGAGATCGGCATCCCGACACATTTCGTGCGCCGCCTCAACATGCGCGAGCAGCTCGTGCGAGAGGTCGAGATCATCCCGGTCGCGGTCGTCGTGCGCAACGTCGCGGCGGGCTCCTTGTCCGAGCGGCTCGGCATCCCCGAGGGTACGATGCTGCCGCGCTCGATCATCGAATACTATTTGAAGAAGGACGAGCTGGGCGATCCGCTGGTCTCCGAGGAGCACATCACAGCCTTCGGCTGGGCCAGTACGCACGATCTCGACGAGATCGTGCAGATCGCGCTGCGGGTCAACGATTTCCTGACCGGGCTGTTTCTCGGAATCCACATCCGCCTCGTCGACTTCAAGCTGGAGTTTGGCCGGCTTTACAGCGAGGACGAGATGCGCATCGTCATCGCCGACGAGATCAGCCCGGACAATTGCCGCCTGTGGGACAGCCGCACGAACGAGAAGATGGATAAGGACCGTTTCCGCCAGGATCTCGGCCGGGTCGAGGAAGGATATCAGGAGGTGGCGCGCCGTCTCGGCATCCTGCCGGAAGGCGGCCCCGGCGACTTCAAGGCGCCGAAGGTGCTGCAGTAGCGGCCAGAGCCATAGCTGAGCGATGAAGGCGCGCGTCCATATCAGCCTGAAGCCGGGGGTGCTCGATCCGCAAGGCAAGGCGATCGGCAACGCATTGAAAGGACTCGGCTTTGCCGATGTCGGCGAAGTGCGCCAGGGCAAGCTGATCGAGCTCGAGCTCGCCGAGACCGACCCAATGGCCGCCCGCGCCCGAGTCGAGGAGATGTGCCGGCAGCTCCTTGCCAACCCGGTCATTGAGAACTACGCGATCGAAATCGCGTGAGCCGGCGCACCCCAAACCCGTCATCCCGGCGAAGGCCGGGATCCACTTTTCCGCCCTCTCTGCGCTTCCGGAAGGCGCACCGCTCATTCGGCGTCGCTTTCCATGCGGAGCCTCGCGGCGCAGTGGATCCCGGCCTTCGCCGGGATGATGCGTTTAGAAGGGGGTGGACCCCCGCGGTCCTCTTCGCGGCTGTCTTGACTGTCGTCCCATTTGGCCTCCTCGCCGCGGAGGCGCCGCCATGCGTCCGCGGCGACATCGTCCTGTGGGGAGACGGCAAGCATGACGACACCGCGGCGCTCAACGCCTGGCTGCGCGGCGACGATCTCGTCTGGGCCGCGACCGGCGAGCCAATCGGCGAGGCGATCGCTGATCGGGACTTCCGGCTCTCCGCCGCGATCTATGTCCCGGGCGGCACCGGCCGCCGGCTGCAGCGTTTCCGCCTGATCTGGCCCGAGCGCGGTGAGACCGTGACCGGCGGCAGCGTCCAGTCGGGCGACGATCCGGATCAGGCGCCGGTCGTCAGTGGGGTCGAGATCGTCGGCGGCGACCCCGGCGAAGGCGTGCCGCTGGAAACCCCCGACATCAAACCTGCCGATCGGCGCGACCCCTCGCGCTGCGCCGTTTCATAGCCGGGCTGTCATAGCGGGCTAAAGCCGGCCGATTCGCCGAGGCCGTCGCTTCCCAGGAAGGGCGATGCAGCGAATATGGTTTATTAACCTTAAATTTTATTTACCGCGGGGCCCGGATCCCCTCATATCGCATGAAACGCGAGAGGGAGAGTACGATGCCGGGCTTGGCGCTGTTTCGCGGTACGATGTCGGCCCTCGCCACGCTGTTTGGCGGTCTTGGCATCTTTTTCCTCTATTACAGCTTCATGCATCCCGAGTTGGCCGCTTACGCCTTGGTGTTTCTCGGCAGCGCCTGGGCGATCGCCTGGTCGACATCGACATCGAAGTAGCGCCAACCGTCACGGCCCTCGCGCTTAAAATCGCGGCAAATTCGGCACCCGAGCTTCGTCCTAAACGCACTGGCTCGAACGCCCCGGCTTGAACGCCTTCTTGAACGCCTGCTTGAACGCCTCCGGGCCGAAGCGTATGTGACGCTCATTCCGCGTCTCCAAAAAGCCGACCGCCGGGCAATAGATGAAAGCCGCCATCGTCATTTTTCCCGGCTCGAACCGCGAGCACGACGTCGCGATGGCATTGAAGCGCGCGACCGGCCATGAGCCGAAGCGCGTCTGGCACCGCGAAGCGGAATTGCCCGAGGCCGATCTGATCGTGTTGCCGGGCGGTTTTGCTTATGGCGACTATCTGCGATGCGGCGCGATGGCGGCGCATTCGCCGATCATGCGCGAGGTCAAGGCGCGCGCCGAGCGCGGCACGCCGGTGCTCGGTATCTGCAACGGCTTTCAGGTGCTGACCGAGGCGGGAATGCTGCCCGGCGCGCTGTTGCCCAATCGCTCGCTCGCCTTTACCTGCAAGGACGTGTATCTGCGCGTCGAGAACAACCAGTCGATCTTCACCTGCGGCTACACTGCCGGTCAGACGATCTGCGTGCCCGTGGCGCATCATGACGGCGGCTATACCGCCGATCCGGCGACACTGGAGCGGCTCGAGGATCGCGGCCTTGTCGCGTTCCGTTATTGCGGCGCATCGGGACAGCTCAGCGACGACGACAACTTCAACGGCTCGGCGCGCGCGATCGCCGGCATCTTCAACGAGACCCGCACCGTGCTCGGACTGATGCCGCATCCAGAGAACGCGACCGATCCGCTGCTCGGCGGCACCGACGGCCAAACCTTCTTCACCGGGCTTGCCGGCGCGCTGCAGTGACGTGATCGCGGTCTCCTCCCCTTTGTCATTCCGGGGCTCCGCGAAGCGGCGAGCCCGGAATCCATATTCCAGAGGCTCGTGTTCATGGATTTCGGGCCTCGGCCTGCGGCCGATCCCGGAATGACAATAAAGGACGGGTCCAACGCCACGCCTGCGCTCGCGGCCGAAATGGGGCTGAGCGCGCAGGAGTTCGACCGTGCGGTCGCGATCCTCGGCCGCACCCCGAACCTGACCGAGCTGGGCATCTTCGCGGCGATGTGGAGCGAGCACTGCTCCTACAAATCCTCGAAGGTGTGGCTGAAGACGTTGCCGACCAGCGGGCCGCGCGTCATCTGCGGCCCCGGCGAGAATGCCGGGGTCGTCGATATCGGCGATGGCGAGGCGGTTGTCTTCAAGATCGAGAGCCACAACCACCCCTCTTTTATCGAGCCGTATCAGGGCGCCGCGACCGGCGTCGGCGGCATTCTGCGCGACGTCTTCACGATGGGGGCGCGGCCGGTCGCTATGCTGAATTCGCTGCGCTTCGGCAGCCCGGATCACCCGAAGACGCGGCACCTCCTCGGTGGGGTCGTCGCCGGGATCGGCGGCTACGGCAATTGCGTCGGCGTGCCGACGGTCGGCGGCGAATGCCAGTTTCACCCGGCCTACAACGGCAACATTCTGGTCAACGCGATGTGCGTTGGCCTCGCCCGCGCCGACCGCATCTTCTATTCGGCGGCGGCCGGCCCGGGAAATCTCGTCATTTATGTCGGCGCCAAGACCGGGCGCGACGGCATCCACGGCGCGACGATGGCCTCGGCCGAATTCGGTTCCGATGCGGGCGAGATGCGGCCGACCGTGCAGGTCGGCGACCCCTTCACCGAAAAGCTTCTGATCGAGGCCTGTCTCGAATTGATGGAAACGGACGCGATCGTCGCGATCCAGGATATGGGCGCGGCGGGGCTCACCTCCTCCTCGGTCGAGATGGCCGGCAAGGGCGGGCTCGGCATCGATCTCGACCTCGACCGCGTGCCGGTGCGCGAAACCGGCATGACGCCGTACGAGATCATGCTGAGCGAAAGCCAGGAGCGCATGCTGATGATCCTCGCGCCCGGCAGCGAGGAAGTGGCGCGCCGCGTCTTCGACAAGTGGGAGTTGGATTTCGCGGTGATCGGCCGGGTCACCGAGACCGGCCGGCTCGTCCTGCGCATGCATGGTGAGACAGCGGCCGAGATTCCGGTTGGGCCGCTGGTCACCGAGGCGCCGCTCTACCGGCGGCCATACACCCGCCGCGAACCCGCCCCGGACATCGATGCCGCCACCCTCCCCGACCGCGATCCGCTCGAGTCTTTGAGGCGCCTCATCGCCTGTCCCGACGTCGCGTCGAAGCGCTGGATCTGGGAGCAGTATGATCACCTCGTGCAGGGCAACACGGTAAAGCGCCCGGGCGGGGATGCGGCCGTGATCCGCATCTCGGAGAATGGCAAGGCGCTGGCACTGAAGACCGACTCGACGCCGCGCTATTGCTTTGCCGATCCCGAGCGCGGCGGGATGCAGGCGGTCGCCGAGAGCTGGCGCAATTTGACCGCGGTCGGCGCGCTCCCCTTGGCGCTGACCGACAATATGAATTTCGGGAATCCCGAGAAGCCGGAAATTATGGGCGAGTTCGCCGGCGTCATCGAAGGTATGCGCGCGGCTTGCGAAGCGCTCGATTACCCCGTCGTGTCCGGTAATGTGTCGCTCTATAACGAGACGAGCGGCAGCGCGATCCTGCCGACCCCGGTTATCGGCGGCGTCGGATTGATCGCCGACGCGGCGAAGACTGTTGATCTCGCGTTCAAGCGGGACGGCAACTCGCTGATCCTGATCGGCGACACGAAAGGCCATCTCGGCGCTTCGCTCTATCTGCGCGAGATCGAAGGCCGCGAGGACGGCCCGCCGCCGCCGGTCGACTTGGCGGCCGAGCGACGCCATGGCCATTTCGTGCGCGGCCTAATCGAACAAGGCCTGGTTGCCTCCTGTCATGATATTTCCGATGGCGGCCTGCTCGTCGCGGTCGCCGAGATGGCGATGGCCGGCGGCCGTGGCGTCGCACTCAAACCCGCACCCGCCGACCTGCGGCACCATGCCTGGTGGTTCGGCGAGGACCAGGCGCGCTACCTGATCGAAACCGGCGACCCGGATGCGATCCTTGCCTCGGGGGAAAACATGAGCATATACGCGCAATGCATCGGGACCGTCTCGGGCAGCGAATTGACACTTTCGGGGGGCGGTGCCATATCCGTCGCGGAACTCAGGGCCGCAAACGAGGCTTGGCTGCCGGGTTATATGGCGCAAACCTAGCGCCGATCGCCGGGGAAGCGGAGACCGATCGATGGCAATGGACGCGGCGATGATCGAGCGGCTGATCCGCGAGAGCCTGCCCGATGCGCAGGTTTCGATTGAGGATCTGCGCGGCGATGGCGATCACTATGCCGCGCATGTCGTCTCCGGCGCGTTTCGAGGCAAGAGCCGGGTGCAGCAGCATCAGATGGTGTATCAAGCGCTGCGCGGCCGAATGGGCAATGAGCTCCACGCGCTCGCCCTGCAGACGAGCATACCGGACGAATAGGCGATACACGCAATGACAGGCCGCAGCCCCCGCTGCGGCCTCTTTTACAGACGAGGACGCAGCAATGGACATTACCGTACAAGATCGCATCCGCCAGGAGATCACCGCCGCGCCGGTCGTGCTGTTCATGAAGGGCACACCCGTGTTTCCGCAATGCGGCTTCTCGGCCGCGGTGGTGCAGATCCTCAGCCATATGGGGGTCAAGTTCAAAGGCATCGACGTGTTGTCCGACCCCTCGGTGCGCCAGGGGATCAAGGAATTCTCGAACTGGCCGACGATCCCGCAGCTCTATGTCAAGGGCGAGTTCGTCGGCGGTTGCGACATCATTCGTGAGATGTTCGAGACCGGCGAGTTGAAGCAGGTGCTCGAAGAAAAGGGCGTCCCCGTCCGCGCCTGAGCCCCCGCGGGTGTGAGCGCCCGCGATCCACCAGAACCAATCGCCTTCTCGCGCAGCGGCGTTCCGTTCCGCGCCGCCGCACTCGCTCGATCGGTATGGCAATCGTTGCCTTAAGCCCTTCGGCTTAACGCGCCCGGGAGGTTCAGTCGGCGGCCTGGCCCGCGGCGGCGCCGCGCGCCTCGACCCGCTCGGCCAATTTCTCGAAGCTGTCGGCCAGCATCAGCAGCTTGTGGCGGCTTTCGGTATAAAATGTCCGGTACGCCAGCTGCCGCAGCTTCGCTGCTTGATTGCGATATTCCCCCACCCGCGATACCGGCTGCTCAATCATATTCGTACCTGAACACACACCCCCGCCGCGGCGAACAAGCGCTCGCGCTATCGGTTCCCGCTGCGACGGCCCGCCGCACCCCTTCAGGTGCGGCCGCTCCCACAGATCCGGCGAAGCTCCTCGCCCTTAAAGACATTCCCTTCCGGTTCCGCCAACATCGGGCCGACCTCCAACTGTTGGTTGCCCTGATCGACCATCATTTCGCAGGCGGCCCTGACGGCAAGCTCTCTCGTCTTGAAGACACGCATTCTTGTGGAGCCGTCGAGCCGATAGGAGACGTACCACATCCGCCACCTTCCTCCGGCTGCCGACACAAACAGCCGGTTTCGCGAGAAGGTTCGAGGCCGAAAAGGTGCGCGACGCGACCCTCGTGGCCAAGCCAAAGGCCACCCATCTATGGGTCCCGCGCGCTTGTGTTCACGAGGTGTTTGGCTATAGTGCGCGGCTCCCTTGCCGACCCGGAGGTTCTGGGCCGGCTCGGCCCGAGCATTGGGCTCCGGGCCACAACAGCCACAAGGGATCTGAAACGATGCCGCTTTACGAAAATGTATTCATCGCGCGCCAGGACATCTCCGGCGCACAGGTCGACGCTCTCGCCGACACCTTCACCCAGCTGATCGGCGAGCAGGGCGGCGAGATCAAGAAGCGCGAATACTGGGGGCTGCGCAATCTCGCCTACCGCATGAAAAAGAACCGCAAGGGCCATTACGTGTTGTTCAACATCGACGCTCCGCCCGCCGCCATCGCCGAGCTGGAGCGCACAATGCGGATCAACGAGGACGTGCTGCGGTACCTGACCCTGCGCGTCGAACAGCTCGAGGAAGGCCCCTCGCCGGTCATGCAAAGCCGCGGCAGCCGCGAGGACCGGCCGCGGCGCGACCGCGACCGCTATGGCGACACCCGTGAGCGCTATGAGCGGGATCTTGAGACGGAGCGCGGCGGCGAGCGGCCGGCGCCAGACGCGACCCGGCCGGCGCCAGACACGACCCGGCCGGAAAAGGTGGAGGCGTAAATGGAAAGCCAGAGCGCATCGGGCGGCCGCGCTGCCGCGGTTGCCCGCCGGCCCTTCTTCCGGCGTCGCAAATCCTGCCCATTCTCCGGTCCGAACGCGCCGAAGATCGACTACAAGGACGTGCGTCTCTTGCAGCGTTTCGTCTCGGAGCGCGGCAAGATCGTGCCGAGCCGCATCACCGCGGTCTCGTCGCAAAAGCAGCGCGAATTGGCGCGCGCGATCAAGCGGGCGCGGTTCCTCGGCCTCTTGCCCTACATCGTGAGCTAGGGAAACCAGGCCGGACACCGCGTCGCCCGGCCATTACCCGCTCATGCCCCAGCCATGCCAATGAACCGCCTGTCGATGGCGGCGATCGCCGTTCTGTGCGGCGGGATCAGCGCCTGTCTGTATCTCGCGATGCTGCTGGGCTCGCCGGGCGCGATGATCCTCGTCTACTTGACACAGCTGCCGCTGTTTGTCGCCGGGCTGTGGCTTGGCGTCGGCGCTGCGGCGATCGCCGGGCTGAGCGGTGCAGTAGTGCTGTTTGCCGCGAGCGACGTGCTGGGGGCGGTGCTCTTCGCCGCATTGAACGCGGTGCCGGTCGTCTTGCTGGTGCGCCAAGCCTTGCTAGCGCGGCGTGCAAGGGACGGCACGCTGAGCTGGTATCCGCCCGGCCGGCTGACCGTCTGGCTGACCGCGCTCGGCATCGCCGGCATCGGCGCAGCTCTATTGCTGCTTGGCGGTCCAGAGGGATTGCAGGCCGTGCTGCGCGATGTCATCGCGCGCGCCCTCGACCGGCTCAGCGAGGGGAACCTGCCTGACCGCGACCGGGTTGCTGCAACCCTCGCCTTGCTGATCCCCGGGATCGCAGCGGCGTCCTGGATGATCATGGCGGTCGTCAACGGTGCGCTGGCGCAAGGCGTGCTCGCCCGGTTCGGCGCCGCCTGGCGTCCCTCACCCGATCTGGCAGCGCTCAGCCTGCCGCGCTGGTTGAGCGGCGCGCTCGGCATCGCTGCGGTTGCAATATTGCTTGGTGGCACCTGGCGTTTTCTCGGGATCAATCTGGTCATCGCGCTGTCGGTGCCGTTCTGCCTCGGCGGGCTTGCGGTGTTGCACGCCGCGGCGCGGCGGCTGCCGCACCCGGGCATCGCGCTCGTGGCTTTCTATACGCTGGCCGGCATGTTCGGTTGGCCGCTCTTGGTGGCCGCGATGCTGGGCCTCATCGAGGCCTGGCTCGGTTTGCGGCAGCGCCTCGCCCCTCATGGAGTACGGATCGATGGTTGATCTCATTCTGCTCGAACGCGTCGAGAAACTCGGCCAGATGGGCCAAGTCGTCAAAGTCAGGCCGGGGTTCGCGCGCAACTACCTCCTGCCGCAAAAGAAGGCGATGCGCGCGACGAAGGAGAACCTGACCTATTTCGAGACGCAGCGCGCCCAGCTCGAAGCCAACAATCTGAAACGCAAGGGCGAAGCGGAACAGATTTCCGGCAAGATCGAAGGCCTGAAAGTCGTGGTGATCCGGCAGGCCGGAGAGAGCGGGCAGCTCTATGGCTCGGTCGGCGCGCGCGACATCGCGGATGCGGTGACCGCGGCCGGCTTTACGGTCGAGCGGCGGCAGATCGTGCTCGACCGGCCGATCAAGACATTGGGCCTGCATCCGCTGCGGCTCATGCTGCATCCGGAGGTAGGCGTCACGATCACGGCCAATGTCGCGCAGTCCGAGGAAGCCGCGAAATTGCAGGAAGCCGGCATCAACCCGCTGACACAGCGCGAGGACCAGGAGGAACAGCCCGCGGGCGCCGCGCCGGAGCCGCCGTCCGCCTAGTTCCGGCAACAACTGCCCAACCCCTTGATTACGGCGCGCAATCTACCGGATAGTAGCGCGCCATGCTGCTCGCCTCGGTCCTCCCCCGGGTCATCCGCATCGGCCGGTTGAGCGTTATCGACGCCGCCGGCCAAACGCATGTCGTCGAGGGCGCGCCCGGGCCGGAGGTGACAGTCCGCCTGCACGATTCATCATTGCACTGGAAGTGTCTCCTCAGTCCGCGGTTCTACGTGCCGGACGCGTATATGAACGCCAGCCTGACGATCGAGGAAGGCAGCCTCTACGATTTCCTCGATATCTTGACGATCAGCGAAGAAGGTTCACTCGCTGGGTTGATGCGGTTCGGCGATTTCGCGGGCCGAGTTCTCCGCTACATCCATCAGTACAATCCGGTTCGCCGGTCGCGCCGCAACGCCGCGCATCATTACGACCTGTCCGACCAGCTCTACGAATTGTTCCTCGACCGCGACCGGCAATATTCCTGCGCCTACTTCCAGTCGCCGGACGACGATATCGAGACGGCGCAGGCCAACAAGAAGCGCCACCTCGCCGCCAAGCTGCTGCTGCAACCCGGGCAGAAGGTGCTCGACATCGGGTCGGGCTGGGGCGGCCTTGCGCTGTATCTCGCGAGCGAATGCGGCGCCGAGGTCACCGGCCTGACCTTGTCGCAGGAGCAGCTGAAAGTGGCGCAGCGGCGCGCCGCTGCAGCCGGTCTTGACGACCGCGTGCAATTTCATTTGCGCGACTACCGCGAGGAGACCGGGCAATACGACCGCATCGTCTCGGTCGGCATGTTCGAACATGTCGGCGTCAATCAGTACGGCGTGTTCTTTGACAAGCTGAACAGCCTGCTGGAACCGGACGGAGTCGCGCTGTTGCACTCGATCGGGCGCATGGACGGTCCGGGCACGACAAACCCGTGGATACGCAAGTACATCTTCCCTGGCGGCTACTGCCCGGCCTTGTCCGAAGTCGTCCCGTTCGTCGAGCGGCGGCGGTTGTGGATCACCGATATCGAGATCCTGCGCCTGCATTACGCCGAGACGCTGCGCGCGTGGCGGGCACGATTTCAGCAGAACCGCGAGCGCATCAAGGCGCTCTATGACGAGCGCTTTTGCCGCATGTGGGAGACGTATCTGGTCGGCGCCGAATTGTCGTTCCGCAACCAGGGCATGCTGGTGTTCCAGATGCAATTGGCGAAGGCGGTCGACTCGGTGCCGTTGACCCGCGACTACATCACCGATTGGGACCGCGCCCGCGCGCCCGCGCCGCAAGACGCCGCCGGCCGCGCCGCCTGAGCCGACGACTCTCGCACCGCACACCATCCTCCCCGGGTTTCACAGCCCTGTGCATCGAATAGCCGGAGCAGTTGTGCAACGACCGGTGATATTCTCGCGGGCGATGCAAACCACCGTGACCCCACTGCGCGAACCCGATCTTGATCGGGTGCGGCAACCGCCCGCCAACATCGAGGCCGAGCAAGCCTTGCTGGGCGCGATCCTCGTCAACAACGCCGCCCATTCGCGGGTCGCCGAGTTCCTGGTTCCCGAGCATTTTGGCAATGCCGTGCACGGCCGCATCTATGCGGCGATCTCGCGTCTGATCGAGCGCGGCCAGATCGCCAACCCGGTCACCTTGAAAAACCTGTTCGATCAGGACGGCGCCCTGGCCGAGATCGGCGGTGCGCAGTACCTGGCGCGGCTCGCCGAGAGCGCCGTCACGATCATCAACGCCGAGCATTACGGCCGCACGATTCACGACCTCTATCTGCGGCGTGAGCTGATCACGATCGGGCAGGATGTCGTGACCGAAGCGTTTCAGCACGACCTTGACGATCCCGCGGTCGGGCAGATCGAGCGCGCCGAGCAAAAACTCTTCGAGCTGGCGACAGCCGGTCAGGCCGAGGGCGGCTTCCGATCGTTCGCCAGCGCGCTGACCGACGCGATCGACCTCGCGCAGGCCGCCTTCAAGCGCGACGGAAAGACGGTCGGCGTCGCGACCAACTTTGTCGACCTCGACAAAAAATTGGGCGGGCTGCACCCCTCCGACCTGATCATCCTCGCCGGCCGCCCGTCGATGGGTAAGACCGCCCTCGCGACAAACATCGCGTTCAACGCGGCGAAAGCGTATCGGGCCGTGCGCGGACCGGACGGCAAGCCGGTTGCCGAGGATGGCGCGGTCATCGGGTTCTTCTCGCTGGAGATGTCGGCCGAGCAGCTTGCAACCCGCATCCTCGCGGAAGAGTCCGGCGTCTCATCCGACCGCATCCGCCGCGGCGAGGTCGGGCGCGAGGATTTCGACAAATTCGTCGCGGCGAGCCACCGCCTCGCTGCCGTGCCGCTCTACATCGACGACACCCCTGCCCTATCCGTCGCCGCGCTGCGCACGCGCGCGCGGCGCCTCAAGCGTCAGCAGGGGCTCGGCCTCATTGTCATCGACTACCTGCAACTGATGCGGCCTTCGGTGCAGAACCGGGTCATGGAGAACCGAGTACAGGAGGTCTCCGACATTACCCGCGGCTTGAAGGCGATCGCCAAGGAGCTCAACGTGCCGGTGCTCGCCTGCTCGCAATTGTCGCGCGCCGTCGAGCAGCGCGAGGACAAGCGGCCGCAGCTTGCGGATTTGCGCGAATCCGGTTCGATCGAGCAGGATTCCGATGTCGTCATGTTCATCTTCCGCGAGGAATACTACCTGTCGCGCGGCGAGCCGACGCATCGCCCGGAGGAGAGCCCGGAAAAGTTCAACGACCGCTACGACCGCTGGAAGGAGCGCTGCGAATCCGCTTACGGCATGGCGGACGTGATCATCGCCAAGCAGCGCCACGGACCGATCGGCACGGTCAAGCTGCATTTCGAGGCGGAGACGACGAAATTCGACAATTTCATCGGCCCCGAGCAGCTCCCCTCGCAGGAATTGTAGTCCACCCCACCGGCGTCCCGGCGAAAGCCGGGACCTGTTCTGGAGCTGCAAGGCCGTGCCCTCACCTTCGGCATCAGCCGGGGAAAGCTTACACCTTGCCGCGCGCGCCGGTGCCGCCGTAGAAGCAGGCATGTCGTCCGACTCCGCTCCCCGCGCCGGTGCCATTCTGGAAATCGACCTCGGCGCCGTCGTCGCGAATTGGCGGCTGTTGGCGCAAAAGGCGGCGCCCGCCGCATGCGCCGCGGTCGTCAAAGCCAACGCTTATGGCCTCGGCGCGCCATCGGTGGCGCGCGCGCTGCAGGCGGGCGGATGCCGCCTGTTTTTTGTCGCGACGCTCGATGAAGCCATTGCGCTGCGGGGCGCGCTTGGGCCCGAGCAAGAGATCGCCGTGTTCAACGGTGTCCTCCCGGGAACCGCCGCCGAATTCTCGGCGCACCGGCTGGTCCCCGTGCTGAACGATCCCGGCCAGATTGAAATTTGGAAAAGTTTCACCGCATCGCCGGCGATCCTTCATGTCGATACGGGCATGTCGCGGCTTGGCCTGACGGCGCGTGAGTTCGCCGCGCTCGCGGCCGATCTGCCGAACAGCGGCATCGCCTGGCGCGCCGTGATCAGCCATCTCGCCTGCGCCGACACACCGGATCATCCGCTGAGCGCAAAACAGCGCTCTCGTTTTGCTGCCGCAGCAAAGCGACTGCCCGGCGTGCCGGCCGGCCTCGCCGCTTCTTCCGGCATCTTTCTCGGACCGCTCTACCATTTCGATCTGGTGCGGCCCGGAGCGGCGCTTTACGGCGTCAACCCGCAGCCCGGCCGCTCCAATCCGATGCGCCAAGTCGTTCGCCTGTCAGGCAAAATCCTGCAGGTCCGTGAAATTGACACGGGAGAGTCGGTTGGCTACGGTGCCGCGCACGTCATGGAAAAAGCCGGCCGCACGGCGACCGTGGCGGTCGGTTACGCAGATGGCTGGCTGCGTTCGCTGAGCCATCGCGGCTGCGGCTTTATTGGCGGCAAACGCGTTCCCCTCCTGGGCCGGGTATCGATGGATCTCGTCACATTCGATGTCTCGGCGGTCGACCCTGCGCTGACGCATCCCGGCGCGATGATCGAACTGCTCGGCGAGCATTACGGGGTCGACGACGTGGCGATCGCCGCCGGCACGATCGGCTACGAGATCCTGACAGCGCTCGGCTCTCGTTATCACCGGGTCTACCGCGGCTCCGCCGGGACAAATCACCGGGAATGACCGAGACCCTCGGCGCGATCGGCGCGCTCTTTCTCTCTTTTCTCGCGGCGGTCGGCCGCCTCGCGCGCTTTGCGTTGCAGGCGCTCGCCGCGATTTTCCGGCCGCCTTATTTCCCGAGCGTTATCGCACGGCAGGTACTCTATATCGGGTACTTCTCATTGCCGGTCGTTGGGCTGACGGCGCTGTTCACCGGCATGGTATTGGCGCTGCAATCCTATACCGGCTTCAGCCGCTTCAATGCCCAGAGCGGGGTCGCGACCGTGGTCGTGTTGTCGATGACCCGCGAATTGGGGCCCGTTATCGCCTCGCTGATGGTGGCGGGACGTGTCGGCGCCGCGATGGCGGCCGAGATCGGCACGATGCGCGTCACCGAACAGATCGACGCCTTGACGACTCTCTCGACCGATCCGCTGCGCTATCTCGTCTTGCCGCGCCTGATCGCCGGGCTCGTGACATTGCCGATCCTGGTCCTGATCGCCGACATTATCGGCGTGTTCGGCGGTTTTCTCGTCAGCACCTACAAGCTCGAGTTCAATCCGGTCACCTACCTGACGCAGACCGAGCAATACCTCGAAACGATGGACGTCGTTTCGGGCCTCGTCAAAGCGGCCGTGTTCGGCTTCATTATCGCGCTGATGGGCTGCTATCACGGTTATTACTCGCGCGGCGGCGCCGAAGGGGTCGGCCAGGCGACGACCCATGCCGTCGTCTCTTCCTCGATCCTGATCCTGATCGTCGACTATGCGTTGACCCAGGCGTTCTTTGCGTAATGAGCGACAGAGCCGCCCCGAAAATCGCGCTCGCCGGCGTCGAGAAATCGTTCGGCAGGAAGCGCGTGCTCGACGGAATCGACCTTACGGTCGCACCGGGCGAAAGCCTTGTCATCATCGGCGGCTCCGGCACCGGCAAATCGGTGCTGATCAAATGCATTCTCGGGCTGATGCGGCCGGAGGCCGGATCGATTCGCATCGACGGCCAGGAAACCGTCCGGGTTCGGCGCGCCAGCCGCGAGCGGCTGATGCGCAAATTCGGCATGCTGTTTCAAGGGAGCGCGCTGTTCGATTCGTTGAGCGTGTGGGAAAACGTCGCCTTCGGCCTCGTGCAGGGCCGCGGCATGCAGCGCGAGGAAGCGCGCGAGATCGCGCTGAAGAAACTCGCCGCCGTCGGCCTCGGTCCGGAGGTCGCGGCCCTCAGCCCGGCCGAGCTTTCCGGCGGCATGCAGAAGCGGGTCGCGCTGGCGCGCGCCATTGCCGCCGAACCTGAGATCGTGTTCTTCGACGAGCCGACCACCGGCCTCGATCCGATCATGGCGGACGTCATCAATCGCCTCATCGTCAGCTCGGTGCGCGAGCTCGGCGCGACGACGGTTTCGATCACCCACGACATGGTGAGCGCACGCAGGATTGCCGACCGCATCGCAATGCTGCACAAGGGTCGCATTGTCTGGCAGGGGCCGGCGAGCGAGATCGACCGCAGCGGCGACCCGTTTGTCGATCAGTTCGTCAATGGCCGTGCCGAGGGACCCATCCAGATGGAGGTCCGCGCCGCATGAACCCGTGGGGACCGCAGTAGCCCGTGGCCAAAGCGCAAGCCCGCTACGCCTGCCAGGAATGCGGCGCGCTCGCGCCGAAATGGACCGGCAAGTGCGAGGGCTGCGGCGCATGGAACAGTCTCGTCGAGGAAGTGCCGCGCAGCGGCCCGCCGAAGGGCCTCGGCCAGAAAGCCGGCCGCCGCGGTGGGCCGGCGCTCGATTTTGTCGCATTGCGCGGCAAGACCGCCGGGCCGCCACGGAAGTTGACCGGCATCGCGGAACTCGACCGGGTGTGCGGCGGCGGACTCGTGCCGGGCTCGACGATCCTCGTCGGCGGCGATCCCGGCATCGGCAAATCGACCCTGCTGTTGCAGGCCGCCGCCGCTCTAGCCGCCCATGGCGGCACGGCCGCCTACATCACCGGCGAAGAGGCGATCGACCAGATCCGGCTGCGCGCCGAGCGGCTCGGGGTCGCCGATCGCCCGGTCGGCCTTGCCGCTGCGAGCAGCGTGCGCGATATCGTCGATTCGCTCGATTCGGCCGAGCCGCCGGATCTCGTCATCATCGATTCGATCCAGACGATGTATCTCGACAATCTCGACAGCGCTCCCGGCACGGTCAGCCAGGTGCGCGGCGCGGCGCAGGAATTGATCGGGCTCGCGAAGCGGCGCGGCTTTGTCGTCGTGCTGGTCGGCCATGTCACCAAGGAAGGACTGATCGCCGGACCGCGCGTCCTCGAGCACATGGTCGATACGGTGCTGTACTTCGAGGGCGAGCGCGGCCACCAGTTCCGCATCCTGCGCGCCGTCAAGAACCGCTTTGGCGCGACCGACGAAATCGGCGTCTTCGAGATGAGCGACCGCGGCCTGGTCGAGGTGCCAAACCCCTCCGCGTTGTTCCTCGCCGACCGCGACGACCCCGCCAATGCCGAGGAGAGCGGCGGCCGGACCGCCGGCGCGGCGGTGTTCGCCGGTATCGAGGGGACGCGGCCGGTACTGGTCGAGGTGCAGGCGCTCGTCGCGCCGTCCTTGCTCGGGACACCGCGGCGGGCGGTCGTCGGCTGGGATTCGACGCGGCTGGCGATGATTGCCGCCGTGCTCGATGCCCGCTGCGGCCTGTCGGTCGGCGCCAACGACATCTACCTCAACATCGCCGGGGGGCTGCGCATCGTCGAGCCGGCGGCCGATCTGGCCGTCGCGGCGGCATTGGTCTCGGCATTGACCGAGACGCCTTTCCCCGCGGACACGGTCGTGTTCGGCGAGATCGGTTTGTCCGGCCGGGTCCGCCCCGTAGGCCATGCCGAAGCCCGCCTCAAGGAAGCGGCCAAGCTCGGCTTCACCGAAGCCTGGATTCCGAAACGTCCGGCGGGGCGCCGCGCGAGCAGCGGCGGGGGTCTGAGGACCATTGAAATCGGGCATTTGAGCGAGTTGGTCGCCCGGCTCTCCCCGCCCCGCCGGCGCCTCACCCCGTCGGGCGCCGCCCGGATCGCGGCCGCGCCATGAACCCGCTCGATATCGGCGTCATTGCGGTCATCGTGCTGTCGGCCATCTTCGCCTTTGCGCGCGGCTTCGTGCGTGAGGCCTTGTCGATCGTCGCCTGGGTCGGCGCGGCAGTCATCACGATCTACGGTTTCAACCCGGTATTGCTGGCGGTCAGCCCGCTCGTCAACAACGCGCTGTTGGCGCAGCTGATCGCCGGGTTCGGCCTGTTCGTCGTCAGCCTGATTGTGTTGACGATCGCCACCGGGTTTCTCGCCCGAATGGTCCGGTCCAGCGCGCTCTCGCCGATCGACCGCACGCTCGGCTTTATTTTCGGGCTGGTGCGCGGGGCCTTTATTGTGTGCCTGGCCTATTTGGCGCTCGATTTCTTCCCGCCGGCGGACCGGCCGGCATGGATCAAGGACGCCAAGAGCGCGCCGCTGCTGCAAAAGGGCGCCGACGAGCTGCGTGTCTTCCTGCCCGAGACATGGAAGATCAAGAATGCCGCCCTTGACGATGCGATCCAGGCGTTGACCCCGGCTGCCGAGGCGCAGCGGGCGATGCGTGCTCTTCAGACGCCCGCCGCGACCATCGTTATTCGGCCTGATCGCGGCCCAAGCTACGGCAAGAGCGAGACGCGTGAGCTCGACCGGCTGATCGGCACCCAGCGTTAGGGGGTACCAGCTGATTGCTCCGCCGGCCTCAAGATTGTCATTCCGGGATCGGCCACGGGCCGAGGCCCGGAATCCATGAACACGAGCCTCTGGAGTAGGGATTCCGGGCTCCGCCGTTGGGGCGGCCCCGGAATGACGACATTAGCCGGCCTCGCAATGGAACGGGAAAATTCATATATTTACCGGACCCGAAGCGGCCAGACACCAGATGCAGGTAATGAATGCTGACAACCGGCCGCGCTGATGCGGATCATTTCCACGAAGAGTGCGGCGTTTTCGGAATTTACGGTCATCCGGATGCTGCCGCGCTGACCGCGCTCGGCCTGCACGCCTTGCAGCACCGCGGCCAGGAGGCGGCCGGCATCGTTGCCTACGACGGTCGCCAGTTCAACGCGCATCGCGGCCCAGGGCTGGTCGGCGACAATTTCGGCTCGAGAGACGTCATCGACCGCCTGCCAGGCGCTGTCGCGATCGGCCATGTCCGCTACGCGACGACCGGCGAGGTCGCCCAGCGCAACATCCAGCCGCTGTTCGCCGATTTCGAATTCGGTGGGCTGGCGATCTGTCACAACGGCAACCTGACCAATTCCTACCAGTTGCGCCGCCAATTGGTGCGGCGCGGCAGCCTGTTCCAATCGACCAGCGACACCGAGGTCATTGTCCATCTGATCGCGACGAGCCTAAAAAACACCGTCGTCGATCGCCTCGTCGACGCGCTGCGCCAGGTCGAGGGCGCCTATTCTCTCGTCGCGCTTTCGCAGGAGTCGGTGATCGGGCTGCGCGATCCGCTCGGTGTCCGCCCGCTCGTCCTCGGCAAGCTCGGCGATGCCTGGATCGTCACATCCGAGACCTGCGCGCTCGACATCATCGGCGCCGAGTTTGTGCGCGATGTGGAGCCCGGCGAGATCATCATGATCGGCGCCGGCGGGGTGAAGAGCCTCAAGCCCTTTGCCGAGACCCCGCCCCGTCTGTGCGTTTTCGAGTACATCTATTTCGCGCGTCCCGACAGCGTCGTCGAGGGCCACAGCGTCTACGAGGCACGCAAACGCATCGGCCGCGAGCTGGCGCGCGAAGCGCCGGTTGATGCCGATATCGTCGTGCCGGTGCCCGATTCCGGCGTACCGGCGGCGCTTGGCTACGCCGCCGAATCCGGCCTGCCGTTCGAGCTCGGTATTATCCGCAACCACTATGTCGGCCGCACCTTCATCGAGCCGACCGACCAGATCCGTCACCTGGGGGTCAGGCTGAAGCACAACGCGAACCGAGCCGATCTCGAAGGCAAGCGAGTCGTGCTGGTCGATGATTCGATCGTGCGCGGCACGACCTCGACGAAGATCGTCGAGATGGTCCGCAATGCCGGCGCGCGCGAGGTGCACATGCGCATCTCGAGTCCGCCGACCCGCTTTCCCTGCTTCTACGGCATCGCGACGCCGTCGCGCGACCAGCTGCTCGCGGCCCGCTTCGATACTGAGCAGATCGCCCGTTTCATCGGCGTCGACAGCCTCGCCTTCATCTCCACCGACGGGCTCTACCGCGCCATGGGCGAAAAGGGTCGCGACAAACTCGCGCCGCGCTTCTGCGACGCCTGCTTTACCGGCGATTACCCGATCCCGCTCGCCGACGCGGACGACGGCAAGATATCGATCCAGCTTTCCCTGCTCGCCGACACCGCTTAGCGGTTCGCTCGTGCGATGGCGGAACAACTCGCCGGCAAGATCGCGCTGATCACCGGTGCCTCGCGCGGCATCGGCGCCGCGGTGGCGGAGCGCTTCGCGCGCGAGGGCGCTCATCTTGTCCTGACGGGTCGCACGGTCGGCGGCCTCGAGGAGACCGACGATCGCGTGCGTGCGGCCGGCGGCAGCGCCACATTGGTGCCATTCGACCTGCGCGATTTCATCAAGATCGACGAGCTGGCCGCGGCGCTTTACGAGCGCTATGGCCGGCTCGATATCCTGGTCGCGAACGCCGGCGAATTCGGTGCGTTCTCGCCGCTCGGCCATATCGACCCATCACTCTGGGGCGAGGTGCTCGATCTCAATCTGACAGCCAATTGGCGGCTGATCCGAGCTATGGACCCGTTGCTGCGGGTCGCCGAGCACGGCCGCGCGGTTTTCGTGACAACCGGCTTGGCGCGTGAGGCGCTGCCCTATTACGGGCCCTATGCAGTCAGCAAGGCCGGGCTCGAGACGATGGTTCGGATCTATGCCGGCGAGGTCGCGCGCACTCAGGTGCGGGTCAACCTGCTCGATCCCGGCACAGTGCGAACCCGCCTGCGCGCCCGCATCTTCCCGGGCGAGAACCCGGCGGATTTGCCGTCGCCGGAAAGCATTACGGAGGCCTTCCTGGCGCTCGTTGCGGAGGCATGCAGCCGCCATGGCGAGATCCTCGGCATCGCCGATTTGCTGCACTGACCGGCGAAAAAAAGCGGGCGCCGAAGCGCCCGCCCTCCTTCTCGAATTTGCGGCTACGGACTTACCACCCGTAGTAGCCACGGGAATACGGCGCGTAGTACGGATGGCCCCAGTAGGGTCCGCCGTAATAACCGCCATAGTAGTACGGGTTGCCAACCCCGATCCCGACCGGACCGATGCCGACGCCGCAGCCAAACGGGCCGCAGCCAAAGCCGATCTGCGCCTTTGCCGGCGCTAGCGGCAGCGCTAGAGCCGTCAGCCCAACCGCCGCAACGGCCAGAGCGCCGAGCCGAGGAAACCGCCGCTTCTGCTTATCGATCGTCATGATTACCTCCAGTCCTCTTTCTCAAAACTGGGACTACTCATGGCAACGACTGCTCGGAAACGACAGTTCCGCTTGAGGGCGTTGTGCGACGATCCATCTCTACTTGGCAGCACACATCGCCGCTTCGACAAGCGCTTTGCGTGCCGCCAAGTCGTTGCAAAGGATGCCTTACGCGGCGCGAGATTTCGCTTCTGACCCCAGCAGCCGGCCGCCAAATGCGTTTGCGAAAGCCACGGCCTCGCGCTCGCGCTTGAACTCCAGCCGGAAGATCACCCCGATGCCGAGATGCAGCTGCCGGAAGGCGCCAGGCTCGAAGTGATGATGATCCAGCCACATCCGCATTGCGCTCATTGTGACCGAAAGATCATTGCCTGGATCGCGGACCTCGATCGTATAGGGCATGAACCCCCTCCACCGTCTCCGAGGGTTGCAACGAGATCGGAATATCTACGACCCCTATCGCCGGCCGTCGTTGACGAGAATCAACAACCCGGGTAGCCGAGCGGTGCGGTGAAAAAGAGCCTGCCGACGCCGGTTAATGCGTTCGGCAGGAGATCGCCTACGATCAATGCGCCAGGATCTGGCTCAGGAACATCCGCGTGCGGTCGCTCTTCGGATTGGCGAAAAATTCCTCGGGCGGCGCGCGCTCGACAATCTCGCCGCGATCCATGAACACCATCATGTCGCCGACCGTGCGGGCAAACCCCATCTCGTGCGTAACGCAGACCATCGTCATGCCGTCCTGCGCCAGCTCGATCATGACGTCGAGTACTTCCTTGATCATTTCCGGGTCGAGCGCTGAGGTCGGCTCGTCGAACAGCATGATCTCGGGCTTCATGCACAAGGAGCGCGCGATCGCGACGCGTTGCTGCTGCCCGCCCGACAATTGCCCGGGATATTTATCGGCCTGTTCGGGGATCTTCACCCGTTCGAGGTAGTAGCGCGCAGTCTCCTCGGCTTCCTTCTTCGGCAGTTTGCGGACCCAGATCGGCGCCAGCGTCAGATTCTGCAGCACGGTCAAATGCGGGAACAGGTTGAACTGCTGAAACACCATGCCGACCTCGCGCCGGATCGCCTCGATGTGCTTCAGATCCGACGTCAGCTCGATGCCGGCGACGATGATGCGGCCCTGTTGATGTTCCTCCAGACGGTTGATGCAGCGGATCATCGTCGATTTGCCGGAACCGGATGGACCGCACACGACGACCTTCTCGCCGCGACCCACAATGAGGTCGATGTCCTTCAGCACATGGAACTCGCCATACCATTTGTGGACGGCCTGCATCTCGATCATGGTCTGCGCCGCCGCAGGAACCGGTATCGCTTCCGCCGCATTGCTCATCGATCCCCCCGCGCAGCATCCGAAGGCACGTCATTCCGGGATCGCCCCCCAAGGGCGAGGCCCGGAATCCATGAACACCGGCCTCTGGAATATGGATTCCGGGCTCGCAGCTGCGCCGCGCCCCGGAATGACAGTCTTGAAAGCATTAGCGGCGCCGGCCGCGGTTCAACGTGCGCTCCAGCATCTGGCTGTAGCGCGACATGAAAAAGCAGAAGCAGAAATAGATTGCCGCGATGAAGACATAGGCCTCGGTCGCGAAGCCTTGCCAATTCGCGTCGGTCAGCGATGTGTTGGCGGTGTTCAGCAGATCGAACAGGCCGATGATCAGCACCAGTGAAGTGTTCTTGAACGCGCCGATGAAATTATTGACGAGCGGCGGGATCACCATCGCCAGCGCCTGCGGCATCACGATGAGCCGGGTGCGCCGCCAATAGCCGAGCCCCAGCGCGTCGGCGGCTTCGATCTGACCCTTCGGGATCGCCTGCAGCCCGCCGCGGATCACCTCGGCGAGATAGGCTGCCGCGAACAGGATGAAGGCGGTCTGGGCGCGCAGCAATTTGTCGATCGTGACGCCCGCAGGCAGAAACAGCGGCAGCATGACCGACGCCATAAACAGCACCGTAATCAGCGGCACGCCGCGCACCAGCTCGATATAGGCGACCGAGACGACGCGCACGGCTGGCAGGCGCGAGCGCCGCCCGAGCGCCAGCAAGATCGCGAACGGAAATGCGAAGGCCATGCCGATGACCGCGAGGATCAGGGTCAGCGGCAAGCCGCTCCAGAATTCGGTGGCGACATAGGGCAGCCCGAAGATGCCGCCCCACATCAGGATCGCCACGAGGACCAGACCGGCCGGCCACAGCAAGATGAGCCGCCGGCCCCACATCCGGCGGTCGCAGCTCGCCAGGATCAGCCCGATGACGATGATGACCGAGGCGAGCGGCCGCCATTGCTCCTGGTACGGATACCGCCCGAAAAAGATGAAGCGCATTTTGTCGCCGATGAAGGCCCAGCAGGCCCCGGCTCCCCCGCTGGCAGCGCGGCAGGCCTGCCCGTTCGGTGCGCTCCAGACGGCATCGATAAGCGCCCAGCGCAGCAGCGGCGGTACCGTCATCGCAAGCAAATAGACCGCGAGGATCGTCAGCAGCGTGTTGAAGACGCTGTTGAACAGATTGGCGCGCAGCCAGCCGATGACGCCGCTCGAAACAATCGGCGGGCGCTGCTGTGCCGGCAGCGGAATTTCTTCGGCAATGTCGATATCCGCCACGACGTCAGCGCTCCACCAGCGCGACGGCGCGGTTGTAGAGGTTCATCGCCAGCGAGATCAGGAGGCTGATCGCCAGATACACCGCCATGATCATCGCGATCCCCTCGACCGCCTGGCCGGTCTGGTTCATCGTCGTGTTGGCGATCGAGACGAGATCGGGATAGCCGATGATGACCGCCAATGAGCTGTTCTTCGTCAGGCTCAGATATTCGCTCGTCATCGGCGGCACGATGACCCGCAGCGCCTGCGGCAATACGACGAGCCGCATGCGCTGCCCCGAGCGCAGCCCCAGCGCCATCGCCGCCTCGCTCTGCCCCCAGCTGACCGCGAGGATGCCGGCGCGGACGATCTCGGCAATAAAGGTGCCGGTATAGACCACGAGACCGATCAACAGCGCGCCGAATTCCGGCGACACCACGGTGCCGCCGGCGAAATTGAAGCCGTGCAGGGCCGGCACATCGAGGCGGAGCGGCGCCCCGCTCGCAAGGAAGACCAGCGCCGGCAAACCCAGCGCGAGGCCGAGGCCGGCCCAGCCGGTTGGAAATTGCTGGCCGGTGCGCTCCTGCCGCGCCCGCGCCCACCGCCGCACGACAAACGCGATGACGAGCCCGGCTACGAGCGCCAGTGCCATCCACGGATACGCCGCCTCTGCAAACGGCACCGGGAATGTGATGCCGCGATTGCTGATGAAGATGCCCGGCAGCAGCTGCCACGCCTCGCGCGGCGGCGGCGCGGCGCCACGCAACAGCGCCCACCAGAACAACAGCTGCAATGCCAGCGGGATGTTGCGAAACGTCTCGACATAAACCTGCGCGAGCTTGGCGACGAGCCAATTGCTCGACAGCCGCGCCAGACCCATGACCGTGCCGAGGATTGTCGCCAGCACGATGCCGATCGCCGAGACATAGAGCGTGTTGACCAGCCCGACGAGAAAGGCGCGGGCATAGGTGTCGGCCGGCGAATACGGGATCAGGCTCTCGCCGATGCCGAACGCCGCCTCGCGGTCGAGAAAGCCAAAGCCGGTCGCGATGTTCTGCCGCCGCAGATTGACGATCGTGTTGTTCCCAAGAAACGCGAAGAGCGCGACGAGCACCGCGACGAAGACGACCTGGACCACGATCGCGCGGATCTTCGGGTCGCGCCAGGGCGCCGGCCGGCTCGATCGAGTAGTGATTGTGACCGTCTCGCTCGCCATGTTAGCTCGTCGTCATTCCGGGGCGGCCCGCAGGGCCGAGCCTGGAATCCATATTCCAGAGGCCGGTGTTCATGGGTTCCGGGCTCTCGGCTTCGCCGAGCCCCGGAACGACGACCGGGTGAGCAGCCGCGGCCATTAGCGGCATGTTTCCCTCCGGCTCAGCGGATCGGCATCGCGTAGATGAGGCCGCCCTTCGTCCACAGATTGTTGTAGCCCCGCTCCAGTTTCAGCGGCGAGCCGAGCCCGAGATGCTTGTCGAAAATCTCGCCGTAATTGCCGACCAGCTTGATTGCGTTGTAGGCCCACTTCTCGTCGAGATTCAGCGCCTTACCCATGCCGGGGGTCGCGCCCAGCATTCGCTTGATGTCGGGCGAGTCGCTCTTCGCCATCTCGTCGACATTCTGCTGCGTGATGCCCTTTTCTTCAGCCTCCATCATCGCGTAGACCACCCAATCGACAATGTCGTGCCACTCCTCGTCTCCGTGCCGCACAACCGGGGCCAGCGGCTCCTTCGAGATGCGCTCGGTCAAGACAACGTAATCGTCGGGGTTGGGCGCGCGCCCGATCCGCTGCGCCGCCAAGGCCGAGGAGTCGCCGGTCATCACGTCGCAGCGCCCGGAGAAGAACGCGGCATACACCTCGTCGATCTTCTCGATGACGACCGGCTTGAACTCCATCTTGTTGCCGCGGAAGTAGTCGGCGAGGTTGAGCTCGGTCGTCGTGCCGGGCTGGACGCAGATCGTCGCCCCGTTCAGCTCCTTCGCGGTTTTGACGCCCAGCTTCTTCGGCACCATGAACCCCTGGCCGTCATAGAACACGACCGGGCCGAAATTGAGCCCGAGCTGCGTGTCGCGCGACAAGGTCCAGGTCGTGTTGTTCGACAGGATGTCGACCTCGCCCGATTGCAGCGCGGTGAAGCGCTGCTGCGCGGTCAAAGGCACGTATTTGACCTTGTCGGGCTCCCCGAAGATCGATGCGGAGATCGCGCGGCAGACATCGACGTCGAAGCCGGTGTATTTCCCCTGATTATCGGGCTGCGCGAAGCCCGGGACGCCGGTCGGAACGCCGCAGCTCAGCGCTCCGCCCTGCTTCACCTTGTCGAGCGTCGGCCCGGCGTCGGCTGGCAGGGCAAAACCGAGCCCGACGGCGGATCCGAGCGCAAGTGCCGCACCGACCCATTTTGCTGGCATTCCCGAGCCCCCTGCTTCATGCCGCGCCAAAAAACGGCAGCGCGCGCTTGCGATTGATTGTCACAACGCTAGCACAGGCGCAGCGCGGCCAGCAACGCAACCCGCCCTGCAAGCAGCGGGCCGCCCCCATGAATGCATTCAAAGGACCCCTCTCTCGCCCTTCAGGGCGGAGCGGGAGATCTCCGCGCCCGCTTCACTCTGTTCTCTCAGGCGGTGGGGCGGATTTCGGCGCTGTACCGCTCGACCGCGCGAGTCAAATCGTTGGCGGCGGGCCCCGCCCCTGCGATGCCGCGCGACAGGCTTGGAATGACCCGCTCGTAATGCCGCGCGAAGTCGCGCCGCACATCGGCGATCGTCGCGCCTTGCGCGCCGATGCCGGGCACCAGCAACAAGGAACGCGGCAACCGGTCGGCGAGGGCGCCGGCTTCCGCTCCTTGCGTCGCCCCGAGCACGACGCCAATAGAACCGATCCCGGCCGGTCCCTCCGCGGCATTGAGCGCCGTGATCTCGTCGGCGAGTTGTTCGGCCACCGAGCGACCGTCCGATACCCTTGCCTGCTGCAGCTCCGACCCTTCGGGGTTCGACGACCGCACCAGCACAAAGAGACCGGCGCCCTCGCGCCGCGCGATCTCGAAGATCGGCGCCAGCGACCGCAGCCCGAGATAGGGGCTCAGCGTCATCGCATCCGCCCCAAATGGGCTGCCGGGCCCGAGAAACGCCTCGCCATAGGCCGCCGCCGTCGAGCCGATATCGCCGCGCTTGGCATCGATGATGACGAGGGTGCCGTGGCGATGCACCGTGGCGACCGTCTCCCGCAATACCTCCATCCCGGCCGGCCCGTGCCGCTCGAAGAACGCCGTCTGTGGCTTCATTGACGCGACGAGCGGCGCGCAGGCCTCGACGAGGCGCTTGCAGAAGGCGCGCAACCCCGCGACATCGTCCGTCAGCCTCCATCCCTTCAGCGCTTCGGGCGACGGGTCAATGCCGACGCAGAGCGGCGAGCGCTCGTGCGCCAGCGCGGCAAACCTCTGCTGAAACGGCCCGATCATGTCGCCCGTCCTATAACAGACCGCGCTACTTAGCGATACGCGTGCGCGAGGATCGCATGGATCGCGAAATTGCCCATCGGGATATCGTGTTTCCAGAGCCTGAGCGTCGAACTCGCTCCAAACCGCCGCTCTGGCATCTTCTCGCTGTTACAATTATTGTCTTGACAATCCGGATAACTTATGCTAGGAAGGCGCAACATCGAGCAATCCGGATTGGATAGCCATCTTTGCCGGCAAGAGCGCTGGCGCAACGTGCGGGATTTCGCAAGGCTCGCCGGGCCGGAAACCGCCCACCGACAAGCAAAGCTGCCGGAGACGCCGTTCAGAACGTCTCGACCCAGGGACGCAGCTCGATCTCCCACGACCAGGCGGTGCGGGCCTGGCGATATAAATAGAAATAGCTGTCGGCGATCGCGTCGGGATCGAGTAGCGCATCGGGGCCGCGGTTCGCGCCGCGCGGGTCGCCCGCCCGGCCGATGCCGCCATCGATGACGATGTGCCCGACATGGATATTCTGCGGCTGCAGTTCGCGCGCCAGGCTCTGCGCGAGGCCGCGCAAGGCGAACTTGCCCATCGCAAAGGAGGACGAGCGGGCATAGCCTTTGACGCTCGCGCTGGCGCCGGTGAACAGGATCGTCCCGTGGCCCTGCTTCAGCATGCGGCGCGCTGCCGCTTGCGCCACGAGAAAGCCGCCGAACGCGGTCACCCGGATCGCTTGTTCGACCGCCGCCGGATCGAGCTCGATGACCGGCCCGCGGGCCCGGCCGCTCGGGTTATAGACGACCAGATCGAGCCGGTCGCCGCCGCGATCGATTTCCGCGAAGAGGCGATCGACGTCCTCTGCGCTACTGGCGTCGCAGGCGATCGCTTGCGCGCCGGTCTCGCCGGCTAAGGCTGTGAGCTTCTGCGTGTCGCGCGCCGCCAGCACGACATCCATTCCCTCCTGGGCGGCGCGGCGCCCCAGTGACGCGCTGAGCCCCGCCCCGGCCCCGACGATCAATGCCCGTTCGCGTCCCGCCATGGCAGCTCCTCCCGTCAGATGGGCCGCCGTTATCGCGCGGAATTAAAGTCGAATGCCAGCTTGAAACGCGGCAACAGCGGGCGGTTTGCCGGTCGAGGAGGTGAACCCGGCCGGAGTTGAAGCGGCCGTTCCCGATTTCCCGGCCCGAAGGCGGTTTGACCACTTCGGCATCGAATTTCAGCGGGTTGCCGGGGAGCGGAAAAGCGAGCGCCGATCATTTGACAGGTTAACTAAGCTGTTGTTGATCGATGAAGACTTATGAAGAATAAATCCTAGTTAATATTTTCTAAATACGTAGAGACAGATTTGCTCGACAATTGTCTAATCTGTGCCTGACTTGGGCGGGTTGCGGCATTTTATACGCCGCAGGGTTGACAGGGTCCGAACTAGCTGGCTAGAGTTGGTTTGCATTTCCTCCGTCCCACCCGGACGCGCAAGATCCGGGACGACGTCTACCCGCAACAGTTCTTTCCGTCCTCTTAGAGACGGCGCGCACCGTGGGTCCGCCGCGCTGTGTGATGTGCAACTGCAAGGAGACGCACGCGGATGAGAATGCAACGAGCCCTTGGGGTATCCCTTGCCGCTCTCGTCGTGTCGGCCGGAGCCCTGAGCAATACCGCCGATGCGGCCGGCCCGCGCGATGGCGCGGCGGCCCGCGGGAGCGCCGGTTTCGGGGCGCCCGATCAATACATCGCCCCACCGGTACGCTACCAACCTCCAGCCTTCCAGGTCGTCGGGCCTCGGCACGTCGGCCGGGCATCCTGGTACGGAAACTGGCATGTCGGCCGGCGAACCGCGACGGGTGAGCGTCTCGACACCGCGCACGCGACCGCCGCGCATCGCACCCTGCCGCTCTATTCTCTCGTGAAGGTGACCAATCTGAAGAATGGCCGCTCGGTCGTCGTCACCATCAACGACCGAGGCCCGGTCAGCCCGCGGCTGGCGATCGACCTCTCGCCGCGGGCGGCCGATGAGCTCTCGATGCGGCACGACGGCGTCGTGCCGGTCGCGATCGAGCAGGTCGCCGTCGCGCGTCCAACCCACTAGGCAGTCATCGTTGCCCCCGGCCGCCGCTGCTTGCCGCAGTGGCGGCCGGTGTCGTTTCGAACCTGCGGTTTCCTAAATTGTCGCCTTTTTGCCACTGTGGCTCAAAGGGCACAGAAGCGGTAAAACGCCAGCCTTCTCCGCCGGTTCGATTGACTTCAAATCCGCCCTTGATTGTATTCTTCCAACGTGCGCTGTGCGCTGACTGTATCCGATCGATAAGCAGAAAGTAGTCGAGGTACCCTCAACTTTCTGGTTTACCGGTCGGGCAAAGATCGGCGTGCTCGTGCGGCGTCTGTGGCGTTGGCCGGCGGCGAGTGGCATGGGGGCCATTTCCTGCAGTGATGCGGCCTCGACGAGTGGGGGAACTGTGCACGAACGGTCCGACAAGACAAACGTGGTACCCTTTCCGTTGCGGGTCCGGAGCGGCAAATCCGCCGATACGGCAAGTGGGTCGGGGCCCGGTCAGTACGAATTCAGTAAGCGCGAACTGGATGCGCTGTGCCGCTGGTTTTCGGCGATGAAGTACGCCTTCCCCGGCACCGAAGGCGTCATGATCGTCAGCCATCAGCAGAGCTATTCCGCGGTCGGTCTCTACAATCCTGCGGGCGGCGCTCCGAACTGTCTGATCGCGAAGCACGAGGTTGGCGGCGCCACCCGTTTCTTCTGGTCGACCGAGGGCGATCCGCCGCGGGTGATCAACGATCTGTCGGAAATCACCGACGCGCATATCCGCGCGATCCAGCCGCCGCGCAACGAGAAAGGCTGGCTCGATCCCACCGGGTGGATGGGAGTCTACTCCACTAGGCTGATTGCGACAGCCGTACAAGTGGTTTGACTACCTCGGGGTGAACCGGCAGGCTAGCCTTGCTGCAACCGGCGGGCGCGGAGCAAGGCCGTTCCTATCGCAGGGGTGCAGCGCAGGGGAAATCACGAGCGAGCAGCGCCGATGCCTTCGGTGTGCAGGGGCGATGGGGCGGCCTCGTGCGGCACATTGCGCGGTAACACCGCCTTGGTGACGTGACCGGGCAATCTCGTTCAATCAGGGGCTTGCGGATGAAAGCGGTCGCGGCAATCGGGCTGCTCGCCGGCATCATGCTTGCCGGCTGCTCAGAGCTGCCGACCGCCGGACCGACTGCCAGCGACGTCAAGCACCAGGAGATCGAAGGCAGTCAGGTCCGCTTCGACCTCGTCGATATCGACGACGGCGTCGTGGCTGCGTTGCTGGCGTCGCGTCCCGAAAGCTTCCATGCGCGCTTCAAGAAATACGACAAGCCGCCGCAGCCGAGGATCGGGGTCGGCGACAGCGTCGTCGTGTCGATCTGGGAGGCTGCGGGCGGGGGTTTGTTCGGCACCTCACCAACCGATCACGTCTCGGCCGGCTCGCGCAGCGTCACCATTCCGGAGCAACTGGTCGCGCAGGATGGGGCCATCAGTGTCCCGTTTGCCGAGCGGGTGCCGGCCGCCGGACGCCTGCCGGTCGAGGTCCAGAAAACCATCGAGCGGCGTCTGGCGGAAAAGGCGATCGAGCCGCAGGTCATCGTCACAGACACCAGGAGCATTACCAACAGCGTAACAGTGACGGGTGAAGTCGTCGCCGGCGCGCGGGTGCCGTTGTCTTTGAAGGGCGATCGCCTGCTTGATCTGATCGCCGCCGCCGGCGGCGCCAGAGCGCCGGTTTACGAGACCTTCGTGCGCTTGTCGCGCGACGGCGTCACCGCGACGATCCCGATGGAAACGCTGGTCGCCGATCCGGCTGAAAACATCTACGCCTATCCCGGCGACGTGCTGACGCTGGTTCGGATACCGCAATCCTTCACCGCGTTCGGCGCGACGGGCGCCAACACGCAGGTCTATTTCACCGCGGAACGGATGACCTTGGTCGAGGCGCTCGCCAAGGCCGGCGGGTTGCAGGACACGCGCTCGGATCCGGCCGGCGTTTTCCTGTTCCGGTTCGAACCGCCGGGGATCGTCAAGGCGCTCGCGCGGCCGGAGCTCGCAACCGGGCCGGAAGGAAGCTCGCCGGTGGTCTATCGCCTCGATTTGAGCGACGCGAAATCGTACTTTCTGGCCCAGCGTTTCGCGATCCGCGACAAGGACATCATCTACGTCGCCAATGCCGATTTGAACGAACTGCAGAAATTCTTCTCGTTGCTGAACACGCTGACGGGACCGGTCATTACCGGCATCGTCGTGAGGAACGCCGTGCCATAGCCCGCTCATCGGCGGGCTGCGCTCGCGAATGATCTTCCTCGACCTATCGCGCCTGTTGTCGCGCGCCGGGCGCGAAACGCCAACCGGCATAGATCGCGTCGAACTCGCCTATGCCGAGCATCTGATCGCCAACGACGCTTCGGCGCTGTTTGCCGCGGTCACTCCTTTCGGCGGTCTCGGTCTGGTGCCGCGCCAAACGGCGGAGGTGTTCGTCGCTGCGCTTGCTGCGACCTGGCGCGGCGGCACATCTGCCGCGGATCTAGCGGCGGTGCGCCGCCTGGGATGGCGGGCCCGCTTCGCCGCCTCGATCTCCGGTGAGCGCCGCCTGGTCGCGGCGCTGCGGCAGAGCCGCGAACCGCCGGTCTACCTGTTGGTATCGCATCATCACCTCGAGAAACCCGCGATCGTCGCTCGCCTGAAAGCGCGTACCGCCGCGCGCTTCGTCTGCCTGATCCACGATTTGATCCCGATCGAATATCCCGAATATGCCAAGCCCGGTCAGGCGGAGAACCATCGCCGGCGCATCGAGACTGCAACCCGCTTCGCCGACGCGCTGATCGTCAATTCCAAAGTCACGCGCGACGCGCTGCTGCCGTACATCGAGCTTCCAGGCCGCTCGCCGCCGGTCCTCGTCGCGCCGCTCGGCCTCGATCTGCCGCCAGAACCGAACCACGCAACGCCGCCTTTGGAGCGGCCGTATTTTGTCTGCATCGGCACGATCGAGGCCAAGAAGAACCACCTGTTGCTGCTCAATGTCTGGCGCCGGCTCGCGGCCGAACTCGGCTCGGCGGTGCCGCTCCTCGTGCTGATCGGGCAGCGTGGCTGGGAGACGGAAAATGTCGTCGACATGCTCGACCGCTGCCCGGCATTGCGTGGCACAGTCATCGAACACAACACGCTGCCGGATGCGGAGATGGTGCGGCTCCTGAAAGACGCCCGCGCGCTGCTGCTGCCGTCTTTCGCGGAGGGTTTTGGCTTTCCGATCATTGAAGCGTTCAGCATCGGTGTGCCGGCCTTGTGCAGCGATATTCCGGCGTCGCGCGAGACCGGCGGCGCGATCCCCGAATATCTCGACCCGCTCGACGGTCCGGGTTGGCGCGCCGCGATCCTCGATTACGCCGCCCCGAACTCGGCGCGCCGCGCGGCGCAACTCGAGCGGCTCGCCGGCTGGCAGCCGCCACGCTGGCAGGATCACTTCGCCAGCGTCGACCGCTTCATCGCCGAAACCGCGGCGGCCGACCGGAAATAGGCCGAGGCGCTAGCGGGTCGGCAGCAGGGTTCGGCCGAGATGGCGGGCGACCCCGGCCAGATCCGCAGGCTCGGCAGCGGCCGCCTGCGCCTCCTCGTGCAGGATGGCGACCGCCTGCTGCACCTGTTCCTCGCTGTGCTCGGAGGTCAGGAAAAATCGCAGCCGCGCCGCTCGTTCCGGCACCGCGGGGTAAAGGATCGGCTGCACGTTGATGCCGCGCCGGAACAGCGCCTGCGCCAGCCGGGCGGCGCGGATCGAGCTGCCGGTGATGATCGGCACGATCGCCGCGCCGATCGAGCCGCCGGTATCGAGACCGGCCTCGCGGGCCAGGCGCAGGAACAGCGCGGCGCGCTCGTTGAGCCGCCGCACGCGCTCCGGCTCGCCTTCGAGAATGCCGAGCGCCGCTAAGGCCGCCGCCGTGGAGGACGGCGGCATGCCCACCGAGAACACGAAACCCGGCGCGGTGCGCTTCAGGTAATCGATCAAGTCCTTGCGTCCGGCGATGTAGCCGCCGCATGAAACGAGGCTCTTGCTCAGCGTCCCCATCCAGATGTCGACCTCGCCTGGGTCGATGCCGGCATGTTCGGCAGAGCCGAAGCCGCGCCGCCCGAGCACGCCTAAGGCGTGCGCCTCGTCGACCATCAGCCAGGCGCGATGCCGCCGCGCGACCGCGACAAAGGCCGCGAGATCGGGCACATCGCCATCCATGCTGTAGTGCCCCTCGATGACGAGCAGCGCATGGCCGTGCCGTGGCCGCGCCTCGGCCAGCACTTTGTCGGCTGCATCCGGGTCGAGATGGCGAAACGAGACGCGGCGCGCGCCCGACAATATCGCGCCCTGCACGATGCTGTTGTGAATGAGCGCGTCGTGCACGATGACGTCGTTGCGGCCGAGCAGATGCCCAATGACGGTGACGTTCGTTGCATGGCCGCTGACCAGCACGACGCTGTCCTCGGCGCCGTGGACTCGCGCCAGCGCCTCTTCCAGGTCGCGGTGCACCGGGCGCTCGCCGGAGACCATGCGGCTCGCCGAGACCGATGTGCCGTAACGGTCGATCGCGGCCTTCGCCGCGGCGGCGATGCGCGGATCGCCATTGACGCCGATGTAATTGTAGGAGGCGAAGTTGAGATAGGAGCGGTTGCCGATCATCGTCTCGGCGCCGGCGATCGCCTCATGCACGCGAAAGAACGGGTCGGCAATCTCGAGATATTCGGCCGCCTGCTCGATCAGCCGGATTTCCCGGTAGCTTTCCAGTTCGCGCACATCGAGCCGGCCCGATCCGCCATGCGTGGGAGCCGGGTCCGCGGCCGGCGTCGGCGACGGCGCGCGCGACGCCACCGAGGCGAGCTTTTGCAGCAGCCGCGCCTTCGCGTCTGCCGACAGCCCGAACAGATTTCCGCCGCCCGCCATGGATTATTTCGCCATGACTTATTCCGCGGCGGCCGAGTCGAGCTCGGTCGCGTCCGGCAATATCGCGCCGGCTGACGTCGGGTCGGTTTCGTCCTCCGCCGCCCCCTCATACCGCTCGACCACCCTGAGCAGCTCGCGCGCCTGCGGCCGGGCAGACAAGGCGCCGGCGAGTCGCTTGGCAATCGATGCAACGCTCGTACCCTCGGCGAGCGACATCAGCGGCAGGTCGATGTGCAGCCGGGTTTCGAGCGCCAAACGCAGCTCCACCGCCATCAGCGAGTCCATGCCGATTTCGGAGAGCGGCCGCAGCGGGTCGAGACCGACGGGAGGCAGCCGCAGGATGCCGGCAGCCTCTTCCGCGACGACGGTCTTGAGCAGCTCCAGCCGCTCCTCCGCATCGGCGCTCATGAGGCGCTCGATGAGAGAATCATCTCGGGCCGTCGATGCGCCGTCGCTTTGCACGTCGGCGAACAGCGGCGCCGCGACGATCGGCAGAAAACGGCGCGCCTCGCTCCAATTGGTGTCGGCGAACCCGACCGCGGCGAGCCCGCTCGCCGCGAGCGCCGGCAGTCCGGACAGAGCCTCGGCGGCCGGTATCGGCTTGGCGCCGAGCCGCCGCGCCAGCGTATCGCGCACCTCGCCCCGCTCGGCGAGGTATCCAGCATCCTCGATCGGCCCCCAGGCGATCGCCAACGCCGGCTTCCCCTCGGCTCGCCGGCGCCGCGCGAGTGCCTCGATAGCGAGATTGGCGGCGACATAAGCCCCCTGCCCCGGCGCGCCGAGCAATGTCGTCGCCGACGAGAACAGCAGGAACAGCTCGATCGGATCGTCGCGCGTCAGGCGGTCGAGCGCGAGCGCGCCGCCGAGCTTCGGCCGCAACACCGCGCTCGCATCCGCACCGTCGAGTTCGCCGGCGAGCCCATCGGCGACGACGGAGGCGGCATGCACGACGCCGCGCAGCGGCCGCGGGCCCTTGCGGATGGCGTCGAGCACGGCCGATAGCGACACCGGATCGGCGGCATCGCCCGCATGCACCGTCACCTCGGCGCCGAGAGCGCGCAGTTCGGCGACACGATCAGCGGCCCCCGGCGTGTCGACGCCGCGCCGGCCAAGCAGCGCGATCGCGCCGGCGCCGTGTTCGCCGAGCCAGCGCGCGGCGGCGAAACCAAAACCGGAGAGCCCGCCGGTCACCAGATAAGTACCGTCCTCGCGCAAGGCGAACTCGATGCGCGGCGGCAATCGCACGCCGGTGTCCCCGGCCGGCGTCAGCACGATCTTGCCGATATGGCCGGAGGCCTGCATGAGCCGGAACGCGTCCTCGACCGCGCCAAAGTGAAAAACACGGTGCGCCAAGGGTCGGATCGCGCCCGAGGCCAGCGCCTCGGAGACCTCCTGCAGCAATTCCCGCGCGATGTCGGGCCGCTGCACCGGCAATTGATCGACGTCGATCGCGAAGTAGGAAATATTTTGTCGGAGCGGCCGCAGGTGGATGCGGCTGTTCAGGTAGAAATCGCGCTTGCCGAGTTCGAGAAACCGTCCGAACGGCTTCAACACGCCGAGGCTCTGTTCCATCGCCTCGCCGCTGAGCGAGTTCAGTACGACATCGACGCCCTTGCCGTCGGTGATCGCGCGCACGGCGTCGGCGACGCCGAGATCGCGCGAGTCGAGAACATGGTCGGCGCCGGCCAGGCGCAAAAATGCCCGTTTGATCTCGGACCCGGCCGTCGCGATGACGATCGCGCCGCGATGCTTGGCGTACTGGATTGCCGCCAGGCCGACACCACCTGCCGCGGCATGAATCAGGACATGTTCGCCGGCGCGAAGCTTCGCCAGCGTGCCGAGCGCATAGATCGCCGTGATGAAGGCGACCGGCACCGTTGCCGCCGCGGCGACGCTCATCTCCGGCGGTATGCGCATGACCGCGTGGGCTGCGGTGACGACTTGCGAGCCGAGCGATGCCGGCGCCAAGGCCGCGACCCGATCGCCGACCGCCAGCTCTTCGACCCCGGGTCCGACCGCGCGGACGACGCCGGCGCATTCGAGCCCAAAGGTCGGGCCGGCGAAGCCGTCGATCAGCGCCTCTTCGGGCAACAGACCCATCGCCCACATGATGTCGCGGAAATTGAGTCCGGCCGCCTGTACCTCGATCGCCACCTCGCCTGGCCCGACCGCGCGCTTCGGCAGGGCCGTCCAGCTCAGCGCGTCGAGCCCGCCGGGGCGCTCGCTGGTCAGCGCGACTGGGTCCGCCGCGTCAGCCCAGCACGGGGGAAGCCCGCGGCGCAGCCGCAGGACATGCCGCCCCGTAGCGGTCCAGACGATTTCGGTATCCAGCGGTGACGCCGTCAGTTCGCTGAGCAATCGGTCGGCGAGTTCACCCGTACCAATCGTCGTCGGCAAATCCACAAGGCGCAGCGAGAGCCGCGGGATCTCGTTCAGAAGTACGCGGCCAAATCCCCATAGCGCCGCGCCGACCAGACCGACATCGGTGCCGCGCGTGTCCTGTTGCGCGCCGCGCGTGACGATCCACAGCGGAACCCCGCGTTCGGCAGCGGCCGCGGCGATCCTGGCCGTGAGCGGCAGCAACTCTGCCGCTTGCGCGACCGGATCGCCCTTCTCGCCAGCAAGGAACAGCGCGATCTGGGCTTGTTCCTGTGTCTCTGCCTCGCCGCTGGCGTCAGCAAAGCCGGCGGGATTGAGTTGAGTTACCCGATGTCCAGCCGCGGCCAGCCGGTCGGCGATCTCGCGATGCTGACCGCGCTGAGCGCCGATCAGCGTCAGCGACAATGCCGCGCTCGGTAAGGTGATCGCCAGCTCTTCGTGGGCCGGCGCGCGCCCCCAGAATAACGACCCGGGCCACGGCCCTGCGGCGATCTCGGCGTCGCCCGTCGCCGCGAACCCGGCCAGGGCCAGCTCGCGGCGCCACTCGTCGCGGCTGCGCAGCGGCGATGCCTCGCGGGCCGGTCGATCGGTGCGCCACCATCCGCGATAGCATCCGAACACCAGGTCCCAGAGCGGGTTCGGCTCGGGCTCGGCGGCCAGCAGCAACCCGCCCGGCGCCAGCTTTTCGCGCAGCCGGGAGAGAGCGTTGGCATCGATGTGCAGTCGCGCAAACGCCTGCAGCGAGAGGATCACATCGAAACGGCTGTCGCCGAGCTCGTCCTTGTCGTCCCTGGGAGACCAGCAACTTGCGCGGGCTCCCGCCTGCGCACTCAGCGAGAGACCAAGCCGGCTCGCCTGCTCCGGGTCGGTGTGGGTGGCCTCATAGACGAACGCCGCGCCCGATTGCGCCAGTTTTTCCAGGATCTGTCGGGTGACAGGCCCGCTGGCTCCGATTTCGAGCACTCGCAACGGCCGGCCGGCCGGCCAAGCCGCGGCAATCTCGGCCAGCGTCGTGCGAACGACGTCGATCACGGCCGCGCTCGCCGGAGAGGCCTGCAGCAGATGCTCGATCATCGGAACCGGCGATGGCCCAGGCTGCCGCAAGCCCTCGCGAAGAAGACCAGGCAGTTCCTCGGCCGCGGCTGCCGTCAGTGCCAGCTCGGCAACCAATTCGGGCGTTTCGGCGAGAAGCAGGCGCCAGATCTCGGCGAAATCCGGCAAATCGCTGTCGGCGTCGCCGGCCAGCTCCCAGCCGTTCTGCCGTTCGCGGGCGGTGCCGAACCGCTCCAGCAGGTGCAGCAGATAGTCGAACAGGGCGACGGCGTCGGGAACGATTGCGCCGGCATCAACCAGTTGATCAATCGTGAAGTTAGTACCGGGCACCGCGACCGTTGCGACCGTCCGGTAAGCGATCGACGCGATCATCGCGTCGAGCAACAGAGCGCGCTCGCCCGCGGCCTCGCCGGCGCTCTCCAGCTTGCCGGCCAGTCTCGCCGGTATCTCGCCGATGCGATCGAGGACGCTCGGCATCGGCGCATCCGCCACCGGGGCGGGGATCAGGTCGACCCGCAATGCGCGATCGTCGGGGGCGCAGCTGCGGTTCAGCTCGACCCTGCGGAACCAGCATTCGGAAAGCTCGGCGACGATCGCCCCGGCCTCGTCAAACAGCGCGATATCCGCCGATGCGGACCGGGTTCCGACCCGGGTTAAGTGCAACCTCGCGCGCCGAATGTCGCGACCGAACGGGGCCGCGAGCCTCACCCGCCCGAAGCGCCAGGGCAGAAAACCGATGTCGCGCAGCTCCGCGTCGCGCCCGGCGAGCAGCGCGAGAAAGGCCTGCAGCGCGCCATCCAACAGGGCCGGATGGATCAGATAACCATCGCTCGGCTCGCTGATCGCAGTCGGATCGAGGAAGGCCAGCGCCTCGTCAGGTCCGAAGACCTCGACCCGCGCGACGGTGCGAAAGCGAGGACCGTAATCGAGCCCGAGCCTGGCGGCGGTATCGTAAAGCTCGTCGGCTCCGATGATGCGCAGCGGCGATCCGCCTTCGAGCCTTACCGGCTCGGCAAGGTGTTCGCCGCCGCTGACGAGGCGCGCCACGGCATGCAGGGTCGGCGGCTCGGCCGACAGCCGCGGGCGGCTGCTCATTTCCCAATCGGTTCCGCCGGACCCGAGCACCGCGCGCACTTCGCGCGGATGTCCGGTATCGAACGGCAGCGGGCGGCGCAGTTCGACATCGGCGACTTCGAGCACCCGGGAAGCGGGGTGTTGGGCGCGCGCCGCGGCCAATGCCATTTCGAGGACGCCGGCGGCGGGCATTACCGGCACACCCTCGATCGCATGATCGGCGAGCCAGGGCAACACCGCGGGATCAAGGTGGTTCAGCCAGAAAGCGACCGGCCCGGGTTGCCGGAAGCCGAGCAGCGGATGCTCGAACGGCGGAGCGGCCAGCGCGACGTCTTCAACCGTTTGATCGAACCAGAACCGCTCGCGCTGCCACGGATAAAGCGGCAGTCCGCGCGGGTCGGCGGACCCGTCGAACCGAGCCGCACCGGTCATGTCGTAACCCGCCACATGGCATTGCGCCGCGATCGTTGGAAACGGGTCTTCTTTCGGGTGCCTGCGGCTCAGCGTTGCCAACACCCGGCCTTGGCTGTCCGCCGCATGCAGCGCGTCATGCAGATAGGCCTGCAATACCGGGTGCGGGCCGATCTCGACAAAGATCCGGAAGCCCTGCGTGACCAGTGCTGCGGTCGCTTCGGTGAAGCGCACCGGCGAGCGGATATTCCGCCACCAATACTCGGCGTCGAGCTCGCCCGCCCCGACCGCCTCGCCGGTGACGGTGGACAGCAGCGTCGCATCCGGTGCGCGCGACGCGAGACCGGCGAGATCCGCGCGCAGGCCGTCGCGGATCGGATCCATCGCGGCGGAGTGAAATGCGAAATCGAGATCGAGCGCGCGAAACGCGACGCCGCGCCGGCGCGCTTCAGCGGCCAATTGATCGATGGCCGCGGCGGGACCGGACACGGTCACGGCATGCGCCGCGTTGATGGCCCCGACTTCGAGCGGGCTGCCGATCTCGTCGAGCAGCGCACGCGCCGCTTCGGCGCCGAGCGCGAGCGCGGCCATGCGGCCGTCGCCACGCGTCCGCTCTTGGTTGCGGCTGCGCGCGACGACGACGCGCGCCGCATCGGCCAGGGAGAGCGCGCCGGCAGCCCAGGCAGCAGCGATTTCGCCAACGCTGTGGCCGACGTTCCCGGCTGCCTCGACCCCGAGATCGCGCAGCACCGTCACGATGCCGATTTGGATCGCGAACAGCAGCGGCTGCGCGATATCCGCGCGCACCAATCGGTCCGCCCCGACACCGCGCTCGATCAACTCGGCTACCGACCAGCCGAGACCCGATCGCAATGCGGCATCGGCGTTGCCGATGGCGTCACGGAATGCGGCGTTGGCGCAATAGGCGCCGCTGGCCATCCCTGGCCATTGCGCGCCGTTGCCGGAGAACACGAACGCAAGCTTACCCTCGCGCAATGCGCTGCCGGAGACCACGGCGCGCTCTTCTCCGGCAACGAAATCGCCGAGCGCAGCAACCATCTCGGCTCGATCGGCGCCGAGCACAACAAGCCGCTGCGGATGGTGATCGCGGCAGCGGGCGGCCGCCCGCACCAGCATCGGCACGCGCTCGGCAGATGTTGCCGCGAGCGTCTCCTGCCAACCTCGCGCCAATTCGCGCAGCGAGGTCTCGGTCCTCGCCGACACGATCAGCGGAAGCATGGATTCCGCCGCCGCCTTGCCGTTCGCCGACTTCCGCGGCGGCACCGCCAACACAGCGTGAGCGTTGGTGCCGCCAAAGCCGAAGGAATTAAGGCCGGCGCACACTCCTCTCTCGATGGGCTCGGCGCGGTCCACAACACGCAGGTTCAACCGATCGAACGGGATCTTCGGGTTCGGCGTCTCGCAATGCAGGCTCGGCGGCAAGGTGCCGCGCTCGAGCGCCAGAGCCGTCTTCAGCAACCCGGCCATTCCCGAGGCGGCTTCGAGATGGCCGATATTCGTCTTCACCGAGCCGATCGCCAGCGGATCTCGCCGCAGCTGGCCTAGCGCATGCCCGACCGCGGCGGCTTCGACCGGGTCGCCGGCCGGGGTGCCCGTGCCGTGCATTTCGAAAAATGCGAGATCGTCCGGGGCGATGCCGGCCCGTTGGCACACCGAGCGGATCAGCGCGCCCTGCGCCCCCTCGCTCGGCATCGACAGGCCGATCGTATGCCCATCCGAGTTGACTCCGGTGCCACGGATCACGGCGCGAACGGGGTTGCGATCCGCCAATGCCTGGGCGAGCGGCTTCAGCAGGACGACACCCCCGCCCTCGCCGCGCACATAACCATCGGCCCGCGCATCGAAGGCAAAGCAGCGGCCCTGCTTCGACAGCATCGAGGCACGGGAGAAGCCGATAAACGGGTAGGGAGCCAGCAGCAGATTGATGCCGCCGACGATCGCAGTGGCGATGCGCCCTTCGCGCAACGCATCGCACGCCTCGTTCAACGCGACCAGCGAGGAAGAGCACGCGGTGTCGATCGTGAGGCTCGGCCCGTGCAGGTCGAACACATAGGAAATGCGGTTGGCGAGGATGCTCAGCGTCCCGCCGGTCATGAAGTAGGAGTCACCTGACGCCGGGTCGCCAAAGTGCAGGTCGCGGTAATCCGTCGTGGCTCCGCCGATATAGACGCCGGTCGCGCTGCCCGCGATCTTGCCGGCCGGTACGCCGGCATCCTCGAGCGCGTGCCAGACGAGTTCGAGGAGCAATCGCTGCTGCGGGTCCATCTGCGCCGCTTCGCGCGGCGAGATCCCGAAGAACGCCGGCTCGAACAAATCGACATCGGTCAACAGCCCGGCCGACCAAGTGTAGCTTTTGCCGCGTTCCTCCTGGTTTGGATGGTAGTAGAAGCGGGTGGACCACCGCCGTTCGTCGATCTCGGAAACTGCGTCGGTGCCGGAGACGAGCAGCTGCCAGAACGCCTCCAGACTGGGCGCGCCCGGAAATCGGCAAGAGGCGCCGACAATCGCGATCAACTCGTCACTCATAGCGTTGAGGCAAATCCGCTTTCCGTGTTGAGAGATCTGCGTGACGGCTGGCCGGGCGGCGGCACCTTCATTACACATTCAAGACGCAAAGGCCAGTTTTGCGGTTGAGACGCGAGGTTGAGAGGGACGGGCGCCGATGCGCGTCCCGCAACGCAGCGGCGAAGTGCGCTTTTCAGAAATATCGCCGCAGATTGGCGCGAATGCGGTCGAGCACCGCGACCTCGCGCTGCGGCGGCGCGAAGGTCTCGCCGGTGATCGTCTCGAACGCGTTGATATAAACCCGCGCCGTCTCGGTGATGACTTCACGTGGGATCAGCGGGATCGGATCGCGGTAGGGATCGCACCGCGCTGCGACCCAGCGGCGCAGGAAATCCTTGTCGAAGCTATCGGGTGGCTCGCCGGCGGCGAAGCGCTGCGGATAGGTTTCGGCAAACCAGTAGCGGCTGCTGTCTGGCGTGTGGATCTCGTCGGCCAGCACGATGTTCCGGTCGCGGTCGAGGCCGAATTCGTACTTTGTATCGACGAGAATCAAGCCGCGCGCCGCCGCGATGTCGCGCCCCCGCGCGAACAGGGCGAAGGCCCGTGCAGAGACCTCCTGCCATTGCACTGCGGTCAGCAGGCCTCGCCCGAGGATTTCCTCGGCGGTGATCGGCTCGTCATGCTCGCCGTCGCGCGCTTTGGTGGTCGGGGTGAGGATCGCCTGCGGAAGTTTTTCGTTCTCGTGTAGCCCGTCGGGAAAACGGATTCCGTAGATCTCGCGCTTCCCCGCCTTGTACATCGACCAGATCGAGGTCGCGGTGGTGCCGGCAAGATAATCGCGCACGACCACCTCGACCGGCAGGATGTCGAGCCGGCGGCACACCAGCACATTGGGGTCGGGGTATTCAATGACGTGGTTAGGGCAGAGATCGGTCGTGCGCTCGAACCAGAATCGCGCGGTCTGCGTCAGCACCTGCCCCTTGAGCGGGATCGCCGCGATGTTGCGGTCGAAGGCGCTGAGCCGGTCGGTCGCAATGATGATGCGCCGAGGACCATTGGGGCCGTCCAGCAGGTCGTAATTGTCGCGCACCTTGCCGCGGTAATGGTTCGGCAATTCCGGGATCGTCGCGTCGTCGAGCACGAAATCCTGATAGCGGGTGAGGGTGTCCGGATCGACCATGGCGGGAGCCTCTGCGGGGCCAGCGCCGTCCTTGATAGGACGAGCCTTGCGGCCGCGCAACACGCCGTCATTGAGGTGCAGCCGTCAGCGCGGTGCGGCAGCGGCCGGCCCAATTCGAGCCGGCCGCTTCTCACGGGGCCTTTCGGGGGGATCCGGCGCCTAGACGCCCCTTCGCTGTCGCCGATCAGCGATGGTGTCCGCCGCCTCCGCCGTGAAAGCCGCCGCCGTGAAAGCCGCCGCCGTGGAACCCACCACCTTGAAAGCCGCCGCCGTGAAAGCCGCCGCCGTGGAACCCACCACCTTGAAAGCCGCCGCCGTGAAAGCCGCCGCCGTGGAACCCACCACCATGAAAGCCGCCGCCGTGAAAGCCGCCATGGAAGCGGTGTCCGCCAAAGCCGAAGCCGTAGTAGGCGGCAGGATAGCCGTAGCCATATCCGTAATACGGATAGCCGTAACCGTACCCATCACCATAGGCGGGGCATCCATAGCCGTACCCGTAATACGGGTCGCAATACCCGTAGGCGCCGCCATAGTATGGATAGCCGTAATATTGTGCCTTGGCCGGCGCAGTGATGCCGGCGGTCGCGAGGATGCCGGCTGCGAGGAGGGAAGCAGCCAGCAATGGCTGCCGGAGCCAACCAAACCTGCTGAGATGGGACATCGGACTCTCCGCTCGGGGAAGTGTGAGTACCGTTTTATTATACGGTACCGTTTCGTTTCTATCCCCACCGGGTTGAGCGGTGAATGCACAATTTCGTGTAAATGGGTGATTGATCCGGGTGCCCTACTCGAGGATCACCGCGATTTCGCCCTCGGCGATCGGATCGCCCTCGGCAACAAGGATTTCGCGCACGATTCCGGCGCGCGGCGACAGGAGCGGAATTTCCATCTTCATCGATTCCAGGATGATCAGCGGGTCGTCCTCGCCGACCTCGTCGCCGACCGCGACCTCGATCTTCCACACCGAGCCGGCGATCTCGCTACGCACCCTGAGTTGGGCCATCGGCGCCTTCTCTCACAACAATTTGGCTCTCGCGATAATCTGGCCCGCATCAAACCGAGCGGGAGCGCCAGGGGCAACCCCGGCGTTTCCCCGATATGCTGACCGCCGCCGAACCGATCACCGTCACGATCTCGCACAAGCTCGGCCGCGACGGCGCCAAGCGCCGCATCGACGAGGGCCTCGGCTCGATCCGCGCCGAGATCGCGCCTTACGTCAAATCGCTCGACTACACCTGGCACGATTACAGCCTCGATTTCCGGGTCTCGGCGATGCTGCAGACGATCACCGGCCGCATCGAGGTCTACGACGATTTCGTCAGGATCGAGCTGGAATTGCCGCGGCTGTTGCACCTGCTCGCCAAGACGATCGCCGGTCAGATCGAACACCGCGGCGCCGCTCTCCTCGAAGGCCCGAAGGAGAAGGGCTAGCCGCGCTCCACCCTACCCTCCCCGCTTTCGCGGGGGAGGGTGTCCGAGGCGACGCTAGGGGCTCCTTGCTGTTACTTCGCGGCCGCGTTTTTTGTGGCGCGGGTGGCGGCGCTGGCGACCGCCTTCAGCGATGCGGTGACGATATCGCTGTCCATGCCGACACCGTACAAGGTGCCGCCAGCGCCATTTGGGCCATCATCGCCGCGGATCTGCACATAGGCGGCGGCCTGCGCGTCGGCGCCGGAGCTGACCGCGTCCTCGTGATAATCGAGGACGGTCAGCGCGAGCCCGCATTCGCGCCGCAGAGCATCGACGAAAGCGGCGATCGGCCCGTTGCCGACCCCTTCGATCTGCCGTTCCCGGCCGTCGATCTCGACCGTCGCGGCGATGCGCCGCTCGCCGGCCCGTGGCTCGGGCAAGATGCTGTAATCGACGAGCTTGATGCCGTGCCGGCCGAGATAGGTGTCCTCGAACAACTGCCAGATCGTCTCGCTGGTGATTTCCTTGCCGGTGCGGTCGGCGACCTCCTGCACGACGCGGCTGAACTCGATCTGCAAGCCGCGCGGCAGGTCGAGCCCGTGATCGGCCTTTAGCACATAGGCGACGCCGCCCTTGCCCGACTGGCTGTTGACCCGGATGACTGCCTCGTAGGTGCGGCCTAAATCCTTCGGGTCGATTGGCAGGTACGGTACCTCCCAGAGATCGTCATTGCGCTTCTTGAGCGCGTCGAAGCCCTTCTTGATCGCGTCCTGGTGCGAGCCGGAGAACGCCGTGAACACCAGTTCGCCGGCATAAGGATGGCGCGGGTGCACCGGCAATTGCGTGCAGTATTCCGAGGTGCGCACGACGTCGTCGATGTCGGTGACGACCAGCCCGGGATCGATCCCTTGGCTGAACAGGTTCAGCGCCAGCGTGACGACATCGACATTGCCGGTGCGCTCGCCATTGCCGAACAGCGTGCCCTCGACCCGCTCGGCGCCGGCCATGATGCCGAACTCGGTCGCCGCCACCGCGGTGCCGCGGTCGTTATGCGGATGCAGGCTCAGGATCAGGCTGTCGCGGTCGCGCACATGCCGCGCGAACCATTCGATCTGATCGGCATAGACATTGGCGGTCGCCATCTCGACCGTACCGGGCAGGTTGACGATCATCTTCCGGTCCGGCGTCGGCCGCCAGACACCCATCACTGCCTCGCAGATCTCGACCGCGAAATCGAGCTCAGTGCCGCTGAAGCTCTCCGGGGAGTACTGATAGATGATCTCGGTCTCCGGCATCGTCGCGGCGAGCTCGCGGATCTGCCGCGCGCCGGTCACCGCGATGTCGATGATGCCCGCCCGGTCGAGCCCGAACACGACGCGGCGCTGCAATTCGGAGGTCGAGTTGTAGAGATGCACGATCGCGCGCCTGGCGCCGCGGATCGCCTCGAAGGTCTTGTCGATCAATTCGGCGCGCGACTGGGTCAGGACCTGGATCGTCACGTCATCGGGGATCAGGTCCTCGTCGATGATCTCGCGCACGAAGGCCATGTCGGTTTCGGAGGCGGCGGGAAAGCCGACCTCGACCTCCTTGAAGCCGAGCTTCAGCAGCAGGTCGAACATGCGGCGCTTGCGCTCGGGCCCCATCGGCTCGATCAGCGCCTGGTTGCCGTCGCGCAGATCGACCGAGCACCAGGTGGGCGCCTTGGTGATCGGGCGCGCCGGCCATTGCCGGTCGGGCAAATTTATCGGCGGAAACGATCGGTATTTGTGGATCGGCATGACGGTCATAAGAAACTCCTGGGATCGGAGCGCGCCCCCTGGTCCTAGTCGGGGGCCGGCGCTCATGGCGGTATCGAGGCAGCTGGGTCGGCGGATTTACCCAGGCCGACCGGCGCTAAGTCGCAGCCGCTGAGACAAAATCCGGCTACGCGCCTTGCCGCACAAACACGACACCATCGGATCCATCGAAAATCACCAAAACGCGAAAAATTGTCCCCTTGGGGACGGACGAGCGGAGACCGGCGCCCTCAGGACGCCGTGAGAATAAGTCGCAGCTCGATGCGCGGTTTGGTCACCGTCGAGGGAAATACCAGCAAAAGGGCTGCCAAGTCAATCAAGGGTAGTGTCTCAGTTTGAATGTTTGTTCTTGCAAGCAAAAAGATGATGCTTGCTATCTTCCCCACCTCATTGCGGCGGCTTTCCTAGCGATTTCGGCTCGCCGGAGACATTTTCGCAGCGCGGGCCTTCCCGCCCCGGCTTCCGAGTTCTGCCGCTGCGGATTTGACCGAACCGCCGGTTTCCTCTTCCTCGCCGGTCGCGATGCGCATGACCTTGACGGACATGCCAATCACGTCAGCGGGGCGCTTCTGACCTTTAGGTCCGGTCGGAATAAGGGGGAACCTCGACTAACATTCCAATCAGTCGCAAGAGGGCTTGGTGTTCCGGCCCCGTCGTCTCAGCGTTGAGAAACGCTCCAAGCTCAATGTGAGAAAGGTGGGCGCCAGACGGCCCGTTTGCTTGGTGGATTACGAAAGCACGACCATCCTGTGGCTCTCGCCCCAGAAACCAGCAGTCCCCGTTGGGACTGCGATATAGCTCACGGCGGTCAGGCATGCGTAGTTCCCGTTGCTTTCCGCTAAAGCATATGGGAACGGACGGGTGGACGCGATAGCCGCGTCAAGAGCTGTTACACTGAAACTGAGACACTACCCAATCAAGGCCCTCAGGTGAGCGCCCAGCGCGCCGGTTGCAATCGCGGCGGCAGCACACCACACTTCCGACCCCCCGCCCCTGAAGGGACCGCCGCGATGGAAATGCAAGGCGAGCGCCGCATCCCCGCCCCGCGTCAGGCGGTCTGGGCGCGCCTCAACGACCCCGAGATCCTGAAGCAGTGCATCCCCGGTTGTCAGGAGGTCGAAAAGACCTCTGATACCGAGTTCACCGCCAAGGTCAGGGCCAAGGTCGGACCGGTATCGGCCAATTTCACGGGCAAGGTCATGCTTACCGATCTCAACCCGCCGCAGGGCTACACGATTTCCGGCGAGGGCCAGGGCGGGGTCGCCGGCTTCGCGAAGGGCAGCGCCAAAGTCGATCTCGACGAGGAGGGAAGCGAGACGGTGCTGCGCTACGCCGTCCAGGCGCAGGTCGGCGGCAAGCTGGCGCAGATCGGCTCGCGCCTGATCGACGGCACCGCGCGCAAGATGGCCGACGAGTTCTTCGGCAAATTCGTCGCGCTGATGACACCCGGCGAAACCGCCGCGGGCTGATCCACCAAGTCGAAAATCCCCTGCCGCTGAGGCACCTTGACCCAAGGGCGGCGGCGCACGAAACTCGCCTCGGCCGTTGCGCAAACAGCGTGCCAGTTCGTGATCAGGGAGGGTTCCATGCAGAAAACGGTGAGCCTCACCGTTAACGGCAAGCCGGCATCGGCAACGGTCGAAGGGCGCACCTTATTGGTGCAGCTGCTGCGGGAGCATCTCGGGCTGACCGGCACGCATGTCGGCTGCGACACCAGCCAGTGCGGCGCATGTGTCGTGCATGTCAACGGCGAGGCCGTCAAATCCTGCACCCTGCTCGCGGTCCAGGCCGAAGGGGCGAATGTCTTGACAATCGAAGGCGTCGCGAACGGCGACACGTTGCACCCGATGCAGGAAGCCTTCCGCAACAATCACGCGCTGCAATGCGGCTTCTGCACCCCCGGCATGGTCATGAGCGCGCTCGACCTCGTGAAGAACAACCCGAAGCCGACCGACAAAGAGATCCGCGAGTATCTCGAAGGCAATCTCTGCCGCTGCACCGGCTATCACAACATCGTGCTGGCGATCGCCGAGGGCGCGGCCGTCATGCGCGGCGAGGCGCCACCGGCCAATCCTCACGGGGTGGCCGCGGAGTAACGGCTATGGCAAATGGATCGATCGGCACGCCCGTCAGGAGGCGCGAGGATTACCGGTTTCTGACCGGACAGGGGACTTATACCGACGACATCAACCGGCCGGGCCAGCTCCACGCCTACATCCTGCGCAGCCCGCACGCCAACGCGCGCCTCAGCCGCATCGACACGAGCGGCGCAGCCTCGGCGCCGGGCGTCGTCGCAGTCTTCACCGGCCAGGACATGGCGAAAGAGAATATCGGCGGGCTGCCCTGCGGCTGGTTGATCAATTCGAAAGACGGCTCGCCGATGAAGGAGCCGCCGCATCCGGTGCTCGCCGTGGACCGCGTGCGCCATGTCGGCGACCCCGTCGCGGTCGTCATTGCCGAGAGTTACGGCCAGGCGAAGGACGCGGCCGAGAAGATCGGGGTCGATTACACGGTCGACCCGGCCGTCGTCGATCCCGTCGAGGCGCTGAAATCCGGCGCGCCGCAGGTGTGGCCGGAACAAGCGCCCGGTAACGTCTGCTACGACTGGCATTTGGGCGACGCCGCCGCGGTCGAGACCGCGATTGGCAAGGCCGCGAAGGTCGTCAAGCTCGACCTCGTCAACAACCGGCTCGTCGCGAATGCGATGGAGCCGCGCGCCGCGATCGGCGAATACGACCGCGCGACCGGCGAGCACATCCTCTACACGACCAGCCAGAACCCGCATGTGATCCGGCTGTTGATGGGCGCCTACGTCTTGCACATACCAGAGACCAAGTTGCGGGTCGTCGCCCCGGATGTCGGCGGTGGGTTTGGCTCGAAGATCTTCCATTATGCCGAGGAGGCGATCGTCACCTGGGCGGCCGGCAAGGTGCGGAAGCCGGTCAAATGGACCGCCGAACGCTCGGAAAGCTTTATGTCCGACGCGCATGGCCGCGACCATGTCACGCATGTCGAGCTCGCGCTCGACAAGGACGCGAAGTTCACCGCGCTCAAAGTGTCGACTGTCGCCAATATGGGCGCCTATCTGTCGACCTTCGCGACCTCCGTCCCAACCTATCTATACGGGACGTTGCTCGCCGGCACCTATACAACCCCGGCGATCTATGTCGAGACCAAAGCGGTCTTTACCAACACCGTGCCGGTGGATGCCTATCGCGGCGCCGGGCGGCCGGAGGCCACCTTTGTCGTCGAACGCATCGTCGATCTCGCCGCCGACGAGCTTGGCATTGACCCGGCCGAACTGCGGCGTCACAATTTCATCCCGGCCAATGCGTTCCCGTACCAGACTCCGGTCGCGCTGCAATACGACAGCGGCGATTACCAATCGACGCTGGAACTGGCGTTGCGGGCGGCCGGTTACAGCGAGTTCGAGGCGCGGCGTCAGGAAGCCGCGCGGCGCGGCAGACTGCGCGGCATCGGCCTCGCCACCTACATCGAGGCTTGCGGCATCGCGCCGTCGGCAGTCGTCGGCTCGCTGGGCGCGCGCGCGGGGCTGTTCGAGTCAGCCGCGGTGCGGGTGCATCCGACCGGCAGCGTCACGGTGCTGACCGGCTCGCACGCGCATGGCCAGGGGCACGAGACGACCTTCGCCCAGGTTGTCTCCGACCGTCTTGGCATCCCGATCGAGTCGATCGAGATCGTGCATGGCGACAGCGCCAAGATCCCCTACGGCATGGGCACCTACGGCTCGCGCTCGCTGGCGGTCGGCGGCACCGCGATCATCAAGGCGATGGACAAGGTCATCGCCAAGGGCCGCAAGATCGCCGCGCATCTGCTCGAAGCGTCCGAGGCCGATGTCGAATTCAAGGACGGCAAGTTCACCGTCGCCGGCACCGACCGCTCGAAGACGTTGGGCGAGGTCGCGCTGACGGCCTATGTACCGCACAACTTTCCGCATGACGAGCTGGAACCGGGGCTTGACGAGACCGCGTTCTACGACCCGAAGAACTTCACCTTCCCGTCGGGCGCGCACATCGCTGAAATCGAGATCGATCCCGATACCGGCCGGCTGGAGATCGTCAACTTCACCGCTTCGGACGATTTCGGCCGCATCATCAACCCGATGATCGTCGCGGGGCAGGTACATGGCGGTCTCGCGCAAGGGATCGGCCAGGCCGTGCTCGAAGGCTGCGTCTACGACAAACAGACGGGGCAGCTGCTGACCGGCTCCTACAACGATTACGCAATGCCGCGCGCCGACGATCTGCCGCCCTTCGATTTGTCGACGCATGTGACGTTGTGCACGCACAATCCGCTCGGGGTCAAAGGCTGCGGCGAGGCCGGTGCGATCGGCGCACCGGCGGCGATCGCCAACGCCGTCGTCGATGCGTTGAAGCCGCTCGGCGTCAGGCATGTCGAGATGCCGCTGACCCCCGAGCGCTTGTGGCGCACGATCCGACAGCACCAACCGCGCGCGGCCGCGGAATAGGGAGAGGTCCGATGTACGAATTCGAATATCAGAAGCCCGCCAGCCTCGACGATGTGACGCGCCTGCTCGGCGACGAAGACGCGAAGCTGGTCGCCGGCGGCATGACCCTGATCCCGACCTTGAAGATGCGGCTCGCGAAGCCGACGCAGCTGATCGACCTCTCGGCGATCCCTTCCTTGAAGGGTATCAAAGAAGAGGGCGACGCAATCGTGATCGGTGCGATGACCCGCCACGCCGATGTCAACCGCTCTGATGCCGTGAAGCGCGCGGTCCCGGCGCTCGCGGCAATGGCCGGCATGATCGGCGACCCCGCCGTCCGCAACCGCGGCACGATCGGCGGCTCGGTCGCCAACAACGACCCCGCGGCCGATTACCCCGCGGCAATCGTCGCGCTGAACGCGACCGTGCGCACCAACAAGCGCGAGATCGCCGCCGACCAATTCTTCACCGGCATGTTCGAGACCGCCTTGCAACCCGGCGAGATCGTCACCGCGGTGCGCTTCCCGAAAGTCGCGCAGGCCAACTACCAGAAGTTCCGCAACCCGGCGTCGCGCTACGCGATCGTCGGCGTGTTCGTCGCGAAGACGCCGGCCGGGGTGCGCGTGGCGGTGACCGGCGCCGGGCCTTCTGTGTTCCGGGTGCCGGAAATGGAAGCCGCGCTCGCGAAATCCTTCACGTCCGACGCGATCAAGGACATCGCGATCAAGGATGACGGCCTCAACTCCGACATCCACGCCAGCGCCGAATACCGCGCGCACCTCGTGAACGTGATGGCCCGCCGCGCCGTCCAAGCCTGCGCCTGACACTCGGGACCGCCGGCGTCTCGCCGGCAAATGCCGCCGGGACGGCGGCGCTCCGAAGTTATCGCTCGGCGCGGTGGAGCGGCGCGTCGGTGCGCGCCTGCAATTCATCGAGGCTGAGGCCGGGGACCATATCGACGACCGCGAAGCCGCGCGGCGTCACATCGATGACCGCGAGCTCGGTGTAGACGCGCGACACGCAGCCCTTGGCGGTCAGTGGATAGGTGCAGCGGCGCAGCAGCCGCGCTTCGCCCGAGCGCGTGTTGTGCTCCATGACGATCCAAATGCGCCGCGCGCCCGCCGCGAGGTCCATCGCGCCGCCGATCGCCGGCGCGGTGTCGTCCTCCGAGCGCGCCCAATTCGCGAGATCGCCATTCTCGGCGACCTGAAACGCGCCGAGCACGCACAGATCGAGATGGCCGCCGCGCACCAGCGCGAAGCTGTCGGAATGGCTCATATAGCTGGCGCCCGGTCGCAGCGTCACATACTGGCTGCTGGCGTTGATCAGCCAGCGGTTGATCTTGTCGGGAGGCGGCGCCGGGCCCATGCCGAGGATGCCGTTCTCGGAATGGAACACCACCTCGCGCTCGGGCGGCAAGTAATTGCCGACCAGAGTCGGGATGCCGATGCCGAGATTGACCGACCAGCCCTCGGGGATGTCCTGCGCGAGCCGCGCCGCCAACGCGTCGCGTTCGAGCGGCTGCCAGTTCTGGTTTGCTGCCATTTGTGCGTTCCTGCCCGCTTCTGCTCTGTCAGGTCTTGAGGGGCGGGTCGCCGGCCGCGACATGCACCAGCCGGTCGACATAGATGCCGGGCGTCGCGATCTCCTCGGGCGACAACTCGCCGAGTTCGGCGACGTGCTGGGTCTGCGCGATCGTCAGCTCGGCGGCCGCGGCCATAACCGGATTGAAGTTTCGTCCGGCATCGCGATACACGAGATTGCCCCAGCGGTCGGCGCGCCACGCCTCGACCAGCGCGACATCGCCGTAGATCGCGTGTTCGAGGATGTATTCCCGGTCCTTGAAGACGCGGCTCTCCTTGCCCTCGGCCATCTTCGTGCCGGCGCCGGTCGCCGTGTAAAAGGCCGGGATGCCGGCCGCGCCGGCGCGGATGCGCTCGGCCATCGTGCCCTGCGGCAGGATCTCCAATTCGATCTCGCCGCGGGCGTAGACCTCCTCGAACAACACCGAGCCCCGGCTGCGCGCAAAGCTGCAGACGATTTTGCGGACGCGGCCCTCGCCGATCAGCCGCGCCACACCCTCGCGACCGCGCCCGGCCGTGTTGTGGACGACGGTCAGTTCCTTGGCCCCGGTCTCGATGAGCCCCTCGATCAAGGCCCTGGGCTCGCCGACCTGCGCGAAGCCGGCGATCAGCACGGTCGAGCCGTCCTTGATGCCGGAGAGGGCCTCGGCCACCGAGCGGACGAATTTGTCGATCATACGCGCGCTCCGCTTCGCTATTCGGAGCCGATTTAATCGGAAGCGCGCGCCGAGGGGAACACTCGACGCGCTTCTGCTAAAGTTAGGCGGCAGCAGGAGACCCGCAGATGCCCTCCTTGATCCTGGTCGGCGACGTCAATCTGATGAATGTCGCGGATGCCGGCGTGCCGTTCGCGCGGGTCGGCGAGACATTGCGCGCCGCCGACCTCGTCTTCGCCAACCTCGAATGCCTGCTTTATGAGCCGCCCGACGGGCATGCGGTCGAGCATGAGGGCTTTTTCGCCGATCCCGAGATCGCCGGCGAGGCATTGCGGAGAGCGGGCATCGCTGCGGTCGGTCTGGCGAACAACGTCAATTACGGCGCGGCGGCGATCACCGGCTCCATCGAGCGGCTCGATCGAGTGGGCGTTCGCCATACTGGCGCCGGCCCCGATCTCGCGATGGCTCGCGCGCCGGCGATCGCCGATTGCGGCGGGCTGCGCGTCGGTTTTCTGCAGCGCAGCTCGGTTTATTGGCCGACGAATCACGAGGCGACGGCGCAGGGCTGCGGCATCGCCGTGATCCGCGGCCACACCGCCTACCAGGTGCCGGCCCACAAGACCCGCCCCGAGATCCCGCCGATGAACCGGCCGGGGGTGCCGCCGATTGTCGTGACCTGGGCCGACCGCGAATACCTCGCCGCCTTCGCCGCCGACATCGCGGCGTTGCGCCGCGAAGCCGACATCGTCGTCGCCTCCTGCCATTGGGGGCTCGGCGAGGAGGTCCTCGATTACATGACCGAGATCGCCCGCGCCGCGATCGAAGCCGGCGCGGACATCGTAATTGGGCATGGGCCGCATTACTCCCTGCCGGTCGAGATCTATCGCGGCAAGCCGATCTTCTACGGGCTCGGCAGCTTCTCGTTCCATACCGGCCATGGCGGCCGCCGCCACGGCGACTGGATCGGCATGATGGCGCAATGCGAGATCGGGCGCGGCGGCGTCAGGGGCGCGCGCTTCCGCTTCGTGCGCCACAACGCGATAACGAGACTGTATTCTGCGCGCTCGCCGACGAAGGCGCGACTCTCGACCGCATCACAGACCGCAGTGCGCGGCTCGGCGCCACCCTCACCTCCGACGGTGACTGGGTAGGCATCGGGCTATAGCATCGGCACTACCCAGCCGGCAGGAGCAGCGATGACCGCGATCTGTGAGCTTACCGAGCGCGATCTGCCCGAGGCACAGCGCATCATCCATCGCGCGTTCGGGACGTTTCTCGGCGTGCCCGATCTCAAGAACTTCCGGTTCCCGCCCTATGCCTATACGCGCTTCGGCGCGGAGCACATCGCGTCCTTCGCGGCCGAACGCGACGGCGAGCTTCTCGGCTCCAATTTCGCGACGCGATGGGGCAGCGTCGGTTTCTTCGGCCCGCTGTCAACGCGGCCCGATCTGTGGGACGCGGGAATCGGCCAGCGGCTGGTCGCCGCGGTTTCGGATCAGTTCGAGAGCTGGGGTATCCGCCATGCCGGGCTGTTCACCTTTGCGCAGAGCGCCAAGCATGTCGGGCTCTACGGCAAGTTCGGCTTTCACCCGCGCTTTCTGACGGCGATCATGGCCGCGCCGGCGCAGCCGACCGCCCTAGCGCGGCAATGGTCGCGGCATTCGGAGCTGCCTAAAACGCAGCGTACCGAAGCAGAGAGTGCCATGCGCGAACTAACCGAGCAGCTCTATGACGGCCTAGACCTGCGGGCCGAGATTCGCACCGTCGCAGCCCGCAATCTCGGCGACACGGTGCTGCTGTCGGACGGCGACAGCCGGCTCGCCGGGTTCGCGATCTGTCATTGCGGGCCCGAGAGCGAGGCTGGCGAGGGCGTCTGCTTTGTCAAATTTGGCGCGGTGCCGGCGGGCGCGGGTGCCGAGAAACGCTTCGCGGCCTTGCTCGATGCCTGCGCCGCATTCGCCGTCGCCGCGGGCACGACGATGGTCGTCGCCGGGGTCAACACGGCCCGCGCGGAAGCCTACCGTGCGATGCTCGGTCGCGGCTTTCGCACCCAAATCCAGGGCGTCACAATGCACCGCCCGAACGAGCCCGGCTACAGCCGGCCCGGGCTCTTCGTACTCGACGATTGGCGATGAGGGAGCGGCGATGAAAGCGGTCGTGTGCGAAGCGTTCGGCGGGCCCGAGGTGCTGGCATTGCGCGAGGTGCCCGATCCGCCGCCGCCCGGCCCGGGCGAGGTGCAGGTAAAGATCGCGGCGCGCGGCGTGCAGTATGTCGATGTCCTGATGCTGGCCGGCAAATACCAGTTCCGGCCGGAGCCGCCCTTCATCCCCGGCAATGAAGCCGCCGGCGAGATCGTCGCGGTCGGCGACGGGGTCACGCAGTTCAAGGCGGGCGACAAAGTCATGAGCCGGCATCGGCTGGGCGCCTTCGCCACGCTCGGCAATTCGCGCGCCGAGAACTGCAACCCGATGCCCGCGGGCTTCAGCTTCGAGGAGGCGGCGGTGTTCAGCGGCGCCTATCACACCGCCTATCATGCGCTGCTGCAGCGCGGCCGGATGAAGGCCGGCGATTGGGTCATGGTCAACGGCGCCGCGGGCGGCATCGGCATCGCCGCGATCCAGGTTGCCAAACTGTTCGGCGCGACCGTCATCGCCACCGCCAGCACCGACGAGAAGCGGGCGGTTTGCCTGGAGGAAGGCGCCGATTACGCGATCGATTACCGCGAGGGGCTGCGCGACCAGGTCAAGCAGCTGACCAATGACCGAGGCGTCGATATCGTTTACGACCCGATCGGCGCCGAGGTTTTCGACGAGAGTTTGCGCTGTCTCGCCTGGGGCGGGCGCATCCTGGTGCTCGGATTTCTCGGCGGCGGGCCCTCGGCGCCGCGCACCAATTACCTGCTGATCAAGGGGCTGGAGGTCATCGGCGTCAGGCTCGGCGGCGTCACCGAGCAGCAGCCCGAAATCGGCCGCGAGAACATGCGCAAGCTCGTCGAGCTGGCCGGCCAGGGCAAATTGCGGCCGCGCATCTCGCACCGTTTTCCGCTCGACCGCGCCGCCGACGCGATCCAGGCGGTCATCGACCGCAAGGTCATCGGCAAGGCCGTGCTGGTCGGATAAACAAGGGGAGGATCAGCGATGCGCTTGGCCATCATCGGAACCGCGCTGCTGGCGGCAGCCATCGTTCCTGCGGCGGCGCAAAACCCGCCATCCGCGCCAGCCGTTACGCGAACTGTGATCGCCGGAACGAAGCTGCCGGCTCTCGGCGCCGCACCGCTCTATTTTTGCGCGCTCGAGGTGACGATACCGGCCGGTGCGACGAGCCGTATCGCGGCGGCGTCAGACGGGGTTCTGTATCAGCTTGCCGGCTCGACCGAGGTCACTGCAGATGGAGCGAACAAGACGTTGATGGGCGGCGAGGGACTTTTCATCGCCGGCGGGCGTGACACATCGTTGAAGGCGGGCAGCGGCAGCCCGTCGCGCATTTTGCACTTTCTCCTGATGCCAGCCGCGGCGCTCGACAAACCGGTCGACACCGAACCGGCCGCGGTCACCGAGCTCTTCCGCACGCCGGCGCCGATCCCGGACCTCAAACCGGGCGCTTACGAACTCAACCTGACGCGCGTCACCTTCCCGCCGGGAATGCCGACGAACCCGCCGCACCACCGCTCCGGCGCGGCGCTCTATTACATCCTGTCCGGAACCGGCGCCAACACGGTCGCGGGCGCAACCACCGCCAAGGGCCCGGGCTTGCTCGTCTATGAGCCGTCCGGCCTGGTGCACCAATGGGGCAACCCGGGCGCAGAGCCGTGGACCTTTCTCGCCTTTAACATCAACCCGGACGGGACGCCCGCGGTCATTATGGAAAGCACAGCGAAGTAGGCGTCTTAGTCAATCGTAGGTGACGCCGATCGTCTCGGCGACGAGCACCGGGCGGTCGTTGCCTTCGAGCTCCATTGTGCCGGATGAGGTCGTGCGCACGCCGCCCTCGACCGGCTCGACCGATTTGATCGTCAGCCTGAGGCGGATGCGCGAGCCGGCCGGCACCATGCCGGTGAACCGCACCCGGTTGGCGCCGTAATTGATGCCGCGCGAGCGGTTCTTCACGCGGTACAGCGTCGAAGCAAGGCGCGGCACCAACGACAACGTCAGCCAGCCGTGCGCGATCGTCTTGCCGCCCGGCATTTCGCGCTTCGCCCGCTCGACATCGACATGGATCCATTGATGATCGCCCGTCGCATCGGCGAATTTGTCGATCTGCTCCTGCGTCACCGTGTACCAGTCGCTGACCCCGATCTCCTTGCCCTCATAGGCCTTCAGATCGGCGGCGCGTTCCACTTCCAGCATCGGCTGCTCCTTTCGCTGTGGGATACATCAGGACCGCCGTCGTCCCGGCGGCATGCCGGCCGGAGGCCGGCGCTCCATTGAACATCACGGGCGCATGCAGAATTTGCTCTCGCCGGGCTGGCGCAATTTCTCGGCATAGCCGGCGAATTCGACGAGCAGCCTGCGGGTGTCGCGCGGATCGATGATCTCCTCGATCCAGAACGGCTCGGCGGTGCGAAAGGGCGAGCGCAGCTTTTGCAGCCGCCCATCGATCTCGGCGATCTTCGCCTGCGGGTCGGCGGCGGCGTCGATCTCGGCGCGGTAGGCGGCCTCGATTCCGCCTTCGAGCGGCAATGAGCCCCAGCGTGCCGACAGCCAGGCGTAACGGATCGAGAAACGTCCCGAGGGCTGGTTTACCGCGCCCGCGACGCCGAACACGTTGCGCACCAGAAAGGTGCACCACGGCACGGTCGATTGGTTGACCGCCGCCATCGCGCGCACACCCTTGCGGATTGTCGCCGCCTTCTCGGCTTCGACCCCGACATGAAACCCGGGGCAGTCGCACAGATAGACGATCGGCAGATGGAAGGTTTCGGCGAGATCGACAAAGCGGATGATCTTGTCGCACGCGTCCGCGGTCCACGCGCCGCCATAGAAGAAGGGGTCGCTCGCCATGACCGCGACCGGCAGCCCATCAACCCGCGCGAAACCGGTGATGATCGGCCGCCCGAACATCCGGCCCATCTCGAAAAACGAGCCCTGGTCGACGACCGCGTCGATGATCGGGCGCATCTTGTAGACCTTGCGGCGGTCGCGCGGGATCGCTTCGAACAGGAATTCCTCGCGCCGGTTCGGGTCGTCTTCGCTGGGCACCCGCGGCGCCAGCTCGAACACCGATGACGGCAGATACGACAGGAATCGTCGCGTACAGTCGAAGGCCTCTTCCTCGCTATCCGCCGCGTGATCCACGGCGCCGCAGCGCGTCTGGATCTCCCAGCCGCCCAGTTCGAACCGGTCGAGATGTTTCTCGGGATTATTGATCAGCGCATTGACGACCGGCGGCCCGGCGACAAACAGCGCCGAGGTCTCCTTCGTCATAACCGAATAGTGGCTTGCCGCCATCCGCGCCGCGCCGAGCCCGGCGACCGAGCCGAGCCCCAAGGCGACGACCGGCACGCGGCCGAGATTGGCGGTTGTGTAGTAATAGGGCAGGTTCGAGCCGACCCGCCCGGGCAGGTTGGCGCGGCCGGTCGTCTCGATCGTCTTGACCGAGCCGCCACCGCCCGAGCCCTCGATGATGCGGACGATCGGCAGCTTCAGATCATGCGCCATCTGCTCCGACATCAGCGCCTTTTCGCGGATCGTCGCGTCGGCCGAGCCGCCGCGCACCGTGAAATCGTCACCGGCGACGATGACCGGGCGGCCGTCGATCGTCGCGCGGCCGAACACGTTGTTGGACGGGGTCAGTTCGATGAGGTTGCCCTCTGGGTCGTATCGGGCCTTGCCGGCGATCGCGCCTATCTCGTCAAAGCTGCCTTGATCGACCAGCGCATCGATGCGCTCGCGCACCGTCAGCTTACCGGCATCGTGCTGGCGCTTGACCCGCTCGGCGCCGCCCAGCTCGCGCGCCTGCTGCTCGCGCTCGCGCAGCTCGTCCAATTCCGGCTGCCAGCCCATTCCGTTCGTCCGTTCTGCCGTCCTCGCGCCAGTCTATTGCGGCTTGCGGCGCGCGGCCATCGCGGCGATGCTGCCCGCCCCCTGCCCCTCTGCGAACAGGAGCCCCCGCCGATGAGCATCGAATTGTGGACCTGGAATACCCCGAACGGCCGCAAGATCTCGGTCGCGCTCGAGGAGATGGGCCTCCCCTACACGGTGAAGCCGATCAATATCGGCAAGGGCGAGCAGTTCAAGCCCGAATTCCTGAAGATCAGCCCGAACAACAGGATCCCGGCGATCGTCGACAGCGAGGGGCCGGGCGGCCAGCCGATCAGCATCTTCGAGTCGGGCGCGATCCTCATCTATCTAGGCGAAAAGACCGGGAAGTTCTGGCCGAAGGGGGACATGCGCCGTCAAGTACCGGTTCTCGAATGGCTGATGTGGCAGATGGGCGGGTTTGGCCCCATGCCTGGCCAGGTGCACCATTTCCTGCAGGTCGAGAAGGAAGAGGACCGCCGCTACGGCCTCGAACGCTACATGAAGGAGACGCACCGGCTCTACGGCGTCTTCGACAAGCGGCTCGGCGACGTGCAATACGCCGCCGGCAACGAGGTCTCGATTGCCGATTTCGCGATCCTCGGCTGGGCCTGGCGGCACGAGCGGCACCAGGTCAGCCTCAACGATTATCCCAACGTCAAGCGCTGGTACGAGGCAATGATGGCGCGGCCCGGCACGAAGCGCGGCTTCGAGGTCGCGCTGAGTTAACTGCCGGCCAGTTTGGGCTATCCAGGAAACTCAATATTCCCGATACGGCAGGAACTTGCCGTGCATCGTGATCTTGACCCGGTCGCCTTTCGGATCGGGCAGCCGCTCGATCGCCATCTCGAAGTCGATCGCGCTCATGATGCCGTCGCCGAACTCCTCTTGGATCAGCTCCTTCCAAGTCGTGCCGTAAACCTGCACCAGCTCATGGAAGCGATAAATCAGCGGGTCGGTCGGCACCACCGTCGGCAACGAGCCGCGATGCGGCACCTCCTGCAACAGGAGCGTCTCTTCTTCGCCAAGGTCGAACAGCAGCGCGGCTCGCTCGGCCTGCTCGGGGCGGAGCTTCATCTGACCCATCAGCGCCGCGGTAATGTAGATCGGCGAGCCGCCACCGATCTCGGCCGCGATGGTCTTCCAGCTCAGCCGTTTTAGGCGTTTTTGCGACAGGATCTGCTGCGTGAGCTCTGCGCGCGTCACCGCGTGTCCTCCGGCTCGGTTGGTCCGGCGACCGCTCAGCAACGCGCATGCCAAGCGTCAAACCGAGAGCGGGATCGGGGGCATCAGTCGGTTTTTCGGGTCGAAGGCTTGCTCAAAAAGGTGTGGATCAGATCCACGAAGCCGGTAATCTCGATGGGCGTCGCCATGTACGCATCGCAGCCGCATTCGCGCAGCTCTTTCTGGTCGGCGTAGGGGCCATAGGCCGAGGTCACGATCACGGGAATGTTACGCGTCGAATCCTCGGACTTCAGGATACGCGTCGCTTCGAAACCCGACATCCCGGGCAGGCGGACGTCCATGATGATCAGGTCCGGCCGGTCCTCACGCGCCAGCTTGAGCCCTTCATCCGCATTGGCCACCTTGATGACCTCATGGCCTTGCGACTCGGCCAGCGCACCGAACAGCGCAGAGTCGAGATGATTGTCCTCGACGATCAGGATGCGCTTTGTCGGCTTGCGCCGCTCGGGGCCGACGTACACCGGAGTGTGGACAGGCATGCCTCGATGGTCCGGATATCGTAATCGGGCCATCACCATAACCGCGGCGCCTTGTTGAATGGTTAAGCGGGGCCGGTTTGGCGGAGCCATATGCCATATGCTGGCGGCGGGTGTAGTCTCCGATCCATGCTGGAGCTCGGCGTCTTTGGTCAGTGGCCGGCGTGCCAGGGCGTCACGCCACGCGACGCACCGCTCGCCTTCGGCCTCGAAAAGCCCGCCTGATCCTTGGCTGCGGCGCCCCGGATGATCGTCGGCCTTGCGGCCTTCTTCGTGGTCCTGACCGTGGCCGGTCTGGGGGTGCGGCTCTACATGGGGCGCAGCGCGGAAGACCGGCTACGGTCCGGCGAGGACATCGCGATCTCGGCATTGCGTGGCCCATTGGCCCAGAACGCCGCCCTTGCTGCCCCTGCCGGGTATTGCGCCGTAGACCAGGCGATGCCGAGCCCGGTCTTCGCGATGTCGCTCGACCGCCTCGCCGGATATTGGACCGAGATCATCGCCGGCGAACCTCGCATTATACAGATCGCAGCGGAGCCCGACCGCCGGCGCCTCGTGTTGATGCAGCGCTCGGCGGTATTCGGCTTTCCCGACGTGATCACGGTCGAGTTTGTTTCTCTTGCGCCGGATAGATCGAGCCTCGCGCTGTACAGCCGGGCGCGCTACGGCCGCTCCGATTTCGGCGTCAACCGGCGACGTCTCGAGCGCTGGCTGTCACAGCTGCGGCAGATCGCCGGCGCCGCGGATTAAGCCCGCCGGCTAATACAACCCGCCGGTGCCGCGCCCGGGACGCCAGCCCGGCGCCGGGTAGCCGCCATTCTGCGCGGGCGGATATGCGCCCGATGTGCCGTAACCCGCTGTTGGATATGCGGACGCTGGATATCCGGGGTATGCGCCCGGTGACGCATAGCTTCGCTGAGCGGCGTAGGGGTTGGCGTAGCCATACGGCGACCGCGAATTGTAATCGCGCGGCGCGGCGTAGCTGTAATCCGGCCGGTATGGCGCCGGGTAGCCGGGCGAGTAGGTCGAGCCGTACGCACCGCCTGTATACGGCGCGCCGTAGGCGTGCGGCACTGGCGGCCAGTAGGAGCCCTGTCCCTGATCGATGGGCGCCGCATCGTCGGTCGGCGTCCGGCGTGATGAAGCGCGGCCGTCGCGTACGATGCCCGGCTGCGTATCCGGATCGGCATCGGGGGGAGTCAGTGACGCAGTCTGGTCCTCATTGTCACTCGGAGAACCACGGAGAACATTGACCGCCACTGCGGCGCTGGCGCTCGGCGCCTCGGGGAATGGCTTGGCCGGCGCGTTCTTTAGTGCCGCCATCATAAAATCGCGGAAGATCGGCGCGGCGACATGGCCGCCGACCTCGCCGTTGCCCAAGGTGCGCGGGTCATCGAAGCCGACATAGACCCCCGCCGCCAGATCGGGCGAGAACCCGACAAACCACGCGTCGAACCAGTCGCTCGTCGTGCCGGTCTTGCCGGCAAGCGGCTTGCCGACGGCCGCAACGGCCGTACCGGTGCCGCGCTCGACAACGCCTTGCATCATCGCGATGATCTCGCGGTCGGCGGTGTCGCTGATCAGCGGGTCGGGCTTGGTTGGCTTGTACAGCACCGCGTCTTCGATGAAACGCGTATTCGGGACGGCGACGGATCCTGGAGGCGGAACACCAGTGACCTTGTAGGCCGGGTCGGCGGCGGCCCCTGCCCCCGGCGCGGATGCGACAAAGCAGGCCGCGCAGTCCTTCACCCCCTTCTGGTAGATGACCCGACCGTGGCGGTCCTGCACCGAGTCGACAACCGAGGGCAACAGCCAATGTCCGCCATTGTCGATCATCGCATACGCGCTCGTCAGACGGAGCAACGTCGTCTCTCCGGCCCCTAAGGACATCGAATAATAGAGCGGCATCTTGTCCATGACGTCGAAGTTCTGAACGGTCCTGGCGATCGTCGGCAGCCCCAAACTCACGGCCAGCCGCGCGGTCACAAGGTTGCGCGAGTGGACCAGCGCGTCGCTGAGCGTCGTCTCGCCGACGTAATTGCCCTCGTAATTGACCGGTTCCCAGGGCGGCTGACCCGGGCCTTGCGGGATCGAGATCGGCGCATCCTCGACGACGCTGAACGGGCTGTAGCCGTTCTCGAGCGCCGTCACATAGACAAAGGGCTTGAACGCGGAGCCGGGCTGACGCTTCGCCTGTGTCGCGCGATTGAACTGGCTCTGCTGAAACGACCAGCCGCCGACCATCGCAAAAACCCGGCCGGTCTTCGGGTCCATGACGACGAGACCGCCGCTGACATCGGGAATTTGGCGCAGCGCGTACTGCGCAACTGGCTGAGGGGCGCCGCGCCGTCCGCTCGAAGCCGCGCCAGCACCGATCGGCTCGACGAGCACGAGATCCCCGGGCTGCAATACCTCGGACACACGGCCTACTCCCGCGCCGAGTCGCTGGTCGTCGAGGGTCTTGCGCGCCCAACGCAGATCAGCGAGGGAGATGCGTCCCGGCCCGCCTTTCTTGACCGTGATGTGCGCGGCGCCCGGCTCGACCGCCGTTACGGCCGCCAATTGCCAGCCGGCAGTCCCCGGCGGGTCGGCCATCGCCGCAAGCGCATTTTCCGCCGCCACCGCATTCGGCAGATGCGTGATCGGCCCCCGCCAGCCATGGCGCCGATCGTATTCGACGATCCCGTTGCGGAACGCCTTGTCGGCCATCTGCTGGTAGTTCGGCGTATAGCTGGTGTGCACCGTCAGGCCGCCTTGATAGACCGCCTTCTCGCCGAACCGGCCGACCAGTTCGCGCCGCACCTCTTCGAGAAAATAGCCGGGCGGCTCGCCCTCGGGGTCCCGCAGACGCACGCCGAGCGGCTCGGCCATCGCCGCTTTTGCCTGCTCCGGCGTGACCGCTCCGGTTTCCGCCATGCCGGCCAGTACCCAATCACGGCGCGCCTTCGCCGCCGCCGCATTGCGGACCGGGTTGTAGTTGTTCGGCGCCTTCGGGAGCGCGGCAATGAACGCCGTCTCGGCCAACGTCAGCTTGTCGAGCGGCTTCTGGAAATAGGTGTCGGCCGCGGTGGCGACCCCATAAGCGCCGGCTCCGAGATAGATCTCGTTTAAATAGATTTCGAGGATGCGGTCCTTGCTCAGCTCATGCTCGATGCGATAGGCAAGCAGCGCTTCCTTGATCTTGCGCGTGACCGATACCTCGTTGCTGAGCAGAAAATGGCGCACGACCTGCTGCGTAATCGTCGATGCGCCGAGCGGCCGCTGGCCGCGCTGAAAACGCGTCAGATCGGCCAGCGCTGCCCGGAAGATGGCACCCGGATTGACCCCATTATGGGTATAGAAATCGCGGTCCTCGGCGGCGAGCACCGCCTGGATCATCGACCGCGGCACCTGGCTGATCGGGACGACAATGCGGTGCTCGCTGGCGAACTCTGCCATGAACGCGCCGTCGCTCGCATAGACCTTGGTGCCAATTGCCGGCACGTAGTCGACCAGCTGCCGGTGACTGGGCAGATCGCGCCCGAAATAAACCAGCGAAATGCCGACAAAACCGCCGATTCCGACCGCCGCAATAACGATCAGGAAAAAGAAGAGGCGGGCGATCCCGCGCAGGGTGGCGTTCATCGTGGTAGAGTCTCGAGCCGGGTTGGGGGAGCCTCATCGCGTCTTGTCGCCATGTTGCAGCTCGGCGTCGGCTCGGTCATGACTTCCCTCCCCCGGCTGATGCCCGCTCGCACGGGCATCATATTGAACAATGAACGAGGCGAATGATCTCGGGAGCTGTGGTTATGTATACGCGGATTTTGGTCGCTTTATGGCTGATCGTGGCAATCGCATGCGCGGCACGCGCGCAGGGCACGCCAGATGCACCGCCCTCGATCGCCGCATTGCAAGAAGAGCTGCGTCAAGCCGGCTTTGACCCTGGCCCGGTCAACGGCGTAATGACGGAGCGGACAACCCGGGCCTTGGTCGCCTATGAGCGTCGGATGCGCCATATGCCGCAGGCGATTGCCTCGGTCGGGGTCGATGCCGCCGATCCTGTGATACGCGCGCAAAACGGGCTGAGGCAGCTCGGCTTTTACTCCGGCCGGGCGGACGGCGAGCTTGGACCGGCGACCCGCGACGCGATCATCCGCTTCGAAGTTAGGCATCAGCTTCAGGTCGATCCACGAGTCAGCGACCGCCTGCTGGAGGCGCTCGCCGAGCAGCCGGGCCCGACCGCTCCCGCCGCTGCGGCCGCGCCGGCCGAGCCAGCTCCGCAGGCGTCATCACCACCGGCCTCCGCCTCCACGGCCCAGAGCGCCCCCGCCTCGCCTCCTCCCCAGGTCACGGCCGGCGCCGCCAGCGCTCCCGCACCCGAGACGACCGGCCGTCAACCTTTGCCGAGCTGGGTCAACCCGCCGGCGATCCGCTAGGCCGATAACAGGTTAATCCAGGAGCTTAATCCCAGGGATTTGGCGGGCGCGGATAACGCGATCCAGCAGAGGGCACACTGCCCTGGTGAAAGGTTCTTCGCCCGGATAGCGCGCTCGGCGGCGCGCTCGCGAAGACCGGGGTTTTCGGCGCGTGCAGCAACATGACGCTGCGCGGGCGCAACAGCAGCATCAGCACGACGCCGGTCACGAAACCGCCAACATGCGCCCAGAACGCCACGCCCGGGTTGCGAGCCCCGCTCCCTAGTCCGCTTAGCAACTGCATCGCGAACCAGAGGCCAAGCAGAATCCAGGCGGGGACCGTGACGATCCAGAAGAAGATGATGATCCAGACGAAGACATGCACATTGGCGCGGGGATAGACCAAAACATAAGCGCCGAGCACGCCGGCAATCGCTCCGCTCGCCCCGACCATCGGCAGTTGCGAGGTCGGGTCCGCGCCGGCTTGGATCAGTGCCGCCGCGGCGCCACACGAGAGATAGAGAAACAGGTAACGAAAGCGCCCCAGCAGATCCTCGACATTGTTCCCGAAGATCCACAGGAACAGCATGTTGCCGCCGAGATGCAGCCAGCCGCCATGCAAGAACATGCTGGTGAAAATCGTCGCCCAGGGTGGAATTACCGCGAGCCCTGGCGGCAGATGGGCATAACCGAACAGAACCGCTGGGATCATGCCGTATTGGAGCGTGACGACGTTCGGGTCATGCGCCAGCTCCCACAGAAAGGCGCCGATGCACATGCCGATCAGCCCGTAGGTGACGACCGGTGCCTCGCGGATCGGATTGTCGTCGTAAAGCGGCAGGGCGAAGATCACGCGCGGCTCCTCGGCAGCCAACCGGCGCGCTCGCCGCGCGGTCTCAGCAGGATAACAGCCGGACCCAGCTCATTCGTGCGAAACCGAGCGTCGTTCAGGAACCGACGAGACCGAGTTGCGGACTCGACGGCTCGGCGAAGCGCTGCTTCGGGATGCGCCCCGCGAGGCGCGCGAGGCGACCGCCTTCGACAGCAGCGCGCATCGCCGCCGCCATGCGAACGGGATCGTGCGATTTGGCGATCGCCGTATCGATCATCACCGCGTCGCAGCCGAGCTCCATTGCCTGCGCCGCGTCGGAGGCGGTGCCGATGCCGGCATCGAGCACGACCGGCACCGGGCTGCGCGCGCAGATCAGCTCAATGGCCGCCGGGTTGGCGATCCCCATGCCGGACCCGATCAAGGAGCCGAGCGGCATCACCGCAGCGCAGCCGACATCGGCGAGCTTCTGGCAGCTGACCGGGTCCTCATTGCAATAGGGCAGGACGACAAACCCTTTGCGCACCAGCTCGTCGGCGGCATGCACCAGCTGCTCGACATCGGGATAGAGCAATTCGCGGTCGCCGATCAGCTCGAGCTTCACCCAATTCGTGTCGAGCGCCTCGCGCGCCAATTCGGCGGTCAGGATCGCGTCGCGCGCGGTGACGCAGCCGGCTGTGTTGGGCAGGATGCGGTACTTGTCGCCGAGCAGGTCGATCAGGCTGCCGGAGTAGCCTTCGAGGCTGATCCGGCGGATCGAGGCAGTCACCAGCTCCGCGCCGCTCGCCGCCAGCGCGTCGAGCATGACCTGCTGGTTTGGGAAACGCGCTGTTCCTGCGATCAGCCGCGAGGAAAAGGTAGTGCCGGCAATCACAAGGGGGTCGGTCATCGAATGTCCCTACTCAACAAATGCTCAGTCAACACAGCTCAACCGCCCTGAAGCGGCCGCACAATCTCGACATTATCGCCGGCGGCAAGTGACGCCATCGGCCACTCGGCACGGCGCACGACGCTGCCGTTGACGGCAACCGCGAGAAACCGCGTCTTGGGATCGATGCCCCGCTCGGCGAGAAGCTCGGCGATTGTTGCCGCCGCGAGTTCCGTTTCCTCGCCGTTGACCCTGAGCCGCATCATTGCCCATCCCCGCCGACGACTGCGAGCCGCGGCCTCGCATTGTCGGCGGCGACGAAGCGCTCGGGCGAAAACGCCACCGCGATCTCTGGCAACCGCTCTTTCAAGATATAGTCGCTGACCACCGCGGCGGTTACCGGGGTCAACAGGATGCCGTTGCGATGATGTCCGGTCGCGATGACGAGCCGGTCGAGACCGCTCGGGCCGAGCAGCGGCGCGTCGTCGCGCGACCCCGGGCGGAAACCGACCCAGGTCTCCGCGATGGGCAATTCCTCGATAGCGGGGATCGCCCGCCAGGCGCCTTCGATAAGTGCGAACAGGCCGCCCGCCGTCAGACTTTGGTCGAAGCCGCGCTCCTCGACCGTGCCGCCGATCACCAGCCGCCCATCATGCCGCGGCACCAGGTACCCGCGCGGCAGCCACAGAACATGCCTCAGCAGCGGCGCTGCCGGGTCCATCTGCAGGGCCAGCATTTGGCCTTTGATCGGCCGCACCGGCGGCAGGTAGGCCGACGGGATGCCGGCGATCTCGCGTGACCACGCGCCAGCCGCCAATACGACGACGTCGGCGGCATCGTGGCCGCGCCCGGTAACAATGCCGGACGCACACCCGCCGGCCATCGTTATCTCGCCCACCGGACAATGCTCGATCAGCTCGACCCCGGCCCGCCTCGCAGCAACCGCCAGAGCCTGCCCGAGCAGCCGGTTCTCGACCTGATGGTCACGCGGGCTGAACACGCCCGCGGCGATGCCCGGCTTCAGGTGCGGCTCGCGCTGCCGCGCCTCGGCAGCGGTCAGCCAGTGCAGATCGAGGCCGAGCCCTTTCTGGAACTCATAGGAGTGACGCAGCTGGGCTGTGTCGTCGCGATTGAGCGCGACAACCAGCGTGCCCTCATCGCGATAATCGATCGAGATCCCCGATGCCGCCTCCAGCTCGCGGGCAAAATCGGGCCAGAGGCGCTGACTTTCGAGCGCGAGCGGCAACAGCGGCTCTTCGCCGGGCTCTGTCTCGACCGCCGCCGCGAGCATGCCGGCAGCGGCCCAGCTGGCGCCGCGACCTGCCTCGCCGCGATCGTAAACTGTGACACGGCAGCCCGCCTGGGCCAACCGCCAAGCGATGCCAAGGCCGACGACCCCGGCGCCGATGACGATTGTCCTCGGACGGTGTGATGGAAGACCAAAGCGCGCGCTAATGACGGACTCCCTTCACCGGGCATGCCCGGCCAGGTTCAGTGGGTCTGATCTCAGCCGTCCTGGGTGGTGCGGCGATCCCGCAAGGCCGGACGGCACCCCAGCCTCGATACCAATTTCAGGCCGAGCCCCGCGGCGATGCAAGGATTTTCTGCCAGAGCGGCCGCTCGGTCCTTCAGGCTCGACCCCGGCGCGATCTGACGGGCGGGCCTGTTAACGTTTTCGACAGATATGGCGAATAGGGTGGCCCTATGCGCCCGTTCGCGGGCGCTCGCCCGCATGGGCATCCTCCCCTCAGCCTCAGGCCGCCTTCTGGCGGCCTCTTTTTTTCGGACCCGACCGGCCCTGCCTCGGCTCCCGCTCGGTAGCCCGATCCGTCGCCGGTTTTTCGCGCGTTTCGGCTATCGTGCGGATGTAGCGGTCGGGGTAGAGCCCAGGGAGTGGCTAGATGCGTTTTCGAAGAAAGGCGGCCGGCGCGATTTGGGCGCTCTGTTTCATCGTTTGCTCGCCAGCGTTGGCCGCCACCGGCGATGAACCGTTCAAGTCCGACATCGAAGGGTTCCTCAACAAGCTCAATGTGACCACGCAAGGGGTGCTCAGCTGGGAAGGCGCCGACAGCTTCGACATGCGGCACGACGGCGAGGCGGCGATCGCAATCATCAGCAATGCCCGGCTCTCGATCCATGAGGCGCAAACCTCGCAGCTTGTCTTCGATCATGTCGAGATCCGCCGTACGCCACTGGCCGGCAGTCCCGACGCCGCCAAGTTCGATATCGCGTTCCCGACCGAGTCGACGCTGACCCTGGCTGACGGCACAAAAACGAACCTCCGCCTCAAGGACGCGACGGCGAGCCTTGTCCAAGAAGAGGCCGCGAGCCGTTTTCGCGAGACTCTCCTGTCATTTGCCGGCGCGCGGCTCGAGCATCCGTCGACCGGCGACTGGATCAATTTCGGTCCCCTCTCCTTCTCCTCGAAACTGGTCAGCGCGGCCGATGGAAGCTGGTCGACCCCGATCGATTTCGATCTGAAACAGGTTGAATTCTTCCTGACCGAAGGGCCGGCCGGAGGCGCGATCGACCGCATCGCCTACACCGCCATTTCCTCCGGGCCGGATGTTGCCGCGCTGAACCGGCTGCGCGACCGGATGGACGAGCTTCGGCAGCAGGGCGAGCAGGCGCCAGCGGCGCGGGCCGACGCCCTGCTCGAACTATTGTCGACGATGCCTGCCCTCTTCAGCCTCGTGAAGGGGGAAGCGACGATTGAAAACGTCGCTGTGCGCACGCCCAGCGGCGAGCCGCTCGTCAGCCTTGCCAAAGCCAGCATCGGCGGTGCGATTACCGGGTTATCCGGCGATACCGCGGCGTGGCGCATCACATTGCGTCAGGACGGGCTGAAACTCGCCAATTCCATTCTCGATCCGAGCAAAGTGCCGGGGGACGTGAGGCTCGATTTCGGGCTGGAAAACGTCGCGACCGTCCCATTGCGTACGATCCTCGAAGCGATCGCCAAAGCGCGCAAGGATGCGAACGGTGCCGATGCGCAGCAGGCGACGGGGCGGATGATTGGCGCCGCCGCAATGCTGAGCCCAGTCTTCCGGATTTACGAACTGACCCTCAAAACCAAGGATGTCGGCATCGCCGGTACGGCAGAAGCGAAGGGCTCGCCGCTCTCGCCGAAGGGCTACACGGCCGAGGCCGAGGTTGCCGTGCGCGGGTTCGAAGCGCTTTCGGGGCTGCTCGGCGATACGCCTTTCGGCGAATACTTGGCGGTGCTGAAGGTGCTGGGGGCTAGCGCGGCCGGATCGGATACCATATTCCACCTGGCTTCGACGCCGCAGAAATGGGTCACGGTCAACGGCAACGACATCAGCGGCTGGTTCGGCGGGAGCAATGCGGAGCCTGGTCAGCCGCGGCCGCTGCGCCCCGCCCAGCCGCCCCTGCAAGGCGACGATGTGCGGACGGTGCAGCGCGCGCTCAATGCCGCGAAGATCAGCGCACCGCAAACCGGAACCTATGACGGGGCCACGGCCGCAGCCGTGGCGCAGTTTCAGAAGCAGAGCGGGCTTAATGTCGATGGCGTGGTCGATGGCGCGACGCGCGACAAGCTCGGCATGAAGCCAGCGCCGCAGCCCGTGCCTGCACCCGAAGTCATCAAACCGCCTCGCCGATAGCTTCGGAGCCGATCAACCAGGCCAGTCAAATTGACAGCGGGGCGGCGCGAGCACTATCACCGCCGAGCTGTGCTGGGGAGCTTTCGATGGCGAACAAGATCTATCCCGACGCCGCCGCCGCGCTCGATGGTCTGCTGCATGATGGGATGATGATCATGGCCGGCGGGTTCGGCCTCTGCGGTATTCCGGAAAAGCTGATTGCCGCAATCCGCGAGGCCGGCATCAAGGATCTGACCATCGTCTCGAACAATGCCGGGATCGACGGCGCCGGCCTCGGGGTGCTGCTGGAGAGCCGCCAGATCCGCAAGATGATCTCGTCCTATGTCGGCGAGAACAAGCTGTTCGCCGATCTCTATCTGAAGGGCGAACTCGAGCTCGAATTCAACCCGCAGGGCACCTTGGCCGAGCGCATCCGCGCCGGCGGGGCCGGCGTCCCGGCGTTCTTCACAAAGACTGGGGTCGGTACGCTCGTCGCCGAAGGCAAGGAATTACGCGAGTTCGACGGCGAGACTTATGTGATGGAGCGGGGTCTCCTCGCTGATCTGGCGATCGTCCATGCCTGGAAGGGCGACCGCGAAGGCAATCTCGTCTATCGAAAGACTGCGCGCAACTTCAACCCCGTCATGGCGACCGCCGGCAGGGTGACCGTCGCCGAGGTGGAGCAGCTGGTCGAGCCCGGCGAGATCGACCCCGACCAGATCCACACGCCGGGGATTTTCGTGCAGCGCATCGTGCACTGTCCGTCCTACGACAAGCGCATCGAGCAGCGCACGGTGCGCCAGCGCGGTTGAGAAAGGAATCGAGCCCATGCCTTGGTCACGCGACGACATGGCGCGCCGCGCCGCGGCCGAGCTGAAGGACGGGTTCTACGTCAATCTCGGCATCGGGATACCGACCCTCGTCTCGAACTTCATCCCGCCCGGCATCACGGTCCAGCTGCAGAGCGAGAACGGCATGCTCGGCATGGGGCCGTTTCCGTTCGAGGGGGAGGAGGACGCTGACCTGATCAACGCCGGCAAACAGACGATCACCGAATTGCCGACGACGAGCTATTTCGACAGCGCTCAATCGTTCGGCATGATCCGCGGCGGGCATATCGACCTGTCGATCCTCGGCGCGATGCAGGTCGCCGAGAACGGCGATCTGGCGAACTGGATGATCCCCGGCCGCATGGTCAAGGGGATGGGCGGCGCGATGGACCTCGTCGCCGGCGTCAAGCGGGTCATCGTGCTGATGGAGCACACAGCGAAGAACGAACCCAAGCTGTTGCGCCGCTGCACCCTGCCGCTGACCGGCGCCGGCGTTGTCGACGTGGTCATCACCGATCTTGGCGTCTTTAGGATCGACAAGAAGGGCGGCGGCATGGAGCTGATCGAGCTCGCGCCCGATGTGCCGCTCGCCGAAATCAAGGAGAAGACCGAGGCGTCCTTCCGGGCGCGCCCCGGGCTGCAGTAAGCCGTTCGCCCACCCGGCTCAGCCGAAGCCCATATGCCTCAATGCAACAATGTGTATCTCAGCGGGGGAATGCTCGGCCACTGTTGGGCCGGCCTGAAACGACACGAGCCGGCGGGAGCCGGCTCGTTTCGCTGGAACATTCGTGAAAGGTACTAGCCGAAGCAAGGTGCTGCTAAAGGTGCTCCGAATGTTCTTGGCAAGGTACGTAGCGTTACGATGTGTTACACACTGTCACAAATCGGTTGATGGCGCAAGGTCATCGAATGCGCGTCCGCGACGTTATTCCGCGAGTTGCCGGTCTCTCCGATTGCCCAAATATCGACGCTGGAATGGGCGATCCGTGAGGGATTCCACCGTGGTACGTCGAACGCGACCTGACGGGGCCTGCCGTTATCGGCGAGGCGGTGGCAGCAGCCCTGCAGGCAGGACATACCTTTTATACCCGTAAAGCGTGGCTCCGAGCTGCGTTGCCGCAACGGACGGGCCTGCCATGCTGAAGTAGCGCGGCCGGCGGCGAGCGTCGGGATGTCGCGCCCTTGCGCCTCGACGGCGACCCCGGCCGTAAGTGCCTGGCGGATTTCCCAAGTCAGACGCGGCATGGCAAGCCGCTGGGCTGGGCTGCGCTGCCGCATCGACGAGCGAGGTGCCGCCTTGCTAAGGTTCGGCGCCCTTGTCGCCCGGCGTGACCCGTTCCCGGAGCTTAATCGGCCTTGCCCGAGCCGTCCACGCCACGCGATCTTCGCCTCGATTTCTTTCGCGGGGTGGCGCTGATCTTCATCTTCGTCGACCACATCCCGGAGAATTTTCTCAGCTACTTCACGCTTGAGGCATTCGGGTTCTTCGATGCGGCGGAAGTTTTCATCTTTATTTCAGGGTTCACCGCTGCATTGGTCTATGGCCGCCGTCTCGTCGAGAAAGGCGCAGTTTATGCCACCGCCCAGGTGCTCCGCCGCGCGTGGCAGCTTTATGTCGCCCATGTCTTCCTGTTCGTGATCTTCATTGCCGAGGTGTCCTATACCGTCACGACCTTCAAGAACCCGATGTACAATGAAGAGATGCGAGTCGCCGATTTCCTCGGCGAACCGCATGTTGCCGTCGTGCAGGCGCTGCTGCTGCAATTCCAGCCGACTTTTCTCGATATCCTGCCCCTCTACATCCTGATGCTCGTGATCTTCCCGGTCGTGCTGCTCAGTATGCGGCGCCATCCGCTGCTCCTGTTGTTGCCATCCGCGGTGCTCTACGTCGCCGTACAGCTCCTCGGGATGGCGGTGCCGGCCTATCCGGAAGGCCACGTCTGGTATTTCAACCCGCTCGCCTGGCAGTTCCTGTTCATCAGCGCCGCGCTGCTCGGCTATGCCCAAACTGTTGGATGGAGACACATTCCGTTGCCGCGCGCGATCCGCCGCGTCCTCTACCCGGCAGCGGCGGTGATCTTTGCCGCCGCGTGTCTGATCAAGCTGAGCTGGACGATCCACGGCGTATGGGAGCCATTCCCCGGGCTCTTCCTGAAACAGCTCTGGCCGATCAACAAGAGCAATCTCTCGCCGCTGCGCCTCGTGCCGTTCTATGCGCTTGTCGTGCTCGTCGCGACGCTATTGTCGCGCGAAGCGCGCTTTCTGCGGGGCGCGACGGCACGCCCATTGGTGCTGTGCGGCCAGCAATCGCTCGAAATCTTCTGCCTCAGCATCGTCCTCTCGCTGCTCGCTCATTTCATTCTGACCGAATACGGCGCCTCTGTGCCGATGCAGCTTGCGGTCAATGTCGCGGGGATCGCCATCATGTGTCTGACGGCGTGGATGATCGCCTGGTACAAGGCGGTCGACCGCATGCCCGCTCTCCATGCGGCAGCGGCCGCCAGGCAGTCGAGCGATGGGATCGCGGAATGAACCGGCGCGGCCTCCTGCGCGCTGCCGCGACAGTCGGGCTCGCCTTCTTCGGAGCGCCGCCAGCGCGGGCCGAACACGAGTGCGAGGTCCCGCCCGAGATGATGCAGGTCGCGGTGAAGCTGCCGCATCTCGCGGCTCGGCTGCGAGCTCACGAGCCGGTCAACATCGTCGCGATCGGCGGCGCCTCGACGACCGGCACGGCGGCCGGCTCGCCCGACCTTGCCTACCCGCACCGGCTGCAGTTGGCGCTCGCCAAACTCTTCCCGGATGCCCCAATCACGGTCGTCAACAAGGGCGTACCTCGCCAATCGACGCGCCAGATGGTTGGGCGGTTCGCCACCGACGTGACCCCCGAAGACCCGATCCTGGTCGTCTGGGAAACCGGGATCAGCGACGCAGTCCGCGGCATCGAGGTCGACGAATTCACGAGCGCCCTGCAAGCCGGCATCGACGACATCAAGAACCGATCGATCGACATCTTGTTGGTCGATATGCAATTCTCGCGCAGCACGGCAACCGTGATCGATTTCGAGCGCTATCTCACGGCCTTGCATCGGGTGGCAGAGGTTAACGAAGTCTATGCTTTTCCGCGTTACGAAATGATGCGCTACTGGAGCGAGCAGAACGTGTTCAATTTCGACGAGGTCGCCGCCGATGAGCGGGCGCGCCTCGCGGCCCGCGTCTATGACTGTATCGGTCATCAGCTCGCGCACGCGATCGGGCTCGCGGTCCAGTGATCCGGGCAGCAACACTTGGAGTGGCCGCGACGCTGTCGCTTTTCGCCGGCATGGCCGCGGCGGATGATCACGAAACGCAAGCTTGCGCCGCGCCGCCCGCCCTGACGAAGATCGAACCCGCTCTCGCGCGCGCCGCCGCGCGCATCACGAGGGACAAGGCGCTGACCATCGTTGCGGTTGGGTCGTCTTCGACGCAGGGGGTCGGTGCAACGGACCCGAGCCTGAATTACCCAAGCCAGCTCGAAGCCGATCTCGCGGCACGCCTGCCGGGAATCGCGATCCACGTCCTGAACCGCGGCAAAGGCGGCGAAGACGCAGAGGAAGAGCTGACGCGGCTCGGGCGCGACGTCATCGCCGAACGTCCCGATCTCGTTATCTGGCAGGTTGGCACCAATGCAGTGCTGCGCCGCGACGATCTCGAGGCGGATGAGGTGCTGCTGCGGCGGGGCATCGATCTGCTGAAAGAGAGCAAGACCGATGTCGTGCTGATGGACCTGCAATATGCGCCACGGGTTGTGGAACGGCACTCCACGGCTGAGATGGAGCAGCTGATCGCCGAGATCGCGCAGCACGCCAAGGTCGGCCTGTTTCGCCGTTTCGCGCTGATGCAGTACTGGCACGCCGCGCACCACCCCGAATGGTCCGCAATGATCGGCCCCGACGGGCTGCACATGACCGATGCGGGCTATGGTTGTCTTGCCGCCCAGCTTGCGGAGGCGCTCTCCGCGAATTGGGAGACGCATCGCGTCGTCGTGCAGCATGCGGAAAGCACGACGACGAAACTCGCCGACATGAGCCGCGCTGCCCTGGAATCGAAGGGCGGGGTCGGCGCGCGCTGACGCCTCGCCTTCAATTCGCCGTACTCGAGCAAGCCGCTGAACGCAAAGACGTGCCGGTCTAGCGCGTTCAGGCCTGTTGTGCGACGAAAGGACGCGTTAACCTTTACCATATATTATCTGCGGTTGAACGCCCCATGGTTGGTGCAGAATCGAGTTGGGGTTCTTGCGGCACTCATATATGCTGCGATCATCCCGCAAGGGGGCTACCAGATGTTGTTTGGTTCCGAGCACCCCGCTAAAGATGGCCGGCGCTCCGCTCGAATGCCGCGATGGTCATCGAACCGCCCCGCGGCATCAATGCTCAACCGTGGAGTTGCCACAAACCGTTGGCATATTGGTTGCGTAGCAGGTTGTGGAATAAAGCATCAAGCCGGCGGTCGTGCGGGGGCGTGGCGACGGACCGAACGGGGGGAAGACTCGGCCAACCTATCCGTTGTCACGCCGCGACGATCAGCGCCGCGAATTTTTGTCGTGCCAAGATGTTAGTGGTGTGAGTGAACAGCTCTTGCGGTCGACAAGCTGTCGATTGAGGTGAAAAATGCGATTCGACGACGGCATCTTCGGACTCTATTCGCAGACCTACGAAAATCGCCGCGAGGTCGAGTACAGCCTCGAGGACTATCTGCGGGCGTGCTCGGACGATCCGGCATTTTATGCCGGGCCAGCCGAGCGGCTGCTGAAGGCCATCGGCGAACCGGTCATGGTCGACACGGCGCAGGATCCGCGTCTCGGCCGCATCTTCATGAACCGAACGATCAAGGTCTATCCGGCCTTTGCCGACGATTTCTTCGGCATGGAAGACACAATCGAGCGGATCGTGGGCTTCTTCCGCCATGCCGCACAAGGGCTCGAGGAACGCAAGCAGGTGCTCTATTTGCTGGGCCCCGTCGGCGGCGGCAAATCCTCGCTTGCCGAGCGGCTGAAGCAGCTGATGGAAAAGGAGCCGGTCTACGCGCTCAAGGCGGGCAAGGAAATCAGCCCGGTCTTCGAGAGCCCGCTAGGCCTGTTCGACCCGGTCACGTTCAGCGATGAGATCGAGAAGCGGTACGGCATTCCGAAGCGCCGCCTCACCGGCATCATCTCGCCCTGGGCAGTCAAACGTCTCGACGAGTTCGGCGGCGACATCACGAAATTCACGGTCGTCCGTATGCAGCCTTCGCGGCTGAAGCAGATTTGCGTCGCCAAGACCGAGCCCGGCGACGAGAACAACCAGGACGTCGCCAGCCTCGTCGGCAAGGTCGATATCCGCAAGCTGGAGATGTACAGCCAGAACGATCCCGACGCTTATTCCTTCTCCGGCGGCCTCAACCGCACGACGCAGGGGCTGATGGAATTCGTCGAAATGTTCAAGGCGCCGATCAAGATGCTGCACCCGTTACTAACGGCGACGCAGGAGGGCAACTACGCCGGGACCGAGAACATCGGTGGCATCCCCTACCAGGGGATCATCCTTGCTCACTCGAACGAGGCGGAATGGCAGAGCTTCAAGAACAACAAGAACAACGAAGCCTTCATCGACCGTATCTCGGTCATCAAGGTGCCGTACTGCCTGCGCGCCACCGAGGAGCGCAAGATCTACGAGAAGCTGCTGCAGAACAGCGAGCTGGCGAACGCGTCCTGCGCGCCGTCGACGCTCGACATCCTGTCGCGCTTCTGCGTGCTGTCGCGGTTGAAGGCGCACGAGAACTCGAACCTTTACTCGAAAATGCGGGTGTATGACGGCGAAAGCCTCAAGGACACCGATCCACGGGCCAAATCGGCTCAGGAATATCGCGACGCCGCCGGGGTCGACGAAGGCATGGACGGTATCTCGACCCGATTCGCCTTCAAGGTCTTGTCGGGCACCTTCAACTTCGACACGCAGGAGATCGCGGCCGACCCGGTCCACCTGATGTATGTGCTCGAGCAGTCGATCTGGCGCGAGCAGTTCCCAGAGGAGACCGAGAAGAAGTATCTCAACTTCATCAAGGCCGAGCTGGCGCCGCGCTATGCCGAGTTCATCGGGCACGAAATACAGAAGGCGTACCTAGAATCTTATTCGGATTACGGGCAGAACCTGTTCGACCGCTACGTTGCTTACGCGGATGCATGGATCGAGGACCAGGATTACAAGGATGCGGATACGGGTCAGCTGATGAATCGCGAGCTGCTGAACCAGGAACTCTCGAAGATCGAGAAGCCGGCGGGCATCGCCAATCCAAAGGACTTCCGCAACGAGGTCGTCAAATTCGCATTGCGGGCCCGCGCCGCACACGGTGGGCGCAACCCGTCCTGGACCTCATATGAGAAATTGCGCGAAGTCATCGAGCGGCGGATGTTCTCGCAAGTCGAGGATCTGCTGCCGGTGATCAGCTTCGGCAGCAAGAAGGACTCGGAGACCGAGAAGAAGCACGGCGATTTCGTCGAACGCATGGTCGAGCGCGGCTACACCGAGCGCCAGGTGCGCCGGTTGGTCGAGTGGTACATGCGGGTCAACAAGGCCGGCTAGCGCCGCCGCGCAGGCCAGATGCCAGCCGGCCGGAGGTAGTTCGATGAACGTTGTCGATCGTCGGCCCAACCCGAAAGGCAAGAGCCTCAGCAACCGTCAGCGGTTCCTGTCTCGCGCCCGGGTGGAGGTCAAATCGGCGGTGCAGGAGGCGTTGCGTAAGCGCAAGGTCGCGGACGTCGGACACGGCGAGAAAGTTGCGATCCCAACCCGCGGCATCTCCGAGCCGATCTTTCATCACAACCGGCGTACCGGAAAGACCGATCACATCATTCCGGGAAACAAGGAATACGTCCGGGGCGATGAGATCCCGCGTCCAACCGGCGGCGAAGGCCAGGGCGGCCGCGAGGGCAGTCCGGACGGCAGCGGCGACGACGCCTTTGAGTTCACGCTGTCGAAGGAAGAGTTCCTCGATATGTTCTTCGAGGATCTCGAGCTCCCCGACCTTGTCAAAAAGAGCCTGAAGGACACGACCGCGGTCGATCTGCAGCGGGCCGGCTATACGGTAACCGGGAACCCGTCGAACCTCAGCGTGCCGCGCACGTTGCGCAACAGCATGGGCCGCCGCATCGCGCTGCGACGGCCGAAGCTCGCGGAGGTCGAACAAGCGCAGCAGGACCTCGAGGAAGCGCGGGCGGCCGGCGATGACGACGAAGTCGAGCGGTTGACCCGCGAGTTCGAACGCCTCGAACGCCGCAGCAAGATCATCCCCTATATCGATCCGATCGATGTGCGTTATCGCCGCTTCGACCGTGTGCCGCGGCCGAACACCGAGGCGGTCATGTTCTGCCTGATGGATGTGTCCGGCTCGATGACTGAGGCGATGAAGGACCTCGCCAAACGGTTCTTCATGCTGCTGCATGTGTTCCTGACGCGGCGCTATCGCCATGTCGACGTCGTTTTCATCCGTCATACCAGCACGGCCGAGGAGGTGGACGAGGAGACATTCTTCTACAGCCGCGAGACGGGCGGCACGGTCGTCTCGACGGCGCTGGAAAAAATGCTCGAAATCGCTCGGGCGCGCTACCCGATCGACCGCTGGAACATTTACGGCGCGCAGGCGTCGGACGGCGACAATTACGGCGCCGACAGCAGCCGCTGCGTATCGCTGTTGGGTGGCGACGTGTTGCCGCTGTGTCAGTATTTCGCCTATGTCGAGGTGGGCGACGGGATGGGCGGAAGCCTGACCGGCCTGTCGCGCGACAGCGATCTGTGGCGCGCTTATAGCGAGGTTGCGCCGGCGCACCAGCATTTCGCGATGCGGCGAGTGGGCGATCCGGCGCAGATCTTTACCGTTTTCCATGAATTGTTCGCCAAAGGGGGCGTCCGTGCCTAACACCGGTTTGGCGGGCGCTGCGCAACTCAAGGCTGATATGCCTCTCTTCACCGGGCCCAATTGGGATTTCGGCTCGCTCCGGCGGGTCTATGAGGCGATCGAGAAGATCGCGTTCGACGAGATTGGACTAGACATCTATCCGGTGCAGATCGAGGTCATCACCTCGGAGCAGATGCTCGACGCCTATTCATCGGTCGGCCTGCCGCTGATGTACCGGCATTGGAGTTTCGGCAAGCGCTTCGCCTATCATGAGACTCTGTACCGCAGGGGGCTGCAGGGCCTCGCCTACGAGATCGTCATCAATTCGAACCCGGTGATCTGCTACATCATGGAAGAGAACTCCATGACGATGCAGACGCTCGTCATTGCGCACGCCGCGTTCGGCCACAACCATTTCTTCAAGAACAACTACCTGTTCCGGCAGTGGACAGACGCCGACGGCATTCTGGATTATCTGAGTTTTGCCCGCGATTATGTCTCCAAATGCGAGGAGCGGCATGGGGTTGAAGCGGTCGAGCGGGTGCTTGATGCCGCGCATGCGCTAAAGGAGCACGGCGTCAACCGCTACGCGCACCGTTCACGGCCGAACCTTGCCGACGAACAGCGCCGCATCGACGAGCGGCGGGCGCATGAGGAAGCCACCTACAACGATCTGTGGCGCACCGTGCCGCATCTCGACAACGAGAAGGATAACCCGGCGGCAAACGAGAAGCAGCGCGAGCAGCTGCGACAGCAGCTAGGGCTCCCGGAGGAAAACCTCCTTTACTTCATCGAGAAGCGCGCGCCCCGGCTCGAGGATTGGCAGCGCGAGCTGATCCGCATTGTCCGCAACGTTTCGCAGTATTTCTACCCGCAGAAGCAGCTGCAGCTGATGAACGAGGGCTGCGCGACCTTCTGTCATTACGAGATCATGAACCGGCTGCATGATCGCGGCCTGATCACCGAAGGCTCGATGCTCGAATTCCTGCATTCGCATTCGAGCGTTGTGTTCCAGCCGGGTTTTGACGACCCGCGCTTCAGCGGCTTCAACCCCTATGCCCTCGGCTTCGCGATGATGAGCGACATCCGCCGCATGTGCGAGCAGCCGACCGACGAGGACCGCGAGTATTTCCCGGAGATCGCCGGCTGCGGCGATCCGTTCGGCGTTTTGCGGCACGCCTGGGCCAATTACCGCGACGAAAGCTTCATCCTGCAGTATCTGAGTCCGGCGGTGATCCGCCAGTTCAAGATCTTCCAGATCTCGGACGACAGCAGCAAGCCGGCGCTGCGCGTCGAGGCGATCCACGACGAAGTCGGCTATCGGCGAATTCGCAGCGCGCTATCGAAGCAGTACGATCTGTCGCGGCGCGAGCCCGACATTCAGGTGGTTGACGTCGATTTGGCCGGCGACCGCTGCCTCACTCTTGCGCATTACGTCCATGACGGTGTGCTGCTCGAGGAAAAGACTAGCCGTGCGGTGCTGCGTTATGCGGCATTTTTGTGGGGCTATGCTGTCAAATTGCTCGAAATTGAGGCGGCGACCGACAAAACGCTGAAGACCTATGAGGCGGCGGTCGACCCGGCCTAGCGCGGGTTCGGACGGCCCGGAAAGCTGCAGGCCGGATTGCGCGAGGACACGCCCACCGCCATCTGCGCTCAATGATCGTTCTCGGCATCGAGACCAGTTGCGATGAGACCGCCGTGGCGGTGGTTGGCGACGATCCACAGCCGCACATCTGCACCAATCTGATCCATGCGCAGTTGGCGGAGCACGCGCCCTATGGCGGGGTCGTGCCGGAAATCGCGGCGCGCGCCCACCTTGACCATATCAGTGGGCTGATCCGGCGGGCGCTCGGTGAAGCCGGGACGAGCTTCCAAGAGCTGGACGGGGTCGCGGCCGCCGCTGGGCCCGGACTGATCGGCGGGCTCCTTGTCGGGACGATGGCGGCCAAGGGGATCGCCTGGGCCGCCGAAAAGCCCTTTATCGCGGTCAATCATCTGGAGGCGCACGCCCTGACCGCCCGGCTATCGGACGGGATCGCATTTCCGTATCTACTGCTGCTGGTCTCCGGCGGTCATTCGCAGCTCTTGGTGTGCGCCGGGGTCGGAGTGTACCGCGTGCTCGGTACGAGCCTCGATGACGCCGCCGGCGAGGCTTTCGACAAGACCGCGAAGCTCTTGGGGCTCGGTTATCCGGGGGGACCGGCGATCGCCGAGGCCGCGCGCGGTGGCGATCCCGGGCACTTTTCTTTGCCGCGGCCGCTCAAAGGCCGCCGGGGCTGCGATTTCTCGTTCTCGGGACTGAAAACCGCGGTGCGGCAGATCATCGCGGAATACCCGCCCCGTACCGACCGGGATATCGCCGACCTCGCCGCGGCGATCGAACTGGCGATCTGCGACACGCTGATCGATCGCACTGCGAACGCGATCGCGTCGTTTCGCCGCCACTACCCCGACGGCAGAACTCTCGTCGCCGCCGGCGGCGTCGCGGCCAACCTGAGATTGCGGGAACGGCTGACCCGTTTGGCAGCGGCTTCCGGGATCGATTTCATTGCCCCTCCACCATCGCTGTGCACCGACAATGGTGCGATGATCGCCTGGGCCGGCCTCGAACGCCTGCGCGTGGGCCTTACCGACAGCTTCGACGCGCCGGTGCGGCCGCGGTGGCCGCTCGGCGGCGATGTTCCGGATATCTCGCCGGCTGCGAGGACCGCGTGAGGCAGATAGCGGTTATCGGTGGCGGCGCCTGGGGCTCGGCCCTGGCGCTGGTCGCCGCGCGGGCCGGGGCAAATGTCGGGCTATGGGCGCGCGACCCGGCGATCGTCGCGGCCATTAACCAGCGGCACGAAAACCCGGTCTACCTCCCCGGAGTCGCCCTCGATCCGGCAATCGCCGCGACCAATGAGCCGGAAGTCGCGCTGAGCGGCGCCGACGCCGCCCTTCTCGTCGTTCCGGCGCAATTCATGCGCGACGTGCTCGGCCGGCTGAAACCGATGATGCCAGCCGGCATGCCGCTTCTGCTGTGCGCCAAGGGCATCGAGACCGAAACGTTGCGGACAATGTCGGAATTGGCCGGCGAACTGATGCCGAATTGTCGCATTGCAGTTCTATCCGGGCCCAGCTTTGCCGGCGAGGTTGCGCGCGATCTGCCGACCGCGGTCACAATCGCCAGCCGCGATCCCCCGCTCGCCGAGACCTTTGTGGCAGCGCTCGGAACGGCGCGGTTCCGCCCCTACCGATCACCGGACCCGATCGGGGTAGAGATCGGCGGCGCGGTCAAGAATGTATTGGCGATCGCCTGCGGCATTGTCGAGGGGCGCGGGCTCGGCGACAATGCACGGGCCGCGCTGATCACCCGCGGCGTGTCGGAGATGATTCGCCTGGGTGTTGCGAAGGGCGCCCAGGCAGAGACATTCTGCGGGCTGTCCGGGCTCGGCGACCTGGTGCTGACATGCACCGCGGGGCAATCGCGCAATTACACCCTCGGCGGCGCCCTTGGGCGCGGGATGAGCCTCGACGAGGCCCTGGCCGGGCGCCGCTCGGTGCTCGAGGGGGTGGCGAGCGCTGCCGCGGCGGCGCGGCTGGCCGCCCGGCTTCAGGTCGAGATGCCGATTACCGCGGCGGTCGAAGGCGTGCTGCACCGGGGCATGGCGATTAACGTTATGATCGAGGCTCTCCTGAGCCGGCCCTATCGCAGCGAATGAGACGCATGCCCCGGTACGACTTGTGCGGAGCGGAGAACCAGCAAGGGGCTTTTCCGACGCCCCGCAAAGCCAATATCATGCAGAGGCGGAGATCGCCATCGGCCCGGATCGGTATGAGCGACAACGGAAGACGCGACGAGGAAGGACCCGGTACCGGCGTCATCGTCAAGCCAAAGGCGAAGACGAAGAAGCCGTCGATGTATAAAGTGTTGATGCTGAACGACGATTATACCCCGATGGAGTTCGTCGTGCACACCCTCGAGCGCTTCTTCAACAAGAGCCGCCAGGAAGCGACCCGCATCATGCTGCATGTCCACCGGCGCGGCGTCGGGATCTGCGGCGTGTTTACGTACGAGGTGGCCGAGACCAAAGTGACGCAAGTGATGGATTTCGCCCGGCAGCACCAGCATCCGCTGCAGTGCACGCTGGAAAAAGACTAGTCAGTTCATCGACAGGAAAGGGCGCGGCAGTGCTCTCACGCAACCTCGAAAAATCTCTGCATCGCGCGCTGGCCCATGCGAACGAGCGGCATCATGAGTATGCCACGCTCGAGCATCTTCTGTTAGCGCTGACCGAGGATCAGGACGCGATCGCGGTATTGCGCGCTTGCAGCGTCGATCTCGACCGGCTGCGCCGCGAGGTGCTGACCTATGTCGATAACGAGCTGACCAACCTGGTCGCCAACCACAGCGAGGACGCCAAGCCCACGGCGAGCTTCCAGCGCGTGCTGCAGCGCGCCGCGATCCATGTGCAATCCTCGGGGCGCGAGGAGGTCACCGGCGCCAACGTGCTCGTTGCGATGTTCGCCGAACGCGAGAGCCACGCCGTCTATTTCCTGCAAGAACAGGACATGACGCGCTTCGACGCGGTCAATTACATCTCGCATGGCATCGCCAAGGCGCCCGGCCGATCCGAAACCCGACGCGTCCAGGGCGCCGAAGAGGAAGAGCGAGGCGAGAAGGGTCAGAAGCGCAGCCATGACGCGCTCGACGCCTATTGCGTCAACCTGAACAAGAAGGCCAAGGGCGGCAAGATCGATCCGCTGATTGGGCGCGAAGCCGAGGTCGAGCGGACGATCCAGATCCTTTGCCGGCGCTCGAAGAACAACCCGCTTTATGTCGGCGACCCCGGCGTCGGCAAGACCGCGATAGCCGAAGGCCTCGCCCGCCGCATCGTGCAGCGAGAAGTGCCGGAGGTGCTGCTCAACGCGACGATCTACGCGCTGGACATGGGCGCGCTGCTCGCCGGCACTCGCTACCGCGGCGATTTCGAGGAGCGGCTGAAAGCGGTATTGGCCGAGCTCGAAGCCCAGCCCGGCACAATCCTGTTCATCGACGAGATCCACACGGTCATCGGCGCCGGCGCGACATCGGGCGGCGCGATGGATGCCTCCAACCTGCTAAAGCCGGCCCTTGCAGGCGGCGTCATTCGCTGCATCGGCTCGACCACCTACAAGGAATACCGCAACTATTTCGAGAAGGACCGGGCGCTCGTCCGCCGCTTCCAGAAGATCGACGTCAACGAGCCGACGATCGAGGACTCGATCAAGATTCTGCGCGGCCTGAAGCCCTATTACGAGCGCCACCACAAGGTTCGCTATACGGCCGACGCGATCAAGGCGGCGGTCGAGCTGTCGCACCGCTACATCGGCGACCGCAAGCTGCCCGATAAGGCGATCGACGTCATCGACGAGACCGGCGCGGCGCAGATGCTGGTGCCGGAAAGCCGCCGCCGCAAAACGATCACGGCCAAGGAGGTCGAGGCGGTCATCGCGACGATGGCGCGCATCCCGCCCAAGAGCGTGTCGCGCGACGATCGCGAAGTGCTGAAAAATCTGCAACGCGATCTGCAGACGATGGTGTTTGGCCAGGACAAGGCGATCGACGCCTTGGTCTCGGCGATCAAGCTCGCCCGCGCCGGGTTGCGTGACCCGGAAAAGCCGATCGGCAGCTATCTGTTCTCGGGCCCGACCGGTGTCGGCAAGACCGAGGTGGCGCGCCAGCTCGCGCGGACGATGGGCATCGAGATCACCCGCTTCGACATGTCGGAGTACATGGAGCGGCACACCGTGTCGCGGCTGATCGGAGCGCCGCCCGGTTATGTCGGCTTCGACCAGGGCGGGCTGCTGACCGACGCAATCGACCAGCACCCGCACAGCGTCTTGTTGCTCGACGAGATCGAGAAGGCCCATCCAGACCTGTTCAACATCCTGCTGCAGGTCATGGATTACGGGAAGCTGACCGATCACAACGGCAAGAACGTCGATTTCCGCAACGTCATCCTGATCATGACGACAAATGCCGGCGCCGCCGAACTGGCCAAGCAGGCGATCGGCTTCGGGAGCGGCATCCGCACCGGTCACGACGAAGAGGCGATCAACCGGATGTTCACGCCCGAGTTCCGCAACCGGCTCGATGCGGTGATCTCTTTCGCGCCATTGTCGCCCGAGACGATCAGCCGGGTGGTCGACAAGTTCGTGCTGCAGCTGGAAGAGCAGCTCGCCGATCGCAACGTCACGATCGAGCTCGATGCGAGCGCCCGCGATTGGCTCGCCGCCAAGGGCTACGATCCCTTGTTCGGGGCGCGCCCCCTGGCCCGCGTCATCCAGGAGCACATCAAGAAGCCGCTTGCCGAGGAGCTGCTGTTCGGCAGACTGGCGAAGGGCGGGATCGTCCGGGTCTACACCGATAAAGATGACGACAAGCTCAGCTTCGCCTTCGAGCCGCGTCCGCCGATCACTCCCGCCGAGCCGAAGGAAGCCGAACTCGTCGAATAGCCGCTTTCGCCGGCGCTGCGTGTGAGGCAGCTAGCCCATCTGTTCGATGACAAGCATGCCGGCTTACGCGGCAAGCTCATCGGGCTTTACGCGATCCTGATCGCCGCAAATCTCGGAGTATGGGCTTGGGCCATCGCGGCGTTCGGCGGCAACGTCGTGCTGATCGGCACCGCGCTGTTGGCCTACGGCCTCGGGCTGCGTCACGCGGTCGACGCGGATCATATCGCGGCGATCGACAACGTCACGCGCAAGCTGATGCAAGACGGCAAGCGCCCGATCGGTGTCGGCTTTTTCTTCGCGCTCGGGCACTCGACGGTCGTGATCATCGCTGGCGGGGCCATTGCGCTGACGGCGGACAGCCTGAACGCGCGCTTTCCGGGCCTCATCGAATCTGCGGGCGCCCTCGGCACCGCAATCTCGGCTTCGTTCCTGTTGGCGATAGCGGCTCTGAACGGCGTGGTTCTGCTCTCGGTTTACCGCTCGTTCCAGCAGGCGAGGCGCGGCAGCGCTGCGGCGCCATTCCAACTCGATTCGTTGCTTGGCCGGCGCGGACTTCTTCCGCGATTGTTCCGGCGCCTATTCAAGCTGATTGCGAGCAGTTGGCACATGTACCCGCTTGGCTTTCTGTTCGGGCTCGGCTTTGACACCGCGAGCGAGATCGGAGTTCTCGGGATCGCCGCCAGCGAAGCCGCAAAGGGATTATCGATCGAGTCGATCCTGGTGTTTCCAGCCCTGTTCACCGCCGGGATGTCGCTGATCGACGCGACCGACGGCGTGCTGATGCTTGGCGCTTACGGCTGGGCCTTCGCCGAGCCGGCGCGCAAGCTCTACTACAATCTCGCTGTCACCGGCATCTCGGTCGTCGTCGCGTTGGTGATCGGCAGCATCGAGGCTTTGGGTCTCGTTGGCGAAAAGCTTGGGCTGGTCGGCGGGGTGTGGGAAGCGATCGCCGCGGCCGCCGGCGATCTCGGCATGCTCGGCTACATGATCGTGGCGCTGTTTGCCCTGACCTGGCTCATCTCGCTGCTGGTCTACAGGTTGAAAGCGCCGCGCAAGATCGGCGTGTGACCGTCAATGGTGATGCATGAACGGCGGCGGCCAGGTTTCGAGAATGCTGACCACTGCCAGGATGCCGAAGCCGATCGCCTGCTCCTGCAGAACCGAACGATAGAGCGCGCCCGCCGCCGCTGTATCCCTGTCCGACAGGCGCGGCATGAGTTGAAGCCGGTTGCGTAGCGCAATCGCCACCATTGCCAAGTACAGCACGATCTTGAGCGACAGCAGCCGCCCGTAATTCGTACTAAACAGGGCTTCGACGCTGCCGACGAGGACCAGAGTGTTGACCGCGCCGGTGACCGCGATCACCGCGACCGCCACATAACCCATCTGCGAGAAGGCGGGCAGCGCGTGCCGCAACAGACGATCAAACCCAGCCGACGCGCGACGCGCTCGTCCGAGCAGCCAGCCGAGCGGCAGCAAGCCACCCAGCCACAGCCCGGCGGCAAGCAGATGCACGGATTGGTTAATCTCGCGGCCAAATCCGGCCCAACCGCTTCCGCCCGCCGCATGACCCACCCAACCGAGGCTTGCCAAGGCCAGCGCGGCGCAGATCACGTTGAGTGCGGGCCGATGCGGCGCAACAGCGGTACCGACGATCAGCAACCCCGCAAACAGCAGGTGGCAGCACCACACCCGCCCAAACTCGGTCGCAAACAAAACTGTCGCAAGCGTCGTCGGATCGAACGCCGCGCTCGCCGCGCCGGCCATACCCGCCGCGACAAACGGGACAATGGCCAGCGCCGAGATGAACATGAGCAGTGCGCTGGCCCGCACCAGATTGACGCTCCAGCGATCGAAGGACATGAGTGCGTCAGCCCGCGCATGGAGAGCATCTCGTTCGACCGCATAAAGGCGAAATGCGGCGCCGCCGAACGCGGCCATTGCAGCGGCAAAGTGGATCAGGCGCGCGATGACGAGTCCGTCATCCACCGCGTCCCCTCCCCGGCCCCGTCATCGCCCGATCGTGAATTGGAATCGCCCCTCGGTCGGGTGGGTGTCGACCGAGACGACGCGCCAACTGACCGTATAAGTGCCTTGCGGCAGCGGCCTCAGCCCGACCCGGAGCTCGGCCGGTGCGCCGGGCGTCACCTGCGCATTCCCAAGATCGACCCGTTGCCCTGCTTCATTGGTCACCGTCACGCTGCTGAAGGCGGGCTCGAGGTCTTGGGTAAATGACAGGCTGACAGTCGCCGGCGGCGCTGCGACAGCGCTGCCAACGGCAGGGTTCGCATGGTCAAGAAAGGCATGCGCCCGCGCTACCGGGCCGCCAACGATCAGAGCTGTGTGTGCGGCGAGGGCCGCTACGATGAGCTTGAGCATGTTTCACCACTCCGAGATCGGCTTGCCGATGCTGCGAGGGAATAGATCGTCCAGGTACACGTGAAATTGCATGACGCCGCCGAAGCCCCGCCCGGAGTTTCGGTTAACCGGCAGGATGGCCTCGGCGCCGATCTGGAAATATGTCCCGCTCCAGATGATGCCTGGCTGGATCGTCCCGACGGTTTGGCTTGCGGGCACCCGGTTGATCGGCGTCGAGAATGCTATCTCGACAAGCGGGATCAGTTGGCTGAACGGCGCTCGCAGCCCGATGTCCTTAACGCAGCATTGCAGGTACGGAAGGCTGTATTCGAACGCGAACCCGTAATTAAAATTGTTCGGGTTGGGGTTGCCGGCGCTTTCGGCCTTGGTCGGAAAATCGAAACCGAGATTGCCGGTGACCGCAACGGGGCGCAGATAGGCGAGCGAGGGCGCAAGGTCGCCGAAGCCCTTGCCGAAATCGAAGGTCGGCGACAATGTCGTGAAATCGGGCGCACCTAATGCCGCAACCCGCCCGGTATGCGCCCAGTTGACGTTGAGTCCGATCAGTCCGAGCGCCTCATGCGGCCCATCGACGAACAGCTGATATTGCGCACCGGTGTGCAGGCCGGTGAGGCCGGTCGCGGCCGGCAGATCTTTCTGCTGCAGGTATTTCCAGCCTTGGCCAATGGTAATGCCGAAACTCGGGGTGATGCGTTTTGCCAGATCGACATCGATGCCGATTTCCTGCGCACCGTCGGCGCCGGTCGGCGGGCGAGTGACGGTCGGCAGCGACAACTCGTCGGCGACGAACGGGTCGTCCGTCAGGATCGTCGCCGGGAAGAACCGTTGGCCGGCAAAACCGTGGCTCGCCGCCTCCTTTCCCAATGACATTGCCGCCAGTGCGGCCAGTGCCGCGCCGACGATTAACCGCTGGAAACTCATAGCTAGATCTCCGCAATTCAAAACCGGATGAATGCCTCGCGCCAGCGGCCCGTCGGGAGCCAGCGACGATCACGCGATCGGGCAAAGGGGCGTCAGGCTTGGCCTGGCGGTCCTCGTGCCCGGATTGCCCCGGTCAGGTTTGCGGGATGAAATTCATCTGCCGCCGGCACAGACGAAACTGCGTCGACGAAGACGATGCGGGCAGGCGCCGCGGTCTGCGGCACGATGAACCCAGCGCTCGCATGCCATAGGCAGCACAGCGAATGATCGTGCTCGCCGCGATCCCCTGGCCGGGTGGGCGCTTTCTGCGCCGGGATCGCCCGCTGATCGATGTTCGCGGGTGTTGCGAGGCAGAGCGCGTGTGCGCCAAACGCGGCCAAGTCACCGAAATCGGCCGAAATCACCGGCGGCGGGGGCGCGAGCGAGGCAAGCCGCAGCGACAGCGCCAGCAGCGCGCAAAATACGCCCAGCCGGGATGTCCGATGGCGAGGCCGGCGAAATCCGATCCGGACTGCAATTCGGCTCATTACGCTTGGTCTCAAGCGGCAGGGTTGAAGTCGCCGAGCGCGACCATAGTCAGTATCGCCGAGCGCGGTCACGTCACAACGACATCAGTCGGGTGATGCCGCCGGAATTCGATTTGTCGCGGCGCCGCTGCGACGCCGCCACAGCCGGCCGCTCTCGACCGCCTGCCAAACCCCGATCGTCGGCAAGCCGATGGCAATGTCGCGGGCGCGCTTCAGCAACGACAACGCCAGCGCCATTTCCGGAGTCAAACCGAAGGCAGCGCCGAGCAGGATGTAGGCGCCTTCCTGAACGCCGACCGCGTTCGGCACCACGAAGGCTGCGGTGCGCGCCGCGTAGAGCATGCTTTCGAGCACCAGCACGGCGGTGAACGGCAGCGGTTCGCCGGCCAGACGCAACGCGAGCCACACCTCGGCGGCGCTCGCGATCCAGCTCGCGAGATGCAGCGCGAAACACAGCCACAACCCGCTAGGGCGCCGATAAATGGCGCGCAACGCGGTATGCAATGCCGCCGCGCCGGCGGCGCTGCGCTCGGCCCAGCCGTGGCCGAGAATGCGGGCGATGCGGTCGAAATGGGCGAACCCGTGCCGCTGGACGAGCAGAAAAGCGACGGCCGCGGCGGCCGCGGCCATGAGCCCGAACATTGCCGGGGTGGCGGCGACCGAGTCGGGATGCAGCCGAACGAGCAGTCCCAACCCGAGTGCGGTGTAGGCGAGCTGGGCGACGAATTCGAGTGTCACGTCGACGATCGTGCTGGCGGCCGCGATCGTCCCCGAAACGCCGGCAAGAGCCAGTGCCCGGGCGCCAAGCACATACCCACCGACTTGCGATAGCGGCAGCACCTCGGACCCGGAATCGCGAACCAATCGGCCCCAGATCGCTGCCCATCCCGGCGTGCCGGGAACGAGCGCCCGCCAGGCCAGCCCCATCAGCGCCATCAATGCGAGATGGATGCCACAGATTGCCGCGAAACCAACACCTCCGACGGCGAACAGCGAACGGACCACTGCCCCAGCGCCGAAATAGCCGACCAGCGCCGCCACCGCCGTTACCCCGACCGCGGCGGCAAGAATTGGCCACGCCCTCATGCGCAGACTTTGCCGATCAGCAGCGGCCGCGTGCCCATCAAAGCACCGCTGGCGCCGGCGGGGTGCGCAGGAACCGGCGGATCAGGCGAACGAAGCAAGGCATCACCATTGGACGCAGCAGGCGGGGATCATAACCGGCAAGGCGCCGCTCGTTTTCCGCGAGGCAGATGTCGATCAGCGCGGCAGGGGAAAGATCGACGTCGGCAACGGCCTTGCTGCCGGTCAGCGTGAAATTGTTGTCCTGTGGTGCTGCTTCCTGGCTCGCGCCGACCTCGCGCGCCAGCCCGATGCGTTCGTAGATCAGGAACAGCCAAACGGCAACGACCTTCGCCCAGAACCACGGCTGCCGCCACCACGGCAGGTTGCGGCGGTGCCACGCGACCCAATTGACGAAGAACAGGATGTGACGTGCCTCCTCCTGCATAACAGGCTCGAACGTATCGACCAGCTCGGGCGGGAAAAAGCGCGACGTTTTCGCCATCGCAAACAGGCCGAAAGCGAAGAAGCTATCGATGCACTCGCTGAAGCCGGTCACCATGAAGGCCCATTCGGCATGGCGCGGGCGCAGGTATTCAGGCTCCGGCGCGAGGCGGATCGAGTATGCCTCGACGAGGCGTGACAGCACCTGCTTGTGGCGGCCTTCTTCGAAGGCATCGAGTTCGATCGCGCGCCGCAGCAGCGGATCGGCAATCTGTTCGGCGTAGCTCAATACCCGGATCCGAGCCTTGCCCTCGGTCTGCACCGCGATGTCCCATATCGGGAGCGCGGTGAGCCGGTCGCGCGTCTCGGCATCGAGAGGGGGCCAATTGATGACGGCCGGCTTGTACGGGTTGTGCGTATCGAGCAGCATCCGGCAGAAAGTGGCCTTGTGCTCGCCGCTGCCCGGCCGGATGACGCCGCGATCGGGCGCCGCCCAGCGGCGCGCCGTCTCGTCCGCCGCAGTGATAACAGCTTCGTCCGTCACAGACTTACTCCCTCGGATACTACCTCAGATTCCGCCATCGTCGCCCGCGGAGCCAGCCCAGCCGTCGTTGACTCGCCTAGACCGCTCCCCTATATAGCGGCCTCCGCTCAATCAAGGCAGTCGTCGTTGGAGCCGGTGCCGTGAAGCGCACTTACCAGCCCAGCAAACTCGTCCGCAAGCGCCGGCATGGCTTCCGTGCACGGATGGCCACCATAGGTGGTCGCCGGGTGCTCGCCGCACGGCGTGCGAAGGGCCGCAAGCGCCTGTCTGCCTGAGCTGTTTCGGCCGCGCCCCTGAGCCATCCCGCGCCGAATTGGCGCCCGGTGAGAAGCATGACAGCCGGCCTTGTAAGGCTCAAGACTCGCGCCGATTTTGTTCGTGTTGCCGCCGGGCGGAGACGCGCGGTGCGGCCGAGCTTTATTTTGCAAGCCGCGGCGCGACGGGTCGAGGACGGCAGCGGCGAGACGGTACGGGTTGGTTTCACCGCAAGCCGCAAGGTCGGCAACGCAGTGGTGCGCAACCGCGCGAAGCGGCGGTTGCGGGCAATTGCCGCAGAGGTATTGCCGAGACGAGGGCTGCCAGGGACCGACTATGTATTGGTCGCGCGCGCCATGTCGCACGAGCGGCCCTACGCACAGCTTCTCGCCGATCTGGAAGCGGCATTGCGCCAGCTCGATCGGCAGAAGGCCGGCGGCGCGCCGCGCGACGAAGCAGCACCGCCGTACAGGGCCGCTGAGGAGGAGTGATATGGGTTTTCACGGCGGCGCAAGCCGCATCTTGAGTGTGGCGATCGCCTGCTTGATCCGCGCCTACCAGCTGATCATTGCGCCGATCCTGCCGCCCTCTTGCCGGTTCTATCCAAGCTGCTCGCATTACGCCGCCGAGGCTGTCGAGCGGCACGGTGCGTGGCGGGGTTCAGGACTCGCCTTGCGCCGTCTGCTGCGGTGCAATCCCTGGGGCGGCAGCGGCTACGACCCCGTCCCCTCCGAGCCGAGCCGCTGAGCCGGACGCTACCCCAACCGCAATGGAACAGCGCAACCTTCTACTCGCGATCGTCGTGTCGGTCGGCATTCTGATCGGGTTCCAATTCCTGTTCGAGAAGCTGCGCCCGCCGCCACCGGTGAATCCGCCGGTTTCAACCCAGACTGTGCCGACGCAAACCACGCCGGCGACGCCAACGCCTAGCACCACCACGCCTGCACCCGGCGCCGCCGGCACCGCTGCCGGGACGGCCGCAGCTTCGGGAGCCGAGACACGCGAAGAGGCGATAGCCAAACAGCCGCGGGTGCGCATCAACACACCGCGTTTGCATGGGTCGGTCTCTCTGACGGGCGGCCGCATCGACGACGTCACTCTCGCGACCTATCACGAGACCGTCGATCCAAAGAGCCCCGAAGTCGTGCTGCTTTGGCCGACCGGGACCAAAGACCCGTATTTCGCCGAATTCGGCTGGGTCGCCGGGACCTCGGGAACCAAGGTTCCGGGCCCAGATACGCAATGGACCGCCTCCGGCGGGCCGCTGACCCCGACCCAGCCCTTGACCCTGAATTGGGACAACGGCGCGGGCCTTCTGTTCACGCGCACGATCACGATCGACGAAAATTACATGTTCACGGTGCGCGACGCGGTGCGCAACAGCGGCAACGCACCGGTTGACCTGCTGCCGTATTCCCTGATCAGCCGCACCGGCACCCCAAAGGTTGGCGGCTATTACATCCTGCACGAAGGACTGATTGGCGAACTCGGCGGCTCTCTGCGCGAGGTCAAATACAGCTCGATCGAACCGGGCAAGCCGAACGACTACAGCTCGACCGGCGGCTGGCTCGGCTTCACCGACAAATACTGGCTGACCGCCCTCGTGCCGCCGCAAGACGAGGCGATCAAAGCCCGCTTCACGCATGTCGTCGAAGGTGGGGTCGACCGGTACCAGACCGATTATCTCGGATCGCAGATCACGGTGCCGGCGGATGGAACCGCCGCCACCTCGACCCGGTTTTTTGCCGGCGCGAAAGAGGTCAACCTGCTCGATGCGTACGCAAAGTCGGGCATTCCGCATTTTGATCTCGCGATCGATTTCGGCTGGTTCTATTTCCTGACCAAGCCGATCTTTCTGACATTGCAGTTCTTTTATGGGCTTCTCGGCAATTTCGGGCTCGCAATCCTGCTGCTCACGTTTCTGATCAAGCTGGCGTTCTTTCCGCTCGCCAACAAATCCTACGCGGCGATGAGCAAGATGAAGCTGCTCCAGCCGGAGATGCAGAAGATCCGCGAGCGCTTCCCAGACGACAAAGCCCGGCAGCAGCAAGAGATCATGGCGATGTACAAGAAGGTCGGCGCCAACCCGCTGGCCGGCTGCCTGCCGATCGTGATCCAGATCCCGGTATTCTTTTCGCTCTATAAGGTGCTGTTCGTCACGATCGAGATGCGGCATGCGCCGTTTTTCGGCTGGATCCATGATTTGTCGGCGCCTGACCCGACCTCCTTCGCCAATCTGTTCGGGCTGATCCCGTTCGCTCCGCCGGCATTCCTGATGATCGGCGCCTGGCCGCTGCTGATGGGCATCACGATGTATCTGCAGCAGAAACTCAACCCGCAGCCCGTCGATCCGGTGCAGGCGCGCATGTTCATGCTGTTGCCGGTCGTCTTCACCTACATGCTGTCGGCCTTCCCGGCGGGGCTGGTGATCTACTGGGCGTGGAACAACCTGCTCAGCATCGCCCAGCAATGGGCCATCATGCATCGGGCGGGCGCTGCCTGAGAGATCCAGTGGCACCGGCCGATTTGTTCCCGCCGCGCGAGATCGAGCCGGAGCTGGTTGAGGCCGGGCGGCTTCTCTTTGCACGCGATTGCCGCTTTATTGCGGGCGCCGCCGAGGCGGAGGCCTTGCCAGCCGAAACCCTTCCGGAAGTGGCGTTTCTCGGCCGCTCCAATGTCGGCAAATCGAGCCTCGTCAATGCTCTGACCAACCGGCGCATGCTGGCGCGCACCTCGAACACGCCGGGACGCACTCGCCAGATCAATTTCTTCGCGCTGGATAACCGGCTGATGCTCGTCGACCTGCCGGGCTACGGCTATGCGGAAGCCTCGAAGAGCGCCGTCCAGGCGTGGACCCGGACCGTGCACCAGTACCTGCGCGCGCGAGCCAGCCTGCGCCGCGTGTGCCTGCTGATCGATTCGCGGCACGGCCTCAAGGATCCCGACCAGCCCATCATGCAGCTGTGCGATTCGGCCGGGCTGTCCTACCAGGTCGTACTGACAAAGACCGATAAGCCCGCTGCCGCCGAGCTCGCCGCGACCGCTGCCGCTGTCCTCGCCGAGCTGGCTCGGCACAGCGCCGCCCATCCGGAGATCCATCTGACCAGCGCCGAGAAGGAGCGTGGCATCGCGGCTCTAAGGGCTTCGCTTGCCGCCTTCGCACTGCCTGCCGACCCGCGCGCCGGTGCCGCGGCGGGCGCGGTGGCGACGGGACCCGTGGCGCGATAGAGTGCCGCCGGCATTTACTTCATCTGCGATCCCGAATGTCCAATCCGACCGCCGCCGATCCGGCATTGAAGGCCTCTGTTCTCGCCGAAGCGCTGCCGTATCTGCGCCGTTATGCCGGCCAGACGGTCCTCGTCAAGTACGGCGGCCATGCGATGCGTAATGGCGAAGGCGGCGATCCGTTTGCCCGCGATATCGTGTTGTTGAAGCAGGTCGGGATCAACCCGATCGTCGTGCACGGCGGCGGCCCGCAGATTGGGCAGATGCTGGAGCGCCTCGGCATCAAGAGCCGCTTTGTCAACGGGCTGCGCGTTACCGACGGCGAGACGATGGAAGTCGTCGAGATGGTCCTCGCCGGCACGATCAACAAGCAGCTCGTCGCGGCGATCAATAGCGTCGGCGGCTGTGCGATTGGCCTCACGGGCAAGGATGGCGGACTGATCCGCGCGCGCAAATTGACGCGCAACGGCGATCTCGGTTTCGTCGGCGAGCCCGAACGCATCGAAGAGCGGGTGCTCGCGACATTCCGGCAATCCGACATCATTCCGGTTATTGCCCCGATTGGGGTAGGTGCCGATGGCGAGACGTACAACATCAACGCCGATACGGTCGCAGGCGCCGTCGCCGCAGCCGTAAAGGCAACACGGTTTCTGCTGCTGACTGACGTGCCCGGCGTACTCGATGCGGAAAAACGCCTGATTCCGGAGCTGACGGCGGCCCAGGCGCGTCACCTGATCAAGCAGGGCACGATATCGGGCGGTATGATCCCAAAGGTCGAAACCTGCCTCGCCGCGGTTGAGGGTGGGGTCGAGGCCGCGGTCATCCTCGATGGTCGGGTGCGGCATGCGATCCTTCTCGAACTGTTCACCGAAGGCGCCGGCACCCTGATCCGCGGCGGCTGAGGCTCCAGACCCCTCGATGGCATACATTACCCGACAAGAGCATTGCCCCCTCGGCGAGATCGAGACCTGGATCTTTGATCTCGACAACACGCTGTACCCCGCTTCTTGCCGTCTGTTCGAACAGGTGCAGCGGCGCATGAACGAATACATTTGCGACCGCCTGGAGGTCTTGCCGGAGGAAGCAGCCGAATTGCGGCGCACCTATTTCCGCGAGCACGGCACGACGATGAATGGGCTGATGAAGGTCCACAACATCGACCCGCAGGACTTTCTCGCCTTTGTGCACGAGGTCGATCTCGCCTGCGTGCCGCCCGATCCGGCGCTGGTCGCGGCCCTCGAGCGGCTCGAAGGGCGCAAGATCGTCCACACCAACGGCTCGGTGCGGCATGCCGAGCGGCTGCTCAACCATCTCGGCGTCAGCGCGGCGTTCAGCGGCATCATCGATATCGTGGCGGCCGATTTCGAGCCGAAGCCGGCGCTCGCCGGGTATCGCCTGCTGCTGCGGCGGCATGCGGTTCAGCCCGAGACGGCGCTGATGGTCGAGGACATCGCGCGGAACCTCGCCCCAGCCGCCGAGCTCGGCATGACGACGGCCTGGCTGCGCAATGGCATCGATTGGGCGAGAGCCGAAGCAGACAGTGCGTACATCCACCACGTCGTCGACGACCTCGCGGGCTTTCTGGCGGCTGCGGCAGCCCTGCAACGTTCTGATCGGAAAGAGGCGCAATGACGGTCGCCGACACGATGCGCCTGAAACTGACGGAGAGGTTCGCCCCGACCCGGCTCGACATCGTCGACGAATCGCATCGCCACGCCGGGCATGCCGGCGCCCGGCCCGGGGGCGAAACCCATTTCGCGGTAACAATTACCGCGCCCCTGTTTGCCGGGCTCAACCGGCTCGCCCGCCAGCGCCTCGTTTATGACGCGCTAAGGCGGGAATTGGCTGCCGGCGTACACGCGCTCTCGCTCAAGACCCTGGCCCCGGACGAAGACGGGCCCTGAGCCGATCGAATAATCGCATACTATCGTATTCCGGGTTATAGCGGAATTTGAAACCCGCGAAGGTTGCAATATCGCTGGCGCCCGGTAAATTAGCCGCATGGCTCCCGCATTGCCGCGCCGGGCGCCTCGCAAGCGCGAGCCCGTCCGGTCATCCCTGGTCATCCACAACATCGTCGTTGCCGGCCATCGCACCAGCGTACGGCTTGAACCGGTGATGTGGGAAGCGCTGCAGGAGATCGCCCGGCTGCAACAAACCAACGTCAACCAGCTTGTCACCGACATCGACCGGCAGCGCCATGCATCGAGCCTGACCGCGGCGATTCGGGTCTATATTGTCGATTTTTACCGCGCGGCGGCAGCGCTTGCCCGCCGAGCCACCGAACTGCAGCGCGCCGCGGATTAGCTCCGCTATCTGAGACTTCGGCGGCGGCGCTAGGCTGCCTTCTCGAGAAAATCGCGCAATGCCCCGGCCGAGGCATCGCGCATCACGAATGCATCGCCGATGCTGCGCGGCAGAATCAGGGTGATCCGGCCGTCTCGCACCTTCTTGTCCTTGCCCATATGCGCGACCAGCCGACCGGCCGCATTGGCCGAAAGCCCGACCGCGTTGAGGCCGGTGGGCAGCCCGGCCGCCGCGAGGTGACGCCGCACCCGATGGGCATCCTGCCCGGTAGCAATCCCAAGGCGGACGGCAAAATCGAAGGCGAGCACCATGCCGAGCGCCACCGCCTCTCCGTGCAGCAGCGCGTCGCTGAATCCGGTCTCGGCTTCGAGGGCATGGCCGAAGGTGTGGCCGAAATTCAGCAGAGCCCGATCCCCCTCCTCGCGCTCATCGGCGGCGACGATGGCCCCCTTCATTCGGCAGCTGGTCAGAATGGCGTGTGCCGCCGCGGCTGGCTCCAGATTGCACACGGCGGCGCCGTGGCTCTCCAGCCATTCAAAAAAAACCGCATCGCGGATCAGCCCGTATTTGACGATCTCGGCATAACCGGCGCGCAGTTCACGCGACGGCAGGGTTGCGAGCGTGCCGGTGTCCGCGAGCACGAGGCGCGGCTGGTAGAAGGCGCCGAGCAGGTTTTTGCCGGCGCGTGTATTAATCGCCGTCTTGCCGCCTACTGAGCTGTCGACCTGGGCCAGCAAGGTTGTCGGGATCTGGACGAAATCGATGCCGCGCAACAGCGTCGCAGCGGCAAACCCTGCGATATCGCCGACCACCCCGCCGCCCAGCGCGACCAGCATCGTCCCGCGCTCGATGCCGCAAGCGAGGACCTCATCGACGAGGCGGCCGAAATGGGCGAGATCCTTCGTCGCCTCGCCAGACGGGAGAATGACGGCATGGTGAGTAATGCCGTGTTCCTCGAGGCTGGCGCGCAACGGCGCGAGGTAATGGGGCGCCACCGCTTCGTCCGTGATGATCACCGCCTGACGGCGCCGCATCAGCGGCAGTATTTCGGCGCCGGCGCCGGCGATCAAGCCCGGCCCGATCAGGATGTCGTAGCCGCGATCGCCGAGTTCGACCCGCAACCGCTCGGTCGGTCCGGCCTTCGCGCTCACTCACCGGCCTCCAGCTCTTCCGGCAGCATCAGTGCTCGCGGGCAGGCGGCAAGCGCGGCGATGGTTCGCGTCGCTGTCAGCTCCGCCGCGGCGTCGCCGCTGTCGATCGTAATGTCCGCCTCGGCATAGATCGGATGACGGCGCTCGATCAATTCGCCGAGCACCGCCCGCGGATCACCGTCCTTCAGCAAAGGCCGATTGCTGCGGCGCGACACCCGCGCCAGCAAGGTGTCGAGATCGGCGCGCAGCCACACAGAGACGCCACGGCGCGCGATAATCGCGCGGGTCGCCGGGTCCATGAAGGCGCCTCCGCCCGTCGCCAACACGTGGGTCGGCTGGGTGAGCAGCCGCGCGATCACCCGGCGCTCGCCGTCGCGAAACACCGCCTCGCCGCGATTACGGAAAATCTCTTCAATTGTCTCGCCGGCCGCCGTCTCGATCTCGCTATCCGAATCGAACAAGGGCAGATCGAGGCGCGCCGCCAGCCGACGCCCGATGTTGGTCTTGCCGGCCCCCATCAAACCCACCAGGACAATCGTGCGATTCGGCACGAAATCCTTGGCGGATGCATCAGCTCGCGCCTTCTGCCGGGTCTGAAGTTTCACCGCGCTCCTCTGCATCCCTCAGCGCTCTTCCGCCGGGCGCGCGGGAAGGGTACTAGCATATCGCGCAGCCTTTTCGTCAACGGCGCGGTCCTGGGGCAGGCATGGCAGTACGAGTCGCGGCATGGGAAAGGTAACGATTTTCCTCATTGTGATCCTGGTTGTTGCGATCGCCGCCGGTTGCGTCGTGCTGGCCTATTGGGACTTCCCCGCACCCGCGTCGCGGGTCGAAAAAGTGCTGCCCGATGCCCGGTTCCCGAAATAGGCGGCCCGCGGCGGCGGCACCATCGCGGCGGTTCGAGGCATTCCTGGAAATGCTCGCGGCCGAGCGCGGCGCGGCGCGCCTGACCATCGCCGCCTACAGCAACGATCTTACCGATCTAGCGGACTTTTTGGGCGCTCGGGGTCAGCCTCTCGAAAATGCCGGTTCCGCCGCGTTGCACGACTATCTTGCGGACACCCGCTCGCGGCGGCTGGCGCCCCGAACTTTGGCGCGGCGCCTGTCGGCAATGCGGCAGTTTTACCGATTTCTGCTGGCCGAGGGGGTGCGGGCGGATGATCCGACCGCGCAACTCGACGCGCCGCGGCTCGGCCGCCCGCTGCCGAAGATCCTCGCTGAGGACGAGGTCGAGCGCCTGATCGCGACGGCGGCGGCTTGGCCGAACGAAGAGGGTGCGCGGCTCCGTTGCCTGGTCGAGACGCTGTATGCCACCGGCCTGCGCGTCTCGGAGCTGGTGGGCCTGCCGCTTGCGGCGGCGCAGCGCGACCCCAGATTTCTGCTGGTGCGCGGCAAAGGCGGCAAGGAACGGCTGGTCCCGCTGAGCCAGCCGGCACGCGAGGCGATCGCCGCCTATCTCGAATGCCGCGGCGCGTTCCTGCCGCACGGTTCCGGCACGAAGACGGCTCGCTGGCTGTTCCCGTCGCGCGGCATGGCCGGCCATCTGACCCGGCAGCGCTGCGGCCAGATCCTGAAAGAGCTGGCCGCCGCCGCCGGACTCGACCCGGCCCGGCTGTCGCCCCACGTGTTGCGTCATGCCTTTGCCAGCCATCTGCTGGATCACGGCGCCGACCTCAGAAGCGTGCAACAGATGCTTGGCCATGCCGACATAGCGACAACCCAGATCTATACCCATGTCCAGAGCGAGCGACTGCGCCGGCTTGTGGAAACAGCGCATCCTCTCGCGCAGCGGAAATGACGCAGTAGGTTGCCGATGCGTCATTTTCTCGATTTCGAACGGCCGATCGCCGAACTCGAAGGCAAAATCGACGAGCTGCGCCATCTGTCGACCGACAGCGGGCTCAACATCGCCGAGGAAGTCGGACGGCTCGAAGCCCAGGCCAACCGGCTGTTGCGCCAGAGCTATGCGCGCCTGACGCCCTGGCAGGAGGTGCAGGTGGCGCGCCATCCCGACCGGCCGCATGCCTCCAGCTACATAGCGGCGCTGATCGCCGATTTCGTGCCGCTCGCCGGCGACCGCGCGTTTGGCGAAGACGCCGCAATCCTGGGCGGCATCGGCCGGTTTCGCGGCCGCAGCGTCATGGTCGTCGGCACCGAGAAGGGGGCCGATACCGAGAGCCGGGTGAAGCACAATTTCGGCATGGCGCGGCCGGAGGGTTACCGGAAAGCGCGGCGATTGATGCGGTTGGCCGAGCGGTTTCGCCTGCCGCTCTTGACCTTTGTCGACACGGCCGGCGCCTACCCCGGCGTCGATGCCGAGGCGCGCGGCCAGAGCGAGGCGATCGCGCGCGCCATCGAGACCTGTCTCGACGTCCGCGTGCCGGTCGTGTCCGCTGTCATCGGCGAAGGGGGTTCGGGAGGCGCGATTGCGCTGGCCGCGGCGAATGCCGTGTTGATGCTGGAGCATGCGATCTATTCGGTGATCTCTCCCGAGGGCTGCGGCTCGATCCTGTGGCGGGACGGCGAGCATGCGCCGCAGGCGGCCGAAGCCCTGAAACTGACCGCGCCAGAACTTCTCCGGCTCGGGGTCATCGACCGGGTCGTGCCGGAGCCGCTGGGCGGGGCGCATCGGCTGCCGGGGCAAGCGATCACCGCCTTGGGGGACGCGCTCGACGAGACGCTGGGCCCGCTGCTCGCACTCGATGGCGACCGGCTGCGCGAAGAGCGCAGGCGTAAATTCCTCGCGATCGACGGAACGGCCGCGGCATAGCCGGATTGGCGGCGGCGTTTGCCCCTCTTTGATCGGCCGGAGAGCTTACCCACATCTACCGCGGCGCGCTGAGAGGCGTGGCCGGCGGCTTCATTGGAAGCCAGCCATTTTTCGCGGGAAGGTATCCATGACTCCCCAGGAACGCGATCTGATCACCACCCTGCTCGACCGCCTGAAGAACACCGCGGGACAGCCGAAGGACCCCGACGCCGACCGACTGATCCGCCAGGCCATGGCCGAGATGCCGGACGCGCCGTATTACCTGGTCCAGACCGTGCTGATCCAGGATCTCAGTCTCCATCAAGCGCAAGCGCGCATCGCCGAACTCGAAAAACAGTGCGAAGCAAATGCCTCGCAATCGGCCCCGACCAGCTTTCTCGGCAGCCTGTTCGGGCGCAGCCAGCCGGCGCAATCCTCCGGGACCGTACCGAGCGCCGGGCCCTGGAGCCGCGGGCCGAATGTCGCGCCGCCCCCGCAAGGCGGGCCGCAATATGCCCAGCCCGGCTATGCTCAGCCCGGCTATGCCCAACAGGGCTACGCTCAGCCCGGGGCCGCACCCGCTACCGGAATGCTTGGAGGCGGGGGCGGCGGCGGGTTTCTCCGCTCGGCGGCGGCGACTGCCGCGGGCATCGCCGGCGGCGCGCTGCTGTTTCAGGGCATCTCGTCGATGTTCGGGCACGGTTACGCGAACAGCCTTTATGGCGGCATGGGGGGAATGACCCCCGGCCTCGGCGAGACGGTCGTCAACAATTACTACGGCGACAGCGGCAGCGGCGATTACGGCGGCGGCTCGGATGCCGGCTATGCCGGCGGTGGCCCCGACAGCGGCGGTGATTACGGGGGCGGCGGCGATTTTGGCGGCGGCGGCGATTCCGGCGGTGGAGATTACGGCGGTGGCGGTGACTTTGGCGGCGGGGGCGATTCCGGCGGAGGCGGGGACTCCTCCTGCTGAGTTGCCACTACCTCTGTGACACGACGGTTCGGCTGCGCGAACGCGCGGCCGGGCCTGCTTCAGGCTCCGCGTTGGGTTTTTAGTTTACGTTGTTGTTGCGCGGCGACGCGAGCCTGATCAGGCGGCAGCAGCGCCGAGCACGCGCCCGCCGAATGCCTGTGCGAAGGTTCTGGCCTCGGCTTCGACCATAAACTCGACGCGGCACACGGTCTTGCCGCCGATCGAGGAGGAGCGGAACGCACCCAGCTCGCAGTGCAAGTGACCGAGCCACGTCCGCATCTGGCCCATCCGCTCGGTCAAATCGCCGTCAATCGGGATCTCGACAATGTACAGCATGAGCGTGACTCCGCTTGGGGGCGCGGAATTCCATTGTAGCGCGCTTCACCGACCGCTGCGTATCGCTTTATTGTAATCGACAGCTCGCTGCGCTCGTTTTCGCGCGCTTTACTTCTTGCGGTGTTGCACCGCTGCAATAAAAACCAGCAGCGTCGATAGCTACGCAGTCGCCTTGCGATTGGCGGCAAGCCGCGCGTCGACCAGCGCGACGGTGCGATCGACGACCTCGTTGCGCATGCCATATTGCGCGGCGATCAGCTGAACCAGCCGATCGGTGCGCTCGATGTTCGGCGCGCCGTTGTTGAGCGCGCGCGCCGCGGAAGACGGGCGTACGAGATCGTTCGCCGCGGCGGCATATTTCTCGAACGGCACGAGATCGTTCGGCGAGGCGCCGAGCCGTTCGCACACGCCGCAGACCCAATTGTAGACCGCGCGCGAGGTCTCGATATCGCGATGCACGGCGTCCTTGATATCGATCGCACCATCCTGCGTGACACAGCGGTAATTGCCGGTCAGCAGCATCGCCCATTTCGCGAGCGGGACGAAGATCGAGTCATGCACCCGCAGCTTGACCGGCAGCTCGAGCGGGCCGTCGCCGGCGTCATAGCGGGCCGCATCGACGTCTTTTTCCAGCTGACGCAGGATCGCGGTGTCCTTGTCCGCAGCGAAGCGGGCGACCTTGAAGTTGGTCGGCAACGTGACGAGCAGAAAATTGATCTTCTCGCCGGGCGGCCGGATCGCCTGCGGATCTGGGCTGCACAGGGTCAGCATTCCCGGCTCGAAATTGTCCCACACGCCGGCATCGGTGAAGGCGGGCTTCAGCGCGTCCGTGTTCAAGCCGGGGATGCGCTTCAGATACGGCAAAGGGGGCATGTTCATGATCGACATGCAAGGCACGCGGCTGCGAGCGACGGCATCGAGGAGTTCGCGCACGCCGGGCGAGCGGTATTGCGGCTCCTGCATCGCGAGCGCGACAAGGTCGTAATCGGCGGGCTTGACGTCGGCCGGGCCAGCCGCCGACAGCTTCCCTGGCAGTTTGCGCGAGTCGAGCTCAACGGGGTCCTTGCGGCCGCGGACCGGCAAGCGCACGCGGGCGCCTTCGCTGTTGAACGCTTCGACCTCGGCCGGGAGGCACACCATCGTGATCTTGTGGCCGCCGAACAGCAGCTTGGTCGCCAGCAGCGAGCCGTATGAGGCGCCCAGGATCAGCACGTTGTAAGCCATCTACCCTCCTCCTCCGCCGGGCCAGGGGCCGGCGCGCCGCAGCTTTTTGCCGGCCGGACGATGCCGGATGCCACGGCTCAGGGCAAGCCTCAAGCCCTGGTCCGGCTCGCCTCCGCGGTAAGGATCCCGGTCAGGCCGGCGCGGTAATTCGGGTACAGGAGCCTCACCCCGAGCTCGCGCTTGATCAGCGCATTCGAGACGCGCTTGTTGTCGGCATAAAAGCTGCGCGCCATCGGCGACAGCTCGGCGCTCTCGAGCGGCACCAGCGGCGGCGCCGGCATGCCGAGCAGCCGGGCGGCATAAGCCACAACATCGGCAGAACTGGCCGGCTCGTCGTCGCAAACGTTGTAAGCTGCGCCAGGCCGCGGCTTCGTGATCGAGGCAAGGAGCACACTCGCCAGATCATCGACGTGGATGCGCGAGAACAGGTGCCCTGGCTTGTCGATGCGGCGAGCCGTCCCGGCGCGCAATGCATCAAAGGGGCTGCGCCCGGGACCGTAAATACCGGCCAGACGGAAGACATGCACCGGCACGCCGCGAGCGCGCCACAGGCCGAGCCAGGCGGTTTCGGCGGCCGCGCGGCGCCGGCCACGCGCGCCGTTTGGCCGCAGCTCCGAATTCTCGTCGACCCAGCCGCCATCGCGATCGCCATAGACGCCGGTCGTCGAGAGGTAACCGAGCCAGGCCAGGCCGGGGAGCGCCGCGATATCGTCGCCGTTCCACTCGAATACCGGGTCGCCTGGCTCGTCCGGCGGGACCGAGATCAGGACATGCGTCACCCCGGCGAAGGCAGCCGGCTTGAGCGGATGGTCGCGATCGAAGCGAAGGTGACGGGCTATCCCGCTTGCGATCGTGGAAGCATCCGGCCCTCCGCGACTCGTGCCGGTTATCCGCCAGCCCGAGCCGAGTCTTCGCGCCAGCACCTGTGCGCTGTACCCCAAACCGAAGCACAACAAATGCCCGCTCACGGCGCGCTCTTCCCCGCGGTGTTGGCAGGCCTGCCGGCTGGCAGCTCGCTTTCGAGGAGCGGCGCGACCCGCCGCTGCCGCGCCCATGTCAGGGAACACACCGCGACCGAAATCAGCGCGCCCACCGCGAGCGGCAGGCGCAGCCCGAAGCGCCCGCTGAGGGAGCCCATCAGCACGGCGCCGAGGGCCGGGCCGGCGCGGAAGATCATGCCGTAAAGCGCCATGACGCGGCCTCGCATCTGCGGCTCGACCGATGCCTGGATCAAGGTCTGCGCCCCGACGCCGGTGATCACCATCGCGGCACCCGCGATAAAGACGAAGGGCAGCGCCAAGTAAAACTGGTCGGTGGCGGTAAAGGCGAGGATCGCGAGCGAGATGACCAGCGTGTTTCCCAGGACGAGCCCGGTCAGCCCGGTGAGCCCCGGCCTGAGCAGCATCCAGGCGCCGCCGCAGATCGCGCCGAGCCCAACTGTCGACACCAGCACCGACAACCCGGCCGCGCCGCGCCCGAACACGTCGTCGGCGAACCCCGGAAAGAGCTCGACATAACCGCGGGTGCCGATCGTCGTCACCGTGAACAGCAGCAGCATCGGGGCGATGCCGGGGTGCCGGCTGACATAGAGGTAGGCTTCCGCCGACGCCTTCAGGACATTGCGCACCGCTCCGCCCGACAACGCGGCGACATGGCGCAAGCTCGTCATCGCGGTGAAGAAAATCAGGTAAGTCGCGGCGTTCAACGCGAAGGCCGCGCCGACGCTCGCATGAGCGATGACCACCCCGGCGATCGCCGGTCCGATGAAACGCGCCGAATTGAACACGATCGAGTTGATCGCCAGGGCCGAGGGCAGCGCGGCCCGATCGACCAGGTTCGAGATCAGCGCCAGGCGCGACGGTTGCGCGAACGAATTGGTGATGCCCAGCAGCAAGGTCAGCGCAAACAGCGATTCGATCGAAATCGCATCGGTATAGACGAGCAGCGCCAAGAGGCTCGCCTGCAATCCGCCGACGACTTGCGTCGTGCGGATGACGCTGACCTGGTTGCGGCGATCGGCCAGCACGCCGGCAAGCGGGCTCAGAAACACCACCGGAAAGAACTCCGCCATCGACATGATGCCGAGCCAAGCGCCGGAATGAGTCAGGGTCCAGGCCAGCCAGCCGACCGACACCCGCTGCAGCCACGTGCCGGTCAACCCAACCGCATTGCCGGCCACATAGATGCGGTAGTTGCGGTGCGCGAAAGCGGGCGCGACAGTGCCGAACCAGCTGGCGGGGCGAAGGCGATTAGAAGCCAAAGGCGGCAGGGTCCCGGTAATGCGGCTTACAACGCATTATGGGGGCAAATAGCGGCCCGTGCCCAATCTCGCGCCCCAATCTCGCGCCCACCCGAAGGAGACCACATGCAGACGACGATGCCGACCATGCCGGAGGCGCTCAGCTACGCGGTCGTCGCGGCGGTCGCGATCACGATCGTCGCGGCCCTGTTTACCGCGGCGACCGGTCCGCATGACCTGGTCGCGGCCGTCTTGGTGCTGGCGATCGCCGGCGGCATCTATTGGCTGATCGGCCGCCATCCGGCGACGATCGTCACCGCGAAGCAGAGCGCCGCGACCGGTGCGGCTCTCCTGGCGGTGTGCGCGCTCGCCGACCTCGCGGCGGGGTATCCCTATCAGGGCGTTTTGTTCCTGCTCGGCGCCGCCGCGCTCACGGTCGCATTCGTGCTGCTGCAACAGGGCACGGTGCCGGTCGAGCTGCGCTTCGGCAGCATGAGCGCGTTCACCCCGTCAGCCGGAGCCGTTCAGCTGCGCATGCTGGAGGAGCTGCGCGAGGCGGGTATTTTGACCGCGGAGGAATTCGCGGCGAAACGGGCGCTGATCGCGCCCTGAGGCCAGGTCAGAAAGCGTGGGTCAGAAATCGAGGTCGGCGTAGTGCTTCGGCGGCGATACGCCGGGGACGTGATCGGACAGGATCTGGCGGAAGCTCGGGCGCGATTTGATGCGGGCATACCACTCCTTCGCGGGCTCGTGCGCGTCCCAAGGCACATCGCCGAGATAATCGAGCCCCGAGAGGTGGGCGGCAGCCGTGATGTCGGCCGCCGAGAAATGGTCCCCCGCGAGCCAACGCCGCCGCTCGACGAGATAGCCGATGTAATCGAGATGCAGCGGCAGATTGGCGTGGCCCGCACGAATCGCCTGCGAGTTCGGCTGGCTGTGCCCCTGATAGCGCCGCATCATTTTCTCGCCGAGCAGGTTCTCGGTCACCTCAAAGTTCATCTTGAGGTCAAACCAGGCACACAGGCGGCGCACTTCGGCGCGGTCGATCGGGTTGATGCCGATCAGGATCTTTTCGCGGTAGACCTCGTCGAGATATTCGACGATCGCATCGGTGCCGGCGAGCACGGTGCCGTCAGGCTCGATCAGCACCGGCACCTCACCGGCCGGGTTGAGTGCGAGGAATTCCGCCCGCCGCTCCCAAACCTTTTCGAGCTTCAACGTGAACTCGAGGTTCTTCTCGGCGAGCACGAGGCGAACCTTGCGCGCGGAGGGCGACAGGGTGAGATGATAAAGCACCCGCATGCGGACAATTCTACCGGGCGCGATGCCCGCTGAACATGGCCGGCGTGCCAAAACCGCTTATGTCTAGGAACGCCGCCCCCAGGTAAAGATCGAGGTCAGCGCGTAATTGAGCAAAGCGCCGACCGCGGCGCCGGCGATTCCCGCGAGCAGCCACATGCCGGTCTGCTCAAAGACGTCGCGCGCGACCGCGACATTGGTCAGGGCGCCGAGGCCGCACAGCGTCATGAACGAAACCAAACCGCGGACCGCCTGCCAGCCGACCAGGCGGCAATCGCGATAGGTCAGCATGTTGTTGAGAAAGAAATTCGACACCATGGCCACCGCGGTCGCAATCGATTCGGCGGCGGTGAAGCCAAGCCCGCCTAGCAGCGACAGGCGCAGCACCGCAAGGTTGACGACGATGCCGCTCAACCCGACGATCCCGAACAGCAGCATGCGATACGAGACGTAGCGGTGGCTGACCTTCTCGGCGAGGAGCAGCAGGTATTCGACCGCGGTGAACGCATCGAGCTTGCTCTCGCCGCGATTGCGGGGGCGGAACCGATACGGGAGCTCGACGACCCGCAACGGCCGCGACGCCGAGGCGAGGATGTCGATCAGGATCTTGGTGCCGATCCCCGCCAGGCGCGGCGCAACCTCGTCCACCAACTCGCGACGGATCATGAAAAACCCGCTGACCGAATCCGCCACCTCTGCCTTGACCAGGCGGCGGGCGAGGCGGGCACCAAACACGCTGAGCCGCTTTCGCCGGTCGGACGACAGGCCTTCGGGGCTGCCGCTTTCGACATAGCGGCTGGCGATCACGACATCGGCGGAATCTTGCTTCAACGTGTCGCGCATGCGCGGAAGCAAGGATTCGTCATGCTGAAGATCCCCGTCGATTACCGCGATCAACGGCGCCGAGGTTGACAGCATGCCTTCGATGCAGGCCGAGCTGAGACCGCGGCGGCCGATGCGGCGGATGCAGCGGGTCCGCCGATCGTGTTCGCCCAGCGCGCGGACATGCCGTGCCGTCCCGTCCGGCGAATCGTCGTCGACAAAGACGACCTCCCATTGGATACCCTGCAAGGCACGGTCGAGCCGCTCGATCAGCAGATCGATGTTGTCCCGCTCGTTGAAGGTCGGCACGACCACGCACAATTCCGGCCCCTCCAAACCGGGCAGGTCAGCGGCTTCGGCGGCGGCCGGCTTTTGGATTGCGCGAGGGCTTGCGGTCGAGATCATGCGGACTCCAGTGCCGAGAGAAACGGGCTCCCCACGGCCTGTCAAGGCTGCCCCGTGCCCGCCCGCGGTTCGTTGTGGTGCGCTCTCGTGATCGCGCTCTACCTGCCGCAGCTTCGGGATCTCGCCGGGCTTGCCGTGACGTGGGGCATCGGTCTCGTGCTGGCCTGCGCGGGAACCGGGCTGGCGGGGCGGCGCTTTGGGGTCGAATGCCGGATGATGGCCGGCTGGGGGGCGTTGTGCATCGTGTTGACGCTGTGGGGCGTCCTGACGCCGGCGAGCCTGCGTTGGCCGGCGATCGCCTTCGTGATCGCGGCGGCGGCAGCGCAGCTATTTCCGCACACGCGGCTGCAGCGTGGCGATTGGCAAGGCCTCGGCCGGATGCTGCTCCTGACCCTGCCGCTCTGGCTCATCATGGCGCCGATCCGGCCGTCGCAGGCCGACACCTTTGCGTACTTGCTGCCAAACGCCATTTACCTCGTCGATTACGGGCGCCTTCCGACCGCCTTCCTGCCGGCGAGCGCCTCTCTGCTGCCTGCCGCGCCCTATAACGGGATTTTTCTGACCTTTCTCGGCTCGTTGGCCGATCCCGACTATCCGGCCTCCGGGTTGTCGCTGGTCAATGTGCTGCTTCAGCTGATCGCCGGTCTCGGGCTGGCGCGAGCGCTTGCTTCGCCATCGGCGCAGGCCGATCCGGCGCCCTCCTGGGCCTTGACGGCGCTCGGTTTTCTGCTCGCGACCCTGCTCAATCCGGGTTTTGTGCCGCGCATCGATTTCGCCGGCTATGCCGAGACGGCCTTGGCGGTGACAGCCTTGTTCGCCGCCTGGCTGTTCGTTCTGGGACAGGGCGAACTCGCCGCCGGCGAGCGGCCGAAGCAGCTGACCGTGTTGTGTCTGGTTCTCGCGGCCATGGTCAACGCCAAGCAATCCGGCATCGGCCTTGTTCTCGCGATGGCCGCCGCCGCCGCGGTTGCCGGCTGGGCCGAGCGGGCCGTGTCGCGACCGGCATTGATCCGCCACGCAGCATTGGCGATCGCCCCTGCCCTGTTGCTGTATGCGCTCTGGCGGTACTACGCCAGCTATGCCGGCGTCGCCGAGCTGACGCCACTTCCCTGGGACGAATGGAACTGGGGCACCCTTCCCGCGACAGTGCGGAGCATCGGCAAGGTCGTCTCCGAGAAGCCGGTATATTTCGGCGGCGTCACGATCGCGATCTTGAGCCTGCGACCGATGCTGCGGCGCTATGGGTGGACCCTGACGACCCGCGTGCTCGCGTTCCATGCCGCCGCGTTCGTCCTCTACAATTGCTATCTGATGGCGGCGTATGTCGCGCATTTCTCGGGCCAGATGAGCGCCGAGGCGCACTCCTACTTCCGTTACAACACGCACCTCGCCCTGGTGCTGGTGCTGGCTCTCGCCTTGATGGCGCGGGATCTCGTTTCCGGGAGCGCGCTCCTGTGGCGGTTCCGCAGTCCGGCGGCGATGGCGGTCATCGGTTTGGCGGCGCTCGTGCCGATCGGCTTTGCCTATCGGCTGCGCTTCGATCTGGTCATGCCGCAGCCGCTGGCCTGGGATCTTGCCCAGAACGCAAAACCCTACCTCAAGGATGGCGACCGCCTCGCCCTCCTGCTACCGAGCGACAATGGCAGCCTCGCCGATATGCTATCGGGCGTGCTGACTGAGGTGGCGCCGCGCCGGCGGCTGGATCTGCTGCGCCGCCAAAGCGCCGATCAGGCGACGCTCGACGAAGCGGCGGAGCTTGGGTATCCGCGCGCGCTGATTTCCTGCACCGGCGAGAACGCGGCGGCACTCCTCGAACATGACGGCGAGGGATGGCACCGGCGCGCCGTCTGGCCCTATCCGCCGGCAGCGCGCTCGCAGCGCTGGCAGCGCATCCTGGCGTGGCCGCCCTTGTGCCGCTAGGGGCAGGCCTCGGCGTGGGACAGCGCGAACAGCTGAAACGTCGATCGCAGCAATAACGGCCACAGACAGGGCTGCTCCGGTAGGGCGAAGGGCTTCCGGCCTACAAAGACGATCGCATCGTACTCGCCGACGACTTTCGAGACGTGTTCCTTGGCTGTGTCGTCGCCGGTCATGAAAGCCGACCACAACTCGAACGGCGTCGCGGCGGCGGCGAGCCGGTCGTAAGGCGGGTTCAGGGCGATGGGCTGCTGGGCCGGGTAGGCGAACAGGGTCGGCACGAAGGCCGCGCGCCGCGCCACGGCCAGCACCGGCAGATGGGTTTCCGGTACGGCGGTGCTGTTGACGGCGTCGGCGGGATAGGCGACCGCCAGCTTTGCGCCGTGGGGCAATGTATCGAGCGCGGCGAAATCGGCGGTGTAGACGCGATCGGCCTGGAGCCAGACAGACTCGATCACCGCAAACCGGGCGAGCAGCACGACCGCCGCGACGGCCGCGGCGATCATTGCGGTCCTGCGGCTCGGGAAGCGCGGCGCCGCCGATGCCACCAGCAGCACGAACAGCGCGACCGGGATCCGGTGATCGAGCCCGGAGCCCGACAGCAGCTGGCTCGGGAGCAGCAGAAAAGCGGCAAAGACCAGCGCGAGCGCTGGGACCAAGCGCGGCGCGATGTGCAAGCGCCGGCGCCAAGCCAACGCGGCGAACAGGACCAGCAACAGCGCGAAACAGACGATATCGAACGGGCGGTTGTAATTGTCGAAGACGCTGAACAGCAGATCGGGTTTGCGCCAGAAACCGGCATAGCTGATGCCGCCGGTCGCAACCACGCTCCATGAGCCGAGGATGATCGCGGCGGGGAGCACGAACTGCGCGGCGGACAAAGCGGCTCGCCGCGCGAGCGCGGGCCATTGACGGTTGCGGAATTCATCGAACGCCGGCGCCATCTCGATCCCCAGGATCATCAGCCCGTAGAGCCCGAAGGCGGCGATATGGCTGAAAAAGCAGAGGAGCGCGACCAGCAAGGAGGCAAGCAGCCGCCGCGAGGCGCAGGCATGCTCCAGCCGCAGCCACAACGCTGCACCGAGCAGCGCGACGCCGATCCCGAACAGGTAATTGATAAACCCCCACAGGAACTCGCGATTGTAGAGGAACGCCACGGCGAACAGCGGCCACAGCCGCCAGCCGCCGGTCGCGATGCGGTTCAACGAAACGGCGCCGCCAAGGATCAGCGCGAAGAGCAATACCAGAAAGAGCTTTCCGGCGAGGTCCAGCGGCATCACTTGCGCGAGCGCCGGCACGATCAGATCGCCGGCCAAATTCGGCAATGGCGCCCAACGCACCGAATAGAACTCGTTGCCGCCGGCCGCCAGCAGCCAGAACCGGGCGAGATGGTTCGGATAGTCGAACAGCGGCGGCAGAACCGTCGAAAAGATCGGAATGCTGAAGAGCATGAGCAAGGCGGCGCCGGCGATCAATACCCGAACCGCCGAGCCGCTGGTCGCGATCGGATGCGGCACGGCCATTGCCGCGGGGGTGGCGTCAGGCAAATTCCGCTGCAGCATCGCGGCCGGGTCTGTAGCATGAAAAGCGCATCGGAAGTCACGCCGCCAGGAGCACGAGACATGGCCCTCCGCAGCGAGCCGCATCCGAAACGGTTTGTCGGTGTATCCGGCAAGCGGATGGCATATGTCGAGATCGGAGAGGGCGCGCCCACGTTCGTGTTTCTGCACGGCAACCCGACCTCGTCCTATCTCTGGCGCAACGTCATGCCGGAAGTCGCCGGGCTCGGCCGCTGCATCGCGCCCGATCTGATCGGCATGGGCGATTCCGACAAGTGCGACGATCCCCAACCCCTCACCTACCGGTTCGCGACACATCGCGATTTTCTGTGGCGGTTTATCGATACCGTGATCGGGCCGGACCGCCCGATCGTGCTGGTCGGGCATGATTGGGGCTCGGCGCTCGCCTTCGATTGGGCCAACCACCATCGCGGGCGGGTGGCCGGGATCGCCTATATGGAAGCGATCGTGCGGCCGCTGAGCTGGGCGGAGTGGCCGGAAGCCTCGCGGCGGGTGTTTCAGGGGTTTCGATCGCCGACAGGCGAAGAAATGATCCTCGACCGCAATCTGTTTGTCGAACGCGTCCTGCCTGGCTCGATTTTGCGCACATTGGAGCCGGCCGAGATGGAAGAGTACCGGCGGCCGTTTCAGAGCCGCGAGGACCGCTGGCCGATCCTCGCCTGGCCGCGGGAGATCCCGATCGACGGCGAGCCGGCGGATGTCGTCGCGCTGGCCGCCGCCTATGCCGAATGGCTGGCGCAGAACGACGTCCCAAAGCTGTTCGTCAATGCGGACCCCGGCGCGATCCTGACCGGTGCGCCGCGCGAGTTCTGCCGGCAATGGCGCAACCAGACCGAGGTGACGGTGCGCGGCAGCCATTTCATCCAGGAGGATTCCGGACCGGAAATCGGCCACGCGATCGCCGCCTGGGCCGATACGCTGCCGCCAGGCTGAGAAGAGCTGGCCGAGATGAGCCTCGCCGCGAAACTCGGGGTCGAGCGCGCGGTCATTCTGCATATCGACGACCTCGCGATGTGCCATGGCGCGAACCGCGCCTTTCTCGAACTGGCCGCGACGGGCGCGGCGACTTGCGGCTCGGTTATGGTGCCGTGCCCGTGGTTTCGCGAGATCGCCGAGGCGGCGGCGGCCGACCCGGCGCTCGATCTCGGGGTTCACCTGACCCTGACCAGCGAGTGGCAGCATTACCGCTGGCGGCCGCTGTCGACGGCGAGCCGGGCCTCGGGGCTGATCGACGATGACGGCTATTTCTGGCGCGATACCGCCAGCCTGCGCGCGCATCTCGTGCCGGAAGCAGCGGAAGCCGAATTGCGCGCCCAGATCGATCTCGCGCTCGCCGCCGGCCTCAAGCCGACGCATATCGACGCTCATATGGCGGCGGCGATGCTGCCCGAGCTGATCGATCTGCATGTCCGGCTTGCCTTCGATTACGGGGTCGTGCCCGCGTTGCCGCGGGCGATCCGCTGGGCGCCGGAGCGGGCCGGTTATGCCGAGGCGGTGGCGCGGCTCGACGCCGCCGGGTTGCCGGTCATCGACCATTTCCGGGGCACTCTGCCGGTCGAGGCCGAGGCGGTTCGGCAGCGCTACCGCGAGACGATCGAGGGTTTGCCGCCCGGCGTTACGCTGTTCGCGCTGCACGCGACGATCCCGGGCGAGATCGAGGCGATTTCGCCGCAGCATGCCGGCTGGCGCACCCGCGAATACGCGCTGTTCGCCAGCGGCGCGACCAGCGAATGGCTCGCGGCCGAGGGGATCACGCCGATAGGCTATCGCGACATCCAGCGCCTGTGGCGGGCGCAATCGAAACAAGTCTGAATGGACGCCCGGAGAGGGTGACGCCAGCATCAATCGGGATTGTTGCAGGATGCGCTTTTAGACCACATCCTATCCGGATTGTCAAGTTAAATCTGCAAATACCTGATTTGTATTTGCTATTTTGGGCTTGCGTGTGCCGCCCCACTAATCTTCGGCCGCTCCGCTTCGCTTGCGGGGGCCAAGGAAGGCGGTGATGACCCCGTGCAATGTGCGCAATTCCTGCTCGGTGCATTGGGCGCGCTGGAACAGGTTGCGCAAATTGCGGGTCATGCTCGGGCGCTTGTCCGGGTGGCGCAGAAAGCCGCTGAGGACGAGCGCCTCCTCGAAATGATCGAAAAAGCGCAACAGCTCGGCCTTGTTGGCCGGGCGGCTGTGGCCAGTGTGCAAGACCTCGGATTGCGGGTCGGTCTGGGCCGTGAACCATTCGTAGCCGATGATCAGCACCGCTTGCGCCAGGTTCAGCGATGAGAAGGCCGGGTTGAGCGGCACCGTCAGCACAGTGTCGGCAAGCGCGATATCATCGTTGACGAGACCGGTGCGCTCCGGCCCAAACAGGATCCCGCAAGCCTCACCGGCGCCGAGAAAGCGGTGCATCTCCTCGGCGGCGCGGCGCGGGGTCAGCTCGCGTTTCACCATGTAGCGGTCGCGCGCGGTCGCGGCATAGACGTGCTTCAGATCGGCGATCGCGGCGGGAATATCCGGGTAGAGACGCGCCTTGTCGAGCACACGGTCGGCGCCGCTCGCGGCGTTGATCGCTCTGTCGGACGGCCAGCCGTCGCGGGGACGCACGAGGCGCAGATCGTCGAGGCCGCAATTCAGCATCGCGCGCGCGGCGGTGCCGATGTTCTCGCCGAGCTGCGGCTCAACGAGGATGATCGCGGGCCCGCCGCCTGTCGCGCCACCGCGGCTACGATCAGTGCCGGCCACCGCTATTCCCGGCGCCAGTCGGTGGTGCCGTCCGGCCGGTCTTCGAGAACGATGCCCGCGGCGAGCAGCTCGGCGCGGACCCGGTCGGCATCGGCGAAGCGGCGCTCGCGCCGCGCCTGGGCACGCTCGGCGATGCGCGTTTCGATCTCCGTCGCTTCGCCTTCCGAGGCGCCGCGCAACCAGGAGTCCGGGTCGCCTTCGAGAACGCCCATCAGCGCGCCGGCCAGCTGCAGCTGGGTTTGCAGACCGCCACGTTCTGTATCATCCACGGCGCGATTGATCGCTCCCGCGAGCTCGTGCAGCTGGGTGATCGCGAGCGGCGCGTTCAAATCATCCTCGAGCGCGTCGCGGATGCTGCCCGGCAACTCCGCCTTGCCGGATCGAGCGCGCGGCAACGACAGCGCTCGATACCAGCGGTCGAGGCTGGCGCGCGCTTGGCGAAGCTTGTCTTCGGTCCAGTCGAGCGGGTCGCGGTAGTGGGTCATCAGCAGCGCCAGGCGGATGACCTCGCCCGGAGCTTGGGAGAGCGCGTCGCGGACCGTGATGAAATTGCCCTCCGATTTTGCCATCTTGGAGCCGCCGACGGTCAGCATGCCGTTGTGCAGCCAATAGCGCGCGAAATCCGCGGGACCTTTTCCGTCGTGGGCGCAGACGCTTTGCGCGATCTCGTTCTCGTGGTGCGGGAAGATCAGGTCGAGCCCGCCGCCGTGAATGTCGAAGGTCTCGCCCAGCGTGTTTTCGCTCATCGCCGAGCATTCGATGTGCCAGCCGGGCCGGCCGCGCCCCCACGGGCTGGCCCAGCCCGGCTGGTCGGGGGTGGACGGCTTCCACAGCACGAAATCGCCGGGGTCTTCCTTGTAGGGCGCGACCTCAACCCGGGCGCCGGCGATCATGTCGGCGCGGCTGCGCCGCGACAGCGCGCCGTATTTCGGGTAGGAGGCGACCCGGAAGAGCGCGTGGCCCTCGGCGGCATAGGCGTGGCCCGACGCGATCAGCCGCTCGATCAGCGCGATCATCTGGGCGATATATTCAGTGGCGCGCGGCTCGATGTCGGGCGGCAGATTGCCGAGCGCCGCCATGTCGGCGTGAAACTGCGCGGTGGTGCGCGCCGTCACCTGGTCGATCGTCTGGCCGCTGGCGCGCGCGGCGGCCATGATCTTGTCCTCGACATCGGTGATGTTGCGGACGTAGGTGGCGTGATCAGCGCCGTATTCGTGGCGCAGCACGCGATACAGCAGGTCGAAGGCGACGACCGCCCGGGCATTGCCGATATGCGCCTCGTCGTAGACGGTCGGGCCGCAGACATACATCCGCACATTGCGCGGATCGAGCGGGCGGAACTCCTCTTTCCGGCGGGTCAGCGAGTTGTAGAGGACAAGCGGCATCAGGCGGCAATCGCGGCAAATCTTGGTCAGGAACCGTTCAGATAAGCTCATTGATAGCCGGATCAATCAACCTGGGTCTCGGCAATAGGCTCCGGCCGGCCGGTCGGGTATAGAACGGCGATGCAGATCGCGCGAGCCGAATCACTGGCACGGCCTTCCGGCTCCCTGGCGCTGCTCGGGTCGCGGCGGTTCGGGCCACTGTTCGCGACGCAATTCCTGTCGGCGTTCAACGACAACGCGCTGAAGAACGCGCTGGTGCTGATGATCGCGTACCGGGCCGATGCCGGGGGCGCTCTGTCGTCAGGGCTTCTGATCCCGCTCGCGGGCGGGCTGTTCATCCTGCCGTTCTTTCTGTGCTCGGCGAGCGCCGGGGCGCTGGCCGATATGAGCGACAAGGCCAGGCTCACCCGGATCATCAAGGGGATCGAGATCGCGGTCATGCTGGCCGCGGCGGCCGGTGTGATCGCCGGCAGTACGACGATCCTGCTGGCGCTGCTGCTCGCGATGGGGATTGAGGCGGCGTTTTTTGGCCCCATCAAATACGCGATCCTGCCCGACCTCCTGGAACCCCGCGAGCTGCTGCTCGGCAACGCGTTGGTCGAAGCCGGCACGTTTCTCGCGATCCTCCTCGGCACGATCGCCGGCATGCTGATCGCCACCGGGCATGGCGAGATCACCGTCGCAGCGCTGATCATCCTGGTGGCCCTGGCCGCCTGGGCCGCCAGCCTGATGATCCCGTCGACTCCGCGGGCCGCGGCGCCGGTTCCCTTCCAATGGAATTTCGCCGCCGCGACGGCACGGCTGATCGGCACGGCGGCGGAGCGGCCAGTGCCGTTCCGGGCGATGCTCGGCATATCGTGGTTCTGGCTCGCGGGCGCGCTCTATCTGTCGCAATTCCCGAGCTATGTGCGGTTCGTGCTGGGTAGCGAGGAGGCGGTCGTGACGCTGTTTCTGGCGGTCTTCTCGGTCGGGGTCGGCGCCGGCTCGATGCTGTGCAACCGGCTCCTGCGCGGCCGGATCAGCGCACGGACGGTGCCGTGGGGGATGCTCGGGCTTGCGCTGTTCTCGATCGATCTCTGGGCGGCCAGCCCGGAACCGCAGGCGAGCGCGGGCTTGACGGCAATCGGCGCGTTCCTGGCGGTCCCGGCAAACTGGCGCATTCTCGCCGATCTGTTTGGGATTGCGGTTGCGGGCGGCGTCTTTATCGTGCCCCTCTACGCGCTGTTGCAGACCGCGAGCGACGAGCGGCGGCGCGCCCGTACGATCGGGGCCAACAACGTCATCAATGCCGCGGCAATGGTGCTGTCGGCGGTGGTGACGATGGCGCTGGTCGCGGCGGGGATCAGCGTTTCCGGGCTGTTTCTGCTGACGGGAGTCGCGAGCCTCGCAGTGGCGGCGCTGTTCTGGCGATTGGCGCCGGGGCTCTCGGCCGAGTCCCGACCGGCGCGGCTCAAGGCGGCCGAGACCTAACCTCGCAATTCCTCCGGTTCGGGCTCCTCCTGCATCAGGATCTCGTAGACCGCGCCAGCGGCGCCGTGCCGGCCGTGACGCAATTCGGTGCCGATCTGATCGTCGGCGGTGGCCCAGGTGAAGCCTTCGAGCACCTCCGCCGAGGTGGCCCCGGTCGCCTGGATGCGGGCGACGACGCCGTCATCGAGGTAGCCGACGATCTGGATGATTTCGGAAACGGTGGCGGACCGCGAGGTCGAGTTCATCGAAATACCTCCCGCTGCTGCCGTCAGCAACGCTTGCAGGACCGGGTTTGCTCCGCTTTGCTGCAGTCGGAAGCCGGTCCTGTCCCACCGCGCTTCTTTGCCTATTCCGCGATTCGTGGTAACCGCATAGGCGGGGAGGCAAACGCGCGGAATCTCAAGCCTGCGCTTGCGGCTCCTTGGGATCATCGGATTTTGAGGAACCATCATGGTTGAACGAACAATAACGCGCCGCCGGGTGCTCGGAACGACAGCGGCCGCCGCAGCGACAACGGCGATCGTCGGGGCGCCTTTTGTGCGCGGCGCGCATGCCGCGGGTAAGCTCGCCGTGGCCTTCTGGGACCATTGGGTGCCGGGCGCCAATGACGTCATGACCAAGCTGTGCAAGCAGTGGGCGGACAAGGAAAAGGTCGATCTGCAGATCGATTTCGTGACCTCGCAGGGCGACAAGCTGATGCTGACCGCCGCGGCCGAGGCGCAGGCCCGCTCCGGACACGACATGGTCACGCTGACGTTGTGGTACGGCCCGGCTCACACCGACAGCCTGGAGCCCTCTGACGACGTATGGGCCGAGCTGACGAAGCGGCACGGCCCGACCACCGCCGCAATGACCTATGTCGGCCGGCAGGAGGGGCATTGGATCGCACCCCCCGCAATCTGCAACACGCTGACCCTGCCCTCGGTCGGCCGCATCGACATCTTCAAGGAGGCGGTCGGGCTCGACCTGACGCAGATGTACCCGGCCGGCGGCCAGCCCAACAAGGAACTGACCGACAAGTGGACCTGGGACTTTTTCCTGCAGGCGGCCGAAAAATGCCACAAGGCCGGCCACCCCTTCGGCATGCCGATCGGCCAGACGGGTGACTCCGCCAACTGGCTCGGCGCGCTGTTCAACGCGCACGGCGCCGAGCTCGTCGACAAAGACGGCAATATCACGATCAAGTCCGAGCCGGTGAAGTACGTTCTCGATTACATGAAGCGGCTGGTGCCGTATTTGCCGCCCGATGTCTTCGCCTGGGACGATTCCTCGAACAACAAAGCACTGATCTCCGGCCAGGCTGCGTTGATCATGAACCCGCCCTCGGCCTGGGCGGTCGCGGTGCGCGACGCGCCAAAGGTCGCCGAGCAGTGCTGGCACTTCCCGTCCCCGAAAGGACCGAAGGGCCGTATCGACCCGGCGCAGCCCTCGTTCTGGGGCATCTGGAGCTTCTCGCCCAACAAGTCGGCGGCGAAGAGCCTCGCGCTGTACCTTTGGGAACGCGAGCAGGTGGCTCAGCTTGTCGCGGCAAGCAAGGGCTACGACATTCCGGCCTTCGCCACCCTGCGGGACTTCAAGACCTGGGCCGAGGAAGGCCCGCCCAAGGGCGGCATCTGGAACTATCCACCACGCGGCGAGGTCGTCGAGGGCGTTACCGGGAGCCCGGCGCCGTACCGCATTGCCAACCAAATTTTCGCGCAGGCGACGCTGGCCAAGATGGTCGCCCAATGCACGCAGAGCGGCAAGACGATCGACCAGGCGATCGATTGGGCGGCGGGCGAACTCGAAGGCTTCATGCGGAGCTGACGGTAATAGAGCCCCTCTCCCGCGTTGCGGGAGAGGGCTAATTCGGGCTATCGCCCTTTTTCTTGGCGGAATTCGCGGAAGATCTTTGATGCAAGCAGCATCGACTCGCGGATGATCGGCACGCCGATATAGCCGGAGAGATGCAGAAACACCTCAATCAGCTCGTCCTCGGTCCAGCCCTGGCGCAACGCCATGCGCAGATGCAATGCCAATTCCGGCTCGCGGCCGGTGCAGGTGTCGGAGACGACGCAGAGCAACGCGCGCGTTTTGTCGTCGAGGCCGGGGCGGGTCCACAGCGCGCCGAACACATTCTCGACCGCGACATCGAGAAATTTCTGCATGACCGGATCGGCGTAAACGCCTTTCGAGGCCGCCTCGACCGCGGCATCGCCCATCAGTTGCCGCCGCTTTGCCGCGCCCTTCCGGTAATTCTCGCTTTCGGCCATTTTGCCTATCCCTTGCTAAGTCGGTTCGCGGCCATCTTGCCGCGCCGGGGCCGATAGCGGCAATTGCCTGCGACTCTGGCCTTTCCAGGCACGATGGTGCTAACTCGCGGTGTGAGCGACATTCTGCGGCGATTGGACGAAAAACGTGGGGCGGCGCGCGCCGGCGGCGGGGCGCGCCGTGTCAAGGCGCAGCACGCGAAAGGCAAGCTGACGGCGCGCGAGCGCATCGACGTATTGGTCGATCCCGGTTCCTTCGAGGAATGGGACATGTTCGTCGAGCACCGCAGCCAGGATTTCGGCATGGCCGAGCAGAAGATCCCGGGCGACGGGGTCGTCACCGGCTACGGCACGATCAATGGGCGCCTCGTTTTTGTGTTCAGCCAGGACTTCACGGTGTTCGGCGGCTCGCTCAGCGAGGCGCATGCGGAGAAGATCTGCAAGATCATGGACCAGGCGATGAATGTCGGCGCACCCGTCATCGGGCTCAATGATTCCGGCGGCGCGCGCATCCAGGACGGAGTCGCCTCGCTCGCCGGCTATGCCGAGGTGTTCGAGCGCAACGTGCTCGCTTCCGGGGTCGTGCCGCAGGTGTCGCTGATCATGGGGCCGTGCGCCGGCGGCGCCGTGTATTCGCCGGCGATGACCGACTTCATCTTCATGGTGAAGGACAGCTCCTACATGTTCGTGACCGGTCCCGATGTCGTGAAGACGGTGACGCACGAAACCGTGACGCAGGAGGAGCTGGGCGGCGCGATCACGCACACGACGCGCTCGGGCGTCGCCGATCTCGCCTTCGAGAACGATGTCGAGGCGCTGTTGGAATTGCGCCGCTTTATCGATTTTCTGCCGAGCTCCAACCGCGCGCCGGCGCCGATGCGGCGCGCCGACGACCCGCGTGACCGCGAAGAGCCCTCGCTCGACACGTTGGTGCCGACCAATCCAAACAAGCCCTACGACATGAAGGAGCTGATCGAGAAGGTCGTCGATGAGGGGGATTTTTTCGAACTGCAGCCGAATTTCGCCGCCAACATCCTGATCGGGTTTGCGCGCATGGAAGGCGCGACGATCGGCATCGTCGCCAACCAGCCGATGGTCTTGGCCGGCTGTCTCGACATTGACAGCGCGCGCAAAGCGGCGCGCTTCGTGCGGTTTTGCGACTGCTTCAACATTCCGATCGTCACCTTTGTCGATGTACCCGGGTTTCTGCCTGGGACGGCGCAAGAATACGGCGCGATCATCAAGCACGGCGCGAAGCTCTTGTTCGCGTTTGCCGAGGCGACCGTGCCGAAGGTGACGGTGATCACGCGCAAGGCCTATGGCGGCGCTTATGACGTCATGAGCTCGAAGCACCTGCGCGGCGACGTCAATTTCGCCTGGCCCTCGGCCGAAATCGCGGTCATGGGGTCAAAGGGCGCGGTCGAGATCATCTTCCGCGCCGATCTTGACGACGCCGTCGCAATCGAGGCGCGCACCGAGGAATATCGGGCAAAATTCGCCAATCCGTTCGTCGCCGCCAGCCGCGGTTTTATCGACGACATCATCCGGCCCGCGACGACGCGGCGGCGGCTGTGCCGGGCCTTGGCGATGCTGCGCGGCAAGCGGCTCGAAAATCCGTGGAAGAAGCACGACAACATCCCGCTGTGATGAACCAGGGGATGCCCCTCACCCCGGCCCTCACCCCGCTCGCGGAGAGAGGGAGAACTGCAGCATGTCTCGTCACCGTCCTGGTCCAGCTGTGCATGGTATCGCAGCCGCGTTCCCTCGTGCCGTTTACGGGGAGAGGGACAGGGTGAGGGACTTTTAGTGTTTCGCAAGATCCTGATCGCCAATCGCGGCGAGATCGCCTGCCGCATCATCAAGACGGCGCGGCGCATGGGGATCGAGACGGTCGCGGTCTATTCCGAGGCCGATGCCGAGTCCCTGCATGTGCGCGAGGCCGACGAGGCGGTGCCGATCGGGCCGCCGCCCTCGGCCGAGAGCTATTTGCGCATCGACCGCATCGTCGAGGCATGCCGCAAGACCGGCGCCGAGGCGGTGCATCCCGGCTACGGATTTTTGTCGGAGCGGGCGGAATTCGCGAGGGCGCTCGCCGAGGCCGGGATTGTGTTTATCGGGCCGCCGCCCGAGGCGGTCGCCGCGATGGGCTACAAGATCGAATCGAAGCGCTTGGCGCAGGCGGCCGGCGTATCGACCGTGCCGGGCAATCTCGACGTCATCTCCGACGCCGAACAGGCAGCGAAGATCGCACGCGAGATCGGCTATCCCGTGATGATCAAGGCATCGGCCGGCGGCGGCGGCAAGGGCATGCGCATCGCCCGCGGCGACGCCGAACTGCGCGACGGTTTTGCCAGCGCGCAACACGAGGCGAAGGCGAGCTTTGGCGACGAGCGCGTGTTCCTCGAAAAATACATCGAGCACCCGCGCCACATCGAAATCCAGGTGCTTGGCGACGCGCATGGCAACGTCGTGCATCTCGGCGAGCGCGAATGCTCGATCCAGCGGCGGCACCAGAAAGTCGTCGAGGAGGCGCCGAGCCCGTTTATCGACGCCGCGACGCGCGCCGCGATGGGGGCGCAGGCCGTCACGCTGGCGCGCGCGGTCGGCTACCGGTCGGCCGGCACGGTCGAGTTCATCGTCGACCGCGAGCGCAATTTCTATTTTCTCGAAATGAATACGCGGCTGCAGGTCGAGCATCCGGTGACCGAACTCGTCACCGGGCTCGATCTCGTCGAACTGATGATCCGCATCGCCGCCGGCGAGAGACTGCCGTTTTCACAAGAGGAGATGAAGCAGACCGGGTGGGCGGTCGAGGCGCGGGTCTATGCCGAGGACCCGACGCGCAATTTTCTGCCGTCGATCGGCCGGCTGGGGCGCTACTGCCCGCCGGAGGGCGACGGCATCCGGGTTGATGCGGGCGTGTTCGAGGGCGCCGAGATCAGTCTGTATTACGATCCGATGATCGCGAAGCTGATCGCGCACGGCGCGGATCGCGACGCGGCCACCGAACGGCTGAGCAATGCCTTGGACAGCTTCTATATCGCGGGCGTCCGGCACAATGCCGCGTTCCTTGCGGCGATCGCGGCGAGCGAGCGCTTCCATGCCGGCGCATTGTCGACCGATTTCATCGCCGAGATGTTCCCGCACGGCTTCGCGCCTCCGGCCGGGCCCGTTGCCGCCGACCGCACGATCCTTGCCGCGGCGGTTTTGGCCGAGCTGAAACTGCGCGACAGCGAGACGGCGGTCGACGGCGCCGACCGCGCGCCGGAGGTGCCGTCGGAGCTAGTCGTAATGCTGGACGGCCGAGCCTATCCCGTCGCGGTTCGGGCGGAAGGCGCGGCGTACCGAATAGTCGGCGAGGGTCAGACCTGCGTCGCCGCGACGGATTGGCGGCCCGGATTGCCCCTGCTCCGCCTGCGGATCGACGACCGGCTCGCGACCGTGCAGATCGAGCGCTTGCCTGGCCGCGCCTTCCGGCTGGTGCATCGCGGCGTCATCCGCCGCGCCCAGGTGTTGCCGCCGCGCGCCGCAGCGCTCGCGACGCTGATGCCGGAAAAGACCGCGGGCGACACCTCGCGCCTCGTGCAATCGCCGATGCCGGGGTTGCTGACCTCGGTGATCGTCGCCGAAGGCCAGGAGGTCAAGGCCGGCGAGCCGCTGGTCGTCGTCGAGGCGATGAAGATGGAAAACGTGCTGCGGGCCGAGCGCGACGGCAAGATCGCCAAACTACGGGCCAAAGCAGGCGACAGCCTGGCGGTCGATCAGGTCATCCTCGAATTCGAGTGAGGGCGTGTCTGTGCGGGCGGCGCGGCTGTGCATCACCGGCAGAGTGCAAGGGGTCGGCTATCGCGCCTGGGCAATGCAGATTGCGCGGCGGCTTGGCCTGCGCGGCTGGGTGCGCAACCGCTCGGACGGGAGCGTCGACGCGCTTGTTACTGGCGAGGAGGACGCGGTCGCCCGGATGATCGAGGCGTGCCGCGAGGGTCCGCTCGGCGCCCGCGTTTCCGATGTCGCGGTCAACGACGCCGAGGACGACGGCAGCACCGGGTTTACCGCCCGTTCGACGGAATAGCGGCCCCGAGATTAGGACGATCCGACCGGGTCCGGTCCGCTACGCGGCGGCTTCCTCTTCTTCGGCCTCGATCTCGACCGGGCCGGAATCCTGGCCCTTGGCATCGGGATCGCGGTCGACCAGCTCGATGATCGCCATCGGCGCGTCGTCCCCGTAGCGGAAGCCGGCCTTGATAATGCGGGTGTAGCCGCCGGCGCGGGTGGCATAACGCTCAGCGAGCGTTGTCAGCAGCTTTTCGGCAAGCGCGCGGTCGCCGAGGCGGGAAATCACCTGTCGCCGCGCATGCAACCCGCCGCGCTTGCCCAAGGTGATCAGCCGCTCGACGATCGGGCGCAGATCCTTGGCTTTGGGCAGCGTCGTGCGGATCTGCTCATGCTTCAGCAGCGCGGCGGCGAGGTTTTCGAACATCGCCTGGCGGTGAGCGGAAGTGCGGCTGAAGCCGCGGCCGCTTTTTCGGTGACGCATTTTCTTGTCTCTCCCGCTCGCTGGTCAGCCGCTCGCCCGGTCTCAATAGGGCTCGTCGATGCGCTTGGCCAGCTCTTCGATGTTCTCGGGCGGCCAGTTCGGGATCTCCATGCCCAAATGGAGCCCCATATTAGCCAGCACCTCCTTGATTTCATTCAAGGATTTGCGGCCGAAATTGGGCGTCCGCAGCATCTCGGCCTCGGTCTTCTGAACGAGGTCGCCGATATAGACGATGTTGTCGTTCTTCAGGCAATTGGCCGAGCGTACCGAGAGTTCGAGCTCGTCGACCTTGCGCAGCAGGTTCTTGTTGATCAGCGGCTCGCCGGTGATCTCCTTCTCGACCGCGTGGCGCGGCTCCTCGAAGTTGATGAAGAGCTGCAGCTGGTCCTGCAAGATGCGCGCGGCGAGCGCCACCGCGTCTTCCGGGGTGATCGCGCCGTTGGTCTCGACCCGCATCGACAGACTGTCGTAGTCGGTGACCTGGCCGACGCGGGTGTTCTCCACGCGGTAGGACACCTTGCGCACCGGGCTGAACAGCGCATCGACCGGGATCAGGCCGATCGGCGCATCCTCCGGCCGGTTCTGGGTACCGGGCAGATAGCCCTTTCCATGCTCGACGGTCATCTCCATCGAGACGCGGGCGCCGCTGTCGAGGGTGCAGATCACCAGATCCGGGTTAAGGATCTCGATATCGTGCCCCGTCTCGATCGCGCCGGCCCGCACTTCGCCCGGGCCCTGGGCGCGCAGACGGACGCGCTTGGGGCCTTCGCCGTGCATGCGCAGCCCGATGCTCTTCACGTTGAGGACGACATCGGTGACGTCCTCAAGGATCCCCGGCAGGGACGAAAATTCATGCAATACGCCCTCGATCTGCATCGAGGTAACGGCCGCGCCCTGCAACGAGGACAGCAGCACGCGGCGCAGCGCATTGCCGAGGGTCAGGCCAAAGCCGCGCTCGAGCGGCTCGGCGGTGACCGTAGCGACACGCGCGGGGTCGTCGCCGGCCTCGACCGACAACGATTTCGGTTTGATCAGGGTTTGCCAGTTCTTTTGAAGCACGGGGACCTCAGTCGGTAAAAAGCGGAGCTCGTCCGCAACAATGATCGGCGGCCCAGCCGCCGGGGTATTCAGTACAAGGCTCAGTGCCAGCCCGGCCATGTCGGCCGGCGGCGGCCGCGTCAGACGCGGCGGCGTTTCGGCGGCCGGCAGCCGTTATGCGGGATCGGCGTCACATCGCGGATCGAGGTGATCGCGAACCCAACCGCCTGCAGCGCGCGCAGGGCCGATTCCCGGCCCGAACCCGGACCCTTGACCTCGATATCGAGGGTGCGCATGCCATGTTCCATGGCCTTGCGCCCGGCATCCTCGGCGGCGACCTGGGCCGCGTAGGGCGTCGATTTGCGCGAACCCTTGAACCCCTGGCTGCCCGAGGACGACCACGCGATCGTGTTGCCCTGGGCATCGGTGATCGTGATCATCGTGTTGTTGAAACTCGCCGCGACGTGCGCGGTGCCCGAGGTGATGTTCTTGCGCTCGCGTCGCCGCAGACGCGGTGCTGCCGCCGTTTTCGCCATTTAGCTCTTCCGCCGTTGCACCTGAGAGGCTGCGCCCTATTTCTTCTTGCCCGCGATCGGACGCGCCGGCCCTTTGCGGGTGCGCGCGTTGGTGTGCGTCCTTTGGCCGCGCACCGGCAAGCCCTTGCGGTGGCGCAGCCCGCGATAGCAGCCGAGATCCATCAGCCGCTTGATGTTCATCGCCACGGTGCGGCGCAGATCGCCCTCAACCATGTATTCGCGGTCAATCAGTTCGCGGACCCGCAGAACCTCGTCATCGGTCATCTCGCTCACCCGGCGATCCGGCGGGATGCCGACCTGCTCGCAGATCTCCTGCGCCTTGGTGCGGCCGATGCCGTGGATATAAGTCAGGCCGATCGGCACCCGTTTCTGATTGGGGATGTTGACGCCAGCAATTCGCGCCACTTGCGCAACTCCTTGAATTCTCGGGGAAAGGGGCGGACTCGCCTCCAGTCAAGCCGCTGATTATACGGATTGTTAACCGCGCGTCAACGCCACCCCGACGGTTCTTTACCGGGACGGCGTCGAGCCCGGCTCGCTACCCGCGATCACCGCCTCGATATCCCGGGCCACCTCGTCGATCGAGGCCATGCCATCGACCGACCGCAGAATTCCCCGGTCCCGGTAATAAGGTAGTATCGGAGCGGTCTGATTGCGATAGGCGGCAAACCGCGTCGCGACCGCCTCGGGGCGATCGTCGGCCCGCTGCACCAGATCGGGGGTGCCGCAATTGTCGCAGTGCCCTTCGATATTCGGCCGGTTGTATCGTTCATGGTAGCTGGCGCCGCATTTGGCACAGGTGTAGCGCCCGGAAATGCGATTGATAAGCTCCGGCTCGTCAACCTCCATCAGGATCACGTGATCGACCTTCTGGCCGCGCTTGGCGAGCATCGCATCGAGCGCCTCGGCCTGGGGCACGGTGCGCGGAAAGCCGTCGAGGATAAAGCCGCGGGCGGCATCGGGAGAGGCGATCCGGTCGGCGATCATTTGGATGATGATGTCGTCCGGCACGAGCTTCCCCGCCTCCATGATCGCCTTGATCTGCTGGCCCAGCGGGCTGCCCGAAGCAACCGCCCGGCGCAGCATGTCGCCGGTCGCGAGTTGCACCAGCCCATGCTTCTCCTCAAGGCGCTTTGCTTGGGTACCCTTGCCTGCGCCGGGAGGCCCGAGCAGGATCAGGTTCATCCGCGCCGTCCTCGCAGCCGGGCCTTCTTGATCAGCCCCTCATACTGATGAGCCAGAAGGTGCGAGTGAATCTGCGCGACGGTGTCCATCGTGACGCTGACCACGATCAGGAGGCTCGTGCCGCCGAAATAGAACGGCACCGAATATTGCGAGATCAAGAACTCCGGCAGGATGCATACCGCCGCGAGGTAGACAGCGCCGATCACAGTGATCCGGGTCAGTACGTAATCGAGATAATCGGCGGTGTTTTTGCCGGGCCGGATGCCGGGGATGAAGCCGCCATATTTGCGCAGGTTGTCGGCGGTCTCTGTCGGATTGAAGACAATCGCGGTATAGAAGAAGCAGAAGAACACGATCAGCGCGACATAGAGCAGCATATAGAGCGGCCGGCCATGCGCGAGATAGGCGGTTATCTCGCCGATCCAGCCGAAATTATGGCCGCCGCCGGCTTCCTCGAAACTGGCGATCGTTGCGGGCAGCAACAGCAGCGACGAAGCGAAAATCGGCGGGATCACGCCCGAGGTGTTGAGCTTCAGCGGCAGGTGCGAAGCCTCGCCGCCGGACATGCGGTTGCCCTGCTGACGTTTCGGGTATTGCACAAGGATGCGGCGCTGCGCGCGCTCCATGAAGACGATCACGGCGACGACGACGACCGACATCAGCAGGAAGAAGATAATGAACACGGTCGACAAGGCTCCGGTGCGGCCAAGCTCGAGGGTCGCGGCCAAAGCATGCGGCAGGTTTGCGACAATGCCCGCCATGATGATCAGCGAGATGCCGTTGCCGACGCCGCGCGCGGTGATCTGCTCGCCGAGCCACATCAGGAACACGGTGCCGCCGGTCAGCGTGATCATCGTGACAATACGGAAGAAATAGCCCGGGTCGATGACGGCCGAGGCGCCGCCAGCGTGCATGCCTTCAAGCCCGACAGAGATGCCCCAGGCCTGCACGGCCGCCAATCCGACCGTGCCATAGCGGGTGTATTGGTTGAGCTTTTTGCGGCCGCTTTCGCCCTCCTTTTTCAGGGCTTCGAGGGTCGGCGACACCGCCGTCAGGAGCTGGATGATGATCGATGCCGAGATGTACGGCATGATGTTGAGGGCGAAGATCGTCATGCGCCCGAGCGCGCCGCCCGAGAACATGTCGAACATGCCCAGGATGCCGCCGGCCTTCGACGAGAAGATTTCGTGCAGGATGGCCGGGTCGATCCCGGGGATCGGGATGTAGGTGCCGAGCCGGTAAACGACGAGCGCGCCGAGCGTGAACCAGATCCGGTTTTTGAGCTCGGTGGCTTTCGAGAACGCCCCGAGATTGATGCTGGCAGCGAGCTGCTCGGCGGCTGACGCCATGTGCCTCTTTCCTAACCCGAAACCGGCCTAACCCGAAACCGGCCGACAGAACCTGCCGCTCGCAACACGGTCGCGGCTTACTCCTCCTCGGCCGCCTTGCGCTTCCCGCGGCGCTTCGGCTTCTCCCCTTCCGGCGCCGCATCGGCAGCCGCGGGCTTTGCGAGCACGACGACCTTCCCGCCGGCCGCTTCGACCGCCTTGACCGCCGCCTCGGAGGCGCCGGTCACCTCGATCGTGATCGCGGCGCTGATCGCGCCTTTAGCCAGCAGGCGAATGCCGTCGCCGGACCGGCGCAAGATCCCCGCCGTCACCAGCTTCTGGGCATCGAGGCCGCCCTCGGCGGCGAGCTTCCCGGCGTCGATCGCCTGCTGCAGCCGGCCGAGATTGATGACCTTGAAGTCCTTCTGGAAGATCTTGTTGTTGAAGCCGCGCTTCGGCAGGCGGCGATGCAACGGGGTCTGGCCGCCCTCGAAACCGTTCAGCGCAACGCCGGTGCGCGCAGTCTGGCCCTTGCCGCCGCGGCCCGAGGTCTTGCCCTTGCCCGAGCCGATGCCGCGACCGACCCGCTTGGCCCGGTAGTGCGCGCCCGGATTGTCTCTGATCTCGTTGAGCTTCATCGCCCTCATGCCCCGGCTCGCCATTCTCCGCTGCGCCGCAACGGAAGCCAGGCAAGCTGTTAGATAGTGCCTCTAGGCTTCGCTTTCGATCCGTACGAGGTGCCTGACCTTGTCGATCATGCCGCGCACGGCCGGGGTGTCCTCGAGCGTCCGCCGGCGATGGCGCCTGTTCAGCCCGAGTCCCTTCAACGTCGCCTCCTGGTCGGACCGGCGGCCGATCGGGCTACCGGTCCGCACCACGGTGACGGTTTTCTTGTCGCCAGCCTCCTTGGCCATTACGCCGGCTCCCGCGCCTCGGTCTGCGGCCGGCCGAGAATCTCGGCGACCTTCTTGCCGCGGCGGGCGGCGACGGCGCGCGGGCTGGTCAGCCGGCCGAGCGCCGCAAAGGTTGCCTTGATCATGTTGTGCGGATTTGAGCTCCCGACCGATTTGGCGACGACGTCCTGCACCCCGAGCGCCTCGAAAATCGCCCGCATCGGGCCGCCGGCGATGATCCCCGTGCCGGGCTTGGCGGCGCGCACGATGACCCGGCCGGCGCCGTAAGAATTGGCGATGTCATGGTGCAACGTGCGGCCTTCGCGCAACGGCACGCGGATCATGCTGCGGCGCGCCTGCTCGGTCGCTTTGCGGATCGCCTCCGGCACCTCGCGCGCCTTGCCCGCGCCGTAGCCGACCCGCCCCTTTTTGTCGCCGACGATGACGAGCGCGGCAAAGCCGAACCGCCGGCCGCCCTTTACGACCTTCGCGACGCGATTGATGTTGACCAGCTTCTCGGCGAACTCGCTATCTTCGCGGTCGCGCTGCTGGCCGTCGCCATCCCGCCTGCGCCGCTCACCTTGAGTGCGTGCCATTCAATACCCTTCCTAAAACTCGAGGCCGCCCTCGCGGGCGGCGCCGGACCCTTCCTAAAACTCGAGGCCGCCCTCGCGGGCGGCGTCGGCCAGGGCCTTGACCCGGCCGTGAAACATATAGGCGCCGCGGTCGAAGACGACTTGGCTGACGCCGGCCGCCTTGGCGCGTTCGGCAATCAGCTTGCCGACCGCGGTCGCCGCGCCGACGTCGGCGCCGGTCTTAACGTTCGGCTTTATCGCGCCGTCGAGCGTCGAGGCCGCGGCCAACGTGCGGCCGTCGCGGTCGTCGATGATCTGTACGTAGATGTGCCGCGAGGAGCGGAACACGGACAGGCGCGGCCGCCCCTTTGCGGCAAGCCGTACCCGGAACCGGACCCGCTCGCGGCGGCGGTGGAACAGCGCATCTGGTTTGTTCGACATGTGTCTGGTTCTCTGGGGCTACTTCTTCTTGCCTTCCTTGCGGCGGATCGTTTCGTCGGAATACTTGATCCCCTTGCCTTTGTAAGGCTCGGGCGGCCGGAAGCTGCGGATCTCGGCGGCGACCTGGCCGACGCGCTGGCGGTCGGCGCCGCTCACCGCGATCGCGGTCGGACGTTCGCAGGCGATACGCACATCGGGCGGGATCGGGTAAACGACGTCGTGGCTGTAGCCGAGCTGCAGGTTCAAATTCTTGCCCTGCACCGCGGCGCGATAGCCGACCCCATTGATCTCAAGGTTGCGCGTGAAGCCGTTGGCGACGCCGGTGACCATGTTGTTGACGAGCGCGCGCGTCGTGCCCCACAAGGCCCGCGCCCGCTTCGTTTCGCTGCCCGGCGCGATCGTCACGGCGCCGTCCTCGACCTTCGCGGTGACCTCGTTGTTGACCGCGATACTCAGCGTGCCGAGCCGGCCTTTGACGGTCAGCGTCTGGCCGGACAACTGGACCTCGACCCCTTGCGGGATCGCCACGGGATGTTTGCCAACACGCGACATCGTTACCTCTAACCTCTAACCCCGGGCCTCAGAATACCCGGCACAGCACTTCGCCGCCGACATTGGCGGCGCGGGCCTCGTTGTCCGACAGGACGCCGCGGGGCGTCGACAGGATCGAGATACCGAGACCGTTATAGACCCGCGGCAAGTCGGACAGCTTCGAATAGATCCGGCGGCCCGGCTTCGAGATGCGCGAGATTTCGCGGATCACCGGCTCGCCATCGACGTATTTCAATTCGATCTTGAGCTCGGAAATGCCGGGACGCACCTGCTCGCGCGAGTAGCCGCGGATATAGCCTTCACGCCGCAGAACTTCGAGCACGTTGGCGCGCATCTTCGAGGCCGGCGCCGCGACGACGGCTTGGCGGGCCCGCTGTCCATTGCGGATGCGGGTCAGCATGTCGCCGAGCGGGTCGCTCATTGTCATGGCTCGCCTCCTCTCACCAGCTCGATTTCAGCATGCCGGGGATCTGGCCCGACGACGCGAGCTCGCGCACCGCGATGCGCGACAGCTTGAACTTGCGGTAAAAGCCGCGCGGGCGGCCGGTCAGCGAGCAGCGGTTGCGGACGCGCGTCCGCGAGCTGTTGCGCGGCAATTCGGACAGCTTCAGCTGCGCCTCGAAGCGCTCCTCGGGATCAGCGTTGCGATCGCGGGCAATCGACTTCAGGCGCTCGCGGCGCGGATTGATTCGCTTCGCCATCGCGGCGCGCCGGTTATTTTTTTCGATCGAGCTCTTCTTTGCCATGGGGGCTACAGACTCCGCGGGCGATCAATTCTGGAAAGGCATTTCGAAGCCGCGCAACAGCGCCTTGGCTTCGGCGTCGGTCTTGGCGGTCGTGACGATGACAATGTCCATGCCGCGTACCGCATCGACTTTGTCGTAATCGATCTCCGGGAAAACCAGCTGTTCCTTGAGGCCGAGCGCGTAATTGCCGCGCCCGTCGAAGCTGCGGCCCGATAGGCCGCGAAAATCACGCACCCGCGGCAGCGCCACGGTGACCAGCCGGTCGAGAAACTCGTACATGCGCTGCCGGCGCAATGTGACCTTGACGCCGATCGGCATGTTTTGGCGCAGTTTAAACGTCGCTATCGACTGCTTCGCCTTGATCACCACGGGATGCTGGCCGGTGATCGCGGTCAGATCGTTGACCGCGGCGTCGATCTTCTTCACGTCCTGCACCGCCTCGCCGACGCCCATGTTGATGACGATCTTATCGAGCCGCGGCACTTGCATCGGGTTCTTGTAGCCGAACTCCTGCATCAGGGCCGGCCGGACCTCGGCATTGTAGCGTTCCAGAAGACGGGTCATTGCCGGTCTCTCATTTGTCGATGACCTCGCCCGAGCGGCGGGCGACGCGCACCTTGCGACCGTCATCGAGCAGCTTGTAGCCGATGCGGGTAGGCTTGTTGGTCTGTGGGTCGATGTGGGCGAGGTTGGAGATGTGGATCGTCAACTCCTTGTCGACGATGCCGCCGGGATCGCCCATGCGCGGAGCGGTATGCCGGCGGGCCATGTGAACGCCTTGCACAACGGCGCGCTGCTCTGCCGGGAAAACGCGCAGCACCTTGCCCTGCTTGCCCTTGTCGCGGCCGCTGATGACGACGACGTTGTCGTCCCGTTTGATCTTTAATTTTGGCATCTCACGGCACCCCGATCACAGGACTTCCGGCGCCAGCGAGACGATCTTCATAAAGCGGCGCGCCCGCAACTCGCGGGTCACCGGCCCGAAGATGCGGGTGCCGATCGGCTCGCCCTGACGGCTGATCAGCACGGCCGCGTTGCGGTCGAAGCGGATCGCACTGCCGTCGGCGCGGCGGATCTCCTTCGCAGTGCGCACGATCACGGCGCGGTGCACGTCGCCTTTCTTGACGCGGCCGCGCGGGATCGCCTCCTTGACCGAGACGATGATGACGTCGCCGACGGTGGCGGTCTTGCGCTTCGAGCCGCCCAGCACCTTGATGCACTGTACCCGCCGCGCGCCGGAATTGTCGGCGACGTCGAGGTTGGTCTGCATCTGGATCATGCGGCGCCTCCCGCCTCTCCAGCCGCAGCCGGAGACTCGGCCTCGGCTCCGGCGCGGGCGGCGGACCTGCGGCTGCGGCGCGACGTTGTCTCGGGTGCGGCCTCAGCCGCAGCGGCACGGCGGCTGCCGCGTCCGGGCGCCGCGCTGGCCGGCCCTTCGATGACGACCCAACACTTGCGCTTCGAGATCGGGCGGCTTTCCTGGATTTTGACCGCATCGCCGGCGGCGTAACGGTTTTCCTCGTCGTGCGCGGCGAACTTTTTCGAGCGCGACACGAATTTCTTGTAGACGGGATGCATGACGCGCCGTTCGACGCGCACGATCACCGTCTTGTCGCAGGCGTCGCTGACCACGACCCCCTGGAGGACGCGTTTGGGCATGCTAACTCCGAGCCGTGGCTGGTGCGGCGGCTTGGCGGCGCCGCTCGCCGAGAATGGTCTTGATGCGGGCGATGTGACGCCGCACCTGCCGCACCCGAGCGGTATTTTCAAGCTGACCGCTGGCGCGCTGGAAACGCAAATTGAAGATCTCCTTGCCGAGCGTCTCGGCCTGCTCGGTCAATTCATCCTGGGTGCGCGCCCGCAGATCGCCGGCCTTCATGCCCTTCACGGCTGATGCTCCTCGCCCAGACGGGTCACGAACCGGGTGTGGATCGGCAATTTGGCGGCCGCCAGTTCGAAGGCCTCGCGGGCAATTTCCGGGGTGACGCCGTCGAGCTCGAACATGATGCGCCCCGGCTTGACGCGGCAGATCCAGTATTCCGGCGAGCCCTTGCCGCTGCCCATGCGCACCTCGGCCGGTTTGGTCGACACCGGAACATCGGGGAAGATGCGGATCCAGACTCGGCCGACACGCTTGATGTGGCGCGTGATCGTGCGGCGCGCCGCCTCGATCTGACGGGCTGTGATGCGGCCGGGATCGATCGCCTTGAGGCCATAGGCACCGAAATTGAGCGAGGTGCCGCCCTTCGCGATGCCGTGCACCCGGCCCTTATGCGCCTTGCGGTATTTGGTGCGTTTCGGAGCGAGCATGTCTCAGCTCACCTGCTCGCGGTCGCGGCGGCCGCGATCCCGCTCGCGTTCGTGCCCACCTGCGGACTGACCCTCGGCAAGGCGTTTGTCCTGCGCCATCGGGTCATGCGCCAGGATCTCGCCCTTGAACACCCAGACCTTGACGCCGCAGGTGCCGTAGGTCGTCTTCGCCGTGGCCTGGCCGTAATCGACATCGGCGCGCAGGGTATGCAGCGGCACCCGGCCCTCGCGATACCATTCCATGCGCGCGATCTCAGCGCCGCCGAGCCGGCCGGAGCAGTTGATGCGGATGCCCTGGGCGCCGAACCGCATCGCCGATTGCACCGCCCGCTTCATCGCGCGGCGGAAGGCAACGCGGCGCTCCAATTGCTGGGCAATGCCCTCGGCGATCAGCTTCGCCTCGATTTCAGGCTTGCGGATCTCGACGATGTTGAGGCTGACCTCGCTGTTGGTGACCTTGGCGATGTCGCCGCGCAATTTGTCGATGTCGGCGCCCTTTTTGCCGATGACGACACCGGGACGCGCCGAGTGCAATGTGATGCGGGTCTTTTTGGCGGCGCGCTCGATCAGGATGCGCGAGATCGCCGCCTGGGTCAGGCGGGCGCCAAGAAACTTGCGCAATTTCAAATCATCGAGCAGCTGGGTTCCGTATTCCTTGCGCGAGAACCAGCGGGAATCCCAGGTGCGGTTGATCCCGAGCCGCAGCCCGATCGGATTGACTTTCTGGCCCATCAGGCCCCCTCTCCAACATCGTCCTCGGCGCGCTCGCGCACGACGACTGTCAAATGCGCGAAGTACTTTTCAATGCGCGCCGAGCGGCCGCGGCCGCGGGTATGGAAGCGCTTCATGACGAAAGCCCGGCCGACCGTCGCTTCCTTGACGTAGAGCCGGTCAACATCGAGCTGGTGGTTGTTTTCGGCATTCGCGATCGCCGCCTGCAACACCTTCCTGACGTCCTGGGCGATGCGGCGGCGCGAGAAGGTCAGCTCGGCCAACGCGTCCGCCGCATCCTTGCCGCGGATCGTCTCGGCGACGAGGTTCAGCTTGCGCGGACTCGTCCGCACCGCGCGCAGAAAGGCGGAAGCTTCGTTATCCGCGAGGCGGCGCTCGGCCGCTGCCTTGCCCATCAGGGTGCCCTCTTCGCCCGCTTGTCGCCTGAATGGCCATAGAAGGTGCGGGTCGGCGAGAACTCGCCGAATTTGTGGCCGATCATGTTCTCGGTCACCAGCACCGGGATGAATTTGTGCCCGTTATAGACGCCGAAGGTCAGCCCGACGAATTGCGGGAAGATCGTCGAGCGGCGCGACCAGGTGCGGATCACCTCATTGCGCCCGGAGGCGCGCGACTTCTCCGCCTTCTTCATCAGATAACCGTCGACAAACGGTCCTTTCCATACCGAGCGGGCCACGCTGCCTCTCCGTCCTGATTACTTCGGTTGACGGCGGCGGATGATCAGCCGGTCCGTCGCCTTGTTCTGGCGGGTCTTCTTGCCCTTGGTCGGCTTGCCCCACGGAGTCACCGGATGCCGGCCGCCCGAGGTCTTGCCCTCGCCGCCGCCATGCGGGTGATCGATCGGGTTCATCGCGACACCGCGCACCGACGGCTTGCGCCCGAGCCAGCGGTTTCGTCCGGCCTTGCCGATGACGATGTTCTGGTGATCGGGGTTCGACACCGCGCCGATCGTCGCGCGGCATTCGGCGCGCACCATGCGCATCTCTCCCGAGGTCATGCGCAACAGCGCGTAGCCTTGTTCGCGGCCGACGAGCTGCACGTAAGTGCCAGCCGAGCGGGCCATCTGACCGCCCTTCCCCGCTTTCATCTCGACATTGTGGACGATCGTGCCAAGCGGCATGTTGCGCAGGGGCATTGCGTTGCCGGGCTTGACGTCGACCCGCTCGCCCGAGACGACGCTGTCGCCCGCGCGCAGCCGTTGCGGCGCGAGAATGTAGGACTGCTCGCCGTCGGGATAGCGGATGAGGGCGATGAAGGCGGTGCGGTTCGGGTCGTATTCGAGCCGCTCGACGAGCGCCGGCACGTCGTCCTTCCGACGCTTGAAATCGACGATCCGGTAGCGCCGTTTGTGACCGCCGCCGCGCCAGCGCATCGTGATGCGGCCGCTATTGTTGCGCCCGCCTTTTTGCCGCAAGCCTTCGGTCAAGGCCTTGACCGGCTTGCCCTTCCACAATTCGCCGCGATCGACAATGACGAGGTGGCGTTGCGAGGGGGTCGTCGGGTTGAAGGTTTTGAGCGCCATCGCTTTAAATCCCGGTGGTCACGTCGATGCGCGAGCCTTCGGCCAGCGTGACGATCGCCTTCTTGAAATCGGAACGGCGGCCCGGCTTGCCTCGAAACCGCTTGGTCTTGCCTTCGACGCGGATCGTGTTGACGGCATCGACCTTGACGTCGAACAGACCTTCGATCGCCGCCTTGACCTCGCGTTTCGTCGCCTCAAGCGCGACGCGGAACGTCACCTGATTGTGCTCCGAGGCGGCGGTCGCCTTCTCGGTAATGACCGGCGAGCGCACGATGTCGTACATCTGCTGGCGCGTCAGGCGCGTCTCGGCCGGCGGGATGACACGGAAACGGCTCATTTTAGCGGGCTCATTTTAAACGGGCCTCAAGCTGCTGCACGGCGGCGCGCGTCAATACCAGCGTGTCGCGCCGCAGGATGTCGTAAACGTTGGCGCCCTGCTCCGGCAATACGTCGACCTTTGGCAGATTGCGCGCGGCCCGCGCGAAACTCTCGTCGACCGCGCCGTCGATGATCAATACCGAACCCCAGCCGAGCGCGTCGAACCGAGTGCGCAAGGCCTTCGTCTTCGCGTCGTCGAGTCGGGCCTCCTCGACAACGATCAGCTTGCCTTCGGCCTGCTTGGCGGACAGCGCAGTCTTGAGGCCGAGCCGGCGGACCTTCTTTTGCAGGCTGAATTCATGGCTGCGCACGACCGGGCCGAAGATCACCGCCCCGCCGCGGAATTGCGGCGAGCGCAGACTGCCTTGGCGGGCGCGGCCCGTGCCCTTCTGCTTATAGGGCTTCTTGGTGGTGCCGCTGATATCGCTGATGCCCTTGGTCTTGTGGGTGCCGGCCCGGCGCTTGGCGAGCTGCCAGTTGACGACGCGAGCGAGGATGTCGCGGCGCACCGGTACGCCGAACACCTCCTCGGCCAGCTCGATGTCGCCGACTTCCTGATTGTCCAGATTGCGGACCGTGAGCTTCATGCCGCCGGTCCCTCCGCGCCTTCCGCGCCTTCCGCCGCGGGTTCCTCGATCGCTTCGGGGGCCGGCGCCTCGCCACCCTCGCCGCGAAGGGCGGCCGGGAAGGGCAACCCCTCGGGCGCTTTGCGCTTCGCCGCGTCCTTGATCAGCACCCAGCCGCTCTTGCTCCCCGGCACGGAGCCCCTAATCATCAGGACACCGCGCTCGGGATCGGCGGAGACGATCTGCAGGCTTTGGGTCGTCACGCGGGCGGCCCCGAGATGTCCGGCCATCTTCTTGTTCTTGAAGGTTTTTCCGGGATCCTGCCGCTGACCGGTGGAGCCGAGGCTGCGATGCGAGACCGAGACGCCGTGCGTGGCACGCAGTCCGCCGAAATTCCACCGCTTCATGCCGCCGGCAAAGCCCTTGCCGATGCTGGTTCCGGTCACATCGACATATTGGCCCGGAACGAAATGCGCCGCAGTGATCTCGGCGCCGACCTCGACGAGCGCGTCCTCGGAGACGCGGAATTCCGCAAGGCGCGCTTTCGGCTCGACCTTGGCTTTCGCGAAATGGCCGCGCTGCGGCTTCGAGACGTTCTTGACCTTGGCCTTGCCGACGCCGAGCTGCAACGCGGTGTAGCCGTCCTTTTCCTCGGTGCGCTGGGCAATGACCTGGCAGTTGGCGACGCGCAGCACCGTCACCGGGACGTGGCTGCCCTCGTCGGTGAAGACCCGGGTCATGCCGAGCTTTTGCGCGATTAGACCGGTCCGCATTGGCATCCCTTAGAGCTTGATCTCGACATCGACGCCGGCGGCGAGATCGAGCTTCATCAGCGCATCGACGGTCTGCGGCGTCGGGTCGACGATGTCGAGCACGCGCTTGTGCGTGCGGATCTCGAACTGCTCACGCGATTTCTTGTCGACATGCGGCGAGCGCAGCACCGTGAACTTTTCGATCTTGGTCGGCAGCGGGATCGGTCCCCTCACTCGCGCGCCGGTGCGCTTCGCCGTGTTGACGATCTCGCTCGTCGACTGGTCGAGCACGCGGTGATCGTAGGCGCGCAGCCGAATTCGGATGTTCTGGTTATCCATCTTGTTTTATTCCGCTCCCCTCGCCTCGATCCGCCGCGTCTATTCTCGCTGTACCGCTTATTTCGGGATTTTGGTTATTTCAGGATTTTGGCGACGACGCCGGCGCCGACGGTTCGGCCGCCCTCGCGGATCGCAAAGCGCAGCCCTTCGTCCATCGCGATCGGCACGAGGAGCTCGACCTCCATCGTGATGTTGTCGCCCGGCATCACCATCTCGGTGCCCTCGGGCAAGGTGACGGTGCCGGTCACGTCGGTCGTGCGGAAATAAAACTGCGGCCGGTAGTTGGCGAAGAACGGCGTGTGCCGGCCGCCCTCTTCCTTGGTCAGGACGTAGGCCTCGCACTGGAAATGGGTGTGCGGCGTGATCGAGCCCGGCGCCGCCAACACCTGGCCGCGCTCCACCTCCTCACGCTTGGTGCCCCTGAGCAGCACGCCGATATTGTCGCCGGCCTCGCCCTGGTCCAACAGCTTGCGGAACATCTCGACCCCGGTCGCCACCGTCTTGGTGGTCGGGCGCAGGCCGACGATCTCGACTTCGTCCCCGACCTTGACGATGCCGCGCTCGACCCGCCCGGTCACCACCGTGCCGCGCCCCGAGATCGTGAACACGTCCTCGATCGGCATCAGGAACGGCCGGTCCTTGGCGCGCTCGGGCTGCGGGATATACTCGTCGACCGCGTTCATCAGCTCCTCGATCGACTTGGCGCCGACCTCCGGGTCCTTGCCCTCCAGGGCGGCCAGGGCCGAGCCCTTGACCACCGGGATGTCGTCGCCCGGGAAGCCGTAGGACGACAGAAGCTCGCGGACTTCGAGCTCGACCAGCTCCAGAAGCTCGGCGTCGTCCACCATGTCGACCTTGTTCATGTAGACGACCAAGGACGGCACCCCGACCTGGCGCGCCAACAGGATGTGCTCGCGGGTCTGCGGCATCGGCCCGTCGGCCGCCGAGACCACCAGGATCGCGCCGTCCATCTGCGCCGCCCCGGTGATCATGTTCTTGATGTAGTCGGCATGACCCGGGCAATCGACATGCGCGTAATGCCGCTTGCCGGTCTCGTACTCGACATGCGCGGTCGAGATCGTGATGCCGCGCGCCCGCTCCTCCGGCGCCTTGTCGATCTGGTCGTAGGCGGTAAACGTCGCCCCGCCTTTCTCGGCCAGAACCTTGGTGATCGCCGCCGTCAGCGTCGTCTTGCCATGGTCGATGTGTCCGATCGTCCCGATATTGCAATGCGGCTTGGTCCGCGCAAACTTGGCTTTACCCATCGTTCTTCTCCGATTACTCCGGCTTCAGCAGCAGCATCACGCCATCTTGGCGCGGACTTCGTCCGCGACGGCCTGCGGCACCTGCTCGTAATGATCGAAATGCATCGTGTACTGGGCCCGCCCCTGGCTCATGGAGCGCAGCGTGTTGACATAGCCGAACATGTTGGCGAGCGGAACCATCGCGTTGACAACCCGCGCATTGCCGCGACTATCCATGCCAGTGACCTGGCCGCGTCGGCTGTTCAGGTCGCCGATAACGTCGCCCATGTAGTCCTCGGGGGTCACGACCTCGACCCGCATGATCGGCTCCAAGAGCTTCGGCGCCGCCTTCATAATGCCTTCCTTGAAGGCAGCGCGGGCGGCGATCTCGAACGCGAGGACACTCGAGTCGACATCATGATAGGCGCCGTCGATCAGCTCGGCCCTCAGATCGATGACCGGGAAGCCGGCCAGAACGCCATTCTCGGTCGAGGAGCGCAGCCCCTTCTCGACGCCGGGCACATACTCCTTGGGCACCGAACCGCCGACGACCTCGTTCTCGAACTGGAAGCCGCTGCCGGGCGGCAAGGGCTCGAAGTGGATCTTGACGCGGGCATACTGGCCGGCGCCGCCGGTCTGCTTCTTGTGGGTGTAATCGACGTCGGCGGGCCGCGTGATCGTCTCGCGATAGGCGACCTGGGGCGCGCCGACGTTGGCGTCGACCTTGAACTCGCGCTTCATGCGGTCGACGATGATCTCAAGGTGCAACTCGCCCATGCCCTTGATGATCGTCTGGCCGCTTTCGTGGTCGACCGCGACGCGGAAGGACGGGTCCTCGGTCGCGAGACGCGCCAGGGCCTGGCCCATCTTTTCCTGGTCGCCCTTGGTCTTCGGCTCGACCGCGATCTCAATGACCGGATCGGGGAATTCCATCTTTTCGAGCACCACCGGGTGCGCCGGGTCGGACAGCGTGTCGCCGGTCGTTGTATTCTTGAGACCGGCTAGCGCCAGGATGTCGCCGGAGCGCGCCTCCTTGACATCCTCGCGGTGGTTGGCATGCATCAACAGCATGCGGCCGATGCGCTCGCGGTTGTTCTTGACCGTGTTCAACGCCTGCGAGCCGGTGCTCAACACACCGGAATAGATGCGGATGAAGGTCAACGAGCCGACAAACGGGTCGGACATGATCTTGAAGGCGAGCGCGGCGAACGGCTCCTCATCCGACGCCTGCCGCACGATCGGCTCGTCCGAGCCCATCTTGACGCCTTTAATCGCCGGAACGTCGGTCGGCGCCGGCAGGTAGTCGACGACGGCATCGAGCAGCGGCTGCACGCCCTTGTTCTTGAAAGCCGAGCCGCACAACACCGGCACGAAAGCGCCGGTGACCGCGCCTTTGCGAATGCAGCGCTTCAGGGTTTCGACGTCAGGCTCCTCGCCGCCGAGATAGGCTTCGAGCGCAGTATCGTCCTGCTCGACCGCCAATTCGACGAGCTCGTGGCGCGCGGCATCCGCCTCGGCCTGCAATTCGGCGGGAATGTCGACGACATCGAATTGCGCGCCCAAGGTCTCGTCGCGCCACTTGACCGCCTTCATTGCGACGATATCGACGATGCCGACAAAATCGCTTTCGGCGCCAATCGGCAATTGCGTCACGAGCGGCACGGCCCCGAGGCGGTCCTTGATCTGCTGGACGCAGCGCGGGAAATCGGCGCCGATCCGGTCCATCTTGTTGACGAAGCAGATGCGCGGGACGCCGTATTTGTCGGCCTGCCGCCACACCGTCTCGGATTGCGGCTCGACGCCCGCAACCGAGTCGAAGACCGCGACCGCGCCGTCGAGGACGCGCAGGCTGCGCTCGACCTCGATCGTGAAATCGACGTGGCCGGGCGTGTCGATGATGTTGATGCGGTGGTCGTTCCAGAAACAGGTCGTCGCGGCCGAGGTAATCGTGATGCCGCGTTCCTGCTCCTGCTCCATCCAATCCATCGTCGCGGTGCCCTCGTGCACCTCGCCGATCTTGTAGGAGCGACCCGTGTAATAAAGAATCCGCTCGGTGGTCGTCGTCTTGCCGGCATCGATGTGCGCCATGATGCCGATGTTGCGATACCGTTCGAGAGGCGTTGTGCGTGCCATGACCAATCACTCCGGCGGCGCCCTGTTCGATCGTTCGGGGCGCCGCGCTGATTAAAACCCTGTGTTAACCGTCTTGCCGGACGGCGAGCCGAGGCCCGCTACCAGCGATAATGCGAGAACGCCTTGTTTGCGTCGGCCATCCGGTGCGTGTCTTCCCGGCGTTTGACGGCAGAGCCGCGATTCTGGGAGGCGTCCATCAACTCGCCCGACAGCCGCTCCTCCATCGTGTTTTCCGACCGCGCCCGCGACGACGAAATCAGCCAGCGGATCGCCAATGCCTGGCTGCGATCGGGACGGACCTCGATCGGGACCTGATAGGTAGCGCCGCCGACCCGGCGCGAGCGGACTTCGACCGCCGGCCGCACATTGGTCAGCGCCTCGTGAAACACCCGGATCGGGTCTTGCCCGCTGCGCTTCTGGATCCGGTCGAAAGCGCCGTAGACGATGTGCTCGGCGACCGATTTCTTGCCCTCGTGCATCAGGCAGTTCATGAACTTCGTGACGACATTGTCGCCGAATTTCGGGTCCGGATGGACTTCGCGTTTATCGGCGGCGCGGCGGCGCGACATCGATCCCCTCCGCTACTTCGGCCGCTTGGCGCCGTATTTCGAACGGCGCTGCCGGCGATCTTTGACGCCCTGCGTGTCGTGGGTGCCGCGGATGATGTGATAGCGCACGCCCGGCAGATCCTTGACGCGGCCGCCGCGGATCAAGACGACCGAGTGTTCCTGCAAATTATGACCCTCGCCTGGGATATAGCTCGTCACCTCGAAGCCGTTGGTGAGCCGGACGCGCGCGACTTTGCGCAAGGCCGAGTTCGGCTTTTTCGGCGTCGTCGTGTAGACGCGCGTGCAGACCCCGCGTTTCTGCGGGCACTCCTGCATCGCCGGGACCTTGTTGCGCGCAACCACAGGCGATCGTGGCTTGCGGATCAGCTGGTTTATCGTCGGCATCCACCAAACCTCAATGAGAACGACGACCGCCCGACGCTAACGCACGTCGAGCGGCAGTGTTTCTCGGCCCACTGAATTCACGTCCTCTCGCAAGGACGCCGTGCCACTTCGTCGAATACCGGGCTGCGTTTAGGTGGCCTCCTACCGCCAGCCCCCGCGGAGGCGCGGAATATAGGGAGCGTGCCCCTGAGGGTCAAGCGGAATACCGCGCAATGCCAGCGGTTTCGGCGTGTCGGGCGCCGGTCAACCGAAGGCATCACCCGAAGCCGTTAACCGAACGCCGGCAGCACTTTGCCGCCGACCTCGACCGGCTTCGCCGCGATCAGCACGAAAGCGATGACGCAGGGCTCCGTACCGCGGTTGATCCAATTGTGGACGGTGCCGCGCTGGACGATGACATCGCCGGCCTTCAAATGCGTGATGTCGCCGGTCTCGAGCTCCATGTCGATCTCGCCCTTCATGATGACGGCGTAATCGAGCGAGTCGGTGCGGTGGATGCGCGGGGTGTTGCCGGGCTGCAACTCCAGAATGCGAAACACCGTGCCGTTCTCGTGCGTCGTACCGGTCTCGCGCAACCCCTCATCGGCGGCGCCGGTGTTGTCGATCGGGAAGCCCTCGCTGGTCCAGATCACGCAAGCCTGGGCGCCCGGCCGGGCGGAGCGCAGGTTTTGCGACACCTCGTCGATCTGCACGATCGCCCTGCCTTCGGAATTGTGGCCGGTCACCACCCGCCGCACCCGCAATGCCATGGCCTTCCTCCCTACCTCATCAGTTCCCGTGCGGACGATCTTCGCGCAGGAGCGAGGAGCGCGGCAAGGCGGTCAGGCCGGGCATGCGGCAGCGTGAGTTGACGCCGCGTCGCGGACCGGCATAAGTGGATCGGCGGATTATGAGGAGCAAGAGATGCCCGCAAGCGCGCCATTGAAGGCGTTCTGGCAGCCTGGTTGAACCAGCTGTCTGAGACTCAAAGAGTTTCTCTCGGTCCGTGGGATCGAGTTCCAATCGATCAACATTCTCGAAGACCCGGCCGGACGGGCGGAGCTGGCGCGTATCGGCGCGCGCTCGATCCCGGTCCTGTCGCGGGGCGACGAGTTCGTCTTCGCGCAGAACATTGCACAGGTCGTGGCCTTTCTGAAGCTCGACGAGGAGAGCGGGCCGGTCCTGTCGCCGGCGCAGCTCGCCGGACGGCTGGACCGCTTCATCGGCGCGGCGTTGCAGATCATCCCGCTGATGCCCGACGATCAGCTCGACACCGAGGTGCCGAACCGGCCGCGCCGCTACCGTGCGCTGGCGCATCACATGTTCCGCATTCCCGAGGCGTTTCTCGAAGTCGCCGGCGGCAAGTTCTTCAGCCACGGATTGCCGACTGAGATCACGCGGCGGGAAGAGATGGCCTCGGCGGCGGCGCTTGCGGCTTATGGACAAGGCGTGCGCGAGCGGGTTGCAGGGTGGTGGGAGGCAAGAGCGGACAAATCCTGCCAGGAGATCGTGGAGACCTATTACGGCCCGCAAAGTCTGCATGAGGTCTTGGAACGCACGACCTGGCATATCGGCCAGCATTGCCGGCAATGGATGATGCTGTTGGACATGGCCGGCATCAAGCTCGAGCGGCCGCTCGCCGATCCGGATTTCGCCGATCTGCCGATGCCCAAACAGGTCTGGGACGATTAGCTCCGATTGTCATCGCGAGCGCAGCGAAGCAATCTCCAAGCGGTTTTGCTGATCCGAGCGGGATCGCTTCGTCGCTACGCTCCGCACAATGACAAGAACGAGTTTGCATAAGAATACGGTGGTAGACGGCTACGTCTCGCCCTATCCGGTCGACCCGATGCCGGAATGGGTACTGGCATTGCGCGACAGCCGCGAGCCGGTCTGGCTGTTCGCCTACGGGTCCTTGATGTGGAACCCGGAGATGCCGTTCGCCGAGCGGCGCCCGGCGTTGTTGCGCGGCTATCACCGCAGCTTCTGCCTCTATTCGCGCGATTACCGCGGCACCCCGGAGCGGCCGGGTTTGGTGCTCGGGCTCGACAGGGGCGGCTCGTGCCAGGGCATCGCCTATCGCCTGCCGCCGGACACACTGGGCGCGGCGCTCGACCAGGTCTGGGCGCGCGAGATGGCAGGCGAGGTCTATCGCATGCGGCCGGTCACGGTCATGACGCCGCAGGGCCGCATCGCCGCCTATGCCTTTATCGTGCGCCGCGACCGGCCGGATTACGCCGGCCGGCTGTCGCTCGACGAGGCCGCGCAGATCATAGCGGTAGCCGCGGGCGGACGCGGCACCGGCCGCGATTATCTCGCGAATACGGTGCGGCATCTGGAAGAGCTCGGCATCGCAGATGGGCCGCTGCACCGGATCCATGAGCTGGTCGAGAAACTGCTACGGCAGGTCTGATCTCTCCCTATCACCGCGCAGCTAAAGCTTACCCAAGTTAATCGCCAACCTCTATCGTCCATACGCAGCGAAACGCCTGGGATCACCTCCAGTTTATAATCAATCGTCAGATCGTTATCTTTGATTTCCCTTATAAATTTTTGGGAAACTCTCTAAAACTGGCACCGTTCCAAAGAGTAAGGGGATCGGAGCGCGATGTTGGAATGAACAACGTCGGCCCGATTACCTGGGTTGGATGCAAAATGGAGAAGACATATGGCTGTGTATCAAAACACCGGGGCATGGACCGATACCGCGCAGGTCGGCCCCATGACCGAAGGCGCCGCCGGCATCGCCGTTATCGTGCTGACGATTCTTGCTCTTGCCTCGATCTCGCCGGGCGTGCTGATGCCGATCGCGGCGATCGTCATTGGCGTGGGTCTGCTGATCGAGGCGGCGAATACCGGCATCGAATATTCGCGGGTTACCGCGCGAGGCATGCAGAGCGGCACGGTGCAGACGGCGCGGCTGGGCGCCGATGTCTCGGTCGAGATGATGGCGGGCATCGCCGGCATCGTCCTCGGCGTGCTGGCCCTTATCGGCGCCGGCAGCGACATGCGTCTCTTGCCGGCGGCGCTGATCGTGTTCGGCGGCGCGATGCTGCTGGCCGGTATCAGCGCCACTACGGTCAGCACCGTGAGCACGCTCGAAGCGGCGCCTGGCGGCGGCGTCGCGGTGCAATCCGAGCTGGCTCCCGCACGCGGCGTCCAGGTGCTTGCCGGCATCTCGGCGATCGTGCTCGGCGTCCTTTCCTTCGTGCTGAGCGCCGGGCCGACCCTGCTGATGGTCGGCTTCCTCGTGGTCGGCGCCGCGCTGCTGGCGACCAGCGCCAATTTCACGCAATCGTTCATGCGGATGCTGGCGCGGTAAGCACGCCAACAAACACTGGCGCGTCGCGGGCCCGAACGGCCGGAAAACGGGAGGGCCCGCACCCGTTTGGGACAAACCTTTCAACAGGAGCTTGCCCTTTCAACAGGAGCTTGCGTCGGCGGCATCATCGCCGGTCTGCCGCTGAAGCGGCCGGGGATATCCCGCCTCGTCCAGCGCGACGAAGGTGAATTCGGCCGCGGTTACCTTGACGCGGCTGCCGCGGCCCTGACGCAGCACCCAGACCTCGACACATAAGGTCATCGAGCTGCATCCGATCCGGATCACATCGGTGTAGCAGCACACGACATCGCCGACCTTGACCGGCCGCAGAAACGAGATGTTGCTGACCGAGGCGGTGACGACGCGGCCCTCGGCGCGGCGGGTCGCGGTGATCGCGCCGGCGGAATCCATCAGCGACATGATCCAGCCGCCGAAAATATCGCCCGCCGGGTTCGTATCGGCCGGCATCGCCAAGGTGCGGGCCGCCAGCTCGCCGCGCGGCTGCGACGGCGCGAGAAAGCCTGCCTCCCGTTCGGTGTAGGGCCACATCGGACAACCCCCTCTCGTGTTGCCGACGTCTCCTCCGGTCCGGAATATAGGCGCGTTTTGCTGCAATGCAAAATGGCGCATCGTTAAATCGTGTAACGCTTATGGCGTTACGATGGTGCGTTGCACAATAAAAGGGCAGGCGCCGAAAACGAGCTGGCCAGCCTCGCCGGCGCTCAAACGGTTGCGAACGGATCGAGCGTAAACAGCTCCTGCGGCCGCTCGACGCCGCGCAGCGCGTACCGCCCGACCGAAACCAGCCGGCCGCGCTCCAACCGGGCCATCGCATCCGCGAAGGATTGCGACAGCAGCACATTGCGCTCCACGGAGCGACACATCGCGGCGATGCGCGCAACCTCATTGACCGCCGGCCCGACGACCGTGAAGTCGAGCCGTTCGTCGCTGCCGATGTTGCCGTAAAACACCTCGCCGACATGCAGGCCGAGATAGATTTCGGTGGTCGGCAGGTCGTCGCCGGACCGGCGGAGGTTGAGATCCGCGATGCGGTCCCGCAGCGCCGCTTGCGCGGCAAGCGCCGAGCCGCAGGCGGCCGCGGCGGTGTCGGCGGTGAAAATCGCCAAGGCGCCGTCGCCGATCAGCTTCAACACGTCGCCGCCGTTCTCGTAAATCGACGAGATCACCGCCTCGGCATAGTCGTTGAGGAACGGGATGATCTGCTGCGGCGGCGCATGATCGGTAATGTGGGTGAAGCCGCGCAAGTCGCTGTACCACAACACCGCGCTGATCGTTTCGGCGACGCCGCGCCGGATGCGGCCGGCGAGAACCCGCCGCCCGGCATCGCGGCCGAGATAGGTCTCGACGAGCGTACCGGCGATGCGCGCGAGCGACACGCATTTGACCGAGAGGGCCAATTTTGGCATCAGGCCCGAGAGCGCCTCGACCTGCTCGTCGTCGAAGCCCTGCGGGTGATCGGTCGCCCAAAAGGAATAAACGCAATCCATTTCGCCGATCGTGCCGGCGGGGGCGAACCGGGTGATCAGCACGACGACATCGCTCATGCCTTCGTCGCGCAACTGCGCGATCGTCGCGAAATCGGTGGTTTCGCCGGCATGGAAGCGCACGCGAAACAGCGATCCGCCGGTCTCGATCAGGTGGAAGAAGACGCTGCCGCGCCAATTCTCGGCGGCTTCGCCCTCGCTCGTGGGCCCGTATTGGACGAGCTCGGTCTGCGGTTGGTCCGCCTCGCCCTGCCACCCCATCGCCTCCCAGAACCCGGCGCTGCCGCTCGCGGCCGGCTGCGCCGCTTCGCGGCGCCAGCGGAAGCCGCGCCCTTCATAGACCGGATGCAGCGTGTCGATGATGATTGCGGCGCGGGCGATCGGCAGACCGGCAGTGATCGCGCGGCGGCAGAAGCCGTCGAGCAGCGCGGTCTCGCTCTCGCCGGCGAGCCCGGCTTCGGTCAGCCAAACGCTAAGCTCGGTGAGACTTGCACGATCCATGGAGCTACCGGAAAGCCATCGACGACCAATATCTGGCCGAGGCGCGGGCGGAATAAAGAGCAGCGATCACGCGCAAGGCTGTCATTCGGTTTCGGAGGCGAGGCGACGATGGCGAATTGGACGAGCGACGAACTCGACAGAATTGGACAAGCGGACGAACTGCAGATCGTGACGGTTCGGCGCGACGGCACGCCGCGCAAGCCGGTGACGATCTGGGTTGTGCGGCAGGGCGACCACCTCTATGTGCGATCGGGGTACGGCGACCGCGCCGCCTGGTATCGCCACGCGCGGCAGCGCCGCGACGGCCGCATCATGGCGGGCGGGGTTGAGAAAGACGTCCGCTTCGAGAACGCCGCCGATCCCACCCTCAACGACCAGATCGACGCCGCGTACCGCAGCAAATACCTCCATCATGGTGCGCAATGGGTGGATCCGATGGTCGCCGCCGAGGCGCGCGGGACGACGCTCAAGCTTGTGCCCCGCCGACCGTTCAGCGAGTAGGCCGGGCGAAGCGCAGCGCAACCCCCGTCTCGATGTCAGCAATCATGGCGGGTTCCGCATCGCTCCACCCGCCCTACGGGACCGCGCAGGGGATCAGCCGCATTTGGAGTAGTCGCAGCTGGTGCATTGGTCGCAGTTCTCGAGGCGAATGAGGGCCGCCTCGCCGCATTTCGGGCATTGCCGGAAGCCGCCCCCACCCCTCGCCGCTCCGCGGCTCGCTCCCTCCCCCGTGATCCCCGGGTCACGCCCGGGGAGGGGAGGATTCCCGTGCGAGCTGATCGCCAGCGTGACGGCTTCGCCTTCGAGCGGGGCATCGCGCCGCCGCTTCGGCGGCAGAAAGCCGATCTCGACCATGTGCTGCTCGATGACATCGCCGATCGCGGCGAGCAGCGAGGGCACGTATTTCCCTTCCATCCAGGCGCCGCCGCGCGGATCGAACACCGCCTTCATCTCCTCGACGACAAACGAGACGTCGCCGCCGCGGCGGAACACCGCGCTGATCATGCGGGTCAGCGCGACGGTCCACGCGAAGTGCTCCATGTTTTTCGAGTTGATGAAGATCTCGAACGGGCGTCGCCTGCCGTCCTGGATGATGTCGTTCAAGGTGATGTAGAGCGCGTGCTCGCTGTCCGGCCAGCGGATCTTGTAGGTCTGGCCGGGCAACGCCTCGGGGCGGGACAGCGGCTGCGTCATGTAGACGACGCCGCCGGCCTCGTAGGGATCGGCGGGCCGGCGCGCCGGCGGCGGCGCCGGGAGCGGCAATTCGCTCTGGCGCGGGCGGGGCTGCGTCACCGGAGCGTCGGCCGAATGTTCCGGCCGCGCTTCCAAGACGGCGCCGGTCACCTCGTTCGGCCGGTAGGTCGTGCAGCCCTTGCAGCCGAGCGCGTAGGCCTGGGTATAGACGTGCTTGAAGTCCTCGAACGGGATGTCGGCCGGCACGTTGATCGTTTTCGAGATCGAGCTGTCGATATGACGCTGCACCGCGGCCTGCATGACGACATGGTCGTCGGGAGACAAGGTCTGCGCGTCGACAAAGTATTCCGGCAGCGGCGCGGTCTCGCCGCGGAGGCGGCGGAACACGCGATAGGCGTAATCGGTGACCTCTTCCTCGCGGCGGCGGCCGTCCGGCATCAGCACGTTGCGGGTGTAGCGGAAGCTGAACACCGGCTCCAAGCCGGAGGAGACGTTGTCGGCGAACAGCGAGATCGTGCCGGTCGGGGCGATCGAGGTCAGCAGCGCGTTGCGGATGCCGTTTTTGGCGATCGCCTCGCGCACCTCGGGGTCGAGCCCGGCGATCGTCTCGCCGGCGAGGTATTTGTCGCGGTCGAACAGCGGGAAAGCGCCCTTCTCGGCGGCCAGCTCGGTCGAGGCGAGATAGGCGGCGCGCTGGATCGCGGCGAGCCATTCCTCGGTCTTCGCGACCGCCTCGGGCGAGCCGTAACGCAGGCCGCACAGGATCAGTGCATCGGCGAGCCCGGTGACGCCGAGGCCGATGCGGCGCTTCTGCGTCGCTTCATGCTGCTGCTGCGGCAGCGGGAAGCCCGAGATATCGATGATGTTGTCCATCAGCCGCACGGCGTCGGGAACGAGCGCCGCCAATGCAGCGGTGTCGAGCCGTGCCTCCGGGGTGAACGGGTTGTCGACAAACCGCGCCAGGTTCAACGAGCCCAGCAGACAGGCGCCGTAGGGCGGCAGCGGCTGCTCGCCGCAGGGGTTGGTCGCGTGGATCTGTTCGCAATACCAGAGATTGTTCCGGCGATTGATGCGGTCGATGAAGATGACGCCCGGCTCGGCAAAGGCGTAAGTCGCGCGCATGATCTTGTCCCACAGCTCGCGCGCCGGCAGCACCTTGGAAACCGCGCCGCCGAAATGCAGTTCCCAGGGGGCATCCTCCTCGACCGCTTTCATGAAGGCGTCGGTGACGAGGACGGAGAGGTTGAACATGCGCAGCCGGCCAGGCTCGCGCTTCGCTTCGATGAAGGCCTCGATGTCGGGGTGGTCGCAGGCCAGGGTCGCCATCATCGCGCCGCGCCGGTATCCCGCGCTCATGATCGTGCGGCACATCGCGTCCCACACATCCATGAAGGAGAGTGGCCCCGACGCGTCGGCGCCGACCCCTTTGACGCGGGCGCCTCGCGGCCTGAGCGTCGAGAAATCGTAGCCGATGCCGCCGCCCTGCTGCATCGTCAGCGCGGCCTCGCGCAGATGGGCGAAAATGCCGCCCATGTCGTCGGGAATCGCCCCCATCACGAAGCAGTTGAACAAGGTCACCTGGCGCCCTGCCCCGGCGCCGGCGATGACGCGCCCGGCCGGCAGGAAGCGGAAATCGCTCATCGCCGCGTAGAAGCGATCGGCCCAGCGCTGCGGCTCTTTCTCCGGCGCCGCGGCGGCGTTGGCGACGCGCCGCCAGGTGTCCTCGATCGTCTTGTCGATCGGCTCGCCGGCGATGGGGCCATTGGCGGGCCCCTTCAGCCGGTACTTCATGTCCCAGATCTGTTGCGAGATCGAGGCGACGACGGCCATTTGCGCTAGGTCCTCAGAGTAAGGCCTCAGTTTACCACAGCTCAGCCGCTCGCCTGCATGTGCAGGCTTTTTGCAGGCGTGCGCGTGAGTGCCGTTGCGCCGAAAGTTGCTCCGCCTTCACGAGACATGGTTCTTATTTTGTTCTTGATGCTGCAACCGTCAAGTGTTGGACGCAATAATTCAGACGAGATGAATGCCCGGATTACGCCGAGCGGGCCGCATCTGCGGATCGGACGCTTTGTGCTAGGATCGCAATATGGATGACGCTGGTCGCTCCCTCTACGACGAGGATTTTTACGCCTGGACGCAGGAACAGGCGGAATTGCTGCGCCGCGGCGGGGCCGGCGCCAACGGTCTCGACGTCGATCTGATCGCCGAGGAGATCGAGGATTTGGGAAAGAGCGAGCTGCACGCTTGCCAATCGCTGTGCGAGCACATTATCGAGCACCTGCTGACGCTCGAATATTCCGGGCTCGCCGAACCGGCCCGCCATTCGCAACGCGAGATCGTCGAATGGCGTATTCAGCTGCATAGAAAGCTCACGCGCTGCATCATGGCCAAATTGGACCTCACCGAGCGGTACCGTTACGCGCTGCGAATGTTGCGGCATTTGGAGCGAGATGCTCCGGGGCTGATGCAGCGCGTTCCGGCGGAGTGCCCCTACTCGCTCGATCAGATCGTCGGCAGCGCCGAGGAAGACTGGTTCCCGCCGGCGCGGTAGCCCGCCGGACCTTCCCGTTCGAGGGCGGCGGTTGCGATTTCGATCCGGCTTTCCAGTTCGGCAATTAATTCGCGGCGCGGCAGGCCGGGCGGGATCGGTTCGAGGAACGACAGCACGATGCGGCCGGGACGCTTCACGAAACTGCGGCGGCCCCAGTAGAGGCCGGAATTGACCGCAGCGGGAACTATCGGGACTCCGAGCGCCTGATAAAGGGCGGCAACGCCGGGCTGATAGGCGGGGCGCTGGCCCGGCGCGGTGCGCGTTCCCTCCGGAAAAATGACGATGGGCCGTCCCTGCGCTGCGGCAGCGCGCGCCGCTGCGAGCATCCGGCGCAAGGCGCCGCCGCCGCCGCGCCGGTCGATCGCGATCGAGCCGGCGCGCGAGGCATACCACCCGTAAAACGGCAACCACAGCAGCTCGCGCTTGATGACGACCGCCGGATCCCCGAGCACGACCGGCAGGATCAGCGTGTCCCAGGCCGATTGATGCTTCATCGCGATGATGCAGGCGCCGCGCGGCAAGTGCTCGATACCACGGATCTCGCCGTCGAGGCCGATAATGGCCTTGGCCAGAGCCAGCACGAACCGCGCCCAGAAGCGCCCGAACCGCATCGCCATGCGGCGCGGCAGCAGCAGCACCGGCAATCCAGCCAGGCCGATCAGCGCGGTGCTGCCGAAAAACGCGATGTTGAAGGCCAGCGCCCGCAGCCAGCTCATTGCACGCTGCCGCTGCCGGGCATGCTGACGGCGACCGCGCCGCGCAGCGCGGCGTTGCGCAAGGGCGGCCCGGGGGACGGCTGCGGCAACCACCGGCCGAGCAGCGGCAGCGCCCAGGTCACGAGATACTTGTCGTATTCGCCCAGAATGAGCAGCGGCGCACCGTGCCAGCTCCACCAGCGCTCCGGATCGACGTGATGCGCGTAAACGGGATGCGGGATGATCCCGACCTGCGGCATGGCGCGTCCAAATTCGAGCAGGCTGCGCCGCATATGATACCAGCTGGTGACCAGCCGCAGGCTGCGATAGCCCTCCTCACGCATCCATTCGGCACTCTCGTGAGCATTGCCGAACGTATCAGCGGCGGTGCGGCCGATCGCGATGCAGCAGGCGGCGTTTTCCGGGATGGGCCCGACCGTCCGCAGCAGCTCGTCGCGATCGACGTGCTGATTGACCCCGGAGATGAACAGTTTTTTCGCTTTGCCGGCGGAGAAGAGCTCGAGCCCGGTCTCGAGCCGCTGCCGGCCGCCGGTGACGACGACGATCGCATCGGTCAGGCTCGACGGATCGGTATGCATCAAATAGCTGCTGGCAACAAACCAGACGAAACCGCCGAGCCATACCGCGATGGCAGCGGCGACGGACCGCGCGAGCCATAAAACGAGATATCCCAATCCGGCCATGCCGCTCACGGCATGCGGGCCAGCTGCCGAAGCACGGCAATCCGCGCCCCGCCCGTCGCAATGAGCCCCGCCACCAGAGCCACCGCGATCGCGACGCCCCACAGCCGCCAATCGGCAAAGCCGCTGGCGCTCAGTCTCACCGGTGCTATCGCGCCCCCGACTGCGGTCAGCGCAACCACAGCCAGGACTGCGCCGATCGCGCCGCCGAGCAGACCCTGGATCAGGGCATCGGCCTGGATCGGGCGCGCGAGATCGCCGTCGGCCGCGCCGATCAGGTGAAACAGTTCGAATGTGGCGCGATGCAACGCCAGGCGGGTGCGGGTCATCAGCAGCGTCAGCGCGCCGCCCAGCGCGGCAACCGCGGCAAGCCCGAGAGCAATCAGAGCTTCGGCGCGAAAGGCGGCGCCGCGGAAGCCGTCGAGCGCCAGGCGATGATCCTCGAGCAGCGCGCCGGACGCGATCGATGCCAGTCTCTGGCGCAGCCCGGCAACATCGATCGCGACATGGGGCTCGACCGTGACATCGACGAGGCGCGGCACCGGCAACGTGTCGGTCGCCGCAGCCGGGCCCAGCCAGGGCTCCAGCAGGCGGGCGGTTTCCGCCGGTTCGAGCAGGCGGACGCTGCGGATTCCCGCTGTCTGCCGCAGCAGGGCGAGGCTCATCTCGATGCGAGCGGTCGACGCGGATGCCGGGATCTGCAGGGTCAAGGCGTCGCCCAGCGAAAGGCTTTTCTCGCGCACATCGTCGCCGAGAAGGACCAGCGCGCCGCCGCCAAGGGTGGCGAGAAATCCCAGCAGCGCGATCATGCAAGCCAGCAACGGCGCGCTCGAATCGCCGGGCAAGGCGCGCGCGAGACGTCCTCTAAACGCTGCGAGCGCGCTCATCCCGCCGCGCCGTCATCGGCGATAGCCAAAGCGCCCCGGTCGAGATGCAGCGAGGGACGACCGGAGTGTCGGGCGAAAGCGAGATCGTGAGTGGCGACCAGCACCGTCGTGCCGAGGTTGTGCAGCTGCTCGAAGGCGCGCATCAGCATCGGCACGGTCTCATCGTCGACGCCATCCATCGGCTCGTCGGCAATCAGCAGATCGGGCCGGCTCACGATGGCGCGCGCCGCCGCAGCGCGTTTCCGTTCGCCGATCGAGAGCGCCTGGGGACCACTGTCAATCCGATGCGCAATGCCCAGCCAATCGGCCAACTCGCCGACATGCTGACGGATTTCCATCTCCGGCGTCCCCGCGATGCGCAATGGCAGGCCGATATTGTCGGCGACGCTGAGATGATCGAGCAATCGAGGTTCCTGGAACACGATGCCGATGCGCCGGCGCAGCGCCGACCGGGTGGCGCGGTCGGCCTCGAGCGCGTCGGTGTCGAACAAGATCAGCGTGCCCGAGGAAGGTTTATCGGCCAGCGCGATGATGTTCAGCAGGGTCGTTTTGCCGGCGCCGCGCGCGCCGGTGATGAAGCAGAAATCGCCGGTTTCCAGGGTCAGCGATATGTCATGCAGGCCATCAGCCCCGGCGCCATGGCTTTTGCCGATATTGTCGAGCCCGACCACCGTCATCCCTGCAGCATCGCCGCGGAGCATCACCACCCAGCATCGCCGCCAAAAGTGGCACAGGGCCGGCGAGCCCGTCCAGTTCGGCTCGGCCCCGTTTCCAACCCCGGCTCAAAGGCCCGTCCCAGGGCCCCGGCTCAAGGCACCGCGAACGCGGCGGTTCCCGGACCGGCAACTGCATTCGGATTGTCGTGTGAACCTTATCTGTGAACCCTGGCACGAACGCGGCGTTATGGCTTCGGGCATCTGCTGATTCGGAGGGCGAGAGCATGCCGTTCGACGGTGTCGGTTTGGGTTTGGACGAGCGGGTAGGCAAGATCGACAAGGTTATCGAGCTTCTCGCCACGCCGGACCGGTGGTGCAAGGGCACGCTGAAGACGCATGACGGCCGCCGTTGCATACGCGGCGCAATCATGGCCGTGGATGGCGTGGGCACGCTGCAGCCTGTGGTCCTGCGGGCGATCAACGAGGTGACCGGCCGGCACTACCGGCGCATCGAGTCGTTCAACGACCATCCCGACACCGACCACAGCCAGGTTGCCGAGGTGTTGTCGCGCGCCCGTGACGATCTCGTCGCCGGCCGGCTTGCTGTGCTGCGCAGCAAACCCGTGGCTGCCCAGACCGGGTGGCGCGCGAGGTTGACCGGCTGGCTGGAAGCCTTCCGCGGTTGAGCGCTGCGGCTTTCGGAGAGCGTCGGCACGGCCGTGCCGGCGAGCGCTCGCGCGGCCGGACGATGCGTTGACCGCCGCATGTGAGAGCCCCGCGCACGCGGCGCTTAACCGAAGTTAAAAATAGCCGCTAATGGCACACGTCGGCCGCGCAATCGCGAGGTTTGACTTGTCCGGCAGGCCTGGACGGAACAATAAAGCAATGCCAATCGGGTCCGGAGGCCAGCATGCTCTCTAGGCCGACCGCGAGGGCTGGGCCGTCTGCCCTGAGGTGCCGATCTGCGGGATTGCCGCGACCGCCCGCCGGACACTGTTGAGCCATGGCGAGCGAAGCCGTGTCTTCTACCGAGCCGGCTTACGATCCCGGTCCATGGAAAGCCGACTGGCGGGACGAGCTCTGGAGAGCGCTGGTCGGCTCGCTCGATGCTTCGCTGCGTTCCTACTACGATATTCGGGAATTCACCGAGGACCCGTGCTGCGTTTTGCGCATCGGCCTGATGCTGGCGCAGATACCGGTCACCTTGTCGGACGGGATGCAGATCGCCGAGGGCGAGCTGGTCGGCGCCCTGCACCTCTGGAACGAGCATGTGCCGCGCTACTCCGGGAACGGCCCCAACCTCGCTTGGGCCAAGGAGATGCGGCGCCGCATGCTGCGCTCGTTCGCCGCGCTGGCGAGTTACGTCGAGCACGAGTCGACTTGGCGGCCGGTACGGGCGTTTCGCGGCGACTCGATGCTGTCCAGCCGGATCGGCAGCGCCCAGATGCGCCGGCTCGCGCTGCGCCACGGGTTCGAGATTGTCGAGCCCGCGCCCAGCCTGTCCCGCGACCTGCACACGCTCGCCGACTCGGCGATCGTCTGGGGCCTGACGCGGGCGTTCAATCCAGCCGCGCTGCCGCGGCAGCGTTTTCTGCGAGACCATCATCAGCTGTGGATCTCTCGGCCTACGCTGCACCAGGTCTATGGCCGCGACGCCCGAGGCGCGGCGGCAGCGCCCGAGCAGGTCGCCTGAATGGCGGCGCTGCTCGCGGGCGGGGTTTGGGTAGGCGTGATCGGCTGGCTGATGCTGCGCTTGCTGCGGCAGTTCCGGATCCACCGCGCAACATCGCTCGGCCGACCGGCTGGCGCTGCGGTTTCACCCCCCGCCGTCGCGATCATCGTGCCGGCGCGGAACGAGATCGCGAATATCGAGACTTGTCTTGCGGGGCTGACAGCGCAGCGCGACTTGACCGCGAATTCATCGATTATCGTCGTCGATGACGGTTCGCAAGACGGCACCGCGGAAGCTGTCGCGCGGATCGCACATGGCGACCCGCGCATCGCGCTGATCGAGGCGGGCAATCTGCCGGCCGGCTGGATGGGAAAGCCGCACGCCTGCTGGCGCGGCGCGCTGCGGACCAAGACCGAGTGGCTGTGCTTTATCGACGCCGATGTCCGCGCTGCGCCGGATCTGGTCGGCAATGCGCTCGCCGCCGCGCTGCGGCAAAGGATCGACATGCTGTCGCTCAATCCGCGGCAGGAGCTTGGCAGCTTTTGGGAGCGGCTGATCATTCCGGCGGGGCTCGTGCTGATCGGCTGCGTGCAGGATCTGCGGCCGGTCAACGACCCGGCCTCGCCGGAGATCGCAGTCAACGGGCAATTCCTGCTGATCCGCCGCGGCGCTTACTTCGCGGTGGGCGGGCATGCCGCGGTGCGCAGCGAGATCGCCGAGGACAAGGCGCTCGCCACACGGGTCAAGCGAGCCGGCTGGCGCTATTGCCTGCTCGGGGCGGAGCATCTGGCGCGCACTCGCATGTACCGGGGATTCAGCGCGCTGTGGGAAGGATTGGCGAAGAACGCGACCGAGATCCTCGGCGACGGTCCGAATACGGTGGCGGCCGCGACGGCGGCGATGGCAATCGGCTGGGGGGCGATCCTGATACCCGTGCTGACCGCGCTCAGCGCTGTGGACGAGCCCTCGGCCGCTGCAGTCGCCGGAGCGGTTCTGGCCGTGTTGGCTTCGGCCGCGCTCGCTGGGATTCAGATCGGGACGGCGGGTTATTTCCGTATACCGCCGGTGTTCGGCTTATTGTTCGCCGGCGCCTATACCGCCGTCGCCGCGCTGGCGTGGCGCAGCTTTGCGTTGCGCCGCGCCGGGCATGTCACCTGGAAAGGCCGAACCTACGCACTCCAGCGACGAACCTCCGCAGGACGGCCGTGAGATCATCCGGGTCCGGCGGCGACGCATCCCCTCGCCTGTTGCGCCGGTCCCCACCCGCTCGCGCGTCGGCGGCTGGCCGATCGCGGCGGCGCTCGCGGTCGTTGCCGTCATTCTCTACCTCATCCGCTACGCGCTGCTGCCGTTTGTCTTCGCGATCGCGATCGCCTTCGTCACCGACCCGCTGATCCGGGCCGGCCAACGCCGGTTCGGCCTGCCACGCTGGATCGTCAGCGCCATTCTCTATGCAGGGCTGGTGCTGTTGTTCGGCGCCGCGTTGTACGCGATCGGCGCCAACGCCGTGCATGATCTGATGCAACTGGTCCAGCGCGGCCCGGAAAGGGTCCGCAAACTCGTCGGGGATGTGGTGGGCCCGAACGGCGCTGCGCTGTTCGGCAAGACCTATACCGCTGATGATGTCATGCAGGCGCTCTCCGACGTCGGCGAGAAGCTCATTGCGGCCGGCTCGATCGTCGAGATCGGAAAATTGGGCTTCGGCGCGCTGTTCGGATTGGTTCTGACGCTCGTGCTGACGCCCTATTTCATGATCTCGGGGCCGCGGCTCGCGGCGGGGTCGATCTGGCTGATCCCGCCGGAACGCCGCAAATCGGTCACCGAGCTATTGCCGAAAATCATACCGGCGTTGCGGCGCTACCTGATCGGCATCTTTCTGGTGGTCGTGTACACCAGTGTCATCGCGTGGATCGGCTTCGGCCCGGTCTTCGCGCTGCCGGGCGCGGTGTTGCTCGCGGTGACGGTCGGGATCCTCGAAATCATACCGGTCGTCGGCCCGATCTCGGCGGCGGCGCTCGTCGGCATCGTCGCCGCGCAGCAGGCGACACTCGCCGCGGCGGCGTTTCTGATCGCGTTCGTTCTGGCATTGCGCTTGTCGATCGACAACATCATTGGCCCGATCGTGCTCGGGCAAGCGGCGCGGCTGCACCCCGTCGTCGTCATCGCCGGTTTCGTCTGCGGCGCGGCGCTGTTCGGCGTCGTCGGGCTGTTGCTCGCGGTGCCGGCGGCGGTGTGCATCAAGATCACGCTCGAACACTATTACGCCGAGCCGATCCGTCCTGACGATCAGGCCTGAGCACGTCCCGATATAGCTTCTATACTCCCAGGTCCGAGATTACCGCAAAGCGTATGATTTACCGTGATCGGGAATGCGCCATTGCAGGGCGGTTCCTATTTCTTTCCCTTGGCGTTCAGCTTGACTGCCGCGCGGATGATCTCCTTGAAGGCGGATTCATTGATCCTGTCGCCTTCATGCAGATCGATTGCGCGCCTTGCGTTGCCATCGAGGCTGGAACTGAAGATGCCCTGCGGGTCATCGATCGAAGCGCCCTTCGCGAACGTGAGCTTTACGTGGCTCTTGTAGGACTCGCCGGTGCAGACGATCCCACCGTCGGACCAGACTGGAACTCCCCCGGGGTTGCCGGGTTTCTTCCACTTCAATTCTTCCGTTATCTCAGGGTCTGCTTCCTGAATGAGCTTGCGGATTTGGGCAAGCGTGTCGCCCTGCCAGTCGCCCAGCTCCGCGATTCGCTCGGTGATGAGCTCAGACGGCGATTTGTTTTGATTGATGTCGGGTTTCTTCATTTTCTAAGCCAAAGGCACGACGAGATAAGATGTGCGGTCAAGGAGATACTACGACAAGCAGCCGCATTTCGAGATGCCGCCGCAACGCGGCGGTATCTCGGGAAACGCACGACCGGATTCTCCCGGGCTGACGTCCCTAGTCTAAATCCACGGACCGCGTTCAGGTCACGGCGCCGGTGATCAGAGGGCCGAACAGCTCCCAGCGATCGCCGGTAAAGCGCGCCATCTGAACCTGCTTCACCGGGGCGAAATCGGCCGCACTCGTGTTGCATTTGATGCCCGGCAGCAGCATCGGCACGGTGAAATCATGAATGTTCGCGGCCTGCTTCATGACGTTCTCTCGCGTCAGCTCGTCGCCGCATTGCTTCAGGACCTGCACTCCCATCGCGGCGAGGCAGGCGCCAGCGACATAACCGGCGTCGAGCTTGTCGCCATCGGGCAGGTATTTGTCCATGAAGGCGGACCATTCCTTAAAGCCCGCATCGTCCTTCCACTGCGGATCGCTCGGATCCTTCAGATAAAAATCCGAGATCAGCCCCTTACAGTTTTCGAAACCGGCAGGCTTCAACGTCGCGCCGACCGAAGCACCGATGCTGCTCAAGACATGCAGTGGCTTCCACTCGATCTCCGCCGCCTTGCGGATCGCCTGCGCGGCGAATTTCGGGATTGCCGTGTTAACGAAGACGTCGATGCCTTTCGCTTTCATATCGACGATCTGCGAGTCGACTGTCGGGTCGGTGGTCTCGTAAGAGGCTTCGATGGCGATCATCGATTTCTTTTCACCGAGCCCGTCCTTGAGGCCTTTCAGATAGTCCTTGCCGAAATCGTCGTTTTGGTAGAGCACACCCACCTTGCCGTCGGGCTTCTCCTTCATGATGTAGGCGGCGTAGATGCGGCCCTCGCTCTGGTAGTTGGGCTGCCATCCGATGGTCCAGGGATGGCCCTTCGGATCGTCCCATTTCGTCGCGCCGGTCGCGACAAAGAGCTGCGGCACTTTTTTCTGATTCATGTACTGCCAGATCGCGCTGTTGGTCGGCGTGCCGAGGGTGCCGACCGTGCAGAGCACCTCGTCCTGCTCGACGAGCTTGCGGATCTGCTCGACGGTTTTCGGAGGCGTATAGGCATCGTCGTAGGAGAGCAAGTTGATCTTGCGCCCGTTCACGCCGCCCTGGTCGTTGACCATCTTGCACCAGGCGACGATCGACTTCGGCACGGGCGAATAGGAGGAAGCGGGACCGCTATAGGGGCCGGTATTGCCGACCTTGATCTCGGTGTCGGTGACGCCCGGGCCGTATTTCTTTTGCGCGCGAGCCGGGATCGCCGCGAGCGTCAGCGCGGCCGGCGCAGCGGCAAGGATCGTACGGCGGGTCATTCGTTTCATGAGCTTCCTCCCATCAGGGCCGAGTTGAGCGAGGGGCCGGCGGCGGTCGCCATCTCCTGGCGAGATAAGCGCTGGCGAGCCGCACAAATCCCGCCGCGCCGGACGGCATTACAAAGATGACGATCAGCAGGATGATGCCATAGACCGCGCCAGCCAGGCCGCGCGAGATGTCCTCGGCGATGTTCGGCACATACAGCACGAAGACGCCGCCGACAAGACAGCCCGGGATCGATCCGATGCCGCCGATGATCAGTCCTACGAGGAACGACACCGAGAGCAGGAAGCTGAAGCTGTCGGGCGCGACGAACATCGCGACCATCGCGCCGAGCGCGCCGGCGATGCCGGTGTAAAGGGCGCTGACGCCGAAGGTCAGCGTTTTGTAGAGCGCGGTGTTGACCCCCATCGAGGCAGCGGCGATCGGGTGATCGCGGATCGCCATGATCGCGCGCCCCGTACGGCTGTGCGCCAGGTTGCGCGCGACGCCGAACAGCACGAGCAGCACGATCAGGGTGATGTAGTAGAGCCATTGGTCGGCGTCGATCGGCAGTCCGAAGGGCGGGTCCGGCTTGTCGATCGCGATGCCCTGGACGCCGCCGGTCCAGTGTTCGAGGGGGCCGAATTTGAGGATCTGCGGCAAGGCGATCGCGAGCGCGAAGGTCGCGAGCGCCAGGTAGAGGCCCTGCAGCCGCAACGCCGGCAATCCGAACAGAAAGCCGATCGCGAAGCACACCGCGCCGGACGCCGGCAGCGTCCAGAAGTAATCGATGTCCCAGCGGTGCATCATGATCGCCGCAGTGTAGGCGCCGATGCCGTAAAAGGCGCTGTGACCGAGCGAGAACTGGCCGTTGAAGCCGGTCAGCAGATTGAGGCCGAGGATCGCCAACGCATAGACCATCACCTGCGTCAGCTGAAAGGTGACAAAGCTCTTGAAGACGAACGGGACCACCGCAGCGACGACAATGCTGGCGAGGATGACCAGCTGGCGGAGCGGAATGCCGGCCGCGAGTTTGCCGTGGAGCACATCCGCGGCAGGCATCGCGCCGGAGGCGCCGGCCGCGGCGACGAACGGCACGCTCTCCTTGCCGGCGATGTCGTCGGCCGGCGGGCTCATACGCGGCTCACGACGCTGCGCCCGAAGAGACCGCTCGGCCGCACCATCAAAACGGCGACGATCAGGATGAGCGCGATCGTCAGTTTCAATTCGCGCCCGACATAAGGGATGAAGGTGCCGGCGACGTTCTCGATGACGCCGACCGCAAAACCGCCGAGCACCGCGCCGCCCGGGCTCGTCAGTCCGCCGAGCACGGCGCCGGCAAAGCCGTAGAGCAGCACGCCGAGCATCATGTTTGGTTCGAGAAACACGACCGGGGCGATCAGCATGCCGGCGACCGCGCCAATCGAGGCGGCCATGCCCCAGCCGAGCGCGGTCATCCAGCCGACCCGGATGCCGACGAGGCGGGCGGAATCGGGATTGGCGGCGGCGGCGCGCATCGCCAGGCCGAGCCGCGTGCCGCGGAAGAACAGATAGAGCAGCGCGAGCATCCCGAGCGTCACGCCGATCATGCCGGCCTCATGCGTATCGGCGAGGCCGCCGAGCAGCGGCTTGTGGCCGAACGGGGTCGGAAAGCTCTTGATCGTGTAATCCCAGGTGTAGCCCGCGAGGCTGTTCAAGATGCTGAACAGCGCGATGAAGGCGACGAGGCTGCTGAGCACCGGCGCGTTGTGGATCGGCTTGAACAGGACGCGCTCGATCGCCAGCCCGCCGAGAAAAGAGAGCACAACGGCGGCCAGGAAGGCGACCCAATAGGGCTGGCCCCATTGCATGACCTGCCAGGCGATGAAGGTCGAGAACATCGCCATCTCGCCCTGGGCAAAATTGAGATGGTCGATCGCCTGGTAGATCATCACGACCGCCAGCGCCATGCAGGCATAGATGCCGCCGGTCGCCAGCCCCGCCATGACCTGATGCAGCAGCAATTCCATCGCCTAGTAACCGACACTAGGACCGCCGGCCTCCGGCCGGCATGCCGGCGAGACGCCGGCGCTCCGAATTGCGGTGACATTACCGGCATCCCGCCGTGCCCAGCCTGACCATGCCGATGAAAAGCGCCAGTCGGGGATGTTTTCGCACAACCCTGCTCTTACGGGGTTGCCTTCGATATAGGCTGCTGTTCGCGCGAGATGATCCGCATCGCGCATGAAGCGATCAAAGTATTCCCGTGCCCAAAATGGACCGCTGCGCCGCAGCAGCCGATTGGCTTCTTTCGCCGTGTAGGACTTCCAGGAATGCACAATACGGTCGAGCCTGTGGACGGCGCGAAGTGCAAGCAAAGCGTGGACATGATTGGGCATAACGCACCAAGCGATCAGCACATAGCGCTCGGCATCGAAAGTCAAAAGCGCGGTCTGGACGAGTTCGGCGATAGCTGGGTTCGCCAAATCGCGCCGCCCATATCCCTGATCGAGAGCGGCGTTAATGGCGCGGACCCGCTCACCCGAACGCACCCGGTCCAATTCCTTTCGCAATTCGGGCGGAAGGCTGTCCGCCAGTCGAAAGACGACGTGTTGTACGAGATTGGGACCATCGACGTGCGGAAGATAACCGCGCGACCGCCAACCGGTAGATGCTCCTTCGCATATCAATGCCAATCCCGGTGGGACACCGGCGCTCCAAGTCGAGTTGCTCTCCGACGCCATTCCCTAATACCCGAGGTAGGCGCGGCGGATGCCTTCATCGGCGCCGATCACCGCGGCGGGTGCGTCCATGACGACGCGGCCGGTTTCGAGGAGATAGGCGTGCTGGGCGAGTTCGAGCGCCAAGGCCGCGTTCTGCTCGACGACCAGCATCGCGACCCCGGTTTCGCGGTTGACCTCGCGCAAAATCGCGAACAACTCCTCGACGATCAGCGGCGCCAGGCCGAAGGAGGGTTCGTCGAGCAGCATCAGCCGCGGCCGCAGCATCAGGGCGCGGCCGACCGCCAGCATCTGCTGCTCGCCGCCGGAGAGGGTGCCGGCCTGCTGATGGCGGCGCTCCTTGAGGCGCGGAAAATGCGCGTAGACGCGCTCGATATCGCTGGCGATGCCGGCGCGGCCGCGGCGGGTGATCGCGCCGAGCTGCAAATTCTCCTCGACGGTGACGCGCAGAAACGTGCCGCGGCCCTCTGGGACGTGCGCGATGCCAAGCCGCACGATGTCCTCGGTCGCCCAGCCGGCGATCGCCTTGCCGTCGAAACGGATCTCGCCGTTCCTGCGCACCATGCCGCAGAGCGCGCGTAGCACGGTCGTCTTGCCCGCGCCGTTGGCGCCGAGCAGCGTGCGAATATGACCTTCGCCGAGACCGAAGGTGACGCCATAAAGCGCCTGGTATTCGCCGTAGAACGCGTTGAGCCCGCTGACCTCAAGCATGAGCCAAGCCTTCAAAACCGTCATTCCGGGGCGGTCCGAAGGGCCGAGCCCGGAATCCATATTCTAGAGGTCCGTGTGCATGGATTCCGGGCTCGCAGCTGTGCTGCGCCCCGGAGTGACAAAATCGGTTCTTCCGTTTGAAAATCGCCGCGACGCTCGTCATCGGCCGTGGTCCTTGGCGGTGCCGAGATAGGCGCGGATGACGGCCTCGTCCTGCTGCACCTGGGCGGGGGTGCCCTCGGCGATCTTGCGGCCGAAATCGAGCGCGACGACGTTGTCGCTGACCGACATGACGAGGTTCATGTGGTGCTCGACCAAGAGCACGGTGACCTGCCGCTCGTCGCGGATGCGGCGGATCAGCCGGCCGAGCTCGGCTACCTCCTCGTGATTGAGCCCGCCCGCCGGCTCGTCGAGCAAGAGCAGCTTCGGCCGGCCGGCGAGCGCGCGCGCCAATTCGATGCGCTTGCGGGTGCCGAGCGGCAGCCCCGCTGCCGGCCGCAATGCGACATCCTCGAGATCGAGCATGCGCAAAAGCGACCAAGCGGTCTCGGTCAGGCGTGCTTCCTCGCGGCGCGCCCAGGGCAGGCGGAGCGCGTCGCTGACGAAATCGCCGCGGCTGTGCGCGTGACCGCCCAGCCGCACATTGTCGAGCACCGATTGCGGCGCGAACAATGCGAGGTTCTGAAAGGTGCGGCCGATGCCGATCTCGGCGATACGATGAGGCGACCGCCACAGCATCGACCGGCCTTCGAACTGGATGTCGCCGCGGTTTGGCGTGTAGAGCCGGCTGACGCAGTTGAAGAGGGTCGTCTTGCCGGCGCCGTTCGGGCCGATCAGGCCAAGGATCTGGCCCTCTTCGATCGTGAACGAGATCCCGTCTAGGGCGACGATGCCGCCGAAGCGCAGGGCGACATCCCGGATTTCGAGCAGCGGGACAGGTGACGTCTCGGCCGCGGTCGAAAAGGAGTCCGCCGTCTCGACCGCCGCCACGCCGTTTCCTCCGCCAACGAATTCTTCGTTCGATGGCGCGCGAGCCTGCCGACCGGGGATGGCCGAGTCAAGCGAACGCGGCGCGGCTCACCGCGAGGTGATGGGCGGTCGCAAGCGGTGAGTAGCCGCGCCGGCCGGCCTGGCGTGCCGCCCAATCAGGTGGCAGCCTCCGGGGTGGGGTGAGGCGGCGCTTTAAGCGGGACGCCGCGGCGCGCTCAGCGGCGGGCGATAAAGTCGGCGCGGGCCAATTGGCGCAAGCGGGAGAGCCGTTCGCCGACGCTGCCGACACCCTCGCGGCGCACCATCACCGGGCCGTTGCCACGCAGCACAACGACCTGCTGCTTGCCATCGACATGATAGGTGCTGCCGCTGACGAGTTGGGCGTTGCCTGAGGCGGCCCGGGTCTTGCCGGCAACCGCCTGGGTTTTGGCGCCGAGCACCTGGGTCTTGCTGCTGGCCAGCATGCGGCCGTGTTTGTCGAATTGCATCCGCCGGTTGCCGGCGATGAGGGTCACCAGCTTGGGATGATCGAGATCCCAGTTGCGTACCGGCCCGGTGTCGATGTGCATGAAGCCCGAGTGCGGATACCAGCCCACCCCGCCGCGCTGCATCGCGCGCGCCGCCTTCATCGCGTCGGCAAGGTTGTCGCCGAAATGGACGTCGAGGGCGCGGCCGTAGAGATGCTGGCTGTTTTCTGCGACGCCGAAGGTCGTCTTCGCCAGCATCGCATTGGTTGCCGGCGTGCGATAGGCCGACAGGATCGTCGCCTGGGTCTGGCCGACCGCCTGCATGACGCCGGACAGGAAATCCAACACCCCGACATCGATGTCGATCTTTTCTCCGCTATGGAAATCGCGGAGAAACACCGAGAGCTCATCCATCACGCTCGAGATGGGCCCGTTATCGTCGCGATAGATGCCGCTGAAGGTCTCGCCGGTATGCGGGTTGGCGAGGTTGAGCCGATGCGGCTGCGGCGGTGGCAGGGGCAGGGCGCGAAGCATTCCAGGCAGCGCGGCCGTGCCGGCGATCACTGACAAAAAAAGCCGTCGATCCATCGTCCCGCGTTAAAGAATTATTTCCCCAGTGCGTCCGTTTCCGGGCTGCCCGAGGCGAGCTCGTGTGACAGCAGGTCACAGACGGCAACAGTATATAACCGGATTTTCTCGGATTTAAAACCCGAGAAACACAGACTTGCACATATTTGATGCTAGTTCTTGAGCTCAGAATCTTTTTAATAACCGCTCGATGTAGTCTAATTCAATTGTAGGGCGAGAGCGTTCCCCGGCGCGGCGGCGCAGTTCGTCAAGGATCTGCCGCGATTTCTGCAACGTATTCTCGTCCGGGATGCGAACGTCGCTTTGGTCGTAAGTCCCATCGCTCGACGTCGGACGGCCGAACGGGTCGCGCTCGACGCGGCCGCGCTGATCGCGATCGGTCGCGCCGATCTCGTCGTCGCTCGGGTCACCCCAGCCCTTGCCGAGCCGCTGCCGCAATTGCTGCGCGAAATCGCGCGCCGCCTGCTGCAGCTGGTCGAGCGCCTCGGTCTGCGGCCCGATTGCGTTGCCCGGCTGGCCCCGCTGCAGCGCGCCGGCCGCGTCGCGCATCGCCCGCTCGGCGCGGCCGAACGGGTCGGGGATGTCGCCCATTCCCTCGCCGAGCCGGCGCATCAGATCCCCGAGCGAACGGCGCAAACCTTCCTGCTCGCCGGCCTCGTCGCCCATCTCGCCTTGCTGGCCGGTGGCGTCCTGCTGATCGCCGGACTGGCCGGGCTGCCCCGGACGGTTCTGCTGTCCCCGTTGGCCTTGTTGTCCCGGCTGGCCTTGTTGTCCCTGCCGGTCCTGTTGTCCTTGCTGGCCCTGTTGGCCTTGCTGGCGCTGCGCCCGGAAGCTCTTGTCGAGCAGCTGCTGCTGACGCTGCATCAAATCCTGCAGCCCGCGCATCATCTGCTGCGCCTCGTTGCTGCCGCGCGGCATCTGCCCGGGGCGGGCGGTGCGCAGATTTTCCAGCATGTTCTGCAGTTGCGACAGCATCTCGCGGGCCTGATCGCGGGCGCCGCTGCGCGCCATGTCGCGGGCGCGGTCGAGCATGCGCTGGAGATCGCGGCCGGTGATCACCCGCGACGGATCGACCGGTTGCGTCGCCGCGTCCGGGTTGCGCTGCAGCTCCTCGGCAAGCGATTGCAGATACTTGTCGAGCGCCTGGCGCAACTCGCTCATCAGCCGCTCGATCTCCTCCTCGGGCGCGCCTTTCGCGAGTGCGTCCTGCAACTGCTGCTGCAAGCGCCGCAAATCCTGCTCGGCCATCGCCATGCGGCCGTCCTCGATGCGCAGCGCGGTTTCCCACAGGATCTGCTGAACGCCGGATATCGTGTCCTTGTCATGGCCGTGCGTGAGGCGAAGCTGCGCCATATGCATCGCGAGATAAATCGCGGCATCGTCGCGGTAAAGCGCCGGGCGCGCATTCAGATCGCCGAGGATCTCGGCGACCGCATCGGCCGAGTTGGGATCCTTCGCCAGCTCTTTGCGCTGATCGATGATGGCGCGGGCGATCGGATGGTTGAAGACGCGTTCCGGCAAGGTCATCTGCACCGGCGCGCTCTCGCCGGTCTGGCCGAGCGCATCGGTCGCGACGAGCCGGATCTCAACTGGCAGCCCGGCCCAGGGATGCGGCGACAGATCGTGATAGCTGGTCGCCTGCGCGTCCTTCAGATGCAGGCCGGGCAGCGGCAATTCGAGCTCGATTGTCTCGCCGGGGTTGGTTTCCGGCGCTTTCTCGCCGGCCAGCCGGATCACCGCCTTGGCGGTTTCGACGCCGTAATCGTCGTTCGCATGGTAATCGAGCCGCAGGGAGGCGCGCGGCGTGCCCTTCGGCGGCTGAACAAAAGAGATCGTCGGTGGATTGTCCGGCACAACCTCGATTGGCCAGCGGCCGAGCGTGGTGCGGCCTTGGGTCAGCGCTAATACCTGGCCGCTGGTGAGCGTCGCCTCAATGCGGAAGTTCTGTTTGTCGACCGGCTGGAGATCGCGCGCCTCCGAGTCGATCGCGAGGCGGGGCACGGCGCTGCCGCCATGAACCTGCGCGAGCAGTACGCTGCCGGTCGGGACCTGGATCGGGCCGCTGTCTCCGGCGCGCAGGAACTGCGGCGCGAGCCCGGTATATTCGGGCGGTGTGATCCACAGATCGAAGCTGGCCGCGACCGCGGCGCCGCCGCCGAAGCTCGGCGAGAGGGCGCGCGCGGTCCGCTCGCGCCAGTCGGCGCCAGCGTCGACGACCGCGAGAAGCAGCAGGATCGCCAGTACCGAGCGGACGCCCCAAGGATCATGCCGCGCCAGCCCCGCGACCGGCCAGCCGACGCGCAACCGCCGGATCGCCGCCTCCATGCGCTGCCGGTGCGCGGCCCACAGCCCGGCGCCGGCGCGATCGAGCGGGCTGCTCGGATGATCCAGCAGCGCCTGTAATGGCCGATGCGCCAGCCCACTCGCCAGCTCGATACGGCGGCGCGCCGCGGCCGGGTCGGTCCAGACGGGCACTCCGGCGCGGCGGCGTATGCTCCAGGCGATTGCCGCCGCCAAGGCGAGCGCGAGAACCGCCAGAACGACGGCGTGCAGCCAACCGGGCAATGCCGGCAGCAGATCGAACAGAGCGAGGACGGCGAAGATGGCGATGACGCACAGGGCCGGCCAGACGGCGGGCCATGCCCGCTCCCATAGCAGAGCGGCGCGCGCCAGCCGCATCCGCCACAGAAGGCGGCGGTCTTGCCGGAGCTGACGGCGCATTTGGCGCGCTGCGTCCAAATCGCTCATGCGGCACCTCGCCGGCGCGGCGCCTCAGCCGCATCGTCCAGCCAATCGGGAATCGTGTCGAGCGCCAGCAGCGCCTCGTAATTCGGCCGCGCCCGGATGACGTCGAACCGGCCGCCCGACACCAGCACCTCGGGCACCAGCGGCCTGGTGTTGTAGGTCGAGGCCATCACCGCACCATAGGCCCCGGCGGTCTTGAACGCGACGAGATCGCCCTCGCCAAGCGGCGGCAGGTCGCGCGCCTTGGCGAAGGTGTCGGTGCTCTCGCACACCGGGCCGACGATGTTGACCGGCGCCGGGATCGCGTTCCGGCCCGGCTCGCGCACAGGCACGATGTCGTGAAAGGCCCCGTAGAGGGCCGGGCGGATCAGGTCGTTCATGGCCGCATCTACGACAACAACCGGATCGCCCGAACTCTCCTTGACGTATTCCACCGACGCGACAAGGAGGCCTCCGGCGCCGACCAGAAACCGCCCCGGCTCGAAGGTGAGCGCGAGCTCGAGCTTGCCGAACACCGCGCCGACCATTTTCGCGTATTGGGCCGGCGTCACCGCCGGGTCGCCGTCCTGGTAGGGTACGGTCAGCCCGCCGCCGAGATCGGCGCGCCGCACCGAAAGCCCCTCCGCGCGCAATTCCCGGACCAGCTCGGCGAGACGCTCGAAGGCGAGGCGGCTCGGCCCCAACTCCTCGATCTTCGAGCCGATATGCACCGCCAGGCCCACGGGGTCGATCCCCGGCAGATCTGCGGCGAGGCGATAGGCGGCGACCACGTCCTCGCGCGGCATCCCGAATTTGTCGCCCCTGCGGCCGGTCGAGATGCCGTCATGGCTACCGGCATCGACATCGGGATTGACCCGGATCGTAACCCGCGCGCTGTGCCCGCCCGCCGCCGCGACCGCGCTCAGCCGCCCCAATTCCGGCACCGACTCCACATTGATCTGATGGATGCCAGAAGCGACCGCCAATTCCAGCTCGGCCCGCGTCTTGCCGACGCCGGAAAAGACGATCCGCTCGGGCGGGATGCCGGCGGCGAGCGCCCGGCGCAGCTCCCCCTCGGATACGACGTCCGCCCCGGCGCCGAGCCCGGCGAATACCCGCAGCACCGCCAGATTCGAGTTGGCCTTGACCGCGTAGCAAATGAGCGGGTCGAGCGGCGCGAGCGCCTCGGCGAGGGCGTGGTACCGGCCCCGGAACGAGGCCGACGAATAGAGGTAGAACGGCGTCCCGACCGCCGCCGCGACGCGGGCGACCGGCACGCCTTCGGCATGCAATTCGCCACCCCGATAGGGAAAGAACTCATTCACTCGGATAAGTCCTGGGATAGGTGTTCGGGACATCGGGCGGCGGCTGCGGCGCGCCCTTCTTGCCGCATCCCGCGAGCGCCGCGGCGATCAGCAGCACGGCCACGATCCGGAACAGCGCGCTCATACGAGGTACTTCCGGCGGGCAGCGGCCACCGCTTCGCGCACCTTGGCTGGAGCGGTGCCGCCATAACTGGCGCGGCTCGCAACCGAGCGTTCGGGGTCGAGAACGTCGTAGACCGCGGCGGTGATTCCCGGCTCGAGGTACTGCAATTCGCCGAGCGGCAGCTCGGCGAGGACGCAGCCCCGCGCCTCGGCACGTTTGACGATCTCGCCGGTGATGTGATGCGCTTGGCGGAACGGCAGACCGAGCGCACGCACGAGCCAATCCGCGAGATCGGTCGCGGTGCTGAAGCCGCGCGCCGCTACCGCGCGCAGCCGCTCGCGGTCGGGACGCAGGTCGCGCACGAGCCCGGTCATCGCGGCGAGGCAAAGCTCCAGCGCATCGCTCGCCTCGAAGACCGGCACCTTGTCTTCCTGCATGTCTTTTTGATAAGCGAGCGGCAGGCCTTTCATCACCGTCAGCAATGCAACGAGCGCGCCGTTAAACAGGCCGGTCTTGGCACGCACGAGCTCGGCGGCATCGGGATTGCGCTTCTGCGGCATGATCGAGCTGCCGGTCGTGAAGGCGTCGCTGAGCCTGACGAAACCGAAGGAATCGCTCGACCAGATGACGATCTCCTCCGCCAAGCGCGACAGATGCGTCCCGAGGAGCGCCGCGGCGGCGAGAAACTCGATCGCGAAATCGCGGTCGGACACGGCGTCGATCGAATTGGCGGCGGGCCGGTCGAAGCCGAGCGCGGCGGCGGTCATGTCGCGGTCTATCGGAAACGCCGTGCCGGCGAGCGCCGCGGCGCCGAGCGGGCATTCGTTGAGCCGCTTGCGGCAATCGGCGAGGCGGCCGCGGTCACGACCCAGCATTTCGACATAGGCCATCAGATGGTGGCCGAGGGTCACCGGTTGCGCGATCTGCAGATGCGTGAAGCCGGGCATCACCCAATCAGCATGGGTTTCGCCCTGATCGAGCAGCGCGGATTGCAACTCACGAAGCGCCATATCGACGCGGTCGATCGCGCTTCGCACCCACAAGCGAAAATCGGTCGCGACCTGGTCGTTGCGCGAACGCGCGGTGTGCAGCCGCCCGGCGGCGGGGCCGATCAGCTCGGCGAGGCGCGCCTCGATGTTGAGGTGGATGTCTTCGTGGTCCTCGCGAAAGACAAAACTGCCCTCCTCGATTTCACGCCGGATCTGGTCTAGACCCTGCGCGATCGCCGCGCCATCTTCCGGCGAGACGATCTTTTGCGCGACGAGCATGGCGCAATGCGCCTGCGAGCCGGCGATATCCTCGGCAAAAAGGCGCTTGTCGAAACCGATCGAGGCATTGATGCGGCGCATGATCGCGGCCGGGCCGCCGCCAAAGCGGCCGCCCCACATCGTGTTGGGCCCCAGGGTATTCGGCCCGGGGGTATTCGGCCCGGGAGTTGGCCCGGTTTTGGCCTCCTTCGGCACAGTCGCTTTCGCGCTCCTATTGGCGGTTCGGGCCGTCATCGCGGCCGAGCCGGACCTCAAACCCGGCGAGTTTATCCCGGCCTCGCCGCCGCAGCCAGCGCCCGAGGTCTCGTTCACCGATCTCTCGGGCAATGGGGTCACTCTCGCCGATTTCAAGGGCAAATTGATTTTACTCAACCTATGGGCGACCTGGTGTCAGCCCTGCCTCAAGGAAATGCCGTCCTTAGAAAAGCTACAGGAGGGCAGTGGCGACAAGCTTGCGGTAGCCGCTGTTTCCGAGGATCGCGGCGGCAAGGACATCGTCGAGCCGTTTGTCGCCAAGCTCGGGCTCGACAAGGTCAAAATCTATCTCGACCCGAAGAGCGCAGTCGGGCACGCCGTCGCGGCGCGCGGTCTGCCGACGACGCTGGTCATCGACGGAAAGGGCTTTGTGGTCGGGCGCGTCGAGGGCGCCGCCGAATGGGATTCCGAAAAAATGGCGGCGGTATTGCAGCTGTTTCTGCCGGCGTCGGATGATTTGAAGCTCAAGCGGGCGGAGCGCCAGGGAGGCTAACCCAGCACCTGGCGCAGGAACATGCCGCCGCGCTGCAGCCCTTCGGGGTCGATCGAGTGCTCGACGCCGGGACATTCCAGGGTTTCGACCGGGACGCCGGCGGCTTTGAGAGCGGTTTCGGCATGCGCCAGCGAGTCGAAGGGCACCACCGGGTCATCCGTGCCGTGCACCAGCAAAACGGGCGGGCGGGAGCGCAACTCGCTCGCCAGCAATTCGGGCGCGATCAGCCGACCGGAATAGCCGAGGATGCCGGCGAGCGGCTTTGGGCGGCGCAGCCCGACATAGAGCGACATCATCGTGCCTTGCGAGAACCCAATGAGCGCCGTATCGCTCTCGTCGAGGCCGCGCTTCTGCATTTCTTCATCGATGTAACCGTCGAGCATTGGTGCGGCGGCGCGCACCCCGGCCAGCAGCGCCGCCGGGGTGCGGTCCTGCACGCTGAACCATTGATGGCCGTAGGGCGCCATATCGCAGGGAAACGGCGCGTTCGGCGAGATGAACTCGGCATCTGGGACGAGCGGTCCCCAATATTGCTGCAAGCCGATCAGGTCGTTGCCATCGGCGCCGAGCCCATGCAGCAGGATGACCAGCCGGCGCGGCTGGCCGCCGGCCACGGGCGGACGGCTCGGTCCGGTAAGGGAGGTCAGCATCCGGGGCGGCTCCTGCAGGATTGGCGCGACATCCGGGCAGGGATAGCCGATCCGCCGCGCCGATGTCATCCGTGGCGGTTATGATCGGTGCAATGAGCGGCGATGTCGTCACGCGGTTTGCGCCGAGCCCGACCGGCTATCTGCATCTCGGGCATGTGCGATCCGCGCTCGAAGGGTGGCAGGCGGCGCGCGAGACCGGCGGGCGCTTTCTGTTGCGCATCGAGGACATCGACCACACGCGCTGCCGCCCGCAATACGCGGACGCGATCATCGAGGATCTGCCGTGGCTCGGGCTCGATTGGGATGGGCCGATCCGCCGCCAATCCGAGCATTTCGACGATTACCGCGGCGCTTTGGCAAAGCTCGAATCGGAGAGGCTGCTCTATCCGTGCTTCTGCACCCGACGCGAGATCCAGGCGGAAATCGCGCGAGCCGGCGGCGCTCCGCAGGGGGATTCGGGAGCGCCCTATCCGGGCATTTGCCGGAAGCTCGGCGAGGCCGAACGCGCCGAGCGGATGCGCGATGCGGCCGATTATGCGCTGCGGCTCGATGTCGGCGCGGCATTGGCGAGGACGGGGCCGCTGCACTGGTGCCAAGGTGACGCGCGCATCGAGGCCGATCCGGCGGCGCTGGGCGATGTCGTGCTGGCGCGCAAGGAAATGCCGACGAGCTATCATCTCGCGGTGACGGTCGATGACGCGCTGCAAGGCGTGACCTTGGTAACCCGCGGCGCCGATCTGTTGGCCGCGACGCATATCCACCGCCTGTTGCAGGCATTGCTCGATCTGCCGACGCCGCGATATCGGCACCACTCGCTGCTGACCGATGCGAGCGGAAAGCGGCTCGCGAAGCGCGACCGGGCGCTGACGATCCGCGCGATGCGCGAAGCCGGGCAGACGCCGGAGGAAGTTCTCGCCGCGGCTCAGTCCAGCGGGCGGTGAAGACCGCTCGCGACATCGAGATATTCCGGGTCGTCGACCGGGATCAGCCCGTGCCGCAGCGCGAAATCGAGGATCACGAGGTTGACGTTGAACTTGAAATCGTTGGTCCGGCGGACCCGCTCGACGACATCCCGGGCCGGCATCAGATCGAAGCGGATGATCTCGCCGTCGCTGTTGGTCGGCTCGAATTCGGCCGGCAATTCGAGGTCGTAGACAAACAGCACATCGTCGCGGACGCCGAGTTCGGTTTCCTTGCAATAGGTGACGGCGCCGACCGGCACGGCGTGCCTGACCAGCGGTTCGGGGATGCCGGCCTCCTCCTCGCTTTCCTTGAGCAGGGTCGCGGCAATGCCGTGGCCGTTGCCGATGCCGCCGGCGACGATGTTGTCGAGCTTGTCGGGCGCGACGCGCTTGTCGGGCGCCCGCCGGCCGACCCATAGAAATATCCGGCCGTCGATCGTGCGGTAGCCGTTGAGATGCACGCCATAGGCGCGCACCCCAAAGAACGGCACGGCGCCGCGGTCGAGCCGGAAGATGGGAGGCTCACCCCAGCGCGGCATGACATTGAAGGTCTCGTTGCGCCACTTCGGGATGCATGTTTCGAGGACGAGGGCCTCGACGACTTCGTCGACCGCTCGGCTGACCGTGTCGACATCGCCTTCGGCGACGAGCCGCACGTGGTGCGGCGCGACCTCGAACACCGAGCGGAAACGGGCAAGCGCCGCGGCGTTGTCATGCCGCAGCCAGCCGATCCGCCGCCCGCGGGCCAGCAACGGGACGACCCGGCTGCGGTCGAAATTACTGCAGGCGCGGATGTGATCGGCGAAGGACATCGATCGCGGCTCTGGTTGGCGGCCCGGATTGGCGGCTCGGTTAGCGGCTCAGGCCGTCATATGGCGCTCGTCAACACGGCATCGACCCCGGCAATCTGTCGCATGCAGCGGGCGATGTAATCGGCGGTATCGCGGCCAAGCCCGGCCATCTGCACATCGATCGTCAGCGCCGTTCCGGAAGCCGCGCTGTGCCATTTCTGCGGCACCAGGCCGCGCTTGGCAAACAGCTCGAGAACGCGGGGCATGACCCCCGGTTCCGCATCGGCGTGGACGGAGAAGCAGACCGTGAGAGGGGCAGTCTCGCGTTCAGCGAGACCGGCGGTATCCAGCAAGACGGACGACATCGGACAGATCCTCGGCGGAATGGTGACGAACCAGCACGGCCCGAGCCCCTGCGGAGCTCGGGAGGCTAATTCGGCCGCCGCCGATGCGATCGATCGTCCAGGTCACGGAGCGACTCTGCGCCGCAGCGCGGTGCGCGTCAAGCGGGCCCCTGCCCGGCCGCGCCCATCCACCCTTGCCTGATCGGCCGGCCCGGGGGCGGATCGAAACCCCTCGGCGCCCCGTTCCCGAAGAGAGCATCGGCGGCATCTGAAGGGAGGCGCTCATGGACCAGCGCATCGATCAACCCATCGGCCAACGCATTGTGCAAGACCCGACGCGGGCGCGCCAAGGGAGCAAACCCGGGATCGTGCGTTACGTGCTGGTGATCTCGACCCTGCTGGTTGTCATTGCATTTGCGGTAGCATATATGACCTCCGTCTGATCGGAGAAATTGCATGCGCCTGGCTCGCTTCGCCGTCATCGCGGCATTGGCGTTGGGCGGCGCTTTGGGGTGCACGCCGGGCGGACCGCAGCGGGCCAGCGACATCCAGAATTTGAACGGGATCAGCGACGACATCGCCGCGGTCGACATGACGCGCTCGGAGAACACCCGCGCCCGCGACCCGAACGTCCATTCGACGATCCCGCGCAATTACGAGGTCTTCACCAACACGCCGTAGCCCTCGTCCGGCGGCGCGGGAGACGATGCGCGCGCCGCCGTCGCACAAGCGGCCGGAGAGGCAGGGACAATTGCTTTAGGCAGGATTGCTGTCCGCTTGTGCTGCGGCCATTTCTGTGCGAGAGCCCAAAGACATGAACCCTCTGCTCAAGCGCGTTTCGATTGATCCCGCCGTCTGCGGTGGCAAGCCGTGCATAAAGGGCACACGGATTTGGGTTTCCCTGATCCTGGATTTCCTTGCTGAAGGTATGAGCGAGGCCGAGCTCCTGGCCGAATATCCCCAACTCACCCATCAGGACGTGCTGGCAGCGATCGCTTACGGCGCCGAAGCGGCGCGGGAGCGCGTCATCCCCGTAACGGTCGCGTGAGGCTGAAACTCGACGAGAATTTAGGCCGTAGCGCCGCCGAGTTGTGCCGCGCCGCCGGGCACGATGTGACGACGGTTCGCGACCAGGGACTGGGAGGCGCGCCGGATGAGACGGTCTTCGCCGTTTCGGCGGGAGAACGCCGGGTTCTGGTCACGCTCGATCGAGACCTCGGTCAGGTCCTGCGATTTCCGCCATCTTCAAGCGCTGGAATCATCGTTATCGATGCCGGGCCGCGTGCAAGCCATCGAGGCCTGCTCGGACGCATACGGGAGCTTTTGACAATGCTCGAAACCCACTCGCCTGATCGGGCGCTGTGGATTGTCGAGCCGGGCCGGCTGCGCATCCATTTGGCCGAGGACGAATAAGGCCGCCCGCTCCGTATCTGGGCCGCTGCGATCCGTACCGTCCCCTCCAGCGCGCTTCGCGCGTCACCTCCCCCGCGAGCGGGGGAGGATCACTACAGCGGCAGTGGCGGCTCCCCCGCTACACGGGCGGGCGGGAGGCCGCCGTGCCGGCGAGACGCCGGCGCTCCTAGATGCGCCGGTGGTGCATCGGGCTCGGGGCGGTATCATATTGCGGCGATGTCGACGTTTCTGACGGTGCTGCTCGTGCTGGCGATGCTGGGGGTGCTCGGCGTGCTCGGCATGGGGGTCGCGACGATGCTGCGAGGCGGCAATCCGCGCCTCTCCAACAAGCTCATGCAGTCGCGCGTCATCCTGCAGGCGGTGGCGCTGGCTGTGCTAGCGCTGTTGATGATGCTCGCCGCCGGCGGACACCACTAAGCGCGATGGTGCGCCTCACCCGCATCTACACCCGCGGCGGCGACAAGGGCGAGACCTCGCTCGGCGACGGCACGCGCGTGCCCAAGCAGTCGCTGCGGGTCGCGGCGTTTGGCACGGTCGACGAGGCGAACGCGGCGATCGGGCTGGCGCGGCTTCATCTGAATTCGTCGGCCGATGCCGAGGCGGGCGCGATGCTGGGGCGCATCCAGAACGACCTGTTCGATCTCGGCGCCGATCTGTGCACGCCGGAAGAGAGCGAGCGGGCGGCACAGAAGGATGCGCTGCGCATTATTGCTGCGCAGGTCGCGCGGCTCGAACGCGAGATCGATGCGATGAATTCGGGGCTCAGGCCGCTCGACTCGTTCATCCTGCCGGGCGGCACGGCGGCCGCGGCCTACCTCCACCTGGCGCGCACGATCGTGCGGCGGGCCGAGCGGCTGGCCTGCGCCTTGGCGGCCGAGGAGCGGGTCAACCCCGAGGCGGTCAAGTATCTGAACCGGCTGTCGGACCATTTGTTCGTGCTGGGGCGGCGGCTCAACGACAACGGCGCGCGCGATGTGTTGTGGCAGCCGGGATTGACGCGCGAGCCGCCGAAGTCTTAGGGCCGGTAAGCGGAGTGCGGTGGGCTGAAGAATTTTTCACCACAGAGGCAGTGAGACAGTGAGATGCCGTGCCGCTGAAGCTCACTGCCTCACCGTCTCTGTGGTGATTTCAAAATCTAATGGCGGGCTATGCGCGCCCTACTAAGCTCCTTGGCCCTCTTGCGTTGAGAAGGGCCGCGTGCATGATTCGCGCGCCATTCGGTGAGGGAGCGATGAAAGCGCTGGTCGCGGTGAAAAGGGTCGTCGACTACAACGTCAAGATCCGCGTCAAGGCGGACAAGACGGGGGTCGAGCTCGCCAACGTCAAGATGTCGATGAACCCGTTCGACGAGATCGCCATCGAGGAGGCGCTGCGCTTGCGCGAGAAGGGCACCGTCAGCGAGGTCATCGCGTTTTCGGCCGGCGTGCAGCAATCGCAGGAGACGATCCGCACGGCGCTCGCGATGGGCGCCGACCGCGGCGTCCTTGTGCAGACCGATGCCGAATTGCAGCCGCTCGCGGTCGCGAAACTCTTGAAGGCGGTCATCGACAAGGAAGAGCCGGGGCTCGTCATCATCGGCAAGCAGGCGATCGACGACGATTGCAACCAGACCGGCCAGATGCTGGCGGCGCTGTTGGGCTGGCCGCAGGCGACCTTCGCCTCGAAGATCGTCATCAATGACGGCAAGGCCGAGGTCACGCGCGAGGTCGATGGCGGGCTCGAAACGGTCGCGTTCAAACTGCCGGCGGTCGTGACGACCGACCTCAGGCTCAACGAGCCGCGCTACGCCTCGCTGCCGAACATCATGAAGGCAAAGAAAAAGCCGATCGACATCATGACGCCGGAGCAGCTCGGGGTCGATGTGAGCCCAAGGCTCGTGACGCTCAAGGTCGAGGAGCCGGCGAAGCGGCAGAGCGGCATCAAGGTCGGCTCGGTCACGGAACTGGTCGACAAGCTGAAGTCTGAGGCGCGGGTAATCTAATGAGCGTTCTCGTCATCGCCGAACACGACAACCGGGCACTGAAGCCCGCGACCCTCAATGCCGTCACCGCGGCGAGCGAAATCGCGAAGGCGGCCGGCAGCGACGTGCATATCCTGGTCGCCGGCAAGGACTGCCGGCCGGTCGCCGAGGCGGCGGCGCAGGTCGCCGGCATCGCAAAGGTATTGCTGGCCGACGACGCAGCCTACGATCACGGCATCGCCGAGAATCTGGCGCCGCTGATTGTGAAATTGACCGCCAACTACAGTCACGTGCTGGCGCCGGCGACAACTTCCGGCAAGAATGTGATGCCGCGCGTCGCGGCGCTGCTCGACGTCATGCAGATATCGGACATCAGCGCGGTGGAGTCCGCGGATACATTCGTGCGGCCGATCTACGCCGGGAACGCGCTGGCGACCGTGCAGTCGAAGGACAGGATCAAGATCATCACGGTGCGCGGCACCGCGTTCGCACCGGCGGCAGCGACCGGCGGCTCAGCGGCCATCGAAACGGTCGAGAAGGCCGAGGCGCCGGGCATCACCGAATTCGTGCGCGCCGAATTGTCGAAATCGGAGCGGCCCGAGTTGACCAGCGCGCGGGTCATCGTGTCGGGCGGGCGCGGCATGCAGTCGGGCGACAATTTCCACCTGCTGGAGAAGGTCGCCGACAAGCTCGGCGCGGCGGTCGGCGCGTCGCGCGCCGCGGTCGATGCCGGCTTTGTGCCGAACGACTACCAGGTCGGGCAGACCGGCAAGATCGTCGCGCCGGAATTGTACATCGCGGTCGGCATCTCGGGCGCGATCCAGCACCTCGCCGGCATGAAGGATTCCAAGGTCATCGTCGCGATCAACAAGGACGAGGAGGCGCCGATCTTTCAGATCGCCGATTACGGCATCGTCGGCGATCTGTTCAAGATCCTGCCGGAGCTCGACGAGGAGCTCGGGAAACGCCAGCAGTGAGCGAGGTGGCCGCGCCAAAGGAGCTCCAGAGCGAAATCCGCCGCATCGGCATCATCGGCGCCGGCCAGATGGGGCGCGGCATCGCGCATGTCTGCGCGCTGGCCGGGCTCGATGTCATGCTGAGCGACGCCAATCCCGCGGCCCTGGCGCAGGCGCGCGAGACGATCGAGCGCAATCTGTCGCGGCAGGTCGCGCGCGGCAGGATTGGCGAGGCGGAGAAAGCGGCGGCGCTGGCGCGCATCAAGACGGCGAGCGGCTATGCCGATTTTGCCGATTGCGACATGGTCGTCGAGGCGGCGACCGAGAAGGAGGAGGTCAAGCGGGCGATCTTCAAGGAGATCGTGCCGGTGCTGAGGCCGGATGCGCTGATCGCCAGCAACACCTCGTCGATCTCGATCACCCGGCTCGCCGCGGCGACCGACCGGCCGCAGAAGTTCATCGGCATGCATTTCATGAACCCGGTGCCGGTCATGACCTTGGTCGAATTGATCCGCGGCATCGCGACCGACGAGGCAACCTTCGCGGCGACGCGCGATCTCGCGGTGAAGCTCGGCAAGACGCCGGTCGCGGCCGAGGATTTCCCGGCCTTTATCGTCAACCGCATCCTGCTGCCGATGATCAACGAGGCGGTCTATACGCTGTACGAGGGCGTCGGATCGGTCGCGTCGATCGACACGGCGATGAAACTGGGCGCGAACCACCCGATGGGGCCGTTGGAATTGGCCGATTTCATCGGGCTCGACACGTGTCTCTCGATCATGCAGGTGCTGTATGAAGGGCTCGCCGACAGCAAGTACCGGCCCTGCCCGCTTCTCGTGAAATACGTCGAGGCGGGATGGCTCGGGCGGAAGACCGAGCGCGGGTTTTACGATTACCGCAGCGACCCGCCGGTCCCGACCCGCTGACGCTTTCCCGCTTCAGATGCCGCAGTCCCGGCGAAAGCCGAGACCCACTTGTCGGAAGCACGAGCGGCGGAACGGTGGGTCCCGGCTTTCGCCGGGACGCGGTCGGGGGGCTAGCGGCGGGGTTGCTTGGCGAAGATTGTCGGGGCCCAGGGAGGCGGCGATCCTTCGAGGCGCTCGCGGCGGCGGCGCTCGGTTCTTCCGTCAGAAGCGGCGGCATCGGCGGTTCCGGTTTCGGCGGCGTCTCGCTCGCGGCGCAGTTCTTCGAGGCGCTGGCGTATCGTGTCGAAATCGTCAGCGGCGCGGGGGCGATGCATCGGGGGGCGTCTCCTCGTGTCTAACCGGCCTTGCTGGCCGGTTTTGCGGCATTTGTCGCGGAATTAGGCAACGGCGTCAAATCGGCGCGGCCAAGCGTTGCCGGGACCGGCCAGGTGCGGTTGAATGGCCCTGTCCGCTCCGAGGATGCCAGCAATGGATGTCGCTTTTCTGACGATCGCCGAGCTGAACCGGCTTTACCGGCAACACGAGCTGTCGCCGGTCGAGGTGACGAAGGCGCTGTTGGCGCGGATCGCCGCGCATGACGGGAAACTGCACAGCTTTCTGCGGGTGACCGACGAGGTCGCGCTGCGCGAGGCGGAAGCGGCCGAGCGCGAGCTGATGGCCGGCACCAGCCGCGGGCCGCTGCACGGCATCCCCTACGCGCTGAAAGACATTATCGAGACCGCCGGCATCCCGACGACCGGGCACTCGAAACTGCGCCAGGATCATGTGCCGTCCGAGGATGCCGAGCTGGTCAAGCGGCTCAAATCGGGTGGCGGCATCATGCTCGGCAAGCTCGCGACCTGGGAGTTCGCGCTCGGCGGGCCCTCGTTCGAGGAGCAAGGGCCTATATTACCCGGCTGAGTTGACACCAAAAGCAAGCACATAGCGCACCCGCCGAACCGGCGGAAATCCTGGGCTCTTGCCGGCGGTCAGCCCCTCCACCAGATATGCCGTCATACGGCTTCCCCTAGGGGCAGGGCAGCCGTCCTTGTCATCCAGGGGGCTAAACGCGCGCCGTGTATCAGACGCCTACAACTGAGGATTTCCACCGGAACCTCGTCACTATCCTAAAACGGAATCGCGAACTCGGCGAAGCCGAGTGTGCGCGGATCGAGGCCGAAGGCGCTCGCACCGGGCAAACCGGCAATGCGATCCGTTCGATGGGTGATCGGCTAACCGAATTATACGGGGCGGCGCTTGATGACGCGATGCGGCTGATTTCCGATTACGTCGCCCGATCGCATATCGCGCCGAAGGAGTTAGCCGCGCAAGCCAGACCGATCATTGAGACCTTGGGCGCTGAGTTCGCGGCCCGTCTCGGTTCTGGGACGCGCGCCCAATCGGCGAGCAATTTGGTTCGCGCTTCTCTCGGGCGAGAGTTCAACCAGCGGCTCGATGATGCTCTTAGGGATATTGAAATCGGATTTATCGGAGGACGAAATATGGTGGTACCGGTGAAAGACGCGGATCGCCGCGCCGTGATTTTGCAGCGGTTCTACGACGAGCGGCTCAAGGGTTGGAGGGCTCTGCCGGTTGACCCCAACGCCTCCCAGGATGATCGCATCATCGCCGTCCATATCTGTGAGCAGCTATTCGAGCATCGTTTGATCGACTGGAAAGGATCAGCGACCGGGAGGCCAGAGGGCATGGGGCGGATCACCGCGACCGGCATCGACGTAATCGAAAAAACCGCGCCATCACCTATCGCGATCTCCATTGATAAACGCAGCTACACGGTCACGAAATCTGCGGGCGTGGTGTTCGGAGATGGCAATGTCCAGGGCGATATTCGGCTCGATTACCATGCCGTTTCCGACGCGATAGATCAGTCGCCCGGCACCGATGCCGAGAGGGAAGAAGCCAAAGGTCTGTGGCGCAAGGTTCTCGGAAGCCCGTTGCTGTTGAGCGTCCTGGGCTCGGTATTCGGCCCTTCGAGCGCCGGGTAGAGGGCAACGTCACGGGAGCCGGTCTGACCCCAACATGAGCGAGCCGGAAAAACACCATTATCTGCCGATCTTTTACCTGAACCAGTGGGTAGGCTCAGACGGAAAGATCGTGCGTTATTACCGCCCGTATAGAGAAATCGTCGCCAGCCCCATAGCCCCCTCGAACACCGGATATGAACCGGCCTTATACCGCTTAGAGGGTTATCCGCCAGAGTTCAGGAACGCCGTCGAAAAAGAT